>Ga0163144_10013833_pt1 | contig 16796 bp, 16 predicted proteins | sample OliLak19BULKMAT1_FD_123175 | JGI IMG/M metagenome (GOLD analysis project Ga0163144, IMG submission 123175) | Freshwater microbial mat bacterial communities from Lake Vanda, McMurdo Dry Valleys, Antarctica - Oligotrophic Lake LV.19.BULKMAT1 | ecosystem: Environmental > Aquatic > Freshwater >... | reverse complement strand
TGCATGCGGTACTGCACGCGCAGCAGCGTCTGCGCGGAGGCGGGCAAGAGGTCCTTGAGGCGGTCGAACAAGGTCACGGTCAGCCCGCCCTCGGCCGCCTCCTTCGAATAGATGGTCGGCGGCAGCTGGTTCGCGTCGCCCGCGAAGATCGCTTTCCGCGCGATCGTGAGCGGCACCCATGACAAGGGTTCGCTGGCCTGCGAGGCTTCATCGAGCACGACCAGATCGAAATCCCCCTTTACGTATCTCTTGGAGATGCCGGCGTGCGTGGCCAGCACGACGTTCGCGCCCGCGACGATGTGCCGCGCGATCTCCGCCTCGAGGTCGCGCGCCTGGCGCCAGAGCTTGGCGACGTCGCGCTCGCGGATCTGGCGCTCCTCGTGTCCCAGCTGGCTGATGCCGCGGCCGTGGCGCGACTGGCGGTTGATCATGCGCTCGCGGAACGCGTCGAGCTCCTTGACCTCCGCGTACGCGGGGTCGGCCTCGATCTGCGCGGCGAGGTTGCCGTGCCGCAGGGCTTCGAGCGTGCGCGCCGGGTGGCCCAGCCGCACGACGCGCAGGTTGGTGCCGATCAGCTTCTCGAGGATATTGTCGACCGCGATGTTCGAGGGCGCCGTCGCGAGCACGCGCTCGCCGCGCGCCACGTGCTGGCGGATGATCTCGACGAGGACGGTCGTCTTGCCGGTGCCGGGCGGGCCGTGCACGAGCGCCACGTCCTGGGCCGCCAGGGAGGATTTGACCGCGCTCTGCTGATATTCGTTCAGCGCGCGGTTGAACCAGATGACCTTCGGAACCTTCACGCGCTCGGGCTGCTGCTCGCCGAGGAAGATCTCGCGAAGGGTGGACAGCCGCGAGCGCTTCGACTCCGCGACGGTGACGAGCGCCTTGCGCATGCGCTGGTACGTCGCGTCGGAGCCGAGCAGGTCGATCTGGCAGTTGCCGCGGATCGCCTCGTCCGGCGGCGGGCGCGTGAGCGCGACGGTCGCGCCGTACTCCTCGACCTTATACAGCGTGCCCTCGGCGGTCAGAAAGTCGTTGCCGGGCGCCAGCGTCAGCAAGACATTGTCGCCCGCGTTCATCGCGTGGAACGGAACGAGCTCCTCGCCCCTCGGCTCGCGCGAGAGCTTGACCATCGTCAGGCCACCCATGCCGCCCTCGACGGACTCCACGATCAGGGCGCTGACGGTCTTGCCGCGCGCCTCGCGCTGGGCGACCGGGAACTTGCGCAGCTCGCGCAGGTTCTCCTGCTTCTCGGCCTCGCGCTCGAGGTCGATGAGGTTCTGCAGGTGCTCGAAGTGTTCTTTGCCGGCCATGAGGAGCCAGAGTCTAGCAATTAGGGGTCGAGGAGCCCCGGCGATCTATGCCCGGGCGAGCTTCTAGCGCTCTTCATCCGCGAAGGATTGGAGGTATTTCTCGTCCTCGGCCATCTCGCCGAGCACCTTGGCCAGGTCGGTCAGGGAGACGATGCCCACGACGACGCCGCCCTCGGTGATCGGCAGATGGCGGAACTGCCCTTTGGCCAGGCAGCGGAAGACCGCGCTCAGCGGCTCGGAGGACTCGACGGTCACGAGCTTGCGGGTCATCGCGACGCTCACCTGGGTCGCGGCCGGGTCGAGCCCCTCGGCGACGATCTTGCGCGCCAGATCGCGCTCCGTGAAGATGCCGTCCGGCTTCGCCTTGTCGCCCACGAAGACGGACCCGATGTTGACTTTCTTCATGATGCGCGCGACGTCCGCCACGCTCGTTTCGGGCGGCACGCTCACGACGTCGCGCATCAGGACTTTAGCGGTCTCCTTCATCATGAAGCCTCCTACAATGTGTGGGCGAGCAGAAATTCTTTTTTCGACTCGAGGACGGCCGCGAGGCGCTCCGCGGGCAGGTCGAGCACCGCCTCCACGGAGACCTTGAACCCGAGGCCGCCTTCGGCGAGCTCTTCCAGATCCGCGATCGCGGGCTGCTCTTCCTGCGGCGTTCCATCCGCCGCCGGGGGTGGGACGACGCCCGGCGCCTCGAAGAGGAAGACCTTCGGGCGCCCCGCGTTGCAGGGATTGGGCCTCACGACGATGCCGCGCTGGCCGTCCGACAGCCGGACCATGGTCCCCGGAGGATAGTAGCCGACGCAGGACGTGAGCAGCTTGAGCTGGGCGGGCTCGTACGGACGCCCGCTGCGCCTGAGCAGCCGCTTGAGCACGCGGTCTCGACGGCTTTGCTTCCAGTAGCGGCGCTCCCCGGACAGAGCCAGGTCGTACACGTCCGCTAGGTGCAGGATTTTATGGAACACGTCGGCCGAGTACCCGCCGTCTTCCCGCGCCGCGACGGGCGCGTCGTGATGGACGGCCGCGAGGAGCGCGGTCTGCGGCGAGACCTCCGCGTGACGCGTCAACAGCAGGAAGCCCCAGTCCGTGTGCTGGCGGGCGATCTCCCTCTCCTCGACCGTCAACGGATCGTGGTTCGTCGTCCACTCGAGCGGGATCGTCAGGCGTCCGAGGTCGTGGAGAAAAGCCGCGGCGCAGAGCGTGTTGATCTGCCCGGAGTTGAGTCCGTGCAGGTGGCCGAGCGCGCAGGACAGCACTCCGACGTTGACGGCGTGCGCGAGATGCGGGTCGGCGTCGCGGGCCATGTAGGGAAGCAGGAGGTAAGGCTCGTAGCCCTTGCCTCGGATGGTCGCGGTCATGTCGTCGACGAGATGATAGAGCGGCTTGAGATCGGCTTGCGCCCCGGCCTGGAACTGATCACGCACGGACGCGAGCACCGCGATCGCCTTCGCGTGCCAGTCGAGCAGGGTCTTCTTGCGCCCCAGCTTGGAACGACTCGCCTGGTCGTCCACCTCCGCTTCGACGATATGGATCGAGGTCACGCCCTTGTCGCTGAGCTGCTGCGCCGGCGGGACCGCGCTCGGCTTGTTCGCCTCGGCATTGAGTATCTGGAAGAACGCGGCGAGGTCCTGACGCGTCACGCCCTTCATGAGGGTCAGGTATTTCACGCGGCACCGGGCGAACCGGTCCACGAGCATCTGGTTGTTGGCCGTCTCTTCCAGGGACATCGAGCCTTCGATGTAGAGGAGGTCGTCCATGAAGCCGAAACCGACGTCCTCCAGCTCCTCGAAGATGGGTGCAAGGGTCTCGACCAGCTTGTCGAGGACCGAGACGACCTCGGCGTGGGCGAGCGGGTAGAGGCGCACGTTGTTGAACGCGAAGTTCATCAAGCGCAGCGCGGCGGCCATCTGCTCCCAGCGCTTGTTGTCGGCGCGCGAGCGCCGGACTCGGCGCGCCATCAGGCGTGCCCATCCTTGTGCAAGGCTTCGAGCGACCGCTTCGCGGCCGCGCAGAGATCCTTCCTGCGTCCAGACATCACCTCGTACCAGGTCCGCCGTACGTGCTCCTTGAGAAACGCGATCGTGGCCGGGCTCGGCAAGCGCCCGAGCGCCGTGATGACGGCGACCTGCGTCCGCTCATGCGGGGAACGCCGGCAGGCGGCGATGAAGCCGGCCGCCAGGCCCTCTCGCGGCGCCAGCGACATCGCGATGATCGCTTTCTCCGCTTCTTCGGGGTCCGCTTCCGCCGCGTAAGCCAGCATGCCGTCGAGCGCGGGCTTCGCGGGGGACTTGGCCAGCGCGCGCCAAGCCGTCTCGCGCACCTTCGGATGAGAGTGCTTGAGCAGGGCGGCCAGAGGCGCCGCGTGATCGTCCACGCCGAGCTGAGCCAGGATGCCCGCGACGATGACGACGACGAAATAATCCGGGTCCTTGAGCGCCGCCGTCAGCGCCTCTCCGCCGAGCGAGCGCCCCGCGGCCGCCAGCAAGGAGCATATGCCGGCCAGATGCGCCTTTTCCTGGACGCGGGGAAGCTGCTCGACAAGGAGCGGCATCATCCCGGCGCCGAGGAACACGAGGAGCTCGCCCAGGCGTTCGAAATCCGGATGATGGGGAGAGAGGCCGCTCACGCGCTCCGCGACGCGCTGCGCGAAGGCGGAGCCGACCACTCTCTCGTCGATGCAGGTCCGCAAAACGGGCCAATGCGGAGCCAGCCGCGCGTCCGACGACATGGCTTTCAAGCGTTCGAACTCGCGCAGGAGGACGTCGAGCCTTCCTTCCGTCCCAAGGTCGCCGATTATGCGCCCATAAGCCGCGACCGCGAACTTCGGCTGATGCGCGTTCGCCGGGCGGTCAAGGTGGCCGTGGATCCGGCGCAGGCACCACTCCATCGCCTCGGCCTTTTCATGGGCCGCGTGATCGCGCAGCGGCGCGGAGTCCGCGCGCCGGACGACCGAGGCCCAGGACACCAGCGCGTTCCGCGTCCTCGGCTTCGCCTCCGCGCGGCCCGCGAGCTCTTGGAGGCGCGCGCGGATGCGCGGATCGTAGAGCGGCCAAGGCATTCCCTCCTCGACGTCCTCGAAAGCGGCCTCGCGAGACAGCACGGATGAGAGCAGCGAGTCGACCTCCTCCGCCTCCTTCCCGTGAAGGTTTTCATTCTGCCGCAGCAGGAGCGTGAGCATGTCCGGGAGGCTACTCGCGAGCACGAAGGCCTGTATCTGCTCCTCGCTGAGCCTGCCCGGCGGCTGATTGTCTTCTTCCTTTTCGCCCGTGACCACGAAATCGAGGATGTAGGTCATCTGCAGGCCGTCTATGCGCGTTTGCTGGACCAGCTTTTGCAGGTCCGTCAGCGTCGTCTTGCCGTCGGGCTTGAGGCGGAGGATCTTGAAAAATTGCTCCACCCCCTCGCGCGTCAGGCGATTGGTGAACAACAGCTGGCCGACGCCCAATGTGTGGAGGGCGGCGGACATGACCGCTGATTCGGGCGAGCCCGGCAGCTCCAGCTCCTCGTGGACGAAGCCCTTGGCCTTGACTTCGAGGACCAACGTCGTCCGGTCGCCCAGGGTCTTCATCAGGAGCTCGAGGACGCGCTCCGCGATCTGCACGCTCGTGCCGTGCCCCTCTTTATACAGCGCCGCGGTCTTGGCGCTTTTCGCGAGGGTCGCCAACAGAACGTCGAGCGCCGTGTGAAAGACGCGCGTTCGGGAACGTTCTTCGGGGCCGTCCGACATGACGCAGTTTAGCACCCGGTCCGCGATCGCGCAAGTCCGCTTCGGATGTCGGCGTCGTTGCTCGGTTTGGTACCATCGCTGTCGTGCCGCTGCCCCTAATCCCGAACCTGCCGCCCCCCGTGCGCAAGTACCTGCGCCGGCCGCGGCCGGGCTCGGGCGAGTTCGATTGGGACGCCGACGAGTACTGCGCGGGCAACAAGCTCGAGCTGTTCGTCCGCGGCAAGGGCCTGTTCACCTCGATGCTCGCCGCGATCGACGCGGCCTCGGAGTCGGTCAACCTCGAGACCTACCGCTTCGGCGGCGACGAGACGGGACGGACCTTCGCGGAGGCGCTCGTGCGCGCGGCCAAGCGCGGCTTGCGCGTGCGGCTGATCTACGATTCCATCGGCTCGCTCGAGCTCCTGCCGGAGACCGAGACCGCCATGCGCAACGCGGGGGTCCAGATCCTCGAATACCATCCCGTGGCGCCGTGGCGCCCGCGCTGGGCGTGGAACAAGCGGGACCACCGCAAGATCCTCGTCTGCGACCGCAAGGTCGGCTTCATCGGCGGCATGAACCTCTGCGACGAGCATGCCCCGATCGAGGAAGGCGGCCTCGATTGGCCCGACGCGCACGCCCGCGTCGAGGGACCCGCCGCGGAGGAGCTCGAGCGCCTCTTTCGCGCCGTGTGGCACAAGGAGAAAGGGCGCTGGTTCGACTTTCAGACGCGTCCCGGCTTCGCGCCCGGAGCCGCGCCCGTCCGCATCGTCGGGAACCACGAGCTCCTCAAGCGCTTCGTGATCCGCGAGGCGTACGCGAACGCGCTGCGCGCGGCCAAGACCGAGGTCTCGATCGCGAACTCGTACTTCATCCCGGACTGGCGCATCCGCCGCTCGCTCGCGCAGGCCGTGCAGCGCGGCGTCGACGTCCGCGTGCTGGTCCCGGGGATCTCGGACATCCACTCGGTCTGGTACGCGATGCGCGCGAACTACGCTTCGCTGCTGTCGCGCGGCGTGCGCATCTTCGAGTGGCAGGGCCCGATGATGCACGCGAAGGCCGTCGTCGTGGACGGACGGTGGTGCGCGGTCGGCTCCTATAACCTGGACCACCGCTCGCTGCAGCACAACCTCGAGGCGAACCTCCAGACGACCGACGCGCCTTTCGCGACCGAGCTCAAGAAGGGCTTCGACGCCGGCCTCCAGGGCGCGCGAGAGATCAAGCACGACGACTGGGCCCGGCGCTCGATGACCGAGCGCGCGCTCGAGCAGTTCTTTTCGTCCTTCGACTACTTCTTTTAAACGGCGCGCGGCGCCGAGGTCGCGAGAATTTGGTAGTCTGGCTCCTCATGAAAAGGCTTTATCTCATGCGGCACGGACACTCTCCGACGACGACCGAAGCGGGCGTCTCGACGGACGCGCTCCGCCCGCTCTCCAGCCAGGGACGTGAGGACGCGCGCCGGATGGCCGCCGAGCTCGCCAAACGCGGCGGCGCGCCGCTGCTGATCCTGCATTCTCCGCTGCTGCGCGCGGTGCAGACGGCGGCCGAGACCGCCTCGGTCCTGAAGCCCTCGTCGGGCGTCGAGGTCTTCGCGGCCCTCGACAACACGAAGCCGGCCGACGAGGTCGAGCGCGCGCTCGCCGCGCGCGCCGCGACCGTCGACGAGGTGCTCGCCGTAGGCCATCAGCCGCAGATCGGGGAGATCGCGGCCCTGATCGCGAAGGCCGTCTTCGAGCTGAGGCCCGCCGCGATCATCGCGCTCGAGCTCTACCCCTCGGTCCGCGTCCTCTGGACGGCGAGCCCCGGAAAGCCGTGACCGTCGAGCGCCGGCGCGAGCGCGACCATTGGGGCGGCGGCCTGCGCTCGGTCCCGCACTACCTGCTCTATCCGGCGGCCGGCGCGGCGGTAGGCATCGGTTCTCCGACGGGAGCCTTCCTGCTGCGCTATTGGCTCGCGGATCCGCTGCTCAAGGGCGTCTGGGTGCGGCACGAGCTCGATTATAACTTCCTGTTCTACGCCTACATGGGCTTCGGCACGGTCATCGCGTTCATCGTCTTCGGCTACGTGATCGGGCTGAGGTCCGAGCGCCAGCGCGTGAGCAATCGCGTGCTGTCGGCGCGCGTCGATGAGCTGCATCTCAAATCCGTGACGGACGGCCTGACCGGCGCCTACACGCACGGCTACCTTCAGGAGATCCTGGAGCTCGAGATCCAGCGCACCTTGACGCACAAGTCTCCTATGTCGGTCATGATGATCGACATCGACGATTTTAAACGGATCAACGACAGCCACGGGCACCTCTTCGGCGACCGCGTCATAAAAGAGACGGCCGAGACGCTGTCCGCCAACGTGCGCTCCGACGATATCCTGGGCCGCTACGGCGGAGACGAGTTCGTCGTGATCATGCCCGGAGCCGACGCGGAGACGGCGGTGCACGTCGCCGCGCGCGCGCGCGCCGGCATCGCGAAGAACGGCTACCTCGCGACGATCAGCGTCGGCGTCGCCACCTTCGACGGCGGGGGCCGCGAGACGCCCGCCGAGCTGCTGCATCGCGCCGACATGAACCTGTACCAGGCGAAGCACGACGGCAAGAACTGCGTGCGCGACTACTGCCGGCTTCGCGACGTCCCCCGCCGGCGCCTCACCGACGCGAAGTAGCCGCTACTTCGCCGTCGAGTACCGGCATTCCTTCCTGAAGTCGCAGCGCGGGCAGTAGCTCGTGTCCGGAGGGAACGCCGCCGCTTCGATCCCCGAGGCCGCGGCGCGGATATCGGCATCGAGCGCGTCCTCGCCCGACGGATCGTACGGGGCGCTCACGCGCGCGCCGACGGTGACGCAGTCGACGGTCAGCGTCTCCGGCGCCGGCAGCTGCAGGCCGCGCTGCGCGCCCAGCGCATAGAACTTCATCTGCTTGTCCTTCGCCACCTGCTCGACGGTCGGCACGCCCGGGCCGGTCTTATAGTCGATGATCTCGTACGCGCCGTCGGGGCCCTGGTCGATGCGGTCGATCTTGCCGCGCGCCTCGTGCGTCCCGGTCGCGAAGAAGAACTCCTTTTCGACGCAGATCACGCGCGCGCGGCGCGACTCCTCCTCGCCGTAGAAGCGCGCGAGCGCGCGCTCCGCCTTCGCGAAATAACGCGCCTCCTCGTCCTCGTCGGGGTAGCCCGACGTGAGCCAGCGCGAGCGCAGCGAGGCGCGCAGGGACTCGAGCGAGAGGTCGCCGCCCTGCAGCCAATGCTCGAGCGCGCGGTGGACGGACAGGCCGTAGGAGGACTTGGCCGACAGCGGGACCTGGCGCTGCTCGACGAACGCGAGCTTGTACTTCCAGGGGCACTCGCGGTAGAAGCGGTACTTCGTGTACGAGATCTGCACTACGCGGCGCGGCGGATAAATTCCACGTCCGTGTCGCCGTACCTTTCCTCGCGATATTTTTCGTAGCCGGCCGGAAGCTCGACCTTCTCTTTCTTGTAGCGCTGCAGGAGCATGATGCCCCCGGGAGCCAAAAGATTCGCCTCGGCCACGCGGGCCAAGGTCGGCGTCGAGTAGGCGAGCATCACGTTGTCCTCGGTGCGGTACGGCGGACCCATGTAGATGATATCGAAGTCATTGTGGCCCGCGCGGTAGCCGACCCAGGATAGGTCCTGCAGGATGTCGCCGTAGCAGGCGCGCGCCTTCGCGGCGAAGCCAAGAATCTTGATGTTCTGTTCTATGACGGCGATGCAGCGCTTGTCGGCGTCGACAAAAAAGCAGAAGCCGGCTCCGCGAGACAGCGCCTCGATGCCGACGGCGCCCGTGCCCGCGTACAGGTCGAGGACGCGAGCGCCCTCGAGGCGGGGCCGCAGGATGTCGAACACCGACTTCTTGATCCGCGCCGAGATGGGCTTGACCATCATTTCCTTCGGCACGCTCTTGAGGGCCCGTCCCCGGCTTTCGCCCGCGATGATGCGCATGGGTAATTATATAGAATACACGCCCCAATGGCCTCTCAGATCATCATCGTGGACGACGATCCCCTCGTGGGCGGGCTGACGCTCGAGCTCCTCACCGACGCCGGCTACGTCGCGCGCCTGATCCAGGACAGCCTCAAGGCCCAGGAGATCATCCGGGCCGAGAAGCCGGCGCTCGTGATCCTCGACATCCTGATGCCCGGGCTCGACGGGCTGACCCTGCTGCACCGCCTCAAATCCGACCCCGAGACCGAGCCGATCCGCGCGATCATCGTCTCCGGCAAGTCCTTCGAGGCGGAGAAGCAGCGCGCCGCCCAATACGGCGCCGAAGCCTTCATCGAGAAGCCTTATGACGTCGATCTTTTCGCCCAGAAGGTCAACGAGCTCATGGCGAAGGAGGGAGTCGAGCCGAAGAAGACGGCGCGCCCCCCCTCGGCGCCCGCGCCCACCCCTCGCACGGAGCTAAAGGCCGTGGTCTGGGGCTGCCGCTCCAGCTCGTCGGCGATGTCGCCCGTCGTGGCGAAGTACGGCAAGCATACCGCGTGCGTCTCGGTCGAGACGCCTTCCCACATCTTCGTCTTCGACGCGGGCTCCGGCCTCAGCCTGCTCGGCAACGACCTCATCAAGAGCGGCAAGCACAAGGAGCTCTGGATGTTCCTGACGCACTTCCACCACGATCACGTGGAGGGGCTCGCCGGCTTCCCGTGCGCGCGCGACAAGGACTACACGCTCCACATCAGCGGCGCCTCCGACCCGGACAAATCGCTCGAGTCGAGCGTCCAGGCCGCGTTCGAGCCCGGCTTCGGCGCGGAGGTCCCGCCCGCGAAGATCGAGCTCTACGAGCTGATCGAGCAGACCTACGAGATCCTGCCCGGCGTGCGTCTCTCGGCGTTCTACGCGAACCATCCGGGCACGACCCTCGGCTACGTGCTCCAGACCGACGGCCGCAAGATCGTCTACTGCCCCGACAGCGAGCTCTACGGCGAGTACGCGACCGCGCTGCAGGACTACGACGAGAAGATCGGCGCCGTGTGCCGGGGCGCGGACTTGATGTTCCACGACGGCCGCTACACGGCCGAGGATTACAAGACGCACCGGAACACCGGCCATTCGAGCTTCATCTCCGCCGTGGACTTCGCGGGCAAGAACCTCGTGAAGGCGCTCGTGCTCGTCCATCAGGACGACAGCTACGCGGACGGCGTGCTCGACCAGATGGGCAAGGACGCCCAGGCGCGCGCGGACGAGCGCGGCTACAAGCTGAAGGTCGTGCTCGGACGCGAAGGCCTTCGCGTCAACGCGTAGACAGCGCGCGGGCGAATTCCAGGTTCAGGCGGTCGGCGTCGGGACCGTCCTTCGGGGTCTCGAGGATCGCGGGAGTGTTCGCGAACTCTTCACGGTCGAGCAGCGTCTTCAGGCCTTCGGTCCCGAGACGGCCCTTGCCCCAGTGCTCGTGGTGCTCGCGGTGAGACGATAATAACGCCCGCGTGTCGTTCAAATGAAAGGCTTTCACCGCCTCAAAGCCCAGCAGACGATGCGCGCGGGCGAGGAATTTGAGCGCGCCCTCCGCGGAGGAGCAGTCGTAGCCCGCCGCGTAGGCGTGGGCCGTGTCCAGGCAGACGCCGATATTGGGGAGAGACGGCTTGAGCGCGTCTTGCAGACGCGCTAGATCCTCGAGGCTGCCGCCCATACGGCGGCCTCCACCTGGAACGTTTTCCAACAGCAACGGCGTACGGCAGGCGCTCTGTTCGACGGCCATTATGACGGACTCGCTAAATAACTTTACGCCGACGTCGAGCGAGGAACCGTCCGAATACGCGCCGCCGTGAATGACGTATGCCGTTCCCCCCAGAGCGGTCGTCAGAATGAGCTCTCTTGTGAGATGCTTGACGGATCTGTCTCGTCGGACGGAGTCCGACGACGCCAGGCTGGGCACGAATCGGGAGTGAACGAGCAGCCGGATCTTCGCCGCGCTCCGCGCGGCGGAAAACGTCGTTAATTCATCTTCCGTCGGGTCGTGATGCCGAGCATACGGCAAAATCTGGAGTGACTCACAGCCAAGCGCCAACGCTTCATCCAACGCCTTCCCGTAGCCTCCACGCACCGACGCGTGGACGCCCAAGATCACGGCAGACCCATAAGCTTCCGGAGAAATCCCGCTTTACGTTCATCGTACGGGAACCACCAAAGGTCCGGCGCCGAATCCGGCCATTCGTGGACCAGAACGGATTGGGATTGAGTGAAGGCCAACAGTCCTTCTTCCCCATGTCGACGTCCCATGCCGCTCTGCTTCATGCCGCCGAACGGCAGCGACCCGAACGCGTAATGCGACGCGGGCTCGTTAACCCCGACGAGCCCGACCTCGAGCGCCGCCGCGAGCCTCTCGCCTTTCGCGAGATCGGTCGTCCACACGCTCGCCGCGAGCCCTTCCTGGCCGGCGTTCGCGAGCGCGACGGCTTCTTCAGCCCTGCTTATCTTCATCACGGGAATCACGGGCCCGAACGATTCCTCGTTCATCACCTTCATATCCATGCGCGCGTCGAGCACCAGCGCGGGGGCCATCATGAGCTCCCCCCTATCCAGAACTTCGCCCCCGATCACGCGCGCGCCCTTCTTGCGCGCGTCGTCGAGCTGATCCTGGATGCGGTCGAGGAGCGGCGGGAACACGAGGCGCCCGAGGTCGGCGTTCCTGCCGTCGAGGCTCTGCCTGAGGGCGGCGACCTTCGGGCGCAGCAGCTCGACGAAGCGGTCGTAGACCTCGGCCTCGACGAAGACGCGCTCGACGCCGACGCAGACCTGCCCGGCGTTCGAGCAGGCGGCCCAGACGGCGGCGGAGGCGGCGCGCTCGAGCGAGGCGTCGGCGAGCACGATCATGGGATGCTTGCCTCCGAGCTCGAGGATCACGGGCTTGAGCTGTCCCGCGGCGCGAACGGCGACCGCGCGCCCCGTCTTCGTCGAGCCCGTGAAGACGGTCATGTCCGACGCGTCGACGACGGCCTCGCCCGCCGCGGCGCCGCCGGGAACGACGGAGAGCAGACCCTCGGGCACGAGCGCCGTCGAGGCGACGGCGGCCTCGAGCCAGAGCGCGGTCTTCGTCGTCCACTCGGAGGGCTTCAGAAGGACGGCGTTGCCCGCGAGCATCGCGGCGAACGCGTCGCCGAACGGGATCAAAAAGGGCATGTTCCACGGCGTGATCAGGCCTATCACTCCTCGAGGGACCCGCCGCTCGTACGCGCGCTTATTAAAGAGGGACCACGGCTTGCTCGCGGCCTTGTCGCCCAAGACCCGAGGCGCGGCGGAGGTCATCCAATCGACGAGCAATGACGCGGCGCCCAGCTCCATGAGGTCCACCTCGACGAGCGGCTTGCCCGTCTCCTCGTGGACGACGGCGCGGATCTCCTCGCGGCGCGCGGCGAGCGCCTTCCAGAGCGCGCGCAGGACGTCGATCCGCTGCGCGACCGTCCTCCGGCGCCAGATGCCGGCCGCCCGGCGCGCGGCGGCCGCCTTCGCGGCGCATTCGGCGGACGTGGACTCGGAGGCCGACGGAGCGAGGGAGCGCGTCATTTGGGCTTGAGCATGCCGCCTAGCCTGCCCAGAAGGGACGATGCGGCCTTCGTCGCGATGCTTCCCGACGCCTTCGCGGCGGCGCTCGCGATCCCGCCGAGCGCCTCTCCCGCGGCCTGCCCGGGCGAGCGCCCCTTGCCCCCGAGGCTGCTCAGCCTCACGTCGGGCATGTCGACGGTCATGCTCTGAGTGCCGACCACGGACGCGGCCAGGCCGACCTTGCCGCCGGTCACGAGGAGGTCTCCGATGAACAGGTCCTTTCCGTCCTTCTTAGGGCGGCGCTCGGCGTGACGCTGCAGCTCCGCGAAGTTGCTGCCCGAGGGGCCCATCTCATAGCGCACGTCGGGGTCGCGCACGACGATGCTCTCGACGACGATCGTGTCGGTCATGAAGGAGGAAAGATTGACGACGATCGCGACCGAGCCCACGCTGAGCGCGTGCTTGCCGTCGAACCCGGGCGGGTTGCCGATCATGAGGTTCGTGACGGTCCCCCGGCCCGACCAGGGCGTCAGCATCACGGAGCCGACGGTCACGGGCGCTCCGACGATGTCCGGGCCGTACTGCTCGATCGCGGCCTTCACCCCGCGTCCGAGCCAGTGCGAGGCAGCGGCGACGGCGATCGTGCCGAGGACGACGGCGAAGAGGACCGCGGTTTTGAGCGCTTTCATCATCGGGGCACCAGGTCGAACGGGATGTCGAGAAGAGGCCAGCTCTTCGCGTCCGGATCACGGTAATGCCACCATTCGTCGGCGAGCGAGTCGAACCCGGCTTCCTCGAGCGCCGCCTTGAGCGTCTCGGCCCGCAGACGCGCGCCGGGCGCGACGCCCGCGGCTCCGTGCCGGGCCCGCGGACCGAACTCGTCAAACGCCGAAGGCATCTCAAGAGGCTTGCCCGACGCGTCCGCGAGCCCGAGATCGATCGCTCCGCCGCGGTTGTGCGACGAGCCCTTCGCGGGATCCGCGACCCAGGTCGGGTCCGGCTTCGCGGCCCAAAGCGCCTTCTGGACCGAGAGCGGCCGGTAGGCGTCGTAGATCACGAGCCGGAGACCCTTGGCGCGCAGCCCGGCCGCCGCGATAGCGAGCTTATTCGCGGTGGAACGCCGTAAAATCGCCGCCGCAAAAGGATACAGAGGGCGGCCCGCCAGGTTCTCCTTCGTCGCGTAGCGGATGTCGAGCACCGCGTCCGGAATCAGGGCCTGCAGGTCGATCAGAGGATTCGTCACGGGCAGCGCGGTCATCGCGATGAGTGCGGCTAGCACGATTCATCGTAGCAGACCCCCCGCCGGGCCCGCAACCTAACGCTTGTAGACAGGGACGCCCCGCAAAAACTCCATGAAAGCCTCGCCGGCGCCCATGTAATGCGCCTCGATCTCGAGGCGGATCTCGTCCATCCGGGCCGGATCCACGAACCGGCGCAGATCCGCGAGGCCCTTCAGCGCCGCCCGCATGCTGTCGGTTGGATCGAGGTCGCGCTTGGCGGCCGTATCCATCACGGCTTCGAGCACGAGGATCGAGCCTCGCGTCATGCTGTGGTCGGCCAACAGGAGGGCGGTCATCGCTCCCTTGACGGCGTCCTCGATCACCCGGGCGGGAAGCGTGTCTCCGGCGGCGGCGCCTTGAAAGGCGGCCATCAGGGTCTTGCGCACCACGCTCGCGGCGGCGGCGCACGGGTCGCCCAACAAACGGAGCTCTTCAGCGACCATCTCCTTCGTCAACTGCACGATTCTTAGCTCATCCATGACATGGTTATAGCCCGATGCCGGTCCGCTCGCGACCAAATAAAAAACAAACATCGAGTTAACGAAGCCGTTACAATAACTTCACGGGCTTTTTTCGCTCGTCGGGGTATACTGTAGTTGCCGTTCCTCCCTCCCGGACCCCTCCCGGCTCAGACGCCCGCTGCGCGTCACAATAACCCAAAAACTATGAGCCAACTATTAACCGCCGATACCGTCCGTCTGTATTTGACCGAGCTGGGCAAGACGCCCCTCCTCACCCGCGCCGAAGAAGTCGCGCTCGCTCGCGACATCGAGGAAGCGGGCGCCGAGCTGCGCCGCATCGTGCTCGGCTCTCCGGTCGCGATGCGCCAGGTCAAGATCTGGGCCGACCTGATCGCACGCCGCCAGATGAGCCCGAAGGAGCTCATGCCGCGCGGCTCTCCGACGAACGCGAAGATCGCGGCCTTCGGCCGCAAGGTCCGCGCGCTGTCGGCCGGGCTGAACCGCCGCGGCGGCCGCGCGGAGATCGGCCCGAAGCTCATCAAGCTGGGCCTGCACGAAGAGAAGATCCGCCGGCTCGGCAACCGCATCTCCGACCAGGCCCGGCGCCTCGAGCAAGGACTGCCGACGGATCCCCTGCCCATGCCGCGCGGGGAGCTGCTCGCGCTCGACATCCGGGTCACGGCCTTGCGGGACCGCATCGAGGAGAGCAAGGTGAAGCTGTTGCGGGCGAACCTGCGCCTCGTCGTCTCGATCGCGAAAACGCGCGCGGCGGACAACATGGAACTGGCGGACCTCATCCAAGAGGGCAGCCTGGGCCTCATCCGCGCCGCCGAGAAATTCAAATACTCGAAGGGCTTCCGGTTCTCCACCTACGCCACCTGGTGGATCCGCCAGTCGATCAACCGCGCGATCGCCGACCAGGACCGGACGATCCGCCTCCCTTCGAACGTCCGCGAGGAGATCGCCCGCTTCAAGCACGCGGGCCGCGATTACATGCAGGAGCACGGCCGCTATCCCGGCGTCGAGGAATACGCGCGCCGCCTGCGCATGCCGAAAGAGAAGGTCTCCGAGCTCATGACCGCGATGCAGCTGCCTCTGTCCCTGGCCACGCCGGTCGGCGAGGAGGCGGACTTCTCGCTCGAGGACAATCTCAAGGACCATACCGTGCCCGAGCCGCACGAGCGCGGCAGCTCGATGCTGCGCAAGGACGAGGTCTGGAAATGGATTTCGACGCTCGAGAAGCGCGAGGCCGGCGTCCTCACGATGCGCTTCGGGCTCGACGGCGGCTCGCCGCGCTCGCTCGACGAGGTCGGGCGCGTCTTCCACGTCACGCGCGAGCGGGCCCGGCAGATCCAGGCCCAAGCGCTCGACAAGCTGCGCGCGGGACCCGGGGCAGAGCGCCTGCGCGATTACTGGAATCCGGGCGTTTAGGGAGGTCTATGCCGGCAACTCAAGAATCCGATAAGGACGCGCTGGCCGCGGCTCTCAAGGAGCTTTCCGTTCAAGCCGAACAGAGCCGGAGGCTCGCGGCGGAGCTGCTTGTTGCCCGCGCCGAGGTCGCCTTTCAAAAGGATGAGCGGAGGAAAAGGGCGACGGAGCGGGCCACGGAGCTGGGCATAGCCAACAAGGAGCTTGTCTTTCAAGACGACGAGAAGGGCAAACGCGCCGCGGAGCTGGCTATCGCGGACAAAGAGCTGGCCTTCCAAGACCGCGAGAAGGGAAAACGCGCCGCCGAGCTTATCGTCGCCAATACGGAGCTCGTCTTTCAGAACAAAGAGAAGGAGAAGAAAGCGGCGGAGCTGATCGTCGCCAACAAGGAGCTTGTTTATCAAAACAAGGAGAAGGAAAGACGGGCGGCCGAGCTGATCATCGCCAACAAAGAGCTCGCCATCGAGAACGAGGAGAAGGAGAAAAGAGCGGCGAAGCTCACCATCGCCAACAAAGAGCTCGAGCAATTCGCCTATGTCGCCTCGCACGACCTCCAGGAGCCGCTTCGCACGGTTTCCAACTATATGCAGGTATTCGAGAAGGATTACTCCAGGCTGCTGGACGACAATGCCCGCGGGTATCTTCGATCGGTCAACAACGCCACGAAACGGATGAGCATCCTGGTCAAATCTTTATTGAACTTTTCGCGATTGGGCCGCGATAAGACCCTCACCAATGTCGACTGCGGCAAGATCGTTCATGACGTTATTTCCGATCTCCACACCGTGATCAAAACCGCGAACGCCGACGTTGAAGCGGCGGAACTGCCCAAATTGAACGCCTATGGGACCGAGCTTTCACAGGTGTTCCTGAACCTCATCACCAACGCCATTAAATTCCAGAAAAAGGGCGTTCGGCCCATCATCAAGATACGCGCGCAGAAGATGAATGAACAATGGGAGTTTTCGGTCGCCGATAATGGGATCGGCATCGCCGCGGCTCTGTATGTCTTCAGCGATTTCGGGAATATTATTGGCCTGAATTAGTTTGCGGTTCCGGCGTCCGTGCCATATTGTACGCATAACGCCGAGCCATCGTCTCGAGCTTGATCTTGGCCCGCC
>Ga0163144_10013831_pt1 | contig 16800 bp, 11 predicted proteins | sample OliLak19BULKMAT1_FD_123175 | JGI IMG/M metagenome (GOLD analysis project Ga0163144, IMG submission 123175) | Freshwater microbial mat bacterial communities from Lake Vanda, McMurdo Dry Valleys, Antarctica - Oligotrophic Lake LV.19.BULKMAT1 | ecosystem: Environmental > Aquatic > Freshwater >... | reverse complement strand
GCGTCGTGCCGCAGACCACCCCATCGACCTGGGCGCGCACCTCGGTATTCGGCCCAACATCCTTCCAATCGTTCAGCGCCGCCCCGGTTACCGTGAGTGGGACACGATTGACGGCGTTGGCAAGGTTCACAATGCCCGCCCCCGCCCACGGTTCCCCGTGCGGCGCGGCCGGGGCGGGCGTGGCCGAGGCCCGCGACACGATAAGCAGTTCCTGGAGCGTGAGCCGGGAGTTGCGCCCCATCATGAGCGCAAACATCCCCGAAACTATCGGTGCGGAAAAGCTCGTCCCGCTATCTATCCCGTATGGATTGGCAAGGCCGAGATTGCTGCGCGCGGTGCTGACGATATCGTTGCCGGGGGCCGCGAAATCGATGGCCGGCCCATAGTTGCTGTAGCAGGCCCACGTGTTGCCCGCGAGGTTATCCGACGCTCCCACCGCGACGACGTTCGCGAACTGCGTGTATGCAGCGGGGTAGCCGGGCGCGGTGTTTGGGTCGGTACAGGATGAGCGGTTGCCCGCCGCGGCCACGACGACGATGCCCTGGGCTTGCGCCGCCGCGATGGCGTCCCGCAGGATGCTGAGGTCCGAGTTCTGATCCTTGCCCGTGAGGCTGAGGTTGATGATGTTCGCGCCCATCTGGCGGGCGTACTGGATGCCCCGGGCGACGTTGTCCATATCGCCGCCAGGCGCCCCACGGTTCGATGGAAGGCCGCAATCGAGGACCTTTATCGTCATGATTCGTACGTTCCAGGCGACCCCCGCGATGCCAACGGCGTTGTCCGTCCGCGCCCCGATGATGCCGGCGACGAGCGTGCCGTGGGAATGCGTCGTGCTCCCCGGCCGCCCGTGGTCATCCGTGACAGCGCCGCTCGGCACGGACGCCGTATACCCGCAGAATTGCGCACGTTCTGGCGTGAGGTTGATGAAACGGCACCCGAAGCGATCATCGACGCAGCCGTTTCCGTCGTCGTCGATCCCGTCGGCGGTCAAATCGCCCTTGTTCTCCCAGAACTGTCCCTGGAGGTCCGGGTGGTTGAAATCCGAACCCGAGTCGATGACGGCCACGATGACCGTGTCTCGGCCCGTCGAGGTGTCCCAGGCGGACGGTGCGCCGATTGAGGTCAGGTACTGCGACTGGTTCGGGCCGTAGTACGGGTCGCTCGGCGTGGCCGCGGCGAGCACGGGAGCGCTGGCCTCGGCGGTAGCGATCCCGGGCGTGCGCCGCAGCTCGGACAGGTACGCCTGCGAACTCTTGCCCGGGGGGACCGGCAGCACCGTGTAGCCCTGCTGCTCTAGCGTGGGGATAAAGCCATCGGCCGCGCGCCCGGAGCCAACAACGCCGGGGACGTCATAGCGCGCGACGACGAACTCACCCGTGGCCGGTGGCGCTTGTTCGGCTTTTGTGGACCGGCCGTGCGGATCGCCAAATACGAACAGGAGCGCAAAGGCAAGGACAAGGGCGGTCAGGGCCGTGAACCTTCGTCTCAAAAACCGCTCCTTCCCGTCAGGGCCGCGCGCCCCCGACGACCGTTGGCGCGGCGCCGCCAGGCGTGGGCAACGGCGACGGCCGTTCGCCAAGGGCTCGCGAGTCCATCATAACCGCAACATCCCGAGCGGCATCAACGGTCATGAAGGGTGCGCCGCCAAACGTGCGCACCACCGCGACCATGTTGCCCCGCCGAAACAGAAAGCTGTGATAGACCGCGTCCAGGGGCGTGCTTCCGACCTTCCCCTTCTCAATGCGGTACGCGCTGGATTGGTTCGCCAAGGGCTTGGTCGTCTGCACTTCCGATGCCGTCGTGTCCTTGTAGAACTTGTCGAACGTCGCGAAGGCGCGTTCGGCGCCCTCACCGGTCGTGAACAAGAAGACCTGGGAGGTGATGAAATACGCGCCCTTCGGCACGGACGAAAGCAACCCCTCAGGTTCAAGGTTGGCAACCCAACCCTCGGCGAAGCCCCAGAGTTTGATGCTGTCGGTCGCCTCTCCAGGCGTCAGGAACGGGCCAATCGTCGCGAAAATCTCATTGTTCACCGAAAACGTGTCTGGGACGGACGCGCGGAAGAACCCGAGGAGGTCCGCCTCGCTGGGGGCGTACTTGGCCGAAGGCCCCTGGACGAGCGGTTGGCGAGTATCGGCCGACCCACCCGTGCTCGGCGTCACGACGGGAGTCGGCACCTTCCGGGTCGCTTGAGCGGTCGCGCTCGTCACCGGGAGAGGGGTCACCCCAGGATTCGCATCTTCCCTGCAAGCCGCCATGGCCATGGCCATGGCGCCCACCGCAAAAAGCGTCGCGGGCAGGACTATCCGCGCCTTCATTTCGCCGCCGTGGGCGTGGGATTCGCTGAAGTCGGCACTGCTGTCGGTTCGATGGCAGCGGCTTTTCCAAGCGCTTTGTCATCGAGCAGTGTCGCCAGCTCCTTCACGGCCCCAACGGTCATCAAAGAATCCGAGCCATAGGTCTGGACGACAGCCACGAGGTTGCCGCGCCGCAACACAACGCGGTGGTAGGCTGCGTCCACGCTCGACTCATTCACCTTCCCGCTGACGCGCTTCCACGCGCTCGATTGGTTCCCGATCGTCTCCGAGGTAACCTTCTGAGAGCCGCTTTTCCCGAGCCGGTCTTCGATATATTTGTAGGCGTCCCTTGCCCCGTTTTCGTCCTTGAACAGGTGCACTTCCACGGCGATGTAGTAGGCACCGTTGAGCACGCCAATCATGCGCGTTTCGGGTTCGTAGCCCGTTTCGTAGCCACCCGTGTATCCCCACTTCGTGAGCAGGGCTTCACCGTCGGAGCGCGAATCAAACGTCTTCGTGCCGGCGTAGTTCTTCACGTCCAGTTTGAAGGTGGATTGGATATCAGTGATGTAGCCGATATCGGAATCCGGCGCTGTGCCCGCGGGGACGATGTCGTCCAGGCTGAGCGCAAAGCGGCTCGCGGGCTGCTGCAGAATTGGTGCCGACGACGGGTTCGTGCGGTCGCCCGCGGGCGACCTGGCGACATCGTCGTCGTCATCGCCCCCACAACTCGCGGCGAGCACCGGGAGCAGGCACGCGCAAAGTATCAGCATCAGCCGCGAGGGCATGGCGACTCCAGGAGAAATGTGATTCATTCCGAGTGTACGTTTGGCAACTGCTTGGCGGAAGAAACTGACCGGAAGGGAAGGGGAAAGTTTCGGAACTCGCGTGAACCACGTCACACGGCGCGCGAGGATTGCTCCGTGACCACCCGGTGCAGCGTCGGCTCCTCCGCGAGGATAGCCCTCCCGCGGTCGATCAAATCGCCGATCGTCGTCCGGTCTCGATTACCGAGGATCTCACCGATCTCCCTCAGGCTCCGCCCGTCGCGCTGTAGGACATGAGCGGCGGCGGCCCGTGCGCGAGTGAGGGCCGGCTTGCGTGAGCGGCCGGTCATCTCTTCGAGCGTCGTTTGGAAGTGGCAGGCGATGGCCGCGAGAAGGTCGCGCGGGTTACGGCCGGTGTCCGCCGCGGTAGCGGGCAAGGCAAGCCGCACGAGTTCTCGGTCGAGTTCGTGAACTTCCAGCCGGCGGGCCCGGGCGAGGGCGATCGCGGCGTGGACGGCGCCCTGGAGGATTCGCACGGAAGGCGCCTCCAGCGCGACGATCCGCTGGATCGCGAACTCTGGCAGTTCGACTCCGAACTCGCTGGCAGCGCGTTGCACGAACGTCAGGCAGTCTTCTCGAGGGAACGCCTCGATCTGCGAGACCGTCCCGCCGCCGAGCCGAGAAAGCAACCGGGGCGGGAGACCCAGGTCCGCCGGGTGGCGCTCACTGGCGACAACGACGTGGCCGCTGGCATTGATAACGGCCTCGATCGTGTTCACGAGTTCGTCCATCGTCGCGACTTTGCCCTCCAGGTATTGGAGGTCATCGACGAGGAGCAGATCGACGCCACGCAGCCCTTCCTGGAAAGGACGAACGTCGCGAGCGCGCAGAGCGTACTGATATCGCGTGGTGAACTCTTCGGCGTTCAGGCAGGCGACGTGTCGGCCGCGCCCGGCCGCGTCCGCCGCAAGCGCGTGCAACAGGTGCGTCTTGCCCATACCAGGAGCGCCCCACACCACCACGACGGGACTGATTGGCTTCTGGCTATCGCCCAGCAACGACCGGCAGGACTCCAACGCCAGTTGGTTGGCCCTTGAGAACATGTATCGGTCAAACGTGAAGGCACAGTTGATGCGCGGCGTGACGGTGCCCGCCCTCAGCGGCGGTCCCGCTTCGACAGCGCCCCAGAGTGCCTCCACCGGTTCGTCCGGCTGGGGTGGCACGAATTCGACAGTGAGTTCGCGGCCGAAGACAGTGGAGACGGCGCACCGGATCGGTTCCCGCAAGCGCTCCGTCATCCATTCACAATTGCGGTTTGACCGCGCTTCGATGACCGCGATTCCACCATCGATGCGCAGGATGCGCGTGCCCCGCAGGGCAAACGTATCGCCCGCACTGGGTTCGATATCCAGGCTGTTGAGGACGGTCCGCCACGAACGGCCGAGCAAGAGTGGATCGTTCATTTCACTCGACAGCATTCGCGGGCAAACTCCGTTCCTCCACTACAGGCGTGGCACGAATTTCTTCATAATCTCAAACAAGAACAGGTGATTCCGGGAGCCTCAAAGTGGTGCGCTGGACGACCCTGTCCACCTTGTGCGGCTGCCGTACAGTAGCATGGAGGGGCGATCATTCAATCGTCTTATGTCAGTTTCCAGCGAAGCGTACGCATCTTTCACGCCCGCTGCCCGTTATGTGACAACGTCCCGTAAGGGTCGGATTAGCCACGCCCGATGGTCTCTATGCGCCAGCCCCGCGGCGTGAAGAAGTGGTCAAACCGCAAGAATCGCACGGGCACTGGATGGCCGATGCTCACCGGCGCGGTCGCCGTTTTCGCGTGTTAGCTGCCGTCTTCGGCGACCGTCCTCGCGCAATCAGGGCACATCCCGTGGGTTACTTCCGCGCCACTGTTCAGCCGAATGTACTGCTCGAACCGGTGCCAGGCGCCCTCGTCATCGCGAACGCGGTGGCACCAGGCGCAGATGGGCAACAAGCCGCCTAACGTACGCACCTCCAGGAGCGCCGCCTGGAGGTCCCCGATGAGGCGCTGCCTCGCTTCGTCCTGGGCCTTGCGCTCGCTGATATCGCGGAAGATGCCGCGCACACCGGAAGGTTGCCCCCGGTCATCGAGGACGAAGGAGCCTTGCAACTCGGCTACGAAGCGCGAATCGTTCTTGCGTACCATGGTCACTTCGATGAGGTCCTGGCGGCCCGTTCGCTGGTAGGGCACGCCATCGATGATGCTGCGCTGAATCAATTGCGCACTCATTTCCGCCAACCGCGCAGCATCGCCGTCAATCACCAGTTTGCGGGCATCCATGCCGTCTTCCACATCCGCTGCGCCATAGCCCGTGATAATCGTCGCCATGCGGTTCATTCGGACAACCCGCATCGTTGCAAGGTCAATCTCGACCAGCGCATCGGGAAGGTATTCGAGGAAATCGTCGAACTCTCGGCGGAGCACGGCCAGCCCGGAGCCATCGTCACGGGCCTGGGCGACGTTCCTCTGAGAATTCACGCGGGCATCGTAGCAAACATCGCCCAGTTGCAGGCATCGGTATCCACCCTACTGATAGCGAAGCGTATCCGTTATCCTCACGCGCGCCGAAATCGCCGCCACGAAGGCGCTGCCGATGACCGCCACGCCGAACCCAGCGGCCCGACAGCGAACCTGGATGCGAAGCCTGGCGCCGCCACCACTCCGGGCGCCCATCCCGCATCACGCCCGAAATCATTCAAAGATCCGCGCGCACACGAAGAATCCGATGAGCGCGCCTGGCGCGGCGCCGATGAGCGCATAAGCCTCGCCGCGGGCGAAAACGCGGGGGTTCCCCCATCCGCGAAAAGGAGCACAGGTGTTCCAATGCCGCGACGGTGCTATAGTGCACACTTCCAGGCCGAGGCGGGGAGTCATCCTCCGGGGATGGCCGGAACTGGAATTCGCGATTTCCCCGTGCCCATCTGCGAGCAAAAGGACGGTCCGATTTGACCGAACCACTCCAGGTTGGCCAGTTCGCGATGGTCGATCACGAACCGGTTGACCGAGGTCCCAACGCCGGGGTTTTCCATGGCAGAGGGCCCGCTGACGACCGAGCAGAGCTCTATATCGTGGCCGAGGGGACGACGCCGGCTGGCGAAGCATTCGCCGGACACGTCGTTTCCGCCGTCGGCCAGGCCTGGTCCACTTTCGATATCAGCCTCACCGGTTCGCTACGGCGCCTTTTCACCGAGGCCGAACGCAATCTCACGGATTGGAATGCGCGCAGCATCGCCCAGCACCGCGTCAGCCTGGGTATTTCCGCCTTCGCGAGAAAAGGCGACCACGCCGTCATCGCCCAGGGCGGCCCCTCCGTGGCGTTCCATCTCGCCGGCGGCGAAATCCGCACCTACGCCGCGGAACAGGAATTCGCTCGCCCCCTCGGCGCCACCCGTGGCGCCGAACCCCAACTCACGCGTGTGGATTTCGCCCCTGGTGATCGCATCCTCATCATCTCAACCGCCGCCGTGCGCGAACTGGATGACGAGCTCATCAGTGGCATCCTTGCCCTGCCCGCCGCCCAGGTGCTGCCAGAACTCTACAAACGCCTGAAGCAGGTGCGGCACCTCACGGTGCTCCTGGTGACCAGCGACGCGCCCATGCGCACCACCGCCCTCGCTCCCGCCGCCACAACGGACGACGCCGGCGAGTTCGTCATCGGCGCCGAAACGGACCCGCACTCGCAATCGGAACCGTCAACACATCGTCCAGATTCGATCTACCAACCAAGCCTCTTTATACAGGATGCCGACGCCGAAGAAGCGGTCGATATCGCCCGCCGTCGACTCGCCGACGCCGCCCCGCGCGAACCGATGCGCGTGGACATCCCGATCCTCGCGACCGAGCGCGTCGAGCCCCTCCGCCGCGCCGCCGGGGACGACACTCTTTCGCGCCTCGCCTCCGAGCGGAGAGCGAGCGCATCGGCGGCACGGGCAGCGCTCGACAATATGTCTCCGCTCGCCACGTACTATTCGACGGCTGCCACCGCCGTCCATCCCGGCCGCCCGGCGTGGCGGGGGACCTCGAACCAACCGCAGGACGCGACCTTCGAAGTGCGCCCCCGCCGCCACGGTCGGCGGGAGAGCTTTTCGCGGGGCCTCGGCCCCGGCGATGCGCCGCCTCCGCTGCCATCATCGGCTTTGGAAGACGCCCCTCTCGTCCATGAACTCGCCGACGACCTCCGCAACCGCAACACGTTGAGCAGCCCAATCGCGGAAACCATTGCCGGGGAAAACGCCGCCTCGCTCGCGGGCGGCGGGACCCTGATCCGCCCCCGGACCAATATGGGCGGGCGCTGGAAGTCCGGGAACGGCGGCCGAGGCCGCGGGCGGACGACCAGTTCACAACAATCGCCGCCCACGTGGATCGTTGTTCTCGCGGGCATCGCCATCCTCATCGCCATTGTCGGCTATGTGACCGTGCCCAAGCTCCTCAACGAAGATTCCAACGCCCGCTACGCCCGCCTGATCGAAGATGCACGCAAAGAATTGACGACTGCCCAGGTGCAACAGGACCCTGCCGAAAAACGCAAGGCACTGACCCAGGCCCAGGCGCTCCTCTTCGAAGCGAAGACGTTGCCAAACGCTGGCCCAGAGGCCGCCCAACTTGTCGACCAGGTGGCGGGCGCCATCGCGATCATGGATGCCGTGAAGTCACCTGCATCCGTCACGGCGATCGCGGACCTCAGTCAGTTCGGCGAACGGCCCGTCGCCGCTACGCGGCTGGTGGTGAGCGAAATGCAGGCCTTCATCCTGGATTCCGCCACGCCCCAGGTGATCGCCATCACCTTCGCTTCCGGGGAGAAGAAGGCGATTTTCGCCGAAGACAAAGAGCAACGCCGCGGGCGCCCGCTCGCGATCGCGTTCATCGATGCCACGGAAGCCGGCGGCCCGGGCCTTGTTATCGCCGATAGCAACCGCACTGTTGTGATGTACAAGGACGGCACCGTACGCATCGTCCCCTTCGCGGCGCCGCCGAACCTCCAAATAACGGACATGGCGGCGTTTGGACGCGATCTCTACGCCCTCGATTCCGCCGGCCACTCGGTCTGGAAGTGGTCGCCGTCCGATGGCGGTTTCGGGCAGGCGCCGATTAAGGTGCTGGATTCGGGCGACCTTTCCCAGGCGCAACGCTTGATGATCGATAACGAGATCGTGACGGCGGATGCCGACGGGACGTTGCGTCGATTCACCGGCCAGGTTTCGCTTCGGCTCGAAGCCGCGGGCATCGATAAGCGCCTCGTCGCCCCGGAAGCTCCGCAACCGCTTACGAAGAATGGCGATATCGCCACCCTCGATGCGCCAAACAACCGGGTTGTGGTGCTTCGACGCGACGGCACCTTCGACCGCCAATACCGGCACAAGGATTTCCAGGCGATGAGCGCGTTCACGATGTTCAAGGACACCGCCTACATTTTCAGCGGGGGCAAGTTGCGGCGCATCGCCTGGTAAGGCCTCGCCGCTCGCTCCGGTCGCCTATGTCATTGTGTCCCGGCGCCGGCCCACAGCTCGGCAACACCCAAGTATTCGGCGGCCTCCGCATCTCGGCCAAGCTGCTTCAGCAGGAGTCCGGTGGAGACGCGCTCAATGAACCCCCACTCCCAGATCGGCCCCGCCTCCACGCCCGTGAGCCGGGAGAGCAACCTCGCCCGCTCCCGCCCAAGTGCGATGGCGTCGCCAGCGAGCAGCGGGCCGCCCCAGCTTCCCATGCATCTCGCGAGGTCGTAGGCGGGTTCGATGAGAAGGCCATCGGGATCGATGAACTTGAACGCCAGCGCTCCGGAACCCGGCGCCTGCAGCGTGTTGCTCGCGTGCGCATCGCCATGTGCGAGCACGGAACGCTCAGGAGCAAAGGCCGCTGCTCTTCGCCGAGCATAGGAGAGCGCCACTTCGACGACACCTTCCGAACACGGTCGTCCCAACTCCTCCCAGAGTTTTGCGACGAATTCAGCCAGGCTTTTCGCCTTCTCCGCGCCGGTCATCCACGCGTCGTCGCCCGGGGTAGTGAGCCACGCGGTCCTGAGTGTTGCGCAGATGATTGCGATCTGGCCGTCCACCGAGAGTCCGAGATCCTCCAACCGTGGCCCGAGCCACTCCAGGAGCATCGCCCGCCGACGCTCGTCATGCCGGAAGATGGCGGCGTACCCGCGGCCCGCCGCCGCCAGCAGCACCCGCGCTTCCCCGGCGCCAGATTCGGACCCTGGAAGCCCGATCTTTAGGACGGCTGGTTGACCGGTGGACGTCGTCACTTCGGCGACGAACGCCTCGGTACCGCCCGCCATCACAGGCCCGACGGTTATCCCCCACTCCCACGCAATCGCGGCAATGTCCGCATCGAGTCCGCCCAACCACTCCAATCCCTCCGCTCCGAGATTCGATGCGCGGCGGCGCACGATGTCCGGTAGCGCAGCGGTCATCGCGGTCCACCCATTGATGGCTTGGGAGCAGGGCCGAACAAAGCTGCGTTCGGCCTGGCAAAGGATCCCCGGCACGGCACGATCGCCACGGAACTGTCCCTTCGCCTACGCGTCGAAATAGAGGTGAAACTCGTGCGGATGCGGGCGCATGCGCATCGGGTCCACTTCGTTTTCGTGCTTGTATTCGATCCACGTCTTGATGACGTCCGGCGTGAAGACGCCGCCCTTGAGGAGAAAGTCGTGGTCCTCTTCCAACGCCTGGAGCGAGCCTTCGAGCGACTGGGCGACAGTGGGGATGTTCTTCAACTCTTCAGCGCTAAGGTCGAAGAGGTTGGTCTTGTCGAGCGGCTCACCGGGATCCCAACCGTTGATGATGCCGTCCATACCCGCCATGAAGATCGCGGAGAAGGCCAGGTACGGGTTCGCCGTTGGGTCTGGCGGGCGGAACTCGACGCGCTTCTGGCGGGGATCCGGGCTGACGAGCGGGATGCGGCAGGCGGCCGAACGGTTCCGCGCACTGTAGACGAGGTTCACGGGCGCTTCATACCCGGGTACGAGGCGCTTGTAGCTGTTGGTCGTGGGGGCGCAGATGGCCATGAGCGCCTTGCCGTGCTTGATCAGGCCAGCGATGTAGCTCTTGCACATCTTGCTGATTCCGGCATATTCGTCCCCTGCGAAAAGGTTCTGCCCATCCCGCCAGATGCTGAGGTGGACGTGCATACCGGAGCCGTTGTCCTGGAACAGCGGCTTGGGCATGAAGGTCGCGACCTTTCCGTGGCGCTTGGCGACGTTCTTCACGATGTACTTGTACATCATGGACTTGTCCGCCATCTTCGTGAGTGTATCGAAACGCATGTCGATTTCGCCCTGGCCGGCTGTCGCCACCTCGTGGTGGTGGAGTTCGATCTGGATGCCGCAGCGCTCCATCTCCTCGACCATCTCGTTGCGGATGTCCGTCATCGTGTCGTGGGGGCTGACGGGGAAGTAGCCTTCCTTGTAACGGGGCCGATAGCCCTGGTTTAGGCCGCCGAGCAGGGTCGAATCCGCCCCGCTGTTCCAGATGCCTTCGTCCGAATCGACCGAGTAGAAGGACGAATGCTGGTCGCTCCCGAAGCGCACTTCGTCGAAGACGAAGAATTCCAACTCGGGGCCAATATAGACCGTGTCGCCGACGTTCGTGTCCTTGACGTACTTCTCCGCCTTCTGGGCGATGAAGCGCGGGTCGCGGCTATAGGCCTGGCGCGTCACCGGGTCTTCGACGTTGCAGATAACGGAAATCGTGGGCGCCTGGATAGCCGGGTCGATGAGCGCCGTCGAAGGATCGGGGATGAGGAGCATGTCGGACTCCTCGATCTTCTGGAACCCGCGGATGCTGGAGCCATCGAAGCCCCAGCCGTTCGCCCAGGGGGAACGGGTGACGTCGGTCCAGTCGTTGAGTTCGTGGATCGGGCGCGTGAGGTGTTGCCAGAGCCCGAACAGGTCCACGAATTTCACATCCACAAAGCGGATGCCGTTCGCCTCACTAAAGCTCTTAATCTCTTCAGGGGTCACGAAAATCTCCTTGCTGCGACAGCGTGCGTTGGCCCAATTGTGACGCGCTTCACGTTCTCAGGCAGCAAGCGCGCGATGAAGTTCATGTTTCACAGCCAAGGGGGACAGTTCCGAGTTGCGAGTTCCGGGGTCCACGGCGGTCTTTGGCGTGGAGCGTGGAGCGAGGAGCGGCTTCCCGACTCCCGTGGCCTGTAGGGGTCCCCGTTGCACCGGCGCTGCCCGCAGTCGGCGGCGGAGGTGACTCGGAACTACCTTGGCGTGTACGTCACGCCCATCTGCCCAAGGAACTTCACGAGATCCTCCGAGCGGAGTTCTCCCGTCTTCGTGGCACGCAGGATGCCATCGCGGTCGATGAAGTACGTCTTGGGCAGGCCCTTGCCAACGCGATAGTGGTCCGTGACTTCGCCGGAGCTATCAAGCACGGCGGGGTAGGTTGCGTTGAGTTCATCCAGGATGCCGCTCGCCCTGCCCTGGCTCTCCAGGGGATCGACACCCAGCACGACGACCTCGCCCGCGAGTTGTTCGGTAAGGCGCTGGAGTTCGGGAATCTCACGTTTGCAGGGGCCGCACCAACTGGCGTACCAATTGAGCACCACCACCTTTCCCCTGTAGTCCGCGAGTTGCCGAACGGTCTTCCCGTCACGCGCATCCAGCAGCGCGAAGTTGGGCGCGGGCTTGCCCTCCTCCGGGCGTTCGGGGTCGAGCACGCCGGTCCCCTCGGCCGGCTTTACCCCGGAAAGGTCGGCCAGCGGTGTGCCGTTGAAGCCGGTGTCGCGGGCAGGAGCATCGTCGCCTCCGCCAAATACGAAATACGCGACTACTCCCGTGGCAAGCATGATTGCGGCGGCAAGTACGGCGTAGCCGCGGTAGCGTTGTGCAGGCGTCTGGGTGCCGACCGGTTCAGCGTCCATCGTTGGTTTGACGTTCCTTCGGGGCTGTTACTATTGAGACGTGTCCATCGTACCAAGCGCACCGTTCATTCGCCGTTAACGGATCCGAACAATCATGGAAAGCGATATATGACCGCCGCGACAGCCACGGCCGCACCCGCCACCGCTCGGGGACCCAAAGTGCTCCTTGTTGAAGACGACGAGGCGCTGCGCTTCACCGTCGCCCACAACCTCAAGCGCGAAGGGTACACCGTCCTTACCGTCGCCCGCGGCGACGACGCCCTCCGCTCCGCGCGGGACAATCACCCGGACCTGATCGTCCTCGATATCATGTTGCCCGGTGTCGATGGCCTCCAGGTCTGCCGCCTGCTGCGCCGCAACTCAAGCGTCCCCATCATCCTCTTGACGGCTCTCGGCGGAGAGAGTGACCGCGTTATTGGACTCGACACCGGCGCCGACGACTACGTCACCAAGCCCTTCGGCATGCGCGAGCTGATGGCCCGTGTGCGCGCGCTTTTGCGCCGCTCCAGCCCGGACGTGGAAATCGATGCCGCCCCCGAAATCGTCCAGGCCCATGACCTGTCGATCGATGTCGCCCGGCACGAACTGCGACGGGCGGGTGCGGTCGTCAAACTCAAGCCAAAAGAGTTCGAACTGCTGTTATTCTTCCTGCAACACCCTGGGAAGGTCTTCACCCGTGAACAGATCCTCGCGAAAGTCTGGGGCGATGATTTCTTTGGCGGAGCACGCACGGTCGATGTCCACGTCCGCTGGCTGCGCCAGAAGATTGAACCAGATGCCGCGCAACCCACGCGCATCAAGACCGTGCGCGGCAGCGGCTACCTCTTCGAAGGCTAACGAAGCGGCCCCCGGCGTTACCCCATGACGGCCCGACTCGTCACCCGCGCCGCGTTTGTGACGACTGTGATCGCCCTAGTGGCAATCCTGTCCACCGAGCTATTGGTCGAGCAAAACTCCCCGGCCTGGGTGCGTTGGCTGCACGTGCTCGCCACGCTGGTCATCGCCGCGGCGGCGGGATTCCTCGCCTTTCGCCACGCCGGCCGCACCCTCGGCGAAGTCAGTGCCGCCGCCGCCCGCCTGGCCGAGGGCGAACTCCGCCAACGCGTGTCCGCGAGTTCAGGGCCAACGGGCGAGTTGACGCGGAACTTCAACATCATGGCAGCTCGCCTCGAACAGCTCTTCCAGGTGGCCGCAGCCGAACAGGCCCGCCTCGAAGCCGTCTTCGAAGCCTCCGCAGACGCAATGGTCGCGCTGGCAGCGGATACCTCCGTCCAGTTCATGAACGCGGCTGCTTTGAAGCTGTTTCGCAAAGAGCGCGCCGTCGTCGTGGAACGGCCCTTCATCGAATGCGCCCTGGACTACGAATTGGATGCCCTCGTGAGGCGCGTGCTCTCCCGCGATGGCAATCCGGAGACGGCCATCATCACCTTCGGAGTGCGGCGCCTTCCCCTCCGGGCGGCGGCCCTTCGCATCCCCGGCGGCGGCGGCTGGGCCCTCCTGCTCATGCTGACCGACCTCACGGAAGTCCAACGCATCGACCAGGTCCGCCGGGACTTCCTCAGTAACGTCTCCCACGAACTGCGCACTCCCCTCGCCGGCATCCGCGCCATGGTCGAAACCGTGGAGAACGGCGACTTCGACGACGATGCCGAACTCGCCGAATTTATGCGCCGGATCCGCCAGCAGGTGCATCGCCTCACCCTCCTCGTGAACGAACTCCTGGACCTCTCGCGCATCGAATCGGGCGCGATCGACCTTCATCCTGAAGTCGTCGATCCCGGCGTCGTCGTGGACGAAGCGGTCAGCGGCCTCGCGGCCCGGCTCGACGAGACGAACATCACCGTGGAGTATCCGCGGACCGGCCCCGGCCTCGAAGTCGACCGCATCTCCCTGCTCCGAATCATGACGAACCTGCTCGATAACGCCGCGAAGTACAGCCCCCGCGGATCCACGATTCATGTTGTGATCGAAGCCGGCAGCGAGCTGGTCACGATCGCCGTGCGCGATGAGGGCGAAGGCATACCCGTCCATGACCTCCCTCGCGTCTTCGAGCGCTTCTACAAGGGAGACGCATCCCGCGAGGCCGGGGGCGTGGGCCTCGGCCTCGCGATCGTCAAACACCTCGTCCGCGCCCACAGCGGCACGGTCGAAGCCGCGAAGGCCCCCGAAGGCGGCGCCATCTTCACCGTCCGCCTCCCCATCGTCTTCGTCGGCGCGCGGCATTAGGCCATTCACACACGACAAGTCCGTAGCGCGCGTATGCAAACGCCGGGATCGTCACACTTGAGGCCCTGCTGTGTTCGGCGCTTGCCGGGGCGGACGCCCGCACCTTACGATCGCACCAACCGGCCCCTCTCGGAGATTTCCATGACCTACACCAACATCCTCGTCTCCCGTGATGGGCCCTACGCCACCGTCACCATGAACCGGCCCGAACGTCGGAACGCGCTTTCGATGGATCACATGATCGAACTCACGCACGCCTTCAAGGCCATCGGCGAATCGGACGCGCTCGGCGTCATCGTCGCCGGGAACGGACCCGTCTTCAGCGCGGGGCACGATTTCGCCGATATGGCCGGGCACAATCTGCCCGAGGTGCGCAAGCTCTTCATCCAATGCACGGAGATGATGGACGCCATGCAGGCGATCCCCCAGGTCGTGATCGCCCGCGTCCACGGCCTCGCGACCGCCGCGGGCTGCCAACTCGTCGCGACCGCGGACCTCGCCGTCGCAGCCGATACAGCGATGTTCGCGACCCCCGGCGGGAAGGGCGGGCTCTTCTGCCACACGCCCCAGGTCGCGCTCAGCCGCAACATCGGCCGCAAACGCGCCCTCGAGATGGCCCTCACCGGCGACGCGATCGATGCTGCCACCGCTGCCGAATGGGGCCTCGTCAACCGCGTCGTCGCTCTCGATGACCTCGAAGCGGAGACCCTTGCGCTGCTCAAGCGTGCCACGCGTGGCAGCCCGCTCTCCAAGGCCAGGGGCAAAGCGAGCTTCTACGCCCAGGTGGACATGGACCAGCCCAAGGCCTACGCCTACGCCATCGAGGTGATGTCCGGCGCCAGCCAGACCCACGACGGCCAGGAAGGCATGGCCAGCTTCCTCGAAAAGCGCCCGCCGAATTGGAAAGGGCGTTGATGGCGAAAACGCGAATCGGAGCCGCGCACGTGAGTAATGTAAGCGGGTCAGTGCCAGGCGATGGACCAATCCGCGAGCTGGCTTCCCTCCGCTTCGCCTCGCCGGATCCTGTTGCGGTTGAAGGGGCGCATTCGTGGTCACCCAAACTGTTCCCGCGTTCGTCAGGCCAACTTGGCCGCCCGCCGGTCGTTCCGCCGGAACCACCACCACAGCCCGACCGAACCGAGCGAGTAGACCAAGAACAGCACCAGCACCGTCAGTGAAGATGCCTGCCGCATGGCGTCGAAATTGGAACGGCTGCGATTGAGCAACACGTGCCAGAAGAGGAAGGCCGCGAGGATGGCGAAGATTGCCCAGACCGGCTTGCTCCACTTGAACAGCTTGCTCCCATCCATGACGGAAAGCGGGATCATGTTGAAGAACAGGCCCTCGATCCCCCCGACGAATACCGTCACGCAAACCGTCTCCGCCAGAGAGAGCAAGGCGTTGGCACCGTCGGCGTTTGCGGATCGGAGCGGCCCGACGGCCAGCCAGCAGACGATCGTCAATGCGAGTCCGGCGGTCGTCGCAAGCAGCACGACGCGCCCCTGCCGGCGGATGTCAGACTGCAGCGAACCGGCCACCGCGCAGGACGCCACGAATCCGTAGATCACGCCGGGCTGTAGGTGTAGCGCCCGTGAGAGCGCCACGGATACGACTGCCACGGCGATCGTCGCCGGGAACGGCCTAACCGCAGCGGCATGGCCAAGAAGTCGGCGGGACGCCCCAGCCTCCGTCCCAGAGGTCACATACGTCACAAGGCCAACGCCGACAATCACCGCGAGGACCAGCAGCGCGCTTGCCCGGTTCACTCCGAATCCCGGATCGAGGAACCCATAGATGAGTGCCGTGAGCGCCAGCACCCACGCGAGCGCGAAGATCGCCCGCCCCCTCCCACCCAAGCCGCCCGCGGGCGAGACTTTTCCCGCGAGCGTACGCAGCGGCCGCGTAAACCGGGCGGTCTTGGCATCGACCTCCGCGCGGTGGTCCTGGAGCACCTGGTTGAGGAAGACGGAACTGAAGAGCACCCAGATCGTCACCCCCGCCAGCGCGAGGTTGGTCACGACCACACCGGCGTCCGTCGAAACGTCGTCGATCGAGGGGAAGGATGCCGCAAACTCGGTGCGGTATTCGCCGACGGTCGCGAAGAATCCCTCGTCCGAGGTCGAATCCGGACTCTTCTCGCTGTCCGGCTTGCCAGTCGCGCCGCCTGGTGGGCTGGGGTTGGATGACGCCGCCGCCCCAATTCCCGCGCTGCCCGTGGCCGACGCCGTGGCCGATGGCGGGGGACTTGAGGTGGGAGTGTTCGTCGATTGCGCAACGGCCGTGGCTGAACCCGGTACCGTCGCCGAAGGCGAAACGGCCGGCGTGGCGGTGCCCGCTATCGGCGTCGCGGTCGCGGGCACCGGGGTCGCCGTGGGGCCCGCCGCAGTTGCCGTCGGCGGGACGACGGTCGCAGTCGGCGGGACGGGCGTCGCAGTTGCGGGCAGGGGCGTCGCGGTTGCTGGCACGGGCGTTGCGGTCGGCGGCGCCTGGTCGGTCACGGTCACGAAGAAAATCGGAAAGCTGATCGCCGGCACCCCACCGCCGGTGAACGTTAGGTTCCAGAGAATTCGATAATTGCCTGGGGCGGCGTACGTGT
>Ga0163144_10013828_pt1 | contig 16801 bp, 11 predicted proteins | sample OliLak19BULKMAT1_FD_123175 | JGI IMG/M metagenome (GOLD analysis project Ga0163144, IMG submission 123175) | Freshwater microbial mat bacterial communities from Lake Vanda, McMurdo Dry Valleys, Antarctica - Oligotrophic Lake LV.19.BULKMAT1 | ecosystem: Environmental > Aquatic > Freshwater >... | reverse complement strand
ACCCCCGCGCAACCGGGCCGCCCCGCCCGGCCCCGCCCCGCCCCGCCGTGGCCGTGGCCGTGGCCCGCAGCACGCCGCACGCCGCACGCCGCACGCCGCACGCCGTGTGCGCGGTCGCGGACGCGGCGGTCCGTCCCTACGTCGCGTGGGTCGTCCCGTGCCCTTGCGTGCCGCGCACCGACGGGGGGCTCGCGGAGATTGGGTGGGGCCTCGACCGCGAGGCCGCGAGGCTCGGCGGGAACGCCGCGCGCGGCCCTCGGGTCAGACGCGCTCCTTGAACTCCATCGTCTCGCTGTCAATCGCCACGCGATCGCCCACGTTGCACATGACGCCGACCCGGACCTTGATGCCGTTGTCGAGCGTCGCGTCCTTGAGGCCGCTCGACGGCTGCCCCTTCATGGACGGCTCCGTCTCCGCGATCGTCGCCTCGACCGTCAGCGGCAGCGTGACCGCGACGAGCACGTCGTCGATCAACAACCCGCGGTAGACGGACGACTGCCACTTGAGGACCTCCTCGAGGCCCTCCGCCGGGGCGCGCCACTCCGCGCCGTCCTTCGTGTAGAAGACCTCCTCGGCCCCGTCGCGGTAGCTGTGCTCGAGCTCGAGGGTCTCCGCCTCGAGGACCGCGTAGCGGTCGTCGGGCTGCGCCGTCACCTCGCTGGTCCGGCCGGTGAGGATCTCCTTGAACTTCATCTGGATCCGGCTGCGGCGGTCGCTCTTCCAGATGTTCCACTGCACGAGCCGGCACATCTTGCCGCTCACGGACAGCAGCATGCCCTTGCGCGCGTCGAGGGCGGTGACTTCAGCCATGGGACCAAGCTCCGGATGCACGGGACCGCGGGGGAGTTCGAGCGGGGGACTCTACCCGGACCCGGGCGCCCCCCCCACGCCGCGCACGCCCCCCGGGCGGGGTCGGCCCGGTCCGCGAGGCCCCCGTCTGCGAGGCCCCCGTCTGCGAGGCCCCCGTCTGCGCAGCATCGCGGGGCGCGGAGCTCACGGCCGGGGCGGGGGGGCACCCGGCGACGCCTACGCGGGGTCGGCGAACTCGTCGTAGGGGAAATCGGACCCGCGGAGCCGCATCTCGCCGACCACCCGCGCGTCGAGCGCGCGCTGTTGTTCGCGCGTGAGGAGCTCAGCGGCGCCCCCCTGCGCGCCCCGGCGCAGCATCGCCCCCGGCGCCCGCCAAGGGATCAGCGGCCCGAGCCGGAACTTCGCGTCGATCCGCTTCATGTGCTCGAACGACGCCTGCGCGCACACCGCGGCGAGGACCTCCTCGGACGCGTCGATGCCCAGGAACGCGGCCACGGACCGGACAACGCCCGGCAGGTCGCGCTTCAGCGCCTTGAACGACACGATCTTCACGTTCGGGCGGTGCCGCTGGGCCCACCAGCCGGCGGCGTGCACGCCCCACGAGCCGCCCAGCGAACTCCCGTTCAGGAACATCCGGTGCCACGCCTCGACGCTCGGCATCCCGGGCCCGAGCACCGCGTCGCGCACGAAGTGGTAACTCGAGACGAGCACGTCCTTCGGATCGCGGATCACGACGACGTAGCGCGCCGCCGCGGCGTAGGGCACCCGTTCGAAGGGCAGGTGCGTCTTGACGACGCGCCGCCCCTCCGGCGCGTCGCGCCACCCGACCGCGCGCGCCAGCGGGATCGCGTGCGAACGGAGAAACCAGGGCCCCGCCCGCACGTCGGGCCAGGGCACGACGTCGTGGACGTGTTCGAACACGCCGCAGCCGTGGTGGAGCAACTGGTGGACGATCTGCAGCATCCAGTTCGTGCCGCTCTTCGGGTAGGTCACGACGAACACGTCTTGCGGGCCGGGCACGTAGCCGCGGAACGGGTCCCGCGCCGCCGCGGCCCGCTCGCGCTTCCGCAGGGCCCAGCCGAGCTTGCTCCCGGCGCGTCCCGCGCGCGTGAGCAGCCAGACGGCGGGCACGACGACCCCGTACACCCACGCGGCGAGCGCCAGCTGGGTGCGCAGCGGCCGCGGTCGGATCACGCCCGCGCGCGCCGCCGCGCGGCGGGCCTGCGCAGCGGTCGGCGGCACGCCCACGCGCCTACCCCACCGTGCCGCGCAGGACGGCGGACAACGCCGACCCGGGACGCGAGGCCCGGGCTGCGGCGCTCCCGCCGCGCCCGCCCCGGGCATCGCGGACATCGCGGACATCGCGGACATCGCGGACATCGCGGACATCGCGGACATCGCGGACATCGAAGGGCGAACGGTTCGGTCGCTGCACGTGCGCGCTCCGGGGCCGCCCGCGACCGCGTCGCCGCGGGGCGACGCCCCGGCGGGGCCGGAGGATCATGACCGGCCGGGACGACGGGCTCCGGGGAGATCGCGACGGGCCTCGCGTCCCACGCCCGGGGCCGGCGCTCGAAGCCTCGGCGGGCGCGTCGGAGCGCGAAGGGTCGTGGGGGGCACCCGTCGCAGGGGGGCGACGGAGCGGAGACGAGTGCGGCGCCGCTCACCCGCGGTCGGCCGCGGCCCCCGACGCCGGCGGCTCGCCGCCACGGGCCACGCGCGCCGTCTCCTCCACCTGTAACTCGGCGATCGCGCGCGCGGCCTCGCGCTCGTGTTCCCCCGAGCGGACGAACCGCGCGGTGAGCGCGTCGAACAGGCTGTAGAGCGCCGGCACGACGAAGAGCGTCAGGACGGTGGACACCACGACGCCGCCGACCACCGCCATCGCCATGGGCTGGCGGACCTCGCCGCCCGGGCCCTGCGCGAGCGCCGCGGGGAGCGCGCCCGCGAGCGTCGCCACCGTCGTCATGAGGATCGGGCGCAGGCGTGTCGGGCACGCCTCCACGAGCGCGCCGTCGGCGGTGGCGCCCTCGAGCCGGCGCTGGTTCGTGAAGTCCACCAGCAAGATCGAATTCTTCTTCACGATGCCCATCAGCAGCACGAGGCCGATGAACGAGTAGAGGTTGAGCGAAAGCCCGGTCCACGCCAGCGCGGCGAGGGCGCCGGTGAGGCTGAAGGGGAGGGCGACGAGCACCGTGATCGGGTGGACGAACGAGTTGAACTGGCTCGCCAGGATCATGTACGCGACGACCACGCCGAGCAGCAGCGCGAACGTGAGCTCCCGGAACGACTCCTCGAGCGCCTGGGACTGGCCCGAAAGCGCGGTGGTGTAGCCCGGCGGGAGCACCGACTCCGCGATGCGGCGCGCCTCCTGCACGGCGGTGGCCTGCGACGCGCCCACCGCGACGTTGGCGACCACGGTGATGGCGCGCTCCCGCCCGCGGCGCGTGATCGCGAAGAGCGACTCCGTCGTGCGGACCGAGACGAGCGAGGAGAGGGGCACCAGGGTCCCGTCGGCGGCCCGGACGCGCAGGAGCGCGAGGTCGCGCTCGCGCGCGCGCTGGTCGGAGAGCAGCCGGACGCGGATGTCGTACCGGCGCCCGCCGTCCTCGCGGGTCCCCGCGCGCACGCCCCCCACCAGGACATTGACCGCCTGCGCGATGTCTTCGACGCTGACGCCGGCGTGCGCCGCGCGCTCGCGGTCCGGGACGATCTGGGTCTCGGGCATGCCCGCGCGGTAGTCGGAGTCGACGTCGGCGAACAGGTCGTCCGCCCGCATCTTGTCCATGACCTGCTGCGCCGCCGCCGACAGGGTGCCCCAGTCGCGGCCGCGGATCGCCAGCTCCACGGGGAAGCCGCGCCGGGCCGTGAAGCCCTGCTGGGAGAGGTCCTGGAAGGCCGCGCGCCGCGCCGCGCCCTGGTTGAGCTTCGGGCGCAACTCGGTCACCAGTTCCTGGTAGGAGAGCTTGCGGCGGTCCCGCGGGACGAGTTTCACGTTGAGGTTGCCCGCGTTCACGAGACCCTGGGAGGGGCCGCCGCCGATGGACATGAAGACGTTCTCGACCTCGGGCCGCGCGAGGAGGATCTCCTCGCACGCCCGCATGGCGGCGTCCGTGACGTCGATGGAGGCGCTGGCGGGCGTCTGCACCCGGATCTGGAGCCGCGAGAGGTCCTGCGACGGGGTGAGCTCGCGCCGGAGGCTGCCGAGGAAGAAGAACGAGCACGCGAAGACCGCGACGCCCAGCAGCACGACCGCCACCCGCCACCGCAGGACGACCGGGAGCGCGCGGCGGTAGGCGGCCGCCAGCCCGTCGAAGGCGGCCTCGACCGCGCGCCCGAGGCGCGTCGTGCGGTGCCCGACGGCGAGGAACTGCGCGCACCGCGACGGCGTGAGGGTCAGGGCCTCGAGCAGCGAGAGCAGCACGGCCACCGAGATGGTCACGCCGAACTGGAAGAAGAACCGCCCGACGATCCCCTTCATGAAGGCGACCGGGAGGAAGATCGCGACGATGGCGGCGCTCGCCGCCAGGGCCGCGAACGCGATCTCCCGGGCGCCGGCGATGGCGGCGCGCACGCGCCCGTCGCCGAGCTCGGCGCGGCGGAAGATGTTCTCGAGCACCATGATCGCGTCGTCGACGACGATGCCCACGGCGAGCGACAGGCCCAGCAGCGTGAACGTGTTCAGCGTGAACCCGAGGAAGTGCATCACGGCGAACGTGCCGATGATGGAGGTGGGGATCGACAGCAGCACGTTGATCGTGGAGGAGAGCGAGCCGAGGAACAGCCAGCACACGAGCGCCGTCAGGAGCACCGCGAGGCCCAGCGTGAGCTCGATCTCGTGGATCGACTCCTCGACGGGGCCCGTGGAGTCGAAGACGATGGCCACGTCGACGCCCTCGGGCAACGAGGGCTTCAACTCGTGGATCCGGGCCTGGACGCCGTGGGCGATCTCGATCGCGTTGGCCCCGCGCTGCTTGCGCACGCCGAGCCCCTGCGCCGGCTGCAGGTTGTTGCGGGCGATCACGCGTCGGTCCGCGAGGCCGTCTTCCACCGTGGCGACGTCGGCGAGGGTCGTCACGGTCGCCTCGCGCTCGGCCACCACGAGCGTCCGGAAGTCGGCGACGCCGCGGGCCTCGCCGCGGAGCCGCACGTTGAGCTCGCGGTCGGCGCTCTCGAACCGGCCGGCGGGCAGCTCGACGTGCTGCCGCTCGAGCGCGCGGATCACGTCCTGCGCGGTGACGTTGCGCGCGTCCATCCGCACCGCGTCGAGCCAGACCCGCAGGCTGCGCTCGCGGTATCCGCCGAGGATGATCTCGCCGACGCCGGGCACCGTCTGCAGGCGCTCGCGGATCCGCCGCGCCGTCTCCGCCAGTTCCTGCGGCGGGCGCAGGCCCGTCACGGCCGCCCAGAGGATCGGCTGGTCCTCCGGGTTGCTCTTGGTGATCACCGGCGGGTCGAGGGCACGCGGGAGCCGGCGCTGGGCCTGCGCGATGCGCGTCTGCGTCTCCTGCAGCGCCGCGTCGATGTCGCGCCCCACCTCGAACTCGAGCGTGACCGTCGCGCGGCCCTGCTGGGACGACGACGAGATGTCGACGATCCCCTCGACGCTCATGCACGCGTCCTCGACCAGTTCGACGACGTCGGTCTCCATGGTCTCGGGCGACGCGCCCTCGAGGGTGAGCGTCACGGTGACCTGCGGGAAGTCGACGTCGGGCATCTGGCTGACGCCGAGCTCCCGGAAGCCGAGCGCCCCGAACACGATCAACCCCGCCATGAGCATCCAGGCGAAGACGGGCTTGCGGACCGCGGCGTCCGAGAGCCTCATCGGGCGTCCATGGGCGCGCCCGCGGGCACGCTCGCGGGCACGCGCGCGGGCGCACTCGCGGGCGCGGCGGCCGGCCCGCTGCCGGGCGTGGCCTCGACGGCGACCGCCATCCCGTCGGCGAGGATGTTGGCCCCCCGCACGACGATCGACTCCCCTTCCTTCAGGCCCGCCACCACCTCGACGAGCCCGTCCTTCGTGCGCAGCCCCAGCGAGAGGACGCGGGCACGCGCCTTCCCGTCCTCGACCACAAACGCGAGCCAGCCCTTCTCGCCGGGCTGCAGCGCCAGGTCGGGCACCGCGATCGCGCGGGCGCGCCGGGTCTCGACCGCCACGACGGCGTAGTAGCCGGGCCGGAGCACGGGGGCGGGGGTCGGCAGTTCCGCGAGACACTCGACCATCCGCGTGACGGCGCTCGCCGTCTCGTCGACGTGCACGATCGTCGCCGCGTGCGCCGTCCCGCCGAGCGACGGCACCGTGACCGCGGCCGCCATGTCCGCCTCGACCCGCGCCGACTCCGGCTCCGTCACGCGGAAGCGCACGCGCAGTCGCGTGCGGTCCACGATCTCCGCGACGGCGTCGCCCGCGCGCAGGTACTGGCCCAGCGTCACGTGGCGCCGACGGACCACGCCCCGGATCGGCGCCCGGACCACGGCGTCGGCCGCCGCGCGGACCGCGATGGCGAGCCGCGCCTCCTCCTGCGCAACCTTCGCCTCCGCCTCGGTGACCGCGGCCTGCGCCTCGGCGAGGGCGCCCTCGGCCTCCGCCTTCGCCCCCTCGGTCTCGCGGCGCACCGCCACGGCCACCCCGACGGCGCTCCGCCGCCGCTCGAGTTGCGCGCGCATCTGCGCCGCCTCCTCCTCGGAAACGGCGCCCGGCGACGTCCGCCGGACCTCGTCGCGCCGCGCGACCATTTCCTCGCCCTCGCGGAGGTCGGTGCGCGCCGCGCTCTCGAGCGCGGTCCCGCGCTCGACGCCCGCGACCGCGCGGGTGACCGCGGCCGTCGCGCGCCCGACCGTCGCGGTCGCCGAAAGGACCGCCGTCCGCGCCGCGCCGACCGCCTTCTCCGCCTCCGTCTGCGCGAGGAGCCGGCGCGTCCGGTCCACGACGACCAGTTCCGTGGTCGTCTCGACCACCGACCCCTCCTCGAACGCGACGCTCTCCACGACGCCGTCGACGCGCGCGGGAACCGTGACGACCTGATAGGCCTCGAGCGACCCCGTCCCCTCGATGACGTAGAGGAGGTCGCGCGCGGCGACCGTCGCCACCACCACCGGCGCGGGGGCCACGCCGCGCTTGCGGACGGGCCCGTCGACGCCGCCGGCGCCGCAGCCCACGGCGACGAGGCCGAGGCTCCCGACCCCGAGGAGGCACGCCGCGCCCGCCGCGGCGCGGAAGCACCGAGGGAGGAGGGGGAAGCGGTGGAGGCGGAGGAGGGGGAAGCGGAGGAGACGACGGGGCTCTGCCGCGGAACGCATCGTGCCCATGGGGAGACCTTGGCTCCCCCGCGAGGGTTCGTCCACTACGAGGCACGGCCGCGCACCGGCCGGACGGGGACGCAAGGCCCGGCCCCGCGCCGGGCCTCGCGTGCCCCGCCGCTCGCGGCGCCGCGCCGGGCACCGCTATCATCCGTGCATGGCCCGGCTGCGTTCCCTCCCCGACGACCTCGAGACGCCCCTCCCCGACGGCGAGACGCTCCTCGACGCGCTGGTCCGCGCGCGGGTGCCCGTCGCCCACGCGTGCGGCGGCCACGCGCGCTGCTCGACGTGCCGCGTGCGCGTGATCGAGGGCCTCGAGGGCTGCTCGCCGCGGACCGACGCCGAGCGGGAGATCGCGACCCGGCTCGGCCTGGAGGACGCCGTCCGCCTCGCCTGCCAGACGCGCGCCGCCTCCGACCTCGTCGTGCGCCGCCTCGTCCTCGACCCCGAGGACTACGAGTTGACGAAGCAGTTCACGACCCGGCCCGCCGACGCGACGGCGACCCGACCCTCCATGGGACGCGAGGCCCCGGTCGCCGTGCTGTTCGCCGACGTCGTCGGGTTCACGGGCCTCTCCGAGCGGTTGCCGGCGTACGACGTCGTCCACGTGCTCCACCGCTGGTTCCACCTCGCGACGGGCGTCGTGGAGGCCCACGGGGGCCGCGTCGACAACTACATGGGCGACGGGCTGCTCGCGGTCTTCGGCCTCGACGGCCCACCCGCCACGCTCGCGGCCGTCCGCGCCGCGGTCGGCCTGCTCGAGGCGGCCGACCGGATGGCGACCTACCTGGGGACGGCCTACGCGCAGCCGTTCGCCGTGCGGGTCGGCGTGCACGCGGGCCTCGTCGTCGTGGGCTCGACGTCGCCGTGGCACCGGGAGCGCGACACCGTCATCGGCGACGTCGTCAACTATGCGAGCCGCCTCGAGGCCGCGAACAAGGACCTCGGCAGCCGGCTGCTCGTCTCGGACGTCGTCTACGCCGACGTCGCGCCGTACGTGCGGGTCGGCCGTCGGCTCGAGCAGCCGATCCGCGGGAAGCAGGGCGTCCACGCGATCGTGGAGGTGCTCGGGTTGCGTGACGCCGAGGGCGCGTGACCGCGGGGCCACGCGGGGCAGCGCGGGGCAGCGCTCCGGGAGAGCAGCGGCCCGGGGAAGGCAGGCCACCGGAGAGGAACGGGCCCCGGGGGAAGGCAGAGCCCCGGGGAAGGCCGGGCACCGGGGGCCCGGTCGGGCTCCGCGGAACCCCCGGTCCCCGATTCCCGCCCCGCTCCCCCTGATCCGTGGTCCAATACGCCCCGTCGGTCGGGCCGAAGGGCGCGTCCGGCGTTCGAGTTGCTCTCCGTTCGCTGGTCCGGGTGCTCCTGCATCCACGACGACGACCGCCAGGCCGATTCGATGCGGCCCTCGTCGGAGTCGGATCACGTCACGCAGCGGAGAGTTCCCGTCCGTCGCTTCCCTCGCGCCGTCGTGCGTGCGGTCGAACGCGTCGCGTCGTGCGGCTCCCGTCGCGTCGCGCTGGCGGCGCCTGGCGTCCGGCGTTCCGGTCGCAAGGCCGTCCGGTTTCGACCGGTCGTCCGATCGCGGTCAGCCTCTGGATCTCCCCTCGGGCGTGGCCGATCTCCCGTCGGCCGTGGCCGATCTCCCGTCGGCCGTGGCCGATCTCCCCTCGGGCGTGGCGCGGCGATTCGTTCGCCGTCCCACGCCCACGCGGTCCTCTGTGGGACCGTGTGTTCTGCGATGGATGCCCGGTCTCCGACCGGCGTCCTACTCTGGCGAGAGGCCCGCGGCCTCCACCCGTCCGGAGTCCTTCCTTACGGCCGCGTTGAGTTCAACGAAGACATCATGGGTAAGCGTATCTACTGTGGCAACCTCTCCTTCCAGTCCAGCCAGGACGACGTCCGTGCGCTGTTCGCCGCACACGGCGAAGTGACCGACGTCCACATGGTCATGGACCGCGAGACGGGCCGCCCGCGCGGCTTCGCGTTCGTCGAGATGGCCACGGACGACCAGGCCAAGGCCGCGATCCAGGCGCTCGACGGCCACTCGGCCGGCGGCCGCAACCTCAAGGTCAACGAGGCCCAGGCGCGCGAGGAGCGCGGTGGTGGCGGCGGCGGCGGCGGTGGCGGCTACGGCGGCGGCGGCGGTGGCGGCGGCTACGGCGGCGGCGGCGGCGGTTCGCGCGGCGGCCGGTACTAGGTCTACGCATCCCCTGGGGCGGAGCGGCCTCCGCCCCGCCCCAGGCTCCCGACCGTCCGCGCATTGTCCCCGAGGCGACGCCATGCCGATTTCCGACCGCAAGTACAAGCGAATGACCCTGGCGAACGTGAACGTCGCGCCGCTGCAGCGCGGCGTGTACGCGCTGTACGCGAAGCGTGACCTCGTCTTCCTGGGCCACGCGGCCGGGAAGGGCGACACGCTCCGCAGCCGGCTGCGCGCGCATCTGACCGCGGCCGTGGACGGCGCGACGCACTACAAGCGCGAGACGGCGCCGAAGCCGAAGGCGCGCCTGAAGGAGCTGCTCGACGAGTTCGTCGCCGAGCACGGCCACCCCCCCGCGCAGAACGCCCAGAAGAAGACGTAACCGACCGTCTGCGGCGCGGTCGCACGACGACCGCCCGGACGTGCCCGCGCGACCGGGCCGCAGGACGGATCGGCCCGCGCGTGCGGTGGCCGTCCGCGCGGCGATGATGGCGGCATGAACGCCGCCCGCGACCCGCGCCCCGTCCTCGTGACCGGCGCCACCGGCTACGTCGGCGGACGCCTCGTGCCGCGACTGCTCGCGGCGGGCCACCGCGTCCGGGCGCTCGCGCGCGACCCGCGCAAACTTTCGGGCCGCGCGTGGAGCGGCCACCCCGGCCTCGAGGTCGCGCGCGGCGACGTCCTCGACCCCGCCGCGCTCGCGGCCGCGTGCCGTGGCTGCCGCGCCGCGTACTGGCTCGTGCACTCGATGAACCCGCGGCACGACGACTTCGCGGACGCCGACCGGCGGGCCGCCGAGGGGATGGCCCACGCCGCCGCCGCCGCGGGACTCGAGCGCGTCGTCTACCTCGGCGGGCTCGGCGAGGAGGGGCCCGATCTCTCGCCCCACCTGCGGTCGCGGGCGGAAGTCGCGCGCGTGCTCGCCGCGGGGCCCGTGCCCGTGACGACGCTGCGCGCCGGCATGATCCTCGGGTCGGGCAGCGCATCGTTCGAGATCCTGCGGTACCTCGTGGACCGCCTGCCGGCCATGGTGACGCCGCGCTGGGTCGACACGCCGTGCCAGCCCATCGCGATCCGCGACGTGCTCGGATATCTGGTCGGGTGCCTGGACGCGCCACAGACCCTCGGGCAGACGCTCGACGTCGGCGGCCCCGAGGTGCTCACCTACCGGCGCCTGATGGCGGTCTACGCCGAGGAAGCCGGGCTGCGGCGCCGGTGGATCGTGCCCGTGCCGGTCCTCTCGCCGCGCCTCTCGTCGTACTGGATCCACCTCGTGACGCCGGTCCCCGCGGCGATCGCGCGCCCGCTCGCCGAGGGCCTGCGCAACCCGGTCGTCACGCACGACGACCGGATCCGCACGTGGATCCCGCAGGACCTGCTCGACCCGCGCCACGCCGTCCGCCTCGCGCTCGAGCGGCAGCGCCACGACGCCACCGAGACCCACTGGACCGACGCGGGGCGCGTCCCGCCGGCCGAGTGGAGCGACCCCGACGACCCCGCGTGGGCGGGCGGCACGGTGCGCGAGGACGTGCGGCGCGTCGTCGTGGCCGCCGACCTCGAGCGCGCGTGGGCGCCGATCGCGCGGATCGGCGGCCACACGGGCTGGTACCACGCGAACGGCTTGTGGGCGCTGCGCGGACGCCTCGATCGCTGGGTCGGCGGCGTCGGGTTGCGGCGCGGCCGGCGTCACCCCGTGGACCTCCACGTGGGCGACGCCCTCGACTTCTGGCGCGTGGACGTGGTGGACGCGCCGCGCCGCCTGCGTCTCGTCGCGGAGATGCGGGTGCCGGGGCGCGCGACGCTCGAGTTCCGGTTGCGCGCGCTCGACGGCGGGCGCACCGAGATCGTGCAGGCGGCGCGTTTCGAGCCGCGGGGCCTCGCGGGCCTCGCGTACTGGGCGGCCGTCGCGCCGATGCACCACGATGTGTTCCAGGGCATGCTCCGCGGCATCGCGAAGGCGGCGCGAGCGCGGGTCGTCGAGGGCCCGAGCCTCGTCCGCGCCGCGCACCGACGCGCCACCGCTGCGCGACGCTGACCCCGCAACACAAGCGTTGCATCTCCGCGCCCGCGCGCGCCGGACCGGAATCCGTGCGCGACGCCGCCGCCCACGGTCGGGTTCAATGGGCGGGGCCGTCGTGTTTCGCCCGTCGGGCGCCGCGGCCACGACGGAGCCGTTGCGATGCGTACGTCTTGCGACGTGCCGAGGGCTGGTGTCGGGCGCCGTCGTGGCCACGCGGTCGCGCGCGCCGTCGCGGTCGCGGCACTCGCACTCGCGGGGGCCGCGCCGACGCAGGCCGACCCGAGGCCCGGCCCCGCCGAGAGGGCCGTCGCCGCCACGCCGTCGGGCGCCGTCGACGACCTCGTGCTCGCGCGGTTGGCCGCGCTCGGCCTCGCGCCGGCGGCGACGTGCGCCGACGAGGTCTTCGTGCGGCGCGCCTACCTCGACGTGATCGGAACGCTGCCGCGCCTCGACGAGGTGAAGGCGTTCCTGCGCAACCAGACGCCGAACCGGCGCGCCGCGCTGATCGACGCCCTCCTCCAGCGCGACGAGTTCGCCGACTACTGGGCGATGAAGTGGTGCACGCTCCTCCGCGTCAAGTCGGAGTTCCCGATCAACCTGTGGCCCAACGCGGTGCAGGCGTACCACCGCTGGATCCGCACCGCGCTGCGCGAGAACGTCCCCTACGACCGCTTCGCGCACGACTTGCTGACGTCGAGCGGCAGCAACGTGCGCGTGCCCCAGGTCAACTTCTACCGCGCGGTACAGAAGAAGGACCCGCCGACCCTCGCGCGCGCGGTCGCGCTGACCTTCATGGGCAGCCGCGCCGAGGCGTGGCCGAAGGAGCGGCTCGACGGGATGGCGGCCTTCTTCGCCCGCGTGGGCTGGAAGACGACCGCCGAATGGAAGGAGGAGATCGTCTTCTTCGACGTCACGAAGCCGGCCCCCTCCCCCACCGCGATGCTCCCCGACGGCGGCGTCGTGAAGCTGACGCCGCGGCAGGACCCCCGGGAGGCGTTCGCCGACTGGCTCGTGGCGCCGGGCAACCCGTGGTTCGCGCGCGCCATGGCCAACCGCGTCTGGTCGTGGTTGCTCGGGACGGGCGTCGTCCACGAGCCCGACGACCTGCGGCCCGACAACCCGCCGTAGAACCCCGAGCTCCTCGACCTCCTCGAGCGCGAGTTCGTGTCGGCCCGGTTCGACGTGAAGCACCTGTTCCGCGTCATCCTCAACTCGAAGACGTACCAGCGTGCGTGCGTCCCGACGTCGCGCGACCCGCGGGCGGCGGGGGCGTTCGCCCACTACGCCGTGCGCCGGCTCGAAGCCGAGGTCTTGATCGACGCGATCAACCAGGTGACCGGGACCACCGAGGCATACACGAGCAAGATCCCCGAGCCGTTCACGTTCATGCCCGAGGGCCAACGGTCGATCGCGCTCGCCGACGCGAGCGTGTCGAGCCCGTTCCTCGAGCTGTTCGGCCGCTCGGCGCGCGTCACGGGCCTCGAGTCGGAGCAGCGCACGGCCCTGCCGACGGTCGCGCAGCGCCTGCACCTCCTGAACTCGACCCACGTCCGCCTCAAGCTCGAGACCGGCCCGGGCATGGCGGCGATGCTGAGACCCACCGCCTGGCCCCGCGACACGTTCGACACGCTCTACCTCACGATCCTCTCGCGCTATCCGACGCCGGCGGAGCTCGCCGCCGTCCGCGCCTACCAGGACGACGTCGGGAGCCTGCCGCGCGCGGGCGTCGACCTTGCCTGGGCGCTCGTGAACAGCGCCGAGTTCCAGTGCCGTCACTGACGGGCCGAGGAGGCCCCCCACCCATGCGCATCCCCCCCACGCGACGCGACGTCCTGCGGACCGGCCTCCTCGGCGCGGCGGGCCTCTGCCTCGCCGACGGCCTCGCGGTGCGGGCGTGGGCCGGCGGGCCTCGCGTCGCCGCCGGCAAGGCCCGGTCGGTGATCCAGATCTGGATGTGGGGCGGGCCTTCGCACCTCGACACGTTCGACCCGAAGCCCGAGGCGGGCAGCGCCTACGCGGGTCCCCTGGTGCGGCCGCTCGAGACCAACGTGGCGGGGATGCGGATCAGCGAGCTGCTGCCGCTCCTGGCGAAACAGGCCGACAAGTACGCGCTGATCCGCAGCATGACCCACGGCAACTTCGGCCACGAGACCGCCGCGTACATGGTGCAGACCGGGCGCAAGGCGGGCGAGCGGATCGTCTACCCGACGGTCGGCGCCGTCGTGTCGCACTTCCGCGCGCCCGCCGGCGAGGAAGGCTCCCACCTGCCGCCGTACGTCGTGCTCACGGAGCCCCAAGGGCGGTTCGACGAGGCCGGCTTCCTCGGGACGAAGTACCGCCCCTTCGCCACCGGCGGCGACCCGTCGCAGCCGCGGTTCCTCGTCGAGGGCCTGGTGGCGGCGGGGATCACGGAGGAGCAGCAGCGGGAACGGCGCGCGCTCCTCGCCCGCCTCGACGCGCTGCGCGGGACGCTGCCCGACGACCCCGCGGTCCGGGCCCTCACGCGGTCGGAAGAGCAAGCGTACGACCTCATCCTCGGCGCGGGCGCCCGCACGTTCAACCTCGCGGACGAGCCCGACGCGCTGCGCGACCGCTACGGCCGCACGAAATTCGGGCAATCGTGCCTCGTGGCGCGGCGGCTCGTCGAGCAGGGGGTCCCCTACGTGACGATCAACTACGCGGGCTGGGACACCCACAAGGACAACTTCCCGGAGATGCGGCGCAAGCTCCCCGAGCTCGACCGTGGCCTCGCCACGCTGCTCGAGGACCTGTCGGACCGCGGGCTGCTCGCGAGCACGATCGTCTGGTGCGGCGGCGAATTCGGCCGGACGCCGAAGGTGGACACCGAGGCGCCGTGGAACGGCGGGCGCGGCCACTGGGGCAAGGTGTTCTCGACGCTCGTCGCCGGTGGCGGGTTCAAGGGCGGGCGCGTGGTCGGGTCCTCGGACGCGAAGGGCGAGGAGGTGAAGACCCGGCCCGTCTACCCGCGCGACCTCGTCGCGAGCATGTACCAACTCCTCGGGATCGACGCCGGCGCCCGGCTGCCGCACCCCGAGGGCCTCGACACGTTCGCGCTCCCCACCGCCGCCGACGCCGTCCCGTCCGCCGGGATCCTGAAGGAGTTGCTGTAGCGCGCCATGGACCGCCCCGCCCGCTGGCCCCTGTTCGTCGTGCCGCTCCTGCTCGCGCTGGCGTCGGGCCCGCGTGCGTCGGCCGACGGCCCCCACATCGGCTACGTGTTCCCCGCCGGCGGACAGCAGGGCACGACCTTCGAGGTGACCGTGGCCGGCCAGTTCCTCAAGGACACGGTGGCGGCGCGGCTCTCGGGCGCCGGCGTCACGGCGAAGGTGCTCGGCGAGGAGCGGCCGCTCTCGCCGAAGGAGGAGGACGAGCTCCGCAAGGCGATCGCCGCCTTCCAGGAGAAGCGTCGCGCGAAGCTCCCCCTCTCCGCCGAGGAGGTGAAGGCGGCGGAGGCGACGCGGCGGAGGCTCCAGCGGTTCGGCCGGCCGCCGACGAACCCGTCCATCGGCGAGTTCGTCACGCTGGAGGTGACGGTCGACGCGACGGCGCCGCCGGGCAAGCGGGAGCTCCGGCTCGCGACGCAGGCGGGCCTCACGAACCCGCTGACGTTCGACGTGGGCGACCTGCCCGAGGTGAGCGAGAAGAGCTGGGAGGGGGCCGGCGGCCCGGCGGGCGCCGGGCCCGACCGGGAGGCGAAGGGCACGGAGACGCACGTCACGCTGCCCGTGACGCTGAACGGCCAGATCCCGCCGGGCGGCATGGACCGCTACCGATTCACGGCGCGCGAGGGCCTGCCGCTCGTCGTCGTCGTCCGCGCGCGGGACCTCATCCCCTACATCGCCGACGCCGTGCCCGGCTGGTTCCAGGCCACCGTCGCGCTGTACGACGCGAAGGGGCGCGAGCTCGCGTTCAGCGACGACTACCGCTTCCACCCGGACCCGGTGCTCTTCTTCCGGATCCCGGCCGCGGGCGCGTACGTGCTCGAGGTGAAGGACGCGCTCTTCCGCGGGCGCGAGGACTTCGTCTACCGCATCAGCGCGGGCGAGCTGCCGTTCGTCACGGGGGTGTTCCCGCTCGGGGGCAAGGTCGGCACGGAGACGTCGCTGCTGGCGTCCGGATGGAACCTCCCGTTCCGCGCCGTCCCGCTCGACCTGCGCGAGGTCGAGCCCGGCGTCCACGTCGTCCCGGACGCGCGCGTCGCGAACCCGGTGCCGTTCGCGACGGACACCCTGCCGGAGGTCCTCGAGGAGGAGCGCGACGACGACGCGGCGCAGCTCGTCGCGCGGCCGGTGATCGTGAACGGGCGCATCGACGCGCCCGGCGACACCGACGTCTTCCGGTTCAATGCGTCCGCCGGCGAGAAGATCGTCGCGGAGGTCCTCGCGCGCCGGCTCGACTCGCCGCTCGACGCCCGGCTCGTGGTCGTCGACGCGTACGGGAAGCAGGTCGCGCTCAACGACGACCACGAGGACAAGGGCGAGGGGCTCGACACCCACCACGCCGACGCCTACCTCGCGTTCACGGTCAAGACCACGGGCGTGTGCAAGGTGATGGTCGAGGACGCGCAGCACGCCGGCGGGCCCGCCTATGCCTACCGGCTGCGGATCAGCCCGCCGCGCCACGACTTCCAGCTCCGGGTCACCCCGTCCACGCTCAACGTCCGCGCCGGCGCGAGCGTCCCCTTGACGGTCCACGCGCTGCGGCGCGACGGGTTCGACGGCGAGATCGAGGTGGTGCTGCGCGACGCGCCCAAGGGGTTCACGCTCGCGGGCGACCCCATCCCCAAGGGCCAGGACCTCGGGCGTTACACGCTCAACGCGCCGACGGCGGTCGCCGACGACGTGTTCACCCTCCACGTCGAGGGCCGCGCGCGCCTCCACGGCCGCCCCGCGGTCCGCGTCGCCGTGCCCGCCGACGACATGATGCAGGCCTTCATCTACCGGCACCTCGTGCCGGCGCAGAGCCAGGAGGTCGCGATCGTCGGCCGCCTGCGGGCGCCGGGCAGCACGCGGATCCTGAGCGCGACGCCCGTACGGATCCCCGCGGGCGGGACGGTCACGGTCGAAGTGAGCCTCGCCCGGACCCCGCCGAACGTCACGCGGCTGGAGTTCACGCTCGACGCGCCGCCGGAGGGCGTCACGATCAAGGCGGTCAACGTCCTCGCATCGACCACGGAACTCGTGTTCGCGGCGGACCCGGCCAAGGTGAAGGCGGGCGCGCGAGGCAGCCTGATCGTCAACATCTCGGGCGAGCGCGTCCCGCCCGAGGGGAGCACGGCCACCGCCGCGGCGCGGCGCCGCGTCGCCCTCGGTGTCCTGCCCGCGATCCCGTTCGAGGTCGTGCGACCGTAGGTGTCCGTCGCCCCACGTCGTTGCCTTCGTTACCGCCTTCGTTCCCGCCTTCGTTGCCGCCTTCGTTGCCGCCTTCGTTGCCGCCTTCGTTGCCGCCTT
>Ga0163144_10013827_pt1 | contig 16802 bp, 14 predicted proteins | sample OliLak19BULKMAT1_FD_123175 | JGI IMG/M metagenome (GOLD analysis project Ga0163144, IMG submission 123175) | Freshwater microbial mat bacterial communities from Lake Vanda, McMurdo Dry Valleys, Antarctica - Oligotrophic Lake LV.19.BULKMAT1 | ecosystem: Environmental > Aquatic > Freshwater >... | reverse complement strand
CAGCCGGGATGGATCGCAAAAGGAAGATCGCCCCGCCCGCGACCGCATCTCGATTATTGAGGATTCCAACGGCGACGGTGTCATGGACAAGAAAACCGTCTTCTTCGAGGGCCTCGAACTGGTCACCAGCCTCGTGTTTTACAAGGACGGCGTGATCGTCTCGCAGGCGCCGGACATCTACTGGCTGCGTGACACGGATGGTGACGGCAAGGCCGATGCGAAAGTCACTTTGTTCAAAGGTTTCGGGACGCGTGACACCCACGCGGTCATCAGCAATTTGCGCTGGGGGATTGATGGCTGGATTTACGCGACGGTCGGCTATAGCCGCGGCGATGTTTATTCCGGCGACGGCAAGACACATTTTGGGAACATCACTGACGGCGTGTTTCGTTTCAGGCCCGACGGCAGCGCCATCGAGCAGTTTTCTTCCAAGGGCAGCAATACCTGGGGCGTCGATATCGCGCCGGACGGAGAGGTCTTCTTCTCGCAAGCGAACGGAAACCATGTCGATCACGTCGTGATGCCGGAAAATGCGCTCGCTCGCGGGAAACTCGAAGGGACGGCGAGCTACAAGGTGATCGAGGACCACAAAAGCGTGTTCCCCATGCGCGAGTACCATAAGCAAGCCTACGTTCAAATCGATTGGGTCGGAGGATTCACGGCGGCGTCGGGCGCGTGTATTTACGACGGCGGCGCCTGGCCGGCCAAGTTCAACAACACCTTTTACGTGACCGAGCCGACGGTCAATCTGCTGCACCAGGACTTCCTGAAAGCCGACGGGGTCACTTACACGGCCAGCCGCGATCCGGAGCGGGCGAAGGACGAATTCATGGCGAGCGCGGATTTGTGGTTCCGCCCGATCCACGCCCGGGTTGGCCCCGACGGCGCCCTCTACGTCCTGGATTTTTACAATCAAGCCGTCGTCCATAACGACACGCGCGGCACACCCCACGGCGCGAACAACGCAGCGGTGCGACCCGATCGCGATCACTATTTTGGCCGCGTCTGGCGGGTGCAGCACAAGGCGCCGGTTCAGTTCGAAGTTCCACATCTCGCCAAGGCGTCCGTGGTTCAATTGGTCGAAGCCTTGAAACATCCAAACGGCTGGGTGCGAAACACCGCTCAAAGATTGATTCTCGAAAAATCCGAAAAACCGCTGGCTGCGGCGACGGATACGGCCCTGAAAGATTTGGCGTTGAATCAATCCGCGTCCGACTCCGCGCGAATTCTTGCCTTTTGGACGAAGCAGATCGCCACCGGTCCCGAACTCAGCGATCTGGAGTTTCTGGCCAAAGGGTTGGGTGACCCCAGCGCAAGCGTGAGGAAGAACGTCGCCCGGATTTGCGGCTCGTTCCCGGCCGGAAAATCGGAAGACGGGCCGGCCGAACTCAGCGACGCTCTGGAGAAATCCGTGTTCGACGCGGACGCTCGCGTGCAACTGGAGGCGCTGATCGGATTTTCCAATCCGCAATTGCTCCCCTTCGTGCGAAACCCAGAGCTGGTCGATTCCATCCTGGAGGCTTATTCGGCGTTCAATGATCCCTGGCGCAAATCCGCGGTGATCGCGCTGGCGCTGCGAGCCGAGACAGCGTTTTTCCCGGCCGCGTTCCGAATGAAACAAGTGGAGCCCGCCAAAGAATTGCTGGTTCTGCTGACCCAGCAACGACTGGCCTCGATTGATATTGCGCGGGGGCTCGCCTTCGTCGCAAACCAGCCTGCCACCGCAGACGAATTGAAACGGGCCATCCTGGAAACGGTGGTGAAGAATCTTGGAACTTTGGAAGCTCCAGTCTGGACGCCAACGTTGCAGCAGACTTTTAAAACATTGCTTGCCTCACCCAATTCCGGCCTGACCGCCGCCGTGCTGCCGATCATTGCCCGATGGGACAAGGGGGGCGCGATGAAAAATGATGTCCAGGGATTGACCCAGCAGCTCATCGCGAAGCTGAACGACGCGCAACGGGGCGACGAACCGCGGGGTCAGGCGGCCGCGAGCTTGATTGGAATCCGCCAGTTGAATTCGGACATCGTGCCGAGCGTTGGCAATGTGCTTCGCGGGAACAGTTCTCCAGCGCTCCAAAAACGAATCATCGAATTGCTGGGCACGGTTCCCGAGGCTGGCGGAGAGTTGGTGTCCGCCTACCCGAAACTTCCGGCGGAATTGCAGCAGGGGGCACTGGATCAACTGGTCAAGCGAAGCGATTCGTCCCTGGCGCTGGTCGAGGCGATCGCGTCACAGAAAATAAATCTCACCACTCTGGGGCCGCTCGCGGTCAACCGGCTTCGCACCCACAGCGACCCGGCGGTGGCCCAGCGCGCCGCACAGGTCATCGACGAAATCCGCGGGCCGCAGATCAAGGAGAAAAATGATTTGATCGCCAAATTCAACGCGGCCGTTACCCAGGCCGGGAACGCGGAAAACGGGCACAGAATTTTCACGCCAAACTGCGCGGTGTGTCATCGGTTCAACGGCGAGGGAAAAGATCTCGCGCCGGACCTCACGGGAATGGGAGCGCACGGCGCGGCGGAATTGCTGGTGCATATTTTGGATCCGAACCGGGTGGTGGAACCAAACTACGTGAGCGTTAGCATTGAAACCAAGGATGGAGAAACTCTGGATGGAATCGTCGCGCGCGAGGGGAAAAACGAAATTGTTTTGCGCAATACAACGGGCGATGTGGAGGTCAGCCGCAAAAATATCGTCAGCCAGAAATCGACCGGCCGCTCGCTGATGCCGGAAGGATACGAGGCCTTGGGCGCAGAACGATTGCGCGATCTGTTGACGTTTCTCTGCGCTGGCGAGAGCCGTTTTCGCATCGTCGATTTGAAATCCACCTTCACCGCCAATTCGACACGCGGAATCTACTCCAGCGCGGATTCGACGGATGAAAGCTTGAAGTTCAAAAAATTCGGCATCATCAAAGTGGGCGAGATTCCGTTTGAGATCGCCAACCCGTTGACGACGGCCAGCGGAAAAAACCTGGTCGTGCTCAAAGGTGGAAGCGGCGTGGCCAAGACGATGCCCCAAAAGGTCGTGGCCAAAAACGTCAATCTGCCGGCAAACAGATTGCATTTTCTGGGAGGCGTCGCAGGCTGGGGCTGGCCGTGGGGCGACGAAAAAATGAAGGGCCTCCCCGTTGCGAGGGTGACGGTTCTCCATGCCGACGGAAAATCGGAGGAGTTTATTTTAAAGAACGGTGAAGAGTTCGCCGATTATATCGGTAAGTTTGATGTGCCCGGGTCGAAGGAGGTTCCCGATGTGATGCATCGCGGGCAGCTTCGCTGGTTTACACGATCCCTGGCGAATCCCACGCCGGTCAAAGACCTGACCATCGAGAGTTTTGATAATGCGGTTGCGCCAACATTTGTCGCGATCACCGCGGAGATGGGCGATGGCCCGGCGGCTGTCACGCCCCAGGCGAAATTCAATTGGGGAAAATCACCACGCGTTCTAATCGTCGGCGGCGGCGCCTCGCATGATTTCAACCGCTGGTTCAACCAGGCCGATTCAGCGATTTTGTCCGGAAAGAGTTCGGTCAACTACACGGAAGACATCTCGCGGGTTGAGCCTGCCTTGAAAGAGATTGACGTCCTGTACTTGAGCAACAACCAGCCTCTTAGCGCGGATGCGCGCAAAGGTGTCATGGATTTTGCGAACGCGGGGAAACCGTTGCTGCTGGTTCATCCGGCGCTCTGGTATAACTGGAAGGATTGGCCGGAATATAATCGTGAGCTGGTCGGAGGCGGCTCGCGCGGGCACGAGAAATATGGAGAGTTCGAAGTTGAGGTCGTTGCGACCGGCCATCCCTTGATGAAAGGCGTTCCGAAGAGTTTCAGAATTACCGATGAGCTGTATCAACACGCCCCTGATCCGGCTGGAACACCTGTCGAAGTGCTTGCCACCGGGAAAAGTCTCGTCACCGGAAAAAGTTATCCTCTCGTCTGGATCACGAAACATCCGAAAGCGAAAATCGTTTGCATCACGCTGGGCCACGACGGGGCTGCCCACGAGCTTCCCGCCTACAAAACGATTCTGGAGAACAGCGTAACCTGGCTCGGTAACTCTAAAGAGTCGCAGTAATCGGCAGCTCAGTGGGGCGCCTTTAAGACGCCGCCAACCCAGGAAGTCTTAAGGGGATTTTTGCACCGCTGCAGCCGGTTTTTTGGGAGGTTTTTTTGAACGGCTATGACTGGTGATCCGAACTTGATTGGTTCCCGCCAGGGCGGCCAGCTCTGCTTTTCGGCGCTCGAAGTGTTCTGTGATGGACGGAAGCTTCATGTATTCGATGCCGTCTTCAATCGCCCTTCTCTCCGCCGGATCCGCAGTTTGCCTGGCCAGTTCCTCCAGCCGGGGAATGGCGGAGCGATCGTCGAATTGAATGATCGCTTCCAGTGCCGCGACGCGGATCTCCTTATCGGGGTTCTCTAACGAAGACAAAAGAATGTTCAAGGACTCCGGGTCACTCTTCATCGATAATTCGTTAAACAGCGCTTTTCGCTCACTGATGAAGCGCGCGTATTCCACACTATGGGGAGCGGGACTTGCCTGGTTGTTCTGGGGAACGGTCGAAATAGGTTTGGCAGCGGGGATATTGGCATTCACTGGCCGCGGAGAAAGCGTCTGCTCTTTTGCGACGTGGCGAGTGACCGGCGCATCGAGGTTCGCCGGCACGACGAGTTTCACTGGCGGAATTGGCTGGGTTGAGCGGCCCGAATTCCGAACCAGGACCAATACGGCGCCCAGAAAACCAAGCGCCAGAAATACTATGCAAAAAACAACTTTGGGTCTCACGGTTTGGCAGCGTCGGGAGATGAAGAATGGCTCGACCCGTTTCCGGGTCGAACCACTACGTCGCGATAAATGACCAATTATTCAGTCAGGGTGCCCTTGCCGGAGGATTTGATTTGTCCGGAGAAAAGTGCGTCGAATGTGTCGCCGTCATCTGTGATGAACCCGCTTCCAGCCCCGCTTAGCGAGAACGAGAATGAATCTTTGGATTTAAAGGAATCCTCCGTTTCGACCTCCGACGAGGAATCATTTTGCGTGGCAAGACCGGTCACGGAGAACCCGAAATCGCCGCCCGAATCGTCGCCGGCAGCTCCAACCTCCCCGCCCAAGCTTTCGACGGTAACGGTGGTGACGAATCTCGAAGTATACTTGCTATTCGAAGTGAACTTGGTGCTGGTCTCCACGGCCGTTTCCTGACCCTGGATGATTTCGACGTCCGGCTCCGTCAGGCTGACGAAATAACCCGTTCCGACCGGCGCATCGGAGCCCTGCTGGATTCCGACCTCTTCGCCATCAATTAACACGAGCTTGGATCCGGAAGGCGCGTCGAACAAGTTCAATAAAGCCTTGTTGTTAATCTTCACCTTCCCGGGTTTGAGGGTCTTCGAGCCAATGACTTCTTCGTCCTCGCCGCTTCCGCGTGTGACGTCCGCGGTTTCACCGGGAATCAGTGCGGTCAGGTTCACCGTAAGGAATTCAGTGACGTGATCGGCTCGGCAGAGGCTGGTCGAGAGAGTCAAAATCCCGACAATTACCGTTCCAATTGGCATCCACGAACGAAGTATCCCGCAGTCAACTCGGCCTGTTAATTTGTTTTTCATAATTTACGGTTATATACGGTTCTTGTTGTTGTTGTTGTTTTAGTTTTTCACCCGCTGTCCCTTCCTCGGAAACAGATTGATGGAGAGTCTGGTCGTCTCGATCCCTGTCCCACTCGGCGGGATTCGATTGTTTCCGCGCTCCCGGTGCGAACCGATCAGACATCGAACAGGCATATTTGGCAATACGGGTAAATACCCTTAGCGCAGGCCTGCTTTCCCTGATCGTCCCATTCCGGATGAAAGTTTTCGCACCAGCCCTAAACCCCTCCAGTGCGTTGGACATTAGAGCATCTCGGCAATCAGTTTTGCAATATGGGCAAATACCCCTAACGGTCCGCTCAGAATCCTTCCCGCGGCGGCGGCGAACGTGGGGTTGCGCACTTTTTTTGAATTCCCGCGGGAGACGTTCGCCGCCTCGCGGTGGTGACAACTTTTTGAACGGGTTGCTGACCCGGGTTTGCCGTGCCGCAGAAACCAAGGGAGAATCGGGCACTTTACGTCGCATCCTCGCGGGATTGAAGTAGCGGCAGTAACGACGATGGAAAGATCACTGCGCTGAATTCCCAGATAAAAACGGTGAAGCACTTTCTGGACATCGTTTTTCAAGAGCCCGGCGCCAGTATCCGCGGTCAGGCTGTAATGGTTTGAGCGCACCACCGTGAATCCGCCTCAGTCGTGCCTCCGAAAAGGCTCGGACACAACGCCGCCCGGTCTGAAACGATTCTAAGCGTGGCGCGGTTCCTCAAACTTGTCTTGGTTGCGGCGACGCTACCGCTTAAGACTCAGGCATGAAATTGAAATTGGCCTTGTTCTTCAGTTTTTTCCTCGTTGCGGCGGCATTCGCGCAACCTGTTCGCCCGCCCGCCGGGGAAAATGCCCGTGCGGAATTTCAGCTCCTCCCGGCTCCGAAACACAAAGGGCTTCTTTTGAAACCAGGTGATCGCCTTGCCATCTGCGGCGATTCCATCACCGAACAGAAAATGTATTCCCGCATCATCGAGACCTACCTCACGGTAGCGCTGCCCGAATTGCAAATTGCCACGCGGCAATTTGGCTGGAGCGGGGAGCGCATGCCCGGCTTCCTGGCTCGGATGACCAACGACGTGCTCCGGTTCAAGCCGACCATCGCCACCACCTGCTACGGGATGAACGATCACGAATATCGCGGCTACGAACCGAAGATCGGGAACACCTATTTGAACAGTTCAATGGCGGTCGTCGGCTCCTTCAAGAATCACGGCGCACGGGTGGTGCTCGGCTCGCCCGGCTGTGTCGGGCCGAAGGTTCCGTGGGGCAAAACCAATTCCGAGGCGATGAACTTGAACCTCGGCCAGTTGCGCAACATCGACATCGAGATTGCCAAAAAAGAAAAGGTGCGGTTTGCCGATGTCTATTTGCCCATGCTCAACGCCGAAGACGCCATGCGCGGAAAATATGGAACCAACTTTAATGTCGCCGGGAACGACAGCGTGCATCCCGGTTGGGCCGGTCATGTGGTGATGGCTTACGCGTTTCTCAAGGCGCTCGGTGTTGATGGCGACATCGGAACCTGCACGGTGGATCTGAAATCCGGTCGCGCCCGAGCCAGCAAAGGTCACGAGGTGTTGTCGATGAAGGAAGGCGAGCTGATCCTCAAGAGCGCGCGCTATCCGTTTTGCGCCACCGGCGATCCGCGCAAGGACGACAACATTCGCGGCGGAATGGAGATGGTTCCCTTCAACCAGGAATTGAACCGTCTGATGCTGGTCGTAAAAAACGGGAAAGCCGAAAACTACAAAATCACATGGGGTAATGAAACCAAACGCTACACCGCCGCACAACTCGGTCGCGGTGTGAATCTCGCCGCCGATTTTCCGAGCAACCCGTTTTCAGAAGCGTTCGCCAAAGTCGATGAAGCGGTCGCCGCAAAACAGGCGTTTGAGACGGTCCAGATCAAGCAGGCCTTTCGCAGCCCGGAAGCAAAGGCCGACATGCAGGCCGTCGCGGCGCAAACCGAAAAGGAACGGGAACCGCTGGTCGCGGCCATCCGGGCCGCGTGTGTTCCGGTGACGCATACGATCCGGATTTCGGCGGAATAGCGGATCGCCCTCGCTCAGAAGATTTTTTGCCGCACCGATTTTTCCGAGATGACCAGGGAGGAATTGATCTCCACGGTTGTTTGGCGACCAACAAAATCCAAAAGCACTTTGATTCGTTCGGCGCTGGGCATGATCTGTGAAACGACCGCGCTCAATCCTTGGAACGGACCCGTGGCAATTTTGACGGTGTCGCCCGGAGCCAGCGTGGGATCGATGACATGCACCTCGGCATTCCCAAATTGCGCCTGAAGTTTTTGGATCTCCGCATCGGGAATCGTCGGCCACTTGTCGCCAAAATGCACAACGCCGGATACGCCCAGGGTATGGTGAACCGTGCGCAACGACTCGAGCCAGGCAAATCGCGCGAACAGGTAGGAGGGAAAGAGCGCCTCGGTGAACCAGGACGGCCCGCGTCGCGTCGCGCGTTTGAACCGGATTCGTGGCGAGAACGCCTCAAAACCCCCCTCTCGCAATCGCGCGGCGGCGATGTGTTCCTGCTTCGGTTTCGACCGCACGCAGAACCAGGCAAGTTGATCAGGTCTCGTCATCGTATTTCTAATCTCATGGTTGTGTGGGTGACCGGGGCTCGCCGTATCAGCGCGGGCGGTGGGCTTTCTCGCTCCCGCCAAACCAGGCCAGAGGAATGCTCTTGAATTTTAGCGAATACTGTTTCGTTCCGTTGGGCGCGAAATAATAACTGAGCAGGACCCGATCTCCCAGGAACGTCAGACTCGTATAAGCGTAGGTGGCGGCGGGGCTGGGTTCGATCACTTTCGGCGTGGACCAGGTTTTCCCCTCGTCATCTGAAAGCGCGCCGACCAGTGGCGTCCGCGCATTCACGTGGCTCACGCCGGGAGGGTTGTTGGGATTGTAAACCAACAACAGTTTTCCATCGGGCGTTCGAGCAATCGTGCTGGGCGATTCCGGTGACTCGACTCCAAACGGCTTCGGCGCCGACCATTTGTTGCCACCGTCGGTGGAAATGGAAAACCAGATCTGGCCAAGCTGCGTGCGAATGATTTGCAGGACGTTTCCATTTTTCAATTCGACGAGCCCGGGCTCCATCGCGCCGCGCTTTTCGCACTCAACCACATCGGCGCTGCGCCGCCAGGTTCGGCCTCCGTCGTCAGATAGATAAACAAAATTCCGCAAGCGGCATTCGCGACTGAAAATGTCTTCGCAAAAGGAAATGGGACAAAGGATGCGCCCGGATTTCAATTGGATCGCCCGCGCATTGTTCATGATGTGATACCCCGCCCCGGGGGTGACGACCTGCGGCGCGCTCCAGCGTTGCGCGTCGTCCCGCGAACGGCGGACGAGCACTTTGAGATCGGTTTGGGAGTTTTTTTGCAGAAAGAAAAACAGGATTTCCCCGGAGTGAAGGCGGAGCAGGCTGGCGGACATCACATTCTGTTTGCCGATATTCTCCTGCAACACGAATCGCTCGCCCCACGTCCGCCCGCCGTCGTTGGATTTCGCGGCGGAAATCACCGCGGTGGCATGATCCGCCGGGCCGCCACTGAAATCCGTCCACGCCGCCAGCAGCTTGCCGTTCCTGAGCGCGATGATGTCCCCTTCGCTCTGGCGCGGGTGTGTTTCAGTGGCTTGCGCGAGGAAGGTCTCAACGATCTCGGCTGAGCCATCGCGAGGATCGCGGTGGGACGTCGCGCACCCTGCCAGGATCACCGTTAAGCAGATTATCTCGAAGACACTTCGCTTTGTCATGGAGCGCCAACTCTAACTACGGCGTCCCCGGGATAAAAGCTTTCACTCAACAAAACGTTCAGATCCTGGACGGCGAGGGTGAGTTGGCTGAATAAATCGGCGGTTTGCCGGTCAACCTCGCTTTGCTGGACGCGCCGGGCCGTCCGGCGGAAACGAAGGCTCAGCGCGACATGCTCATCCTTGTCGCCAATTTTCCGGAGGAGTTGCCGCACCTTGTCCGCCCGGCGCCGTGCTTTCTCGATCAAATTCAGCGCGTCGGAGGGGTTCGTCTCGCCGTGATTCACACTCTTGAGCAGCGCGCAATCGAACGCCCGGCAGTATTTCGGTCGATCCTCATAAATGCGACAGTGGCATCCATCGAAAGCCGCGCAAGGTTGATTGAATTTTTTCTGGAGAAAAGCGCGCTGCTCCTTCGCGTCGGATCCTTTTGCCTTTGGCCGGCCGGGCAAATTGGCCAGCCGCAAACCAAGCGCCCTCAGCCGGGCCGCGTTATCGCCGCGCTGCAATTGCACGTCCGCGAAAATCACGCCGTTGCAGCAGAGGCCGCAGGTCAGGCACAATTTCTCGCCGACTGAACGCGTGGAGGACATGAGAAGTGCGAAGCTAAGAAGATCGTTCAATCAACGCAAACATTAGTTATTCACTTTCCAGAAAATCCCAAAGATGGAGCACCGGTTTGCACCTGGCCTTTGCGCGCTCAGCGCGCGAAGCGGGTGCGATTCGAGGTCGGTGAGGCTGTGGGCCATTTGCGAGAAAGGGGCACGCAAGAGATCGGGTAGCACCTGCCTCCGGCGGGTGCGAAGACAAGGGTGAATCCACCCGGAACGCCCGATCGACCGTGTCACCAAATTTAGATCCGTCCGACTTCATCCGCTTTCAATTGCCCGCGTCCAAAGTCAGCCGCGCAGTTTGACATTGCCTCCGCAAAAAGGTCGCTGCTAGTTTTCACCCGCATTTCCAAACCAAAACTTTATGAGCACCACCCAAAATAACTTTCCGAAACTGCACAACGCCATGTGGCCCGGACTCGTCGGCAAAGGTTCGCCCGGCGCGGAACCGTCCATCGACCTCGACACCATGCTCGATCTCACCGCCAAAGCCGAGGTCAACGGCGTGAAGTTTGATGGCGTCGATCTGTTCCTTTACGACCCGCACGTCTCCATCGACATCGACGACAGCGGCATCAAGAAGCTCGCGGACAAGATTCGCAAGAAAGGCTTTGAAGTCGGCTCGGTCGTCGCGCCGGTCTGGTTCGACGGCTCGGCCATGGGCGACGAAACGAAAAAGGCCAATTGGCTGACGGCGGTCCGGAAGGCGTGCGGCATCGCCCAGAAACTGCGCAAGCTCGGCATTCGCCCGCATGGCGTGGTGCGAATCGACTCCGCCGCCGGAGTGAGCGATTGGGAAAAAGATCCAAAAGGCAACACGAAGAAGATCGCCGCGACCTTCAAGGAAGCGGGAAAGATCGCCAAGGATCACGGCGAAAAACTCGCCGCGGAAGGCGAAATTTGCTGGGGCGGCATGCACAGTTGGCGGACGATGCTCGACACGCTCGAAGCGGTCAACATGCCCAAAGTTGTCGGGTTCCAGGCCGACATGGCGCACACGCTTTTGTATTTGCTCGGCTACAACGAGCCGAAGCACCGGATCGTCCCGAAGAATTTCAGTTGGGAGCCGGGCGCGTTCCACGAAGCGATGAAGAAAATGACCAAGGCGCTCCGCCCCTGGACGCTCGATTTCCACGTCGCGCAAAACGACGCCACCGTCAAAGGCTCCGGCTCCCACGACAAAACCGGTCGTCATTGTCTCGCGACCGATCCGAACGGAAAATTAAACATCGCCCGCGACGCCGGTTATTGGATGCGCGACGACGCCGGCAAAGTGACGAAGAAATTCAAACACATCTGCTGGGACGGCTGCATGTTCCCGAACGACGTGATGATGAAACAGGAAACGTGGAACAACATTTTGGCGTCGATGATTCAGGTGCGGGAGAATCACGGGTGGCATGGTTGACAGAAATTTCGTCTCTGCGATTATCATTTTATGAAAATGGGTTGGGTTTCAATGGCTTCTTGCGCGCTGGCCTTGAGTAATATGGTCGCCGAGGGCGCGAGCGTATCGATGGAAGCGACAGATAACTACGCGTCTGAATTTTCGTCTCCCGGAATCACCAACATAGGTTTGTTCACGTTCACAAGAACCGGAGAGGTGACAAACGCTTTAACAGTGCATTTCAGCGTCAGTGGCACGGCGACACCGCTGGTTGATTACAAAAACATTTCCAACTCAATCACGTTTCCTGCGGGCTTGGCTTCGGTGGACCTAACTGTCGAAGCGATTTACAGCCGCGATGTGGAGCCGACGGAAAGCGTGATCGTGATGCTGCTGGCGAGTGCAGAATATGAAATCGGCGCATCAAGCAATGCCACGGTGAACATCTGGAAAAATGACTACAATGATCCATCGCCACCAACGGTCGTGGTCGGGAGCGATGGTTCGGGAGGAGAACAGGTTTATTCGGGCGGCTTCGTAAATACGTTGGTGTTCACGTTTTATCGAGGAGGTCCGACCAATCAGCCTTTGACCGTCGCCTATAATTTGTCAGGAACAGCCGTTCCCGGAGTGGATTATACGGGCGGATCATCCAATTTGATTACGATTCCTCCCGGCTCTAATCGCGCTTATCTGGAACTAACTCCGATCGATGATTCTATTGCGGAAGGATATGAGTCGGTCATTGTCGGGATTAGTCCTTCGCCGCTTTACATCATTGGAAATCGGGCGCAAGCAGTGGGCGAGATAATCGACAATGACGCTGGTCCCATCCCAACGATTAATCGCGAGTGGATTTCTAATTCAAATGGCCAATTTACGTTCAAAGTAAATGGAACGCCGGGTCAGAACTTCCTCATCTATACTTCGACAAACGTTGTTGACTGGAGCCTTGCCATAACGAACGCCGTTCCTGCTGGCGGAATCTTTATCGAATACACAAATACCGCGCCCGCCACCGGGCGTTTTTTTCGTGCGGTGCTTCAGTGATGCCTCTGGAACGGAGGCCTTTATTTTGAAGGCACCGTTCGAGTCGCTCTACGAAGAAACTAAGAGAGCCATTCCACAATAACATTTGAACCTCGCTTTGGTACTTTTTCTCTCGGCTCCATGTTTAAAAGTTTTAGTTTTTGGTCATTCTTCATTTCCGAAAGCCAACCGTTCAAATCTTCAATCCAAACAAGTGGTGTTGTTAATGCTTTTTCCCACAACGCATCGTAAGGAACCTTTTTCTTTGCCGACAATTCCTTGAAACAAAATTCTCTTACCTGCTCCAAATATTTATTTCGGAGTCCGTCGTAAAATGATGAATCGTGCATTACGGCGCTGGAGAACAGTTCCTTCGTCCCGCCTGACTCCCGTTTCAGCTGTTGAGCTTTTGCCCGCGCTTCTTCCATGGTCTTAACAGCTTTCCGTTCTTCTTTCTTAAAAACTTCCAGACCTTTCTCGTGTCGAGTTCCATAGATGAGATGAAAATGAACATCATCGACTTCAGACTGGAAAATTGGTGTGAAGCAAACGTACTTAAATTTCCCTTCCGCTTTTACTCTGTCCGCATATTCCCGAACCATTGCGTCTCCTCGTTCCTCTTGTGGCACATTTTTCAATTTCTGCCGAAAATCTGGACCGCCATAAAGCTTATCGAAACCACGAATTAACTCCGGGTCAGATGAGTCGATAAATCGCCGGATAAAACTGGTCATGTAATTAATTAGCACTTCGCCGGGGCTAATTCGCAAAAGTGGGCGAATGACATCCATTTCAAAACCCGTCCATCCCGTTGGATCAACGAACACGAATGTAAAATTTCTTTGCCCTGCACCCTTCTGAAAATTCAATATATCCGGGACAGAATTCTCTAAAACGTCATTCTTTGGGATGGCCTCGATTTCAGGATGGATTTGCGCGCAGAAACTTTCCAATTTCTTAAAAGCAGTTTTTTCTTTTTCTAAAAAGAAGCATCTCAATTTTAGTGAGATGTCTCTTTTTTGAAGTTCCTCGCGTGCCTTTCTGAGTTCTTGCACAGCGATTCCAAAAGATGTGTCAGAAAAATCCTCCGCTTTATTTTCCCAGGGACCGGAGAAACAATCCACGTAGGTGATCGAGTTATTCCATGTTCCAACAATTACGGCGAGACGAAGGAGATACCGTTGCAAAATGATGTGCTTTACCAACGTCTGTTCGCGCCCGGGGTAGAACTCTGGATTCATGCAAAGGCGAATTCACGCGATTCCACTGCGGAAATCAACGCCAAACGCTCCTGCTTCTCCAAGACCGGAGTATCTTCACGTTCGGGAAATTCGCTATAAGTACGGCCGTCCAATTCGCGGCCATGTTTGCTTTTCTGAACGCCGCCCCATTGTTTGAAGAAAAAAGCGACCCTTGATTCTTTGCATTGCGCTCTAATGTTTCTCACCCACGAGATTTCAAGTGGCCTTGCCCCATGTCCACTTTCACCACCGACAATCACCCAATCAATTCGCTTTAAATTAATTTTACCCAAATCTTCCAATAGCGGCTCAACCGATAAAAATCTTACGGCAGCGGGAGATTCACGTAGGTGATCGATGCGGGGCAAACCGTGTTTTTTGTTTTCGACGCTAACTCCCCACCAAATGTGCGAGCTAGTTGCGGCAAATTTTAGTTTGGTTTTCAGCAAATCGCGCATCCGCTCAGAACGTTTCGTAAGCACCTGATACGTGTGCCAATTCGCTTTCATCATGACTTCGACGACGGCAATCACATATTCGTCCGGAACATCCTTTTGAAACAAATCGCTCATGGAGTTCACGAAAATCATTTTGGGTGTATGCCATTTTAATGGTTCCGCCAATTTTTCCGGAACTAATCGCAAATCAAAACCGAATTCAAAGGGATGTCCGGGAACACCACGGAATCTTTCCGAAAAAGTTTCAGCATAACAATTCAAGCATCCGGGACTAACCTTTGTGCAACCGCGAACTGGATTCCACGTTGCGTCTGTCCATTCAATTTTTGAATTATCACTCATGCGCTAGCCTTTCTTACATGCAGTTTCGCACGCTTGATAGGACAAAAACAGTCTAACCAATTTGAACTTCAAAGCTGTTTCCGAAACAAACCGGTGAACCATTCGAAGGCGCTTTTGGTCCACGGTGCTCGTTTCACATCGGCGAGCTGAATGGTTTTGGATTGCGCCTTGTCGCGCTCGAAATCACGCATTCAATCGGAGCGCGGCTGTGTCGTCCTCGACCAGCCGCAGCACACGGGCAATGAGACGCGGTAGATTTTTTCATAACGGCTGGTTTAGCGAAGTGCTGCGGCTGGTCTGCGACACAGCCGCGCTCCGTTTTTAGCCATTTTCCACAGGATAATCCGCCGTTGAGTGGCTGATTATCATGCTATGTCTGGTTGATTATCATGTCGTGATTGACCAATTGCTCATTGAAAATTTCAATCTCGCGGAATTGCAAAAGCAAATCGGCTGGAGCGAAACGAAGCCGCGTATTTTCCATTGGCGCACCGCCAGCAATCAGGAAGTGGATTTCGTGCTGGAAGATGATCGCGGGCGGCTCGTGGGAATCGAAGTCAAAGCTACCGAGAGTCTCGGCGCGAATCATCTGCTCGGAATGCGTGCGCGCGCGGAAGCGGCGGGAAAAGGATTCGTGCGCGGCGTGGTTTTTTATACTGGCGATCAAGTCGTTCCCTTTGCGGCAAACATTCACGCCATGCCTGTTCGCGTGCTGTGGGAATTAAACGTTTGAAAACGTAACGGCTCCTCAAATTCAAAGCTGTTCCCGAAACAAACCGGTGAACCATTCGAAGGTGCGTTTGGTCCACGGAGTTTGTTTCACATCGGCGAGTGTCACGGTTTTGGATTGCGCCTTGTCGCGCTCGAACCGAGGAATTACGGCTTAAACAATTGACCGCCCGCTTTTTTTTGCCAGATATATGGATGACCGTCTGAGTTCACGGTTTTCTATGCCATTTTCGTTTTCCCCTCGCAAAGCCACGAAAGCCCTGAATTTTCTGGCGAAACAGGCTGGCGGCAGCATTCATAAATTGAGGATCCCATCACCACCAATTTATTACTGCTGACGATTGTTACTTCCAGAGTGGACAAGGTGCGCATCCGCAATCGCGAGCGACCCAACACTGTCGTGGAAATTTCACCGAAGGAATACGACGAGTTTAAAGTGTTGCCGGCGGTGGATTGCAATGTGGTGCTGGAAAAACCGCTCGCTGAATTGGCGGGCTTGGTGAGGCGGAAAGAAGTGCGCTACCACAAGGATTTGCCGCCAAAAATTTTCGCCAAATTACGGTAGGGTGAGACTCCGTCGAACCCTGACTTGTTCCACGATTTAACATTTCCATTCAACTTTATTTGCTTGTTTGACGTTGCGAAGAAGTCACGGCTCGACGGAGTCTCGCCCTACCGATTTGGGTGAAATTTTCTCCGAAACCCGCGGCCATCCACCCCCTTCTCAAATTCCGATCCGGGACGATGGACACGCCCGCCGTTTCCTGGTGGACATCCAGCCCGAGGAATTGAATGATTTTGCTCATGGGTTTCCTTTCTTGTTTGCTGTTGCGACCGGGAATCCCGGCCCCGGCCAAACCGGTGAATCGCTTCGCGACGCACACGCGCCGCCGCCCATTCACACCGGCATCAAACACCCGCCACTTTCCACCGCCGAGCCATAAGGTCTAGCCAGCATCGCACGCGCATATGATTCGCACCTTCCTCGAAAAGCGTAGAGTCAGGCGAGCATTCGAGAAACTCGTTGACCCCGAGACCGTCGAGTCGCTTCTCCGGGCTGGCGTCGCGCCGCAGCCTTTCAAACACGGGCGCATTGATTTCATCATCGCATTTGTGCGTGGCGAGAGTCCCTCTCAGATTTCCGAGCGCATTTCCCGAGTTGCTAACCTGGCCATGGCTCACGGTGCAACCGTTCACGATTTAGTTGGGGCGCTCGCGATTGTCGCGTTCGGCACGCTTCCGGCATCATCGCCGGAGTCGGGCAGTCGGTCCTCGCTGGTTCAGGCATTGCGAGATGAGTTAGCCGGTGACATCAAGATCGTGCATGGAGCAGCGGACGGGCATTACGGACTGTTTGGCAGCCAGGTGCGGATGTCCTACACTTTTCTCGTGCCGCAGTTCGACCGTATACTCGGAGCATTGGGCCGATTGGAGTTTGGCGAGAGTGAGGAGTTCACACGATGATGCGGGCTCCTCGAAAGCTGGAGCAAACAGTCCCACCCCAAAAGCATCCCCTGCCCCCGTGGTCTTCCTGACGAAACGGCGAGTGATTGACAGAGTTACTCGCCGAGAATAAGGCTGACGACAAGAATCTG
>Ga0163144_10013825_pt1 | contig 16802 bp, 8 predicted proteins | sample OliLak19BULKMAT1_FD_123175 | JGI IMG/M metagenome (GOLD analysis project Ga0163144, IMG submission 123175) | Freshwater microbial mat bacterial communities from Lake Vanda, McMurdo Dry Valleys, Antarctica - Oligotrophic Lake LV.19.BULKMAT1 | ecosystem: Environmental > Aquatic > Freshwater > Lake... | reverse complement strand
TACACCTGGCGGGGTCCTTCCCCAGGGGCCTGCATTCCGTTGGCCCGAAGAACGACGCGCGCCCCTTCCCGACCTTCCGCCCGAACCAAAGCGCGGCCCCTCGTGGGAAGTAATCGGGCAGTTCGCACTGCTCGTGTTGGGGCTGTCCGTCGCGCTCTGGATCTATCTCGCACCGCTCCCACCGGGCCTGACCATCCAAGGCAAGACCGCCTGCGCGATCTTCCTGCTCTGCACCTCGCTCTGGGTGACCAATGTCATCCCCTTCGGCGTGACCGGCCTCCTGGCCATCGCGCTGTTGGGTGCCACTGGCGCCATGAAGTCGAGCGAGGCATTCGCCGCCTTCGGCAACTCGGCGGTGTTTTTCCTGATTGGAGTGTTCATTCTGGGCGGCGCGCTGGTGGACAGCGGGCTAAGCAAGCGCTGCGCCCTTCTGTTTCTGCGGCGCTTCGAGCATTCGCCCTACCAGTTCGCGACCGGAATGATGCTCGCGGCCGCCTTCGGCACCATCTGGATGCCGAATCAGGCCACCACGGCCATGCTCTTCCCTATCGCCGTCGAGGTGTCGCAGGCGCTGCGCCTTCGTCCGCTGCAGAGCAACTACGCCAAGACACTCTTTTTGTCGTTAGGTTGGGGCGCCATGGTGGGGTCGAACGCATCGTTCCTCGGCAGCACACGCGCGGCGCTCGCGCTGGGAATGCTACAGGAATCGTACGGCCGCAGCATCACATTCACCCAGTGGGTCCTCGCGGCGCTGCCTATGGTGGTGCTCGGCGTGGCGGTGGTCCCGTTCATCTTGCGGTGGTGCTTTCCGCGCGAAGAGGTGAGTTTCGTATCCGCCCGGGTGATGCTCGAGGGCACCGTGCGCGAGATGGGCCCGATGCAGGCGCGCCAGTGGAAAGTTGCACTCATCGCTTTTTTGACGATTCTGGCCTGGGTCACCTTCGGCGATCGGCTCGACCTTGCCATCATTTCACTGCTTGGTGCCACCGCCTTGTTCGTCACACGGGCGATGACGTGGGAGGAGGCCGAGAAGCGCATCTACTGGAACATCGTCCTCATGTACGGCGGTGCGATCGCCCTCGGTGTGGTCATAGACAAGACCGGGGCCGCCAAGTGGATCGTGGAGCGCTATGTAGGCGGGGTCGACTTCCCACCGTTCCTCGCGATCGCGGCGGTACTCGTAGGATCGTTGATCCTCTCCGAGTTCATGAGTAATGCGGCCGCCGTGGCCGTGATGCTACCGCTCGCCTTTAGCCTTGGCGATACGCTGGGGGTGTCTCCGGTGGCGCTGACGCTCGCCACGTCCATCGGCGCAGGCCTCGACTTCGCCCTTCCCTTCAGTTCCGCCCCCAATACGATTGTGTTCGCCAGCGGCTATCTTCGCATGATGGATGTCGTGAAGGCCGGGGGAATCATGACCATTGCGTCCATCGCCATCGTGCTCCTTGTGGCGTGGCTGTGGTGGCCTATCATCGGACTCGTATGACGCAGAACCACGGGGCGGTCGTCTGGTTCACGGGGCTTCCGTCGTCCGGAAAGTCCACCATCGCGCACGAGGTGTACCGCCAGCTTCTGGAGCGTGGCTGCGCGGTGGAGTTGCTCGATGGCTCCGAGGTGCGCGAGTCGCTGTCGCGCGGTCTCGGATTCTCACGCGACGACCGCGAAGAAAACGTGCGTCGCATCGGCTACGTGGCCAAGCTGCTTTCCCGGAACGGCGTGATCGCCATCTGCGCCGCCGTCTCTCCGTACGGCGCGTCGCGCGACGAGGTGCGGAAGAACACCACGAACTTCATCGAAGTGTACGTGGAGTGTCCGGTGGCGGTGGCCGAGTCGCGCGATACGGACGGGATGTATGCCCGGGCGCGACGCGGCGAGATCGCCGAGTTCACCGGAGTCAACGCGCCGTACGAGGCGCCTCAGTCGCCCGAGGTTCACATCCACGCCGATGTCGAGCGGGTGGAAGACGGCGCGTGGAAAGTGATGCGCACGCTGGAAATGGTGGGCATCATTCCAGGCGCCCCCGAGACGGAGCGCACGCAGCAGGAAGACGACATCCGCCGGCGGTTGGCTTCGTTAGGCTATATCTGATGGTGGGGCGCGGCATCGGCGCGCGCTTCCTGACGTTAGGCGGGGGTGAAGTGGTTGCCCGGTTGTGCGCCTTTGCCGCAACCGTGTATCTGGCCCGTACACTTTCCCCTGCGCTCTTCGGCATTGTCGGTGTAGCGATGGGCGTCATGCTGTACCTGTCGCAAATAGCCGACGGCGGCATCGAACTGGTCGGCATCCCCATGGTGGCCCGCCAGCGCGACGATGTCGCGTCGCTGGCCGAACCGGTTCTCGCGGTCCGCTTCGTTCTCTCGCTGGCCATGACCGTCGCCGTCATCGTGGCGGGTGTCACGGTAATGCCGCAGCCCGACGGCGCCATTCTCGCCAGCTCCGCCCTCTCGCTCCTTTTCGCCGGCCTCAGCGTCCGCTGGATTCATTTGGGGCTGGAGCGAGCCAACGGGGTGGCCGTGGCCCGTACGCTGGGTGAGGTCGTGGCGCTCGCCCTAATGCTCGTCCTCGTCCGCGAAACGGGAGATGTGGGGCGGGTTCCCCTGGCGCACTTTCTGGGAGCGGGGGTCACCGCCTTTGTCATGCTGCTGACCCTGCAGCGCTCGGGGGTGCGACTCGCCTGGGTGTGGGCGCCCCGGAAAGCCGCGCCGGTCTTTCAGCGATCGCGTCATCTCGTGGTTTTCACGCTGCTGGGACTTCTGCTCTTCAATTTCGACCTCATCTACCTGCGGATCCGCTCTGGGGCCGAGGCGGCCGGCTACTACGCGGCGGCGTACACCATGATCTCGTTTGCCGCCAATCTGATCGTTGCCTTCGCCCACACGGTGCTGCCAAGCCTCACGCGACTGGAGGCCGACCGCGCCGGGCGGAGCGAACTGTACCAGACCGTGTGTGCGCAGGCCTACGCCTTGGCACTGCCCGTTGGCGTGGGCGCGTGGTATGTGTCGGGCCAGATTATCGAACAGGTCTTTGGTCCGGCGTATCTTCCCGGAGTAGTCGCGCTGCAGTGGCTGGCCCTCAGCATTCCTCTGGCTGCGCTTCGAGAGCTGCCCGTGGTGGCGCTCATTGCCGGGTCACGGGAAGATGCCCTCATTCGGGTGAACGCCATCACTGCGGCATGCAACGTGGCATTGGTTTTGGTCGCTGTGCCTCGGTACGGACTTGCCGGGGCGGCTGCGGCCACGGTGGCGACGGAGCTGGTTCGCCTCGCTTTGGCGGCGCACCTTGCGCGGGGGGTGGGGTATCCGGTGGTACCGCTTCGGCGCCTACTGAAGGCGACGGTAGCCGGCGCTGCCATGCTCGCTGCTCTCCTCTTTTTCTCTCCGCAGGCCCTGTGGACGTCCATTCCGCTGGGGGCGGGTGTGTATGGGATTCTCATGCTTCTTATGCGTGCCGTTCGGTTGACGCGGCGCGTTCCCAGTCTGAGCGTATAACTTGCAACGGGAAGGGGTTGCTCCGGGGGCGCGATAGACGTCCGTGATAGAGTGGGTCGAAGAATCCGTACGCTGGAACGAACGATGAGCAAACGATGAGAACAGGCGCACAGGGGTGGCGATCGTCACGCGGACTCGGGGCAGGCGCTGTTGCGGGGCCGGGAACTGGCGTGGGAAGTGGAGTGGGTGCCGACGTAGGAAGTGGAGTGGGTTCCGACGTGGGGTTGCAACATCAGCCGCACCGCAGAGGCGCGCCGCGAGGAGTTGCTGCGGTACCGGAGGCGGTCCGGTCCAGCTTTCCACGAATCGAGGATCGATTTCCCTGGCCGTGGCAGGGCGTCGATTTTTCGCCGGGATTCGTCTGCTTCCTGCTGTACTTCTTCGTCATCACCTCGTACGTCGTCAACTTGGGACAGGTCGCGATGGCCGGCGCCATTGTGGCGGTGACCATGGGATCGAAGGATCGATGGAAGTTTCCGTCGGCGATGTTCTTCCTGGTGGCGTTCATCATCGTCATCACGTTGACCTACAAGTCGACCGCCTACCGCAACTTCGTCTGGACGCCACTGGAAGACTTCGTGAAGGTCTTCCTCATCATGATTGTTGGTGTGTCGGTGCTGAGCAACCGCGCCCGCGTTCGTTTTTTCATGTTTTTCGCGCTGGGTACCTACGCCCTCTTTCCCGTGCGTGGCGGAGTGTTCAATTGGTTCATCTACAGTGCCGCCACGCAGGGGCGCGTCGCGTGGAACAACCTGTTCGTCAATCCCAACGATTACGCGGCATTGATGCTTTTCCCGCTTGGTATCTGCCTGGTGCTCTTCACCACGGAGAGAAGCAAAATCATCAGGAATCTAACGCTCATCGGACTGGCCGTGCTGCCGATGATCATCTTCATGACCCAGTCGCGCGGGGCGATTGTGGCGCTTGCGGCCGGCGGCTTCGCGTATTTCGTGCTGCAAGGAAAAGGGCGGGCGAAATCGCTGCTGGCAATTGGCGGCATTGCCGTGGTGGTGGTGGTATTCGCGCCCAGCAGCGTCTGGACGCGCCTCTCGAGCCTCCGGAGCGCGACCGAGTCGGGAAACTTGGGGACGGCCAACGACAATCGTTCGGCCGAGCAGCGATTCGAGATCTGGAAGGTGGCGTGGTCGGTGCATGAGGCGTTCCCGATCACGGGTGTGGGATGGGGGGCCTATCCCAACGCCCACTCCGACTTCTCTCGGCGCTCGGGCATTGAATCGCTCGCCCGCGGGGCTCGCGACGCCCACAACACCTACCTCACCGTGCTCGGAGAGACAGGGTGGGTCGGCTTCTCCCTCTGGGTCGGCATGATTGCAAGTATCGTGGCCTCGGCCATTCGAGCGATGCAGCGTATTCGCCCGTACGCGCCCGAGTACGCACAGCAGATCAAACTGATGTTGCTGTCATTGTTGGCGTATGGAATGGCCGGAATGTTCGGGTCGTTCGCGGGCATGTCGTTCAGCTATTTGCACCTGGCGACGCTCATTGCGCTGAGCAGCGTGGCCAACAGAGATGTCGATGCATTTGTGAATGGCTCACAACGTCGGCGCAGCGAGTCATGATCACCCACCGATGGTACGGGCGTGAAGTTCGGACGTGAGTTGTTGGGTCGAACGGTAAGCGCGGCGATGGACGTGTCGCGCGCCGTGCGACCGCGCACGCGGGCCGGTGAGCGGCACTACCTGGCGGGGATGACGTTTCGTGCCGCGTCCCGTTCGTGGAGCGATACACAGCGCGTCGAGTGGACGCTGGGGCAGCTACGACGGGTCGTACGGCATGCGGCGCTGAACACCCCGTTCTATCGCGAGCGCTTCCGACAGGCCGGCTTCGATCCGTCGTCCGATTTTTCGTTCGGCGATTTCGCGCAGCTTCCGATTCTCGAGCGCGCCGATGTCGCAGATCACTCGGCGGACATGCTCTCATCGCTGGTCCCCACGGACCAACGACGAAAGGACGCCACGGGCGGTTCCTCGGGCGTGCCCCTGACCTACTGGAGCGGACCGGAAGAGCGCGGCTGGCGCTTGAGTGGCCAGGACGATTTCATGCGATGCATCGGAGTACCCCGCGGAGTAAGCACCGCCTTTCTCTGGGGACATCACATTGACCAGAGTGAGCGCACGCTGTGGCGCGAGCGCATTCGCGATGTCGTGACCAATCGGAAGTGGTATGATTGCTTCCGTCTCTCGCCGGAGGTGCTCATGGCATATCACGCCGACCTGTCGCGGGTGACCCCGTCGTGCATGGTCGCCTACGCCAGCGCGCTCGATGCCCTGGCGACCGTGCTGCTCGATCGGTCGCTTACGGCCAACTATCCAATGCATCGGCTGGTGACCGGCGCGGAAAAGCTCTGGCCGGCGCAGCGGGAGCGCATCGAACGCGCCTTCCCGGTTCCCGTGCACGAACGATATGGTAGCCGTGAGCTGGGACTGGTCGCCGCGCAATTCGATCCCGCACGCTCGCTCGGCTTGGACGTGGACTGGAGCAATGTCCTGGTGGAGCCAGAGTTCGGCGAGCACGAGTCGTCCATATTGGCGACCAAACTTCATGCCGACGCCATGCCGATGATTCGATATCGCGTGGGCGACCGCGCGCGATTTCCAACCGGATGCGCCGCCGGTCACCCTGCGTGGCGGCTGGACGAAGTGCTTGGACGCCAGCTCGACGGACTTCATCATCCGGATGGCCGCTGGATTCACGGGGTGGGCATTCCGCACCTCATGAAGGATCTCGCGATACGCGAATTCCAGATTCGGCAGAACGCCGACTACACCATCGACATCCTCGTCGTACCTAACGAGCACTACTCCGGCGATGTGGGCGCACGGATCGTTCACATCCTGGGCGAAAATCTTCCGGGACTCGCCCTTCGGCTGCAACTGGTCGATGACATCCCCCTCACCGGAGCCAACAAGTGGCGGCCCGTCGTCACCCACGCGGTCACGCGTGACGTGGCCCGCGCGACCCCTCAGGAGACTTCATGACGGATTCGAGGACGGTCGCCCTTTCACGCCTTCCGACGGTGGCGTACAACGACGACGCGGTGCTCGCCGCCGTGCGCGACGTGTCGAGTCAGCTCGGCTGGAACGGCGACGACGACACGGGTTCCGCGTTCGCGGGTCTGGTGCCGCCCGGGGCCAGGGTGCTGGTGAAGCCAAACCTTGTGTTGCATCAGAATCAGGGCCCGTGGGGCATCGAGCCGTTGTTCACGCACGTGGCGCTCATTCGCGCCGTCGTCGAGGAACTGCTGGCCAGCGGGGCGTCGCAGGTGATTGTTGGTGACGCGCCGCTACAGGAGTGCAACTTCGAGCGTCTCCTCGACGACAGCGGCCTGGCGGCTTGGGCGGGGCCGCTGGCAGCGCGCGAACCACGCTTCAAGGGGCCGCGCGACTATCGGCGCACCAAGTCTCAGTTCGAGGGCGGGCTCCGCATCGAGCGCGAGCAACAGCTCCCGATGGACCGATTTGTCCTGTTCGATTTGGCGGACAAGAGTCTGCTGGAACCGATTGCTCATGACGCGAACTTTCGCGTCACGCAGTATCCGCCAGCGGATCTTGCGCGTACCCATGCGCCGGGAAAGCATCAGTATCTCATCGCGCGCGACATCATCGACGCCGACGTCGTGGTCAATCTCCCCAAGCTCAAGACGCACAAGAAGGCCGGCATCACCAACGCACTCAAGAACCTGATCGGCATCAACGGCAACAAGGAGTTCCTGCCACACCACAGGTTGGGCGGCTCGGCGAATGGCGGCGACTGCTACCCCGGCGCGGACCCGGTCAAGCGCGCCCTAGAGTTCGCGTACGATCAGTCGAACGCGACCCGTTCCATCGCGCTCCGCCGAGCCCTGCGTGTCGGGACTCGCGCGCTCCAACGCGTGCTTCATGCGAAAGGGGACCAACTCGGCGTGGAAGGGTCGTGGTCCGGCAATGACACCATCTGGCGTACCTGCCTCGACCTCAACCGCGTCCTCCTTTACGGTCGTACCGATGGCACATTGGCCAACGAACGGCAGCGATGCGTGGTGCATATCGTGGACGCGATCGTGGGAGGACACGGCGATGGTCCGCTCCGTGCGGAACCCCTTCCAATGGGACTGGTCGTGGCAGGTGAGAGCGCTGCTGCGGTCGATCTGGTCGGATGTCTCCTGCTCGGTTACGACCCGGCGCGCATTCCGATTGTTTCGCACGCCTTCGATCGTTTTCCATGGCCACTGACCGACTTCACCTCATCCGACGTGCAGGTAAGCGGGGCGTTCGGCCAAGGTCCGGCGGCCGAGTTGGTAAAGGCGGCTGGCGGCGCCACCGAAATACACTATCCGGCTGGGTGGCGCGACGCGGTTGCCGGAAACCCGGCCGGCGCTCGTTAGGAACGGCGATGTCTCTCCGTAGCTGCAATTCTTCACCCCGTAGCTGTTGTTCAACGAACACCGACGCCGGTGCGCGGTGCCGTCTGCTGCTCGGCGCGCCACCACGCATCGAGCACGTAGAGATACCAGAGCCGCAGGGCCGCGGTAGGTGAGGTACGGGACGCCCGCAGCTCTCCGGGCAGCGCGCTCGCGTCTAGCCACCCGTCGCGGATAAGGGGCGAGTCGTGCAGTGCTTCCCGCACGGCCATGTGCCAGCGACCTGCAATCCACGATGTCACCGGAATCGTGAAGCCGCGTTTGACTCCCGTCGCCACGCGCGGTGCGATGCGTCGCTCGGCCAAAGTGCGAAGAATGGCTTTGAGCGACCCACCGTGCAGCCGCACGTCTACGGAAAGCGAGGCGGCAAAGTCCCACAGATCCTGGTCGAGAAACGGCGAGCGCGCCTCGAGTGCGTAGAACATGGTGGCACCGTCGACTTTGGTCAGGTATTCGGCCACGAACTGCGTTTTGAGATCGTGCGCGAGGTAATCTGACAATACATGGCGTGCAGCCCCCACCGACCACGGCGTGCTACGGGCGCTCACGGTCACCTCGGCCATGCGCGGGCCAAGGAGTTGCCGCTGACGGAAGGCCGGGAGGCCGTCACCGGCGCTGAGAAAGGCGCCGAGTCCTCCGGTGGAATAGTCCACGAGATGTTTGGCACGCCGCACCACCCCCTCGTGCGGAAGGATACCACGTACCGCACGCCACGCCGGGCCTGCCGACTTCGGAATCCACCGCGCCGCGCGCTCGATTCGCCGCAGCATGAGGTGGCGTTCGTAGCCCAGAAATACATCGTCGCCGCCGTCGCCCGTGAGCAGCACCTTCGCCCGCGAGCGCGCGACCGCCTGCGACACGGTGAGCATACCTAACGCCGAGGAACAGGCGAACGGTTCGGCGTAGGCGGCAGCGAGCGACGTCACGTCGGCCTGATCGGCTTCGGTGAGGGACAACACTTCATGCCTGATCCCGAGTTGACGGGCGGTGGCGATGGCGTCGCCGGACTCATCGGCTTCGTGCCCCGGCGTCGCCACGGTGAAGGCCGTCACGTCGCCGCCTAACGACTTTATAGCCCAGCAGACGAGGGCGGAATCGATGCCCCCGCTCAGCAGCGCACCCACCGGCACGTCGGCCTGCAGCCGTCGCTCCGTCGCCGCCAGCAGCAAGCGCTCCGTTTCTTCTACCGCATCCTCGAACGGCAACTGGCGACTGCCGGGTGCGGAGGGCGTCCAGTACGATCGCTCGCTCAACTGCCCGTTGTAATACTTCACGATGGTCGCGGCGGGCACCTTTCTGGCACCGGCATAGATCGCGCGCGCATCGGTCACGTAGCCGTACTCGAGGAATTCGCCCACCGCCAGCGGATCGAGGTCCGACACCCAACCCCCCGCTCGCAGCGCGCGAACGGTCGACGCAAAGGCCAACAACCCATTGTGTTCGACGTAGATCAGGGGCTTCACGCCGAGTCGGTCGCGCACCAGCCAGAGGATTCCCCTCGGCTCATCCCAGAGCGCAAAGGCGAACATGCCGCGCAGGCGGGACACGAGCCCGTCGATGCCCCACTCGTGATACCCCCACAGCAGCACCTCGGTGTCGGTGCGACTCTTGAACCGCGCCCCGTTGCCCTCGAGCTCTTCGCGCAGGACCTTGAAGTTGAAAATCGCGCCGTTGAACACGATGCCCAGCCCGTACTCGTCCAGCAGCATGGGCTGGTGTCCGGCAGGGCTCAGATCGAAGATGGCCAATCGCCGATGTCCCAGAACAGCGCGCGGCCAGGTGTGCGAGCCTGCGCTGTCCGGACCCCGGCGCTGCAGCGCCTCGACCATGGCATCGACCCGCGCCGACTGAAAGTGCGTCGACGCATTGCCGACAAGACCCGCTATTCCACACATACTGGGCGTCCTGCTCGTTATCCGCGTTGGTAGGGTGATACGGAATTCTAGTCGGGTGCATCGCCCGACAACCATGACCCACCGCCCGTAGCCGAACATCAATCAAGACCGAGAGGTCCGATACAAGAGCGAAAGCGGGGCGAGGATGAACTCCTCGCCCCGCCTTTTCCTGCCAGGCGTCGCCACTACGGGATAATTACGCCCGCCGTGGCGCTGTTGACGGCAGCAGCATTCGCCCCCAATCCGGTGGCAGCCGCCGCATTGGCGTCGGGGACGAAGCGCGCGTTGGGATAGCCCAGCTTTAGCGCGCCGATGATCACCACGTTCTTGAACGTGACCACTCCCTTGATGTTACCCAGTGCAGCCTCACCGCTCCCCGTGGCGCTGGAGAAAAGACCATACTGGCCGTATGTCGTGATGTTGTTCTGGTAGTCGAAGTTGGTCGCCGCTGGCGAAGAGCCGATGGAGAGGAACTGGGTCACCTGCGCTGGCGACGTCATCGTATTACTGCGAATGGTGAGATTGCTGAGGTTCTGAAGGAGCTGGAAGTACTTCGAGTCACCGGTGTAGGGCCCCGTGTCGATATCCCGCAGGATGTTCTGCTCGATGAGCACGCGGTTGAGCAGTTCGCCTACGGGGTGCGGGTTGCTCCCTTCTCGACCGGTAAGATTGAATCCTGCACCTGCGTTCTGGATAATGTTGTACCGCACGGTGACATCACGCGTTGCGCACCAGTTGCAGTTGCCGCCCTGATTCACGCTCTTGAAGAGCATCGCGTAGCCCACCTGTGCATCGGCCCACGATCCATCGAGCACATTGCCTTCGATCAGCACGCGCTGCGCATGCTTGATCTCGAGCAGGTTCTTCTTCGTCCACGTCGTCATCCACGAGATCGGCGTATAGATGTAGTTGTTGCGGATCTCGATGTCGGACGGAGTGAGATTCGCGATTTTCGGGTCGGCTCCGCCGAACATGATGTTCTCGCCTGCGCCCGCCAGAGTGTTATTCACGATCTTGAACGGACCTGGACCATTCCAGCCGGCAATGGCCTGCGAATCGAAGCCCTTGAGATGGCAATCGAACAGGTACGAATCCTGAACCGCGGTTCGCGCCGAGTTGAGCGCCACGCAGCGGGACGTTGGCGTGGTGGGAGAGGCGTGAACATACACACGATCGAGCACGATATCCGAGGGCACGAGGCTGAGCGAGTTCTGGGCCGCCGTCGCGTCGCCCAAGAGCACAAGTCCATAGTTGACCTTTAGCGCAGGATTCAGCGTGAGTTCGATGCCACTCACCCACCACCCGCTGGCGCTAGCCGCCGTCTGCAGTGCGGCGCCAGTGTCGTCTGACTCCAACTTCGGCATCAACGGAGCCGAGGCCGGCGTGATGCGTGTTCCCTGCGCCGGCAACCTGGCCGACATGTCCGACCGGACGAGGATCCAGCCGTTGGAGGCGTTACCAGTCTTGGCGGGGAGCGTGAAGTTGCCCTTGAACGTCGCCCCAGCCTGGATCACGACTTCATCACCACGCTGCGCCTGATTCAGAATCGTCTGGAGGGGATCGCCCGCCTTGACTACCCACGACTTGCCTGTCACGGTGGGGTAGGTGAAGTTAATCAGCGTCGGAAGCGCCGGGAGCGTCACGGTGGACGGCGGCGGCGGGGGTGGCGGTGGTGCTGCATTCACCGTAAGCGCGGCCGACGACGTGACACCGTCAACGATGGCGACGATGCTCGCGCTTCCGGCGCTCTTGCCGGTGACGCTGTTGGTCGACGTGGTGCTTGAACTCACCGACGCGACTGTGGACCCCAATGCGACGGACCACGTGACGGCGCGTCCGCTGATAGTGGCGCCCGCCGAGTCCCGTGCAACTGCCGTGGCTAACGATGCGCCACCCACGACTATGGTAGCGGGATTGAGTGTCACTTGCACCGAGGTCACGACCGCCGTCGGCGCCAGCACCGCCAACAACGCGCTGCCGCTCTTCCCCTCGCTCTGGGCGGAGATGGTCGCCGATCCCGCCGCGATACCGCTCACGTATCCCGATTGTGTGACCGTTGCAACCGCAGTGTTGGATGAACTCCAGGCTACTACGCGCCCGCTCAACACATTCGAAGCAGAATCGAGAAGGACCACATTGCCTTGCGTGCCCTGCCCCGCAGCGACGCTGCTGGAGTTGAGTGTGACCGATACCGTTGCGACCGGCGCCCGGGCTGGCGGCGGCGCTTTCACCGCCGTCATCGTGAAGGCCAGAATGGCGCTCCGGCCTTCGCTGGTCGCGCTCAACGTGCTGGTGCCAGCACCCATGGCGCGCACAAGTCCGGTGGTCGACACCGATGCAACACCGCTGTTGGGCGAATTGAACGACACGGTACGGCCCGTGAGGACCGTTCCCGTGGAGTCGCGGAGCACGATCACGAGCCTGGTCGAGTCGCCCACCACAAGCGAGGTCGTAGGCGCACTTAACGACACGGTGGCTACGGGCGCCGGAGCCGATGCTTGAATGGTCAAGGCGGCGTAGCCCGTCTGCCCTTCGCTCGATGCGGCGATGGTCGCCGTGCCCGCGCTCCGGGCGATCACACGTCCATCGGCACTGACCGTTGCCAACGTGGGATCGGCACTGGCGAACGTGACTTGTCGACCTATCAACTCGGTGCCCTGTCCGTCATAGGTACGGGCCTTGGCCGTTGTCGACTGATTGATCGAAAGAACCGATGAGTTGAAGGTGATGGTGATTGATGCGACCGGCGTTGGGGCTGGTGGGTTGACCGTCACGCCCGACGTGGCGGCCTTTCCTTCGACCGTGGCGGTGACCGACGCGCTTCCTGCCGCTGTACCGCTCACCAGACCAGTAGCTGACACGGTCGCCACGCTGGCGCTGGACGAAATCCAGCTCACGGGGCGATTGGTGAGCACGTTGCCTGCAGCATCGAGGGCGGTGACCGTCAGAGTGGTCGTTTCACCCACCTCGATGCTCACCGATGTCGGGGAGAGCGACACCGACGCGACCGGGACATTCTGCACGGTGAGGGCGCTGGTGCCGATGAGGGTGCCGCTGGCTGCCTTCACCGACGCCGAGCCTAATGAGAGACCCGACACCGTACCACCGGCATCTACCGAGGCCACGGCCGGGGCGGTCGAGCTCCATACCACGTTCTGCCCCGAGAGCAGGATGCCGAACTGATCGCGCACCTCCGCCGTCAGCTTGGAGGTAGACCCTGCGACGAGCAGCGCGGTGCCGGGCACGACCACCAGCGACCTAGGCGCTGGTACAACCGTAGTGAGTCGCTCGCTGGCCACCTTGCCATCCACGATGACCGAAATCGTTGTCTGTCCCGAGATGAGTGCGACGATCAGGCCGGTGTTGTTGATCGTTGCGACCGACGGGTTGGACGATTGCCACGCGAGCGGGCGCCCGACAATGGGCTTGCCTGTGGCGTCGAGCGGCGTCGCTGCAGCCTGCATGTTCCGGCCGGTGCCGAGCGAATCGTTCGGAAGGGTGAGAACGACCGATGTCGCGGGAGTCGAGGATACGTTGACTGCGGCCGTCGCGCTTTTTCCCTCCGACGACGCTGTAATGATAGCGCCGCCTTTCGCGATGGCAGTTACTCCACCTTGGTCGGAGACGGTGGCGGTCGTCGATGCGGACGTAACCCATTTGACGGTGCGTCCGGTGAGCAGTCGTCCCTTGCTGTCGCGAAGTTCGGCCACCATCTGCTGTCGGCCGCCCACGGCAAGCGAAACGTTGCTGGGGACTATGGCAACGGAATTCACGGGGGCCAAGTCGATCTTGACGGCGGCAGTGGCGGTAATCGTGCCGATCTTCGCCGTGACCTGCAACTCGCTCTCGGCGCGCGTCATTAGCGTACCATTGCCAACCAGTTGGGCGGCTGCGGAGTCGGAGATTGACCAGACGATGTCGGTGGTCTGCGTGGCCGCACCGCTCGGTCCGACAATCGTCGCCTGGAACTCGATGGTGTCGCCAAGCGTCGCCGAGACCGCGCTCGGCGTCACGCGAAGTTCGACCTGAGGCATGGTGACGACGACGAAGGCCGTGTCGGCAGCCGATCCGGCGCGCACAACGAGCCTCGCCTCACCCGCGCCAACCGCCGTCACGTTGCCTTGGCTCATCGTCGCGATGGACGGATCGAGCGTCGTCCAGTCTACCGGGACGCTGCGTGCGAGGCCCGCCGCGTTGGTCACGCGCGCTGTGAACAACTTGGACGTACCGAGCAGCAACGTATCGCGCTCGGGCGACACGGAAACGACAAGTTGCTCCACCGGGGGAGCCGGAGGAGTCGAGACTCCCGCCGAATCCGAACCGGAACATGCCGCACCGAGAAGCGTTGCGGCACACAGCGTGACCAGCCTAACGAGGGCGTTTCGATCGTGCATGAATCCTCCGACTACAAGAACGTTCGGCGGCCCGACTAGCTTGGCGCAGAGGTCCGCGCGGTAGCCTCGTAGCTTTGCGTCGCCATCTTTCGAAGGCTTTGCCTTTGTCGCGCTCTCCCGAAGCGGAGGCGCAGCGTGAAGCGAGTGAAACGACAGTCCGTGACTCGCCTCGGGTATTCGACGATGTGCCGACGGACGTCGTAACTCGATTTCTGCGTTGGAGTTAGCTAACCATGCGATAGGGACCTGCGTCACATCCGACGCGTGGTATTCGCTCCAGCGCGAGTGTCTCCGAGCGCACCGGGCGGTGTGTTTTGCGCGACTTGTAACGCAGCGCACGAAAAAACTCGCGCCGCTTCGCACGGCGGCGGGATGGGACAAAACTGTTAGCCGCGCAGCCGCAAAGACAACGGGCGCCCCCGCTGGGAGCGCCCGTTGTCGCCTGCCTAACGACCACTGTCGGCCGACCCGCTCCTACGGAATGGCGACGCCGGCGGTCGCGGCGTATACAGCCGACATGTTGGCCCCGACTCCAGCGGCCAACGCAGCGCTGAGTGTCGACGCGAACGTCGAGTTCGGGTAGCCGGGTTTGACTGGTCCGATGAGCACGTGATTGGCGAACGTCGCTGTTCCGCGCACATTCTGCATCGATACCTCGCCGCTTGCGTAGGCGCTCGAGAAGAGTCCGTACACGCCGTAGGAGAAGATGTTGTTGTGAAAGTCCACGTTGGTGGCCGCAGGCAAGCTGCCCACGGAGAGAAAGATTCCCAGCTTTCCGGTGGTTGCCATCGAGTTGTTCCGCACGGTGAGTTCCTTCAAATTCTGAAGAATCTGAACGAACTTCGCGTCACCGGTGAACTGACCGACCATGATGTTCTCGACGATATTCTGCTCGATCAGTACGCGGGTCAACAGCTCCCCGACCGGATGGGGGTTGCTGCCTTCCCTTCCGGTAAGATTGAACCCGGCACCTGCATTGCGCACGATGTTGCCCCGAAAGATCACGTCGCGCGTGGCGCACCAGGTGCATCGACCGCTCTGGTTGACGCTCTTGAGCAGCACGGCATATCCCACCTGCCCGTCGGCCCACGACCCATCGAGAATATTATTCTCGATGAGCACACGCTGCATGTTCTTCGCTTCGAACAGGTTCTTCTTGGTCCAGGTATTCGCCCAGGTGGGGGGCGTGAAGAGATAGTTGCGGCGAATTTCGATGTCGCTCGGAATGAGATTGGCAATGTGCGGATCCGAGCCGCCGAACATGATGTTCTCGCCCGCACCAGCCAACGTATTGTTCACGATCTTGAACGGACCAGGACCGTTCCAACCCCCAATGGCCTGCGAATCGAAGCCCTTGACGTGACATTCGTGGAGGTAACTGTCCTGCACTGCGGTGCGCGCCGAGTTGAGGGCGATGCAGCGCGTGGTCGACGTGGTCGGGTTCGCGTGGACGTAGACACGATCGAGCACGATGTCCGACGGCACCTGCGAGAGCTGCCGCTGCTTCGATGATCCGTCGCCCAGCAACACCAGCCCATAATTGATGTATCTGGTAAAAGTCGGGGACATGGTGAGCTCAAGACCGGTAACCCACCAGCCGCTCGCACCTGCGGCCGTTTGCAGGGCGGGATAGACACTCGGCGTCTCCAGCTTCGGCATGGCGCCGGCGTTGGCGGCCGTTACGCGCGTTCCCATGGGGGGAAGCTGCCCTTGCTTGTCGGAGCGAACGAGGATCCAGCCATTGGCCGAGGTTCCCGGCTTGGACGGAAGGGTAAACGTTCCGACAAACGTGGCACCCGAAGCGATCACGACTTCGTCGCCGCGCTGCGCGTTGTTGAGCGCTTGCTGCAAATTGCCTCCGTTCGCCACGATCCAGGTGGTGCCGGTGACGGTCGGGTACGTGAAATTGATGAGCTGTGGAGGAGTCGGTAGCGTGACCGCGCCACCGGGGGGGGGCGGTGGCGGGGGTGCGCCCGGCGTGACGGTCAGCGTCACACTTGCCGACGCGGTACCCGACCGCACACTGATCACTGGTGCGCCGATCGAGATGCCTGTCACCAGCCCCGTCGAGTTTACGGTGGCGAAGTTGACGTTAGACGACGAGAAGGCGAGGGACGGATTGGTGACGACGTTTCCGTTCTTGTCCCGGGCGACGGCCGTGATCTGCGACGTCGTTCCGACCGCGAACGTCGTCTTCGACGCACTGGCGGTGATGGCGCTGATCGTTACGGTGACCGTGGTCGGAATGGAATCGCGCCACCTGCTGACCGCGAGCACGACCACGCTCGTGCCAAGCTTCACGCCCTTCACCATACCCTTGGCGGAAACGCTGGCGATCGTTGATGCACTCGACGTCCAGGCCATCGAGAGCCCCTCGTTGATGGCGTACTGCGCGAGCGCGGAGGTGGCGGCGACGTTCAACGAATCGCCAAGCGCCACCGACACGGCGGGGGACATGGTCGGAGCGGCGGCGGCTGCGGGGGAGAGGACGAGCGAAGCGGCGGGAAGGGTGGGAGCGGGCGCGTCACAGGCGGCGAGGGCGAGTGACGCAGCGGATGTGTAGCGAAAGACAGATCCGCGAAACGTGTGGGACATGTAGCCTCCG
>Ga0163144_10013824_pt1 | contig 16804 bp, 11 predicted proteins | sample OliLak19BULKMAT1_FD_123175 | JGI IMG/M metagenome (GOLD analysis project Ga0163144, IMG submission 123175) | Freshwater microbial mat bacterial communities from Lake Vanda, McMurdo Dry Valleys, Antarctica - Oligotrophic Lake LV.19.BULKMAT1 | ecosystem: Environmental > Aquatic > Freshwater >... | reverse complement strand
TGCCTCGGCCGCGAAATAGCGCAATTCAAAAAACACGGCCGCGAATTCGAGCAAGCCGGCTCTCCAGTCGTCGTCAGCGAATAGCACATCCTCCTGGCGCAATACGCGAAATGCTTCCTCGAATTCGATTTGCCCGAGATCGTGTTTGACGCTTATCAACAGTTCATCGGGAAGGAGACCTTCGGCGCGGCGGCGCGCGAGTTCCAGATCGATGCGGGCGTGAAACAAGCGTTGCCAAAGTTTTCGCAACACGGCCGGTCGCGGCATTTCTTTCCAAATCCGGCTCTGCTTGGCGATCAAAATGACCGTATCCGGCAAGGCGGTGGTTGGCTCCGGGACTAACTCGTCGGGGTCGATCACTGCCAACAGCGCTTCGCGCTTGACGGAATAACAGAGGGGATGCGGCGCGTGCAGTCCCATGCCGCCGATGGCGTGATCCGTCTTGATGATGCGTTTCAAGGTGCGCGCGGCGACGAGAAACGCTCGAGGCTCCACGGAATGAAGGGATGCCGCAAGTTCCAGCGTGGTCACGGGTGTCGACTCCATAATCCGGTTCATGGCAGTCCATCTTATGTTCGCCCACGCGACATTTTCGGATACGCGTGTTTTTTTCTGGCGTGGCGGCGGAAGCCGTGGATACGATAGGCGAATCCGATTCGCTTGGCCGACCGCGTTGGAGGAGATTTGACCATGATACCGCGTATCGCTCTTGGGATATTTGCCCTGACCTTGTTGCCCGGCGTCCTCGTCGCGGGTGACAAGAAGAAACCGATGAATGTGTTGTTCATCGGTTCGGACGATCTGAACAACCGCATCGGCGCCTATGGCGACAAGACCGCGCGCACGCCGACCATCGATGGTTTGGCGAAGCGAGGCGTGACGTTCACGCGGGCGTATTGCCAATATCCGCTTTGCAATCCGAGCCGGGCGTCGATCATGACGGGACGCCGCCCGGACAGCACGCGGGTCTATGAAAACGCAACGCATTTTCGCTCGAATCTGCCGGACGCGGAAACGCTGGGGCAGTTCTTCCGCCGCATGGGCTACACGGTCACGCGCATCGGCAAAATCTATCACTACGGTGTGCCCGCCCAGATCGGCACCAACGGGCTCGACGATGAAAAGACATGGGACAAGCGCATCAACCCGATCGGCATCGATCGCAAGGAAGAAGGCAAGCTGACAAACTATACGCCCAAGAAAAAAGGTTTCGGGGCGTCCTTGGCGTTTCATGCTTCCGGAGGTAAAGACGAGGACTACACCGATGGCAAGATCGCCTTGGAAGCGATTTCTGTTCTGGAGGAGCATAAGAAAACCGGCAAGCCCTTCTTCTTGGCCGTCGGTTTCTTCTTGCCGCATGTGCCGTGGATCGCGCCGAAGAAATATTTCGACGGGCACGATTTGACCAAGCTGCCTTTCCCCAAGGAACCCAAGTCGGTTCGCGACGGCGTGCCGGACGCGGCGTTTACGGTGAATCCTCCCAATTACGGGCTAACCGAGAAACAGTGCCGTGAATGCGTGCAGGCCTATTATGCCTCCGTCAGCTACGTGGACGCGCAAATGGGCCAGGTCTTGGAAGCCCTGGAACGGTTGGGCTTGGCGGAAAATACGATCGTCATTTTTTGGAGCGACCACGGCTGGTGTTTGGGCGAACACGGCCAATGGCAGAAGATGTCGCTCTTCGAGGAGTCGGCGCGGGTGCCGCTCATCATCTCCGCGCCCAACACGCGGACGAAGGGCGCGCCTTGCGGTCGAACGGTTGAACTCATCGACATGTATCCCACGATTGTCGACCTGTGCGGATTCAAGGTTGGCAAAGATCTGGAAGGGAAATCGCTAAAGTCGCTGCTGGACGATCCAAAATCCGCAGGCAATAATGGTGCGATAACACAAGTGATGCGCGGAGGCGGAGGCAAGAAGGCGAAAAACTTTATGGGATATAGCTTGCGCACCGAGCGCTATCGTCTCACGCTATGGGACGATGGCGCCAGGGGCGTCGAACTCTACGATCACGACACGGATCCAAAAGAGTATAAGAACCTTGCCAAGGATCCCGCACACGCCAAGACGCTGAAAGAATTGCGGGCGATCCTCGAACCGCACATGCGCTATGGGAGCAAGAGCACGAGTCGGCTTGAGATTCCCATGAATGGTTGGTTGCGGGAGGGGCGGCGTTCGGTCATAGCTTCGTTGTTGGACGCGGATGAGGGCCACAGCGATCGTGACTGACCATGCCGAGAGAACTCTGTTTGGCGCCGCGGGAGCGGGGATGGCGTTTATTTGGTTGTTCCTTACCGTGGTTCGGCCGAGGGAACCCGAGGTGTCGGCCGGGACGCTGCTCATGCGTTATGGCTTGGGGCTCCGCGCGATCGCCTGGGTGATCGCGTTGGGCATTCCGATGCTGCTGGTTTGGGTGATGGGGTCGGTACCACTGCGACCGCCGAACGGGGTCTGGATCGTGGGAGGAGGAATGGTCGCCGCGGGAGTCGTTGGCGGGTTGCTGCTCATCGAAACGGCGCGCGTGCGGATCGCCGTGAACAGCGAAGGCGTGCGCGCGTCCGGTCCCTGGCGCAAGGAACGCATGATCGAATGGGGGCGAGTTGCCGAGGTTTCCTTTTCCACGTTGAACCGCTGGTTTGTCGTGACGTCCATCACGGGTGAGACGATTCGCGTTTCGGTGTTCTTACGCGGCATCCGGGATTTTGTCCGTGCCGTCCAGGAGCGCGTTCCCCAGGACAAGCGCGTTCATGCGGAACGCGGTTTTCGCATGCTATGACGGCGAGCCGCAAACAGGAGAGATTTATGCAACGCTATTCATTATTGGCCATATTGCTGTGCCTCGCACATATCGGTCCCGCGCTTGCGGGCGGCAAAGATGCGAAACGCCCCAACATTGTCATCCTCATCGCGGACGATTGGTCCTATCCGCATGCGGGAGCGCTGGGCACGAAGGGCATCAAGACGCCCAATATCGATCGGCTCGTCAAGAAGGGGAGAAACTTCACGCGCGCGTTTGTCGCCGCCCCGAGTTGCAGTCCGTCCCGCGCGGCATTGCTGACGGGGCGATACCCGCATGCCCTCAAGGAAGGCGGCAACCTGTGGGGATTCGTGCCGGCGGAATATGTCTGCTATACCGATCTCTTGGAGATGGCCGGTTCTATCGTGGGGTTCACCGGCAAAGGGTGGGGGCCGGGGAGTCTGGAAGGATCGGGCCGAACGCGGAATCCGGCCGGCGATCGCTTCAAGAACGTTCGTGATTTTCTCGCCGCTCGCAAGAAAGACCAGCCGTTCTGTTATTGGTTCGGCAGCAGCAATCCCCATCGACCGTACAAGAACGGCGCCGGGCTTGAGGCGGGACTGAAGCTGGACGACGTCAAAGTCCCGCGCGTTTGGCCGGACACGAAGGAAGTGCGGTCGGACATTCTCGACTATTTCGAAGAGGTAATGGCATTCGACCGGCAGATCGGCGACGTTCTCCAAGCGCTCGCGGATGCGGGCGAATTGGGCGATACGCTGATCCTGGTGCTCAGCGACAACGGCATGCCGTTCCCGCGCGGCAAAGCGACGCTTTACGATTTGGGCGTGCATGTGCCTTTGATCGCGAGTTGGCCGGGCCGCGTTCCGGAAGATACGCAGTGCAATTCCTTCATCAGCTATGTCGACATCGCGCCGACGCTTTTGGAAGCCGCCGGCGTGAAAGGGGCAAAGGGCATCCAGGGCAAGAGTTTCCTGGACATCCTCACCTCGGACAAGCAGGACGTCGGACGCAACGCGGTGTACTTCGAGCGGGAACGCCACGCCAATGTGCGCAAGGGCGATATTGGCTATCCGGCCCGCGCGGTGCGCACCGAGAAATGGCTTTACATTCGCAACTTTCGCAGTGATCGCTGGCCGGCGGGCGATCCGGAAACGCATTTTTCCGTGGGCAAATTCGGCGACATCGACGACGGGCCGACGAAGCAAGCGATTTTGAAGCTCAAAGACGGCACGCTTCATGAGCGCGATCTGTGGGATTTGTCGGTGGGCAAACGCCTGGAAGACGAGCTATACAGTCTGCGCGACGATCCGGGGCAGATCACCAACCTTGCCTATAATTACGAGCATCTCGAAGTGAAGAACAAGATGCGCGCCCAACTCGAAGTGTGGATGCGGGCGACCGACGATTCCCGCTTGGCCGACGGCGGCGGGGACGATCGCTGGGACCGCTATCCCTACTTCGGCAGCCCGGCGGGCGGCGGGAAAAAGAAACTCAAGAACAAGTAGCGAACGGGACGGCTCATGCGAATTTATCCGGCCATTGATTTGCGCGGCGGACAATGTGTCCGCCTTCGCCAGGGCGACTACGCACAGGAAACCGTTTTCAGCCCGGATCCGGCGACGGTGGCGAAACAATGGGTGGAGCAGGGCGCGGACTTTCTGCATCTGGTCGATCTGGACGGAGCGAAAGAAGGCCGGCCCGTCAATCAAGCGAGCGTCGAGGCCATCGTTGGCGCGGTCGGCGTACCCTGCCAGCTGGGCGGCGGCTTGCGCACGGAGGAGGACATCCGGCAAGTGCTCGGTTGGGGCGTGACGCGCGTGGTGATCGGGACCAAGGCGCTGCAATCGCCAAGCTGGCTATCGGAAATGTGTGCGGCCTTTCCCGGCAAGATCGTGCTGGGCATCGACGCCAAGAACGGCATGGTCGCAACGCATGGCTGGCTCGATGTATCGCAAACGTCCGCACTCGATCTGGCGAAGTCGCTGGAGCATTTGTCCCTCGCCGGACTGGTTTACACCGACATCGCGCGCGACGGCATGATGCAGGGGGCGAACGTCGACGCGATGAACGAAATGTGCGCGAAGACCACGCTGCCGGTCATCGCTTCGGGCGGAGTAACGGACACGAACGACATCCGCGCGCTCGCCTCATTGCCGTTGGAAGGTTGCATCGTGGGTCGCGCTTTGTACGAAGGTCGATTGTCTTTGAAAGAAATCCTTGCGATTTGCGCCGAAATGAAGAATAAATGAAGCAGGGTTTTTCGGTCTCGGAAAACCCGCGGTCACGAATCCAGCCCGCTTGGGGCGGGTTGCTCTCAAATCTGACGTGGAGCTTTTTTCATGGCCAATTATCGCGTGGAAGACATTCACAACGTCGCCTTGGTCGGGCATGAGGTCGCGGGCAAAACGTCGCTCGCAGACGCCATTCTCTACAAAGCCAAGGCGGTGGAACGACGCGGCTGTCCCGAGGACGGTACCAGCGTCTCGGATTTCGACGACGAAGAGAAGAAACACAAGTATTCGATCGACACCAGCATTCTGCATCTGGACTACCAAGGCCGACGCATCAACGTGCTCGATACGCCCGGCAAACCTGATTTCGTGGGAGCTGCCCTGGGTGCACTGAACGCCGTCGAGACGGCGATCATCGTGATCTCCGCTCCCGCCGGCGTTCAAGTCAACACGCGGCGCATGTTCAACGAGGCCGGCAAACGCGGACTGGCACGGATGTTGGTGATCAATCGACTCGACGGCGACAACATTCATTTTCCCGAACTATTGCAGAACATCCGCGAGACGTTCGGCAAGAACTGCGTTCTTTTCAACGCGCCTCTCAATCCGGGTCACGACTTTTCCGGCGTGGTGAGCGTGTTCAGCACGGATAGTACCCCGCCGGGTTGCCCCATCGACGTGCATGCCGAGCATGCACTGTTGGTGGACGCGATCGTGGAGGCCGACGAAGCGCTCATGGAAAAGTTCCTGGAGCAGGGCAACGTCGGCCCAGAGGAGTTGGCCGCCGCCTTGCCGATCGCCCTCGCCGCGGGGACGTTGGTGCCTATCTTTTGCACGGCCACCAAACGCGACAAGGACATCGGCGTGGCCGAGGTACTCGATGCGATTTACAATTACGCGCCGTCGCCCGTCAAAGGCGTCAAGGTGAAAGGCATCAAGGGCAGCGGCGACGCGGCCGAGGAAATCGTCATCGAACCCAAGGAAGACGGTGAATTCTCGGCCCTCGTCTTCAAGACGCTCTCCGACAAGTTCGTTGGACACATGAGCTTTTTCCGCGTTTTTTCCGGCACGATCACCAGCGACACCCCGCTTGTCAATCAACGCACGGGCAAGGTGGGAAAGACCAACGCGCTCTTGCAAATCCAAGGCAAGACGCACAAGACCGTTCCCGAGGCGATTGCCGGCGATATCATCGCGGTCGCCAAGGTGGACGATCTGCACATCGGCGATACGCTCGGCCCCGTCAAGATCCCGATGCCCAGCTATCCGCTGCCCATGTTCGGATTGGCGGTCGAACCGAAGTCGCGTGGAGATGAACAGAAGATCTCGATGAGCCTGGCGAAGATCGCGGACGAAGATCCGACGTTCAAGATTTCCCGCGACGGGCAGACCAAGGAACTGGTTATCACCGGCATGAGCCAGCTGCATTTGGACGTGGTGCAGCGCCGCCTCAAAAATCGCTTCGATCTGGAGATTCTCGCACACGAGCCGAAGATCGCCTACCGCGAAACGGTCACGCACGAGGCCGAAGCGAATTATCGCCACAAGAAGCAATCCGGCGGGCGCGGCCAATTCGGCGAAGTCCACATGCGCGTCTATCCGCTACCGCGCGAGATTCATAACAGCGAGCAATTCTTCGCGGATTTCGCCAATAAGCACAAGTTCGAGAAGATTCGCATCGACCACTGCGTTTATGAACCGGACCACAATTTTGGCTTCATCGACACGGTCGTCGGCGGGACGATTCCGAACCAATATGTGCCGGCGTGCGAGAAGGGTTGCCGGGAACTTCTGGAGCGCGGCGCCCTCGCGGGCTTCCGCATCCAAGATGTCGCCGTCGAGATCTATTTCGGCAAGGAACACGCTGTCGACAGTTCGGAAGCGGCGTTCAAGACGGCCGCGCGCAATGCGTTCAAGCAGGGCGTGTTGGCCGCCAAGCCGGTATTGATGGAACCGGTCGTGAGCATCGAGGTGACGGTTCCGTCGAAGTATACCGGGGCAATCCTGGGCGATTTGAACACGAAACGAGCGCGCATCGAGAACCAGATCACCTTGCCGGGTGACTTGGCCGTCATCATGGGCAAGGCACCGCTTTCGGAGATGATGCGTTACGCCGCCCAGCTGGGTTCGATTACGCAAGGACAGGGTTCGTACACGATGGAATTTAGCCACTACGACACCGTGCCGGCCAACGTGCAGCAACAGATCGTGAGCAAGGCGAAAGTGCATCACGATGAGGATGATTGATTGGGGGCGAAGAAGATCGGAGGAATGGAAGGGGCGGCGCTGCGGCGTCGCCCCGAATTCAATTGCGGATACGTTCAATGGCATTTGCGTTGAAGCAACCCCTTCGGGGTAGGTAATCCCGGTCAACGACCAACCCAGGGTGCGCTATCGCGACCCTGGGCTATGAGACGAAACCCCTTCGGGGTAAAAATCGGAATCCGCTCAGCGGACGCCGCCCAGGCCGAAACCGAAGCCGAGGGGGTTGGGATTGACCCCGCCGAATTGGTTGGGATTGAAGGCGTGGGGATTCAGGCCGCCGATGCCGACGACGGGGGCGTTGCCGGGGAAGTTCCCGGGCACGAAGGGATTATTCTGGGGGCCTTGCAAAAACGGTCCCGGCTGAAAAGGATTGGTGTTGAAGCCATTGTTGAAGGGGTTGTTGTTGAAAGGATTGCTGAAGTTATTGTTCCAGGGGTTTTGAAACTGGTTGTTGAAATTGTTATTAAACGGATTGTTGAACTGGTTGTTGAAGATGTTGTTGGCGAAGGGATTGTTTCCCTGATTCTGAAAAGGCGCGTTCATGAACGGGTTGTTCACATAGGGACTCTGAAGATAGACCGGCGGCGAGATCGGGTATTGCTGGGCCGGGTAATACGGGCCCTGGTTGTACGAGTACGGATACCCATTCGAGTAGCGAGCGCCCGGGTTCGGATAGGGGTTGCCGGGAAACGGATTGCCGGCGCCGGGCTGCGATCCCAAGTAGCCGGTAACGCCGGGGATTGCCTTCGGCTGGAACACCGGATTCACGGGGAATGCGCCGCCGACGGCTCCGGGTTGATTGCCGTTCTTGGCGGCGGGAAAGTTGCGAAATTGCGCGGACGCTGATTGCGTCGAAATCGCCAGGACGGCGAACGCCAATCCCAAGGAAAGGCAAACGGTTTGATAAGTGGATCGCATGAAGTTCTTCCCTTGTCGGCGGTTTGATTTTCGCCCTCACAATGTTACCACCTCCCGCGCGTGGGCGGGAAGGAACATGAGGGTTTACGGAGAGGAATCATGAATTCCTCCCCATCAAAACGCGGGGAAAGGAAAAACTTGCGCACACCGATGGGAAACTACGAAAACGATTTTCCCATCACTTCCGCCAACTTCCGCAAACGCGGCATAAGTTCCGCGAAGACGGGAGGAAGCAGGGCTTGCGGACCGTCCGAAAGTGCTTTTTCCGGGCAACTATGCACTTCGATATGCACCCCATCCGCGCCGGCGGCAATGGAGGCGCAGGCCATCGGCGGAATCAGATCGCGCCGGCCTGTCGCATGGCTGGGGTCCACGATGATCGGCAAATGGCTCATGCCCTTCACGTTGGGCACGGCGCTCATGTCGAGCATATTGCGCGTCGATTCCTCAAAGGAACGCACGCCGCGTTCGCAGAGCACGACGGCGGGATTGCCTTCGGAGAGAACGTACTCGGCCGACATGAGCAAATCTTTGACGGTCGCGCTCATGGCGCGTTTCAGGAGTACGGGTTTGCGCGTTTGGCCGATCTCCTTGAGGAGATCGAAGTTCTGCATGTTGCGGGCGCCGATCTGAAACATGTCCGCGTATTTTTCGACGAGAGGAACCTGGCGGGGGTCCATTACCTCGGTGACAACGGGCATATCATGCTTGTTGCCGACGTCGCGGAGGATTTGCAGGCCCTCTTCGCCGAGCCCTTGGAAGCTGTACGGGCTGGTGCGGGGCTTGAACGCGACGCCGCGCAGAATGTTGGCGCCGGCGGCTTTGATGGCTTCAGCGATTTCGTCAAGGATGGGAAAGCTTTCAATGGCGCACGGACCGGCGATCATCGCGAGGAAGCCGCCGCCGATCTTTACCTTGCCGACCTGGACGATCGTGTCCTTGTTGTTGAATTCCCGGCTGGCAAGCTTAAAGGGCTTCATGATCGGAAGCACTTGCTCGACGCCGGCAATCGCCTGGAAGGGCTCGGCCAGGACACGGCTTTCGTCGCCGATGACGCCGATGATGGTGCGATGTTCGCCCTGGCTCAAATGCGGCTTGAATCCCAACTCGACAATGCGATCCACAACATGTTGGATTTCCGGCGGAGTGGCGCCGGGTTTGAGAACGATTATCATGGTAGTTTCTTTAGGTCAACTTGGCGTGGCGATCGGGAAAGAGCCGAGGACGGCGAACTGAACACAATGTTCCTCAAGGGCGGTTAGGGCGCGTTTGGTTTTCGGCTCGTCCTGATGGCCTTCGAAGTCCACGAAAAACATGTATTCCTGTTTGCCGGTCTTCGCGGGAAAGGATTCGATCCAGGTGAGATTGAGCTTGTTCGTCTTGAACACGTCAAGGGCTTCGACGAGTGATCCCGGATTATGCGCGACCCGGAACATGAGCGCGGTTTTGTCGTTGCCGGTCTTGGTGCATTCCTGATGGCCGATGATGGCGAAGCGGGTTTCGTTGTGTGGATAATCCTCGATGTCGGAGAAGAGGATCCGCAAGCCGTACTTGACGGCGGCTTGGCGGCTGGCGACGGCGGCGGCGCCGGGTTCCTGCTGGGCAAGTTGGGCGGCGACAGCTGTGCTGGACACGTCCTTCAGGTCCGAGTGGGGCAGGTTTTTGCTCAGCCAATTGCGACATTGGGCAAGGGCCTGCGGTTTGCTGTAAACGCGGCGGATCATTTCCTGTTCGCAGTTGGCGAGAAGGTGGTGGTGGATACGCATGCGCACTTCCGCGCAGATTTTCAGCTGGGGCAAACGCATGAACATATCGAGAGTGTCCGAGACGCCGCCGTCCGTGGAATTCTCCAGGGGAACCACGCCGAAATCGACGTGACCTCGGTTCACTTCCTCGAAAACCGAGGCGATGCTGCCCACCCGGATGTACTCGATGGCCTGCCCGAAGCGTTCGACGGCAGCCAGATGGCTGTAACTGTATTCCGGGCCAAGATATGCGACTTTCAAGATTTTTTGCAGGGCGCGGGCGCCGCTCATGATCTCGCGAAACACCGCTCGGATAGTCGCTTCGTCGAGCGGGCCTTTGTTGGCCGCGAGGACGTTCTGGAAAACCTCCTCTTCCCGCGCCGGCGTGAAGATCTCTGATCCGTGATCGCTCTTAACCTTGCCGATCTCGGAGGCAAGGCTGGCACGTTTGTTCACTAGATCCAGTATCTGCAAATCGACTTTGTCGATATTGGTGCGAATTGACTTGAGGGCAGCCAGCACCTTGGCCGGTATGACCTGGTCAGCGTCGTTTTTCCGTGCCATAAGTGGTTGTCTCGTGGAGCATTGGCCCAGCGCAGGTTGAATTTCAATCTAGCCATGCGGTAAATAGGTGTCAACCAACGGCAAAAAAAGAAGCGAAACTTTCCGCGGAAACTGTCAAAATGGCACCCTTGTATGCGGTTTGGCGACGTGGAAAATGGCGGGAGTTGCGATCTCGGACCCCAAGTCATTTTCCTAGTTTGTTTTGAGTCATTCTTGGATAAATGTGAATCCAGGCACGTTTTTTGCTATCAAATTCTCTGTAAGCCTAAACTTAGTCGCTAAGAAGCACATCTATAAAGTGTATTTAAGGGCAGGGAACAAACCGGGCGAAAGGAGCCAACCACAATGGCGGAAGAGAAAATCATTGGCATCGACCTGGGCACGACGAACTCCGCGGTGGCCGTAATGGAAGGCGGAGAGGTCAAAGTCATTCCGAACCAGGAAGGACAGCGCATCACGCCCAGCATCGTTGCCTTCACGGACAAGGGAGAGCGGTTGGTGGGCGATCCCGCCAAACGGCAGGCCGTCACCAACTCGAGCCGAACCATCTATTCCATCAAGCGCTTCATGGGCCGACGGCATCTTGAAGTGGAATCGGAAGAGAAGATCGTGCCTTACAAGATCGTCGGCGCCGCCAACGAACTTGTAAAGGTCGACATCGACGGCAAGCAATATACCCCGCCGGAAATCTCGGCGATGGTGCTCCGCAAGCTCAAGGAGGCGGCGGAGAATTATCTGGGCCACACCGTCCGCAAGGCGGTAATTACCGTGCCCGCGTACTTCAACGACGCGCAGCGGCAGGCCACGATCGACGCCGCTCAGATCGCGGGCTTCGATACGGAATGGGAGATCGAGGATCCCGAGACCAAGAAAAAGACCAAGCAGCGGATGCGGATCATCAACGAGCCTACTGCCGCTTCGTTGGCCTACGGACTTGACAAAAAGAAGAACGAAAAGATCGCCGTCTTCGATCTGGGCGGCGGCACGTTCGATATCTCGATTCTCGACGTGGGCGACGGCGTCTTTGAAGTAAAGGCGACCAACGGCGATACGCACTTGGGCGGCGACGACTTCGATCAAGTGTTGATCGACTACGTCGCCAGTGAGTTCCAAAAGCAGCACGGCACCGATCTCCGCAAGGAACCGATGGCGCTGCAGCGCTTGAAAGAAGCATGCGAACAGGCCAAGAAGGATCTTTCGCAACAGACGTCGAGCACGATCAATCTGCCCTTCATCACGGCCGACGCCTCCGGGCCGAAGCATTTGCAGCTGGACGTGACGCGGGCGAAATTCGAGCAGTTGACGTCGGACCTGATCGAGCGTTGCAAGAATCCCGTGCTCCAAGCGCTCAAGGACGCGGGCTACAAGCCGGGCGACATCGATGAGGTAGTTCTCGTCGGCGGCATGACGCGTATGCCGCGCGTGCAGCAGCTGGTTAAGGAAGTATTCGGCAAGGAAGGCCATAGGGGCGTCAACCCAGATGAGGTTGTTGCCGTCGGGGCAGCCATCCAAGGCGCTCAGCTTCTGCTTGGCAGCAAATCCGATGTATTGCTGTTGGATGTGACGCCGTTGTCCCTGGGTATCGAAACGCTCGGCGGTGTGTTTACAAAGCTCATCGAGCGCAACACGACGATTCCGACGACGAAGAAGGAAACCTTTTCGACGGCCGACGACAACCAGTCGGCGGTGACGATCCAGGTGTACCAGGGCGAGCGCAGCATGGCGTCGGACAATCGCCTCTTGGGGCGGTTTAACCTGGAAGGTTTGCCGGCGGCGCCGCGCGGGACGCCGCAGATCGAGGTGACGTTCGATATCGACACCAACGGCATCCTCCAAGTGACCGCGAAGGATGTCAAGTCGGGCAAGGAAGTGAAGCAGCGGATCGAGAATTCAAGCGGCATCTCGAAAGACGATGTCGAGAAGATGCGCCGCGATGCCGATTCGCACGCCGACGACGACAAGAAGAAGCGGGAAGTCGCCGACGCCCGCAACGAAGCGGACCAAACGATCTGGATGGTCGAAAAGGCGATGAAGGACGCGGGCGACAAAATGTCGGACGCGGACAAAGCGCCGGTCAATGCCGCCATCGAGAAGGTCAAGCAGGTGGTTACGGGTACGGATATCGTCGCGATTCGCCAGGCGCTGACGAACCTTCAAAGCGCCGCCCAGGCAATGACGCAACATCTGGGCGCGGACGCTCAGACTCCTCCGGGCGGTGATCGGCCGAGCGGCGAGGAGCCCAAGAAAGACGACGTGATCGACGCGGAGTTCGAAGTGAAGAACTAAGCAACGTTCGATAAATAATCTCCCGATTCGTCTGCCGCTTGCGGCTTAGCGTTCGCCTCGCCCGTTCAGAAATTAGGTAGTTATTTTTCGAGCGTCCCTAAGCACCCATCACTTTTTCATAGCCCCGGCTTCGCGCCGGGGTTTTTTTGTTGTTTTTTGTCCGCCGCCGCCGTCATTTACGCTGTACGGGAGTGACGGCTTCATCAGATTGAATCTTGAAACGGTGGGAGACTTTCAATGCGGAAAATACTGTGTGGGTCGCTAGTTGCTTTGTTCGGATTCTTGGCGATCGCGGAAGTGGGAGCCTTGCGGGCATCCATTGCGGACGATCCGTTGCGGCGGCCAATCGTTGTGGATCGCGGCAGTTCGCTTCCCACGGCCAACCGAAAGCTGCTCGATTATGTGAACGCCCGGATCGGGCAACGTGTGGGTAATGGTCAGTGCGCGAGCATGGTGAGCCAGGCGTTTCGCGATCTTTCGATTCGCGATTACCCGGCCGAGAACGGCGACGATTACGTGTGGGGAACCTTCATCACGGAGATTCGGCCTGGCCGGTTGCCGAAAGTCGCGATCCTTCCGGGCGACGTGTTGCAATATCGCGATACGAAATTTGAAGGCCGCAACAAAAGCGGCGGAACGTACAAGACCAGCGGAGGCCATCACACGGCCGTGGTCAGCTCCGTGAGCGGGCAGAATCTTTACCTGTTGCAGCAGAACATTGGCGGCGACACGCGTCCGGTCGCCGAGAAGGAAAAGGTGCAAGGGGGTTTGCTTTATCTGCCCGACATGAAACAGGGGTGGATCAAAGTGTATCGCCCGGTCCTGCGTTCGGGTTCGAGTTTGACGGACACGACGGGCGGCGGCACTCCCGCTCTCAATTTCTCGAAGTCCGCCACCCTCCCGGCCAAGGGCAAGTCCGGCTACACGGTCAATCTCGCAGGGCGGAAGAGTGTGCAGATTCAAATGAACGGCAACGGCAAAACCGACGTTGACCTGTTTGTCTTCGATCCGAGCAATCGCCAGGTGGCGTCCGACATCGGTTTGACGGATCGAGCGACGCTGACGTTCACCACGGGAGCGGCCGGCAATTATCGCATCGAGATGCGAAATCTCGGCAAGTCGTCGAATACGGTCAACCTTTCCGCGCGGTATGTCGTGACGCGGTGAACTCTCGGGAATTGAAGGAAGGGCGTCGGCTTTTAGGCCGGCGCCTTTTTTGTGCCCAAGGAAAACGCCGCCGCATTTTCCCCTTGCTAAAGCGTACGCAGCCTGCACAAATAAAGCGTCGCCGAAAATTGGAGAGGGGGGAAGGGACGATGCGCGGCGCTTCAACGCGGAAATCTCGCCGGGCGATTTTGCTTACCGTACTTTTATGGACGGGCGCATCGGCGTCGGCTCGCGCCGATCCGGTGGACTTCGCGCGTGATATTCAGCCGATTTTTTCCAGCAAGTGCGCGCGCTGTCATGGTCCAAAAAAACAGGAAGGCGGGCTGCGTTTGGATGTGCGTCGCCGTGCGTTCGCCGGCGGCGACGTCGGTCCCGCGGTGGTAGCTCGGAAAGTAAAAGAAAGCGAAGTCATCAAGCGAATCCTCGACGAAGGCGAACACCGCATGCCGCCGTCGGGGCCGCGCTTGCATGCGGCACAAATTGACTTAATTCGACGTTGGATCGAGGAAGGCGCTATTTGGCCGGACGAACTGGCGGGGAACGAGTCCATCGCACACTGGGCGTATCAGCCGATCCAGCGTGTCGAGGCGCCCAAGGTCGCGAGGAAGGATCGAATTCGCAATGCCGTCGATGCGTTCATACTTGCGTCGCTCGAAAAAGAGGGGCGCACTTTGTCGGCCGACGCTCCGCGCGCGACGCTTTTGCGCCGGATTACACTGGACCTCATCGGGCTGCCGCCTTCGCTGAAGGAACTTGATTCCTTTTTGGGCGACACGCGCGCGGATGCCTATGAGCGTGTCGTGGACAGCCTGCTCAAGTCGCCGCATTTTGGAGAACGTTGGGGCCGACACTGGCTCGATCTGGCGCGGTATGCCGAAAGCGACGGCTACGAAAACGACCGCGTGCGCGCGAGCGCCTGGATTTATCGTGATTGGGTCGTGGACGCGATCAATCGAGATATGCCCTTCGACCAGTTTACCGTGGCTCAATTGGCGGGAGATCTTTTGCCCGAGGCGACGAACGAGCAAAAGGTCGCCACCGGGCTTCACCGCAACACGCTTTGGAATTCCGCCGCCTCCGCAGACAAGGAGGAGTTTCGCACCCGTGCCATCAAAGATCGCACCGATACGACGGCGACGGTTTGGATGGGGCTCACATCGGGATGCGCGCAGTGCCACTCTCACAAGTACGACCCACTCACGCAGCGAGAGTATTACCAGCTTTATGCGTTTTTCAACAACACGGACGAGCAGGAATTGGCGGTCGCCGCGGGAAAAGCTCCCGTCATCCGCGAGAATAAGCGTGCGTCCTTCGTGCACAAACGCGGCAACTTCTTGCAAAAGGGAGCGGAAGTCGAGCCGGGCACGCCGGTTTTTTTGCCGCCCCTGGCGCCGCGTGGGAAGCACGCGGATCGGCTCGATTTGGCGCGCTGGCTAACGGCGCCGCATCATCCGCTGACGGCGCGCGTCGCCGTCAATCACCTTTGGCAGCACCTCTTCGGGCAGGGCTTGGTTGCCACGCCGGAAAATTTTGGTTTGAAGGGCGATGCGCCCAGTCATCCGCAATTGCTCGATTGGTTGGCCACGGAATTCGTTCGCCTCAAATGGAGCCGAAAGGAACTATTGCGCACTATCGTGCTTTCCACAACCTATCGCCAGTCGTCGACGATCGATGCCAAACTTGCTCGCGCCGATCCGGACAATCGGCTGCTCGGCCGGCAGAATCGCTTTCGCGTCGAGGCGGAAATCGTTCGCGATCTTGCCCTGAGCGCGAGCGGCTTGCTCGACCGCAAGATCGGGGGACCGTCGATCGTGCCGCCGTTTCCGGAAGGGTTTCTCAGTTCCCGCTTCACCAGCGAGGCTTTGAAAATGCCGACGAAGGAACGCCATCGACGGGGCATCTATGTGCATGTGCAACGCACGTTGCCCCATCCGTCGCTGGCGGTGTTCGATGGGGTGGATGGCAATCAGAGCTGTCCGCGCCGTGACCGCAGCGCGACGCCGCTGCAAGCCCTCACGCTCTTGAACGATCCTAACTTCGTGGAGTGCGCGGTTGCCTTGGCGAACCGCGTGCGGGCCGAGAGGAAAGAAGTGGACGGGCGGCTCAATTTCCTCTTTCGGACTTGTCTGAGTCGTCTTCCCAGCAAGGCGGAACACGAGGTGCTCAAACGCTTGATCGACCGGCAACGCGCGCTCGGCGCGCGAGACGAGGAAGTCTGGCGTGGAGTTGCCCGAACGGTGATGAACCTTGAGGAATTCACAACGCGGGAGTGACGGGTGCAAGATTCCATTCGTGACGTTGACCAAGAACACGCCCTTTCGCGAAGGCGGTTTCTGACGCGATCCACACACGGCCTGGGCGTACTCGCGCTAGCGTCGTTGTTGGAAAAAGATGGACTGTTGGGCAAGGAGGGCGCGCCGGATCCGTTGCGGCCTCGACGGGCACATTTTCCGGCTGCCGCCCAAAGCTGCATTTTCATTTATCTGCTGGGCGGTACAAGCCAGATTGAGTTGTTCGACCGCAAACCTTTGCTCAATCGCTTGCATGGCGAGCGGATTCCGGAATCGTTCCGAGAAGGTGTGCGGTTGGGGCAAACAAACTGGTCGGCCCCGCTCTTGGGATGCCCGTTTGGTTTTCGACGCTACGGGCAATGCGGCATGGAAATGTCCGAACTGTTGCCGGGCGTCGGTTCCTGCGCGGACGACATCGCGCTCATCCGCTCCATGCATCATGAAGCGTTCGATCACGCTCCCGGCGAATTGGCGTTGTCCAGCGGCAAAGACATTCCCGGCCGGCCTAGCATGGGATCCTGGCTCCTCTATGGGTTGGGAAGCGAAGCGCGGGACTTGCCGGGCTACGTTGTTCTCATG
>Ga0163144_10013823_pt1 | contig 16804 bp, 19 predicted proteins | sample OliLak19BULKMAT1_FD_123175 | JGI IMG/M metagenome (GOLD analysis project Ga0163144, IMG submission 123175) | Freshwater microbial mat bacterial communities from Lake Vanda, McMurdo Dry Valleys, Antarctica - Oligotrophic Lake LV.19.BULKMAT1 | ecosystem: Environmental > Aquatic > Freshwater >... | reverse complement strand
CAAATCAACGCCCGATTCTTTCAAGAATCGGGCGTTGTCGCGTAAAGTACAAGAAGTGAAGTACTTCTCGCAGGACGTGATGAGTGCGGGGATCGCACTCCTTGGGATCGCCGCCTACCTACTATCGCATTTCGGGTTTGGGGGCGGGGATACGCCTCTGCTTGCCGCGCTCATCCTGGGCGGTGCGCCCCAGGTCTGGAATGTGATCCGACGGCTCGCTACCTCAGAATATTCTTTACCAAATCCCCGTGCACATCCGTCAGTCGGAAGTTCCTCCCGCTATAGAAATACGTCAGCTTGGTATGATCGAGCCCCATTAAGTGCAACAATGTCGCATTCAAGTCGTGATTGTGAACTTTGTTCTCCGTCGCCCGATACCCAAACTCATCCGTCGCGCCGTGCACATACCCGGCCTTTACCCCACCACCCGCTAATAAGATCGAATAACCCGCCGAATTGTGATCCCGCCCGTTCTGTAACTTTACCAACGACGAATTTTCTACCGCCGGCGTCCGCCCAAATTCCGTGCCAAACACCACCAACGTCTCATCCAGCAGACCGCGCGCCGCTAAATCCTCCACCAGCGCCGCCACCGCTGGATCCGCTCGCCGCGCATTTGCCCGATGCGCCTGAATATCTTCATGCGAATCCCACGGCTGGGAATTGCCGTAGTAGATCTGCACCATCCGCAAGCCCTTCTCCACCAAACGCAACGCCATCAAACAACCCCGTCCGAAATCGGAATCCCCGTACCGTTCCCTAACCCCCTCCGATTCCTTGGAAACAGCAAAAACCTCCGGGACCTCCGTCTGCATCCGAAATGCCGTCTCCATCGATTGGATCGCCGCCTCCAAATTGGAATCACCGGCCCGCTCCGCCAAATGCGACGTATTCAACTCCTTCAATAAATCCAACTGCCGCCGTTGATCCGCTTCCGTCTTTCGCCCACGATCCAGAAACTGCACCAACTTACGCGGATCCTTCTCCGTCGCCTTAATAAACGTCCCCTGAAACACCGCCGGCAGAAACGCCGACTCCCACAACGGCGGCCCAACCACTGGCGTACCCGGACAAAGCACAACATAGCCCGGCAAATTCCGGTTCTCCGTCCCCAACCCATAAGTAAGCCACGAACCCAGTGACGGCCGTCCCGGCTGAATCGCCCCGCAATTCATCATAAATAACGACGGCTCATGATTCGGCACGTCCGTATGCATAGAGCGAATGACCGTAAACTTATCGATATTGCGGGCTATATTCGGAAAGATCTCGCTAACTTCGATCCCGCTCTGACCATACTTCTTAAACGAAAACGGCGATCGCATCAACGACCCCGTGATCCGCTCCGTCTTCACTTGCGCGCCGGGCATCGGCTGCCCATGATACTTATCCAGCGCCGGCTTCGGGTCAAAGGTATCCACCTGAGACATACCGCCATTCATCACCAGATAAATGATATGTTTCGCTTTCGAAGCAAAATGGGGCGGCTTCGCGCCGAACGGATCCATCTGATCCGCCAGCGCCACAGTGCCGAATCCGCCTGCGATTCCGGAAAGAAACGAACGCCTGTCAATCGACATATAGAAACTCGTTAGAACTCAACAAAACTTGTGCATACTGCGGCCAGTCAGCCCTGGCCAAGAAGGCAAAAGCCGCTCGAATCTCTCGCTCCGACGGCGCCCGCTGGAACAAAACCGAATAAACCGCAACCACCCGATCCCGTTCCGAAACCGCCATACATTCGATCCGCGCGGCCAGCGCCTCGGCCCGCAAACGCATAAACGAAGAATTCAAAAAGAATAGCTTCTGTAAAGGAACATTAGTAACTCCCCGCTGCTCCACATGAATCGACGTGCTGGGAAAGTCAAAAAGTGCCAGCGTCTCATTCTGTTGATACCGCCCAACCCGAACATAGACCGTACGCCTCAAATCACTCAATTCCACCGACTCTCCCAACATCCGTCCATTCAACTCCCCGCTAGTAAAAAGGATCGAGTCGCGAATGGCTTCCGCGTCCAATCGCTTTCGATTCGCCCTCCAAAATAGCCGGTTGTCCGGATCTGTCTTTACGCCCTCCGCCGACAAAGCACTCGAAGCCAAATATGTCTCTGACAACACAATCTCCCGAATTAGCCGCTTAACCGAGTAGCCCGAAGCGCGAAACCGCCCCGCCAAGTACTCCAGCAAATCCCGATTCCCCGGTCGATCCCCCATCAACCCAAAGTTAGACGGCGTCCTGACAACGCCCGCCCCAAAAAGCCAGCCCCAAACCCGATTCGCCATCACTCGCGAAGCCATCGGACTCGCCACAATCGCCTCCGCCAGTTCCAACCGCCCGCTCCCCGACCGCAGCGGAACCGCCCCCAACGAAGTCAAAAAATGCCGCGGAACCACATCCCCCAACGCCAACGGATCTCCCCGTTTATTCAGCGGCAAGTCCAAAGGCTCCTCGTGTTCGCCCATCCCATGAAAATATCCATACGCTGCCGGCGAAGCTTTCCGAGCCTCCGCCAACTCCGCCCGCAGACCCGCTAAATGTTTCTTAAACTCACCGCTCAGCCGCGATTCCACCGCCTCGCCCTCCAACCGGAACACCGCATCCTTCTGACCAATGAACTTCTGCCACAACTGATACTTCTCCCGATCCAATGACTTAGTAACAACATCCGCTCCTGGATTGAAATCCGCCTCCGAATCGTAATTGAAAGGAAGAATCACCTTCCGTCGTTTAGCGAACGGATCGGTTCCCCGAATCACCGCCTGCCGGTTCGACTCGTCGATAACTCGCTTCTCCTCAATCACCTCCAGCAGCACCGTCTGAAACGCCCGCGCCGCTTCCTTCGACTTACTAATAGACCAAGCCTTCAGGAACGGATGATCCTCCTCCGGCTTCTTCAAGTACAAGGCAAGTTTCTTAGCAATCTCGGAATCCAGCCCCGCCTCCCCATTCAAAAAAGCCGAAGCCTGGCGCGCATAAATCAAAGCCAACTGTTCCCGCTGGGCCGCCAGAAACTGCTCAATCTCCTTCTCCAGCCCCTTGATCCGCTTCTGCGCCGTATTATAAGCCGCCACCTCAGCCGGCGAAGCAAGCGGATACTCCTTATACTCACTGCTCGCAAACACGCCCGCCAACGCGTAATAGTCCTTCTGCGGAATCGGATCGTACTTATGATCATGACAACGCGCGCACGCCGCCGTAAGTCCCAGAAATCCGCGGGTGACCATATCGACGCGATCATGCCGCTCATCGGCGCGCGCCTGCGGAGGCTGAGTAATTCCGTAATACCAAGGCCCCAACCCAAACAGTCCCAATCCGCCAATCAAAGTAGGATCTTTCAATAAGTCCCCGGCAATCTGCGCCTTGACGAACAAACCATACGGCAAATCCCGATTAAACTGTTCAATCACCCAGTCCCGATACCGCCAGGCATGCGGATAAGGCCGCGGCTGCGTCCCGGTAAAATCGTCCTCCCCAAACCGCGCCACATCCAGCCAATGCCGTCCCCAACGCTCGCCAAACTGCGGCGAAGCCAGCAGCGAATCCGCTAAACCAGCCACGTCGCCAGAAGCCATAAACGAAGAAGCCTGCGCCGGCGTCGGCGGCACCCCAATCAAATCCAAATAGAGCCGCCGTAAAATCGTCCGCCGATCCGCCTGCGGATTCGGCGCAAATGGCAATTTCGCCCGCACATGCGAATCAATCGAGCCCGTAACCGGCCGCAGCGTTTCGGCCGCCCATAACTTCCTAACCGGAGCAACAACAATGGCCGCCGGCCACGCCAAACCATCCCGAATCCAACTCTCCAAAGCCGCAATCTCAGTCGAAGCCAAAGGCCCCGCCGGAGGCATCCGCAGCGAAGCATGTTCGCCACGAACAACCTGCATCAACAAACTCGCTCCCGGATCCCCTATTACAACCGCTGGACCCCGCTTCCCGCCTTGCAACAACCCATCGCGCGAATCCACCCGCAGCCCCGACGCCGCATTCTCGCCATGGCAACCCCCACAGCGATCCGCCAGCACCGGCCGCACCCGAGTTTCAAAGAAGTCATCCCCAAACGCCGCAACCGCCAGGAGAAAAGGAAGAACAAATCTCACGATGGACTTATTCTATCGCTCCGCGATCCACACCAGAAACAATCCATCGGGATCGACGTCTTCCCAATAACTGATCGGCCGGCTCGTCACCGAGCGGCAGTGCCGCCCCAACAAACTCTCCAACTCCCGCTGCCCGAACCACCGCTCCCACTCCGGCGTCTTAAACCGTCCCCAATGGTCTTTATTCTTATCAATAATGACGATCCGCCCACCGGGCTTCACCACCCGGCAAAGCTCGGCCACTGCGCCCTTAATATCCACCGCATGTTCCAGCGATTCCGTCGCGTACAAACAATCGAAAGACCCATCCCCATACGGCAGCGCCGTCAACGATCCCCCACAGGGCATCAGCGGCGCGCCCACAAACCGCAGCATCGCCAATGCAATATCCATCCCATGAATCAAGGCCCCGGGGTATTCACCAAGCAGCACGCGGGCAAACCGCCCCTTTCCGCAACCCGCGTCCAAAACACGCTTTCCCGCCAAATCCCCAAACGTCTCCAGCAGCACCCGCACATGCAAAATACGCGGATCAATCGTCGAAGGAAAATGCTCCTCATCCGCCGCCGACTCCTCAAACGAACGGCGAATTCGCTGCCGCAGATCCGCCGTAAGTGCCGTTCGTTTCGGCGCAAACAATCGTGAAAACCACGTCCTCACGGATTGGTCAGAAAAATCGGCATGCCCGCTTTTCCCTTGTAATTGGGCCGGTAGCGCTCCGCGTTGTACATTGTGTCCACGTCCACCTTGCGCGGTCCCAGCTTCGGATCCGGAATCTCCGCCATGCAGTAGCGCCCATCCGCAATCGCCGCCATCAACCCGCTCTTGCCTTGCAGAATCGCGTCGAACGCCATATTACCAAACGTCGTCGCCACCAGTTTATCGGTGAAGTCCGGCGAGCCGCCCCGCAGATCATACGTCAGATCGCTGACGATGCACTCCAGCTTTTTGCGCTTCTTCAACTCGTCCGCCAACGCTTCGCCCACGTTCATTTTTTTGCGATGGCCGTAGTCATCCGGCTCGCCGTACTCCTGCACCACGTAGCCTTCCCATGCCGCGCCCTCGCTCACCACCACCAGCGCGTACTGCGAAGGGTTGTTCGCCTTATCTTCCGCAATCAGCTCGGCCATCTTCTGCACATCGAACAGGTACTCCGGTATCCCGCAGCGAATCGAAGTCACGTAAGCGGTATAAAGTGCCGTATACCCCGCATCGCGGCCAAACACTCGGAAAATGCCCACCCGCTCATGCGATCCCACCGTCGTCCGCTGCCGCTGAATCGCATCGTGCGCCCGCGTGATCGCCGTCGAAAAGCCGATGCAGTACTCGGTGTTCCGAACGTCGTTGTCCATCGTTTTCGGGACGCAGACAACCTTGACTCCATGCGCATGCAACTTCTGCGCGTAGCTCAACGTGTCGTCGCCGCCAATCGCCACCAGTGTGTCCACACCCAGCGTTTCCAAATTTTTGATTACATGCTTGGAGACATCCCAGGCCATGTACGTCTCGCCTTTTTTCGTGACGGACTCACTCGGAAAACTGGACGCATCCAGGAACTCCGGCAACTTGCGCATGCGCGCCGGATTGGTCCGGCTGGAGTGCAGGTAGGTGCCGCCCGTGCGGTCTATCGTGCGGGTATTCATGCGGTCGAGCGGCCGCAGATATGCCGTTTTCGAGTCTTCGTCATCCATGTTGAGATGGGTCAGGCCCTCCCAGCCCCGACGAAAACCCATCACGTCCATGCCGGCCTCATAGGCCCGGTACGTGACGCCTTTTATCACTGAGTTTAAACCCGGAACGTCGCCGCCGCCGGTAAGGATTCCAATCCGCTTTTTAGCCATTTTTCTCGATTGTAGCAAGCCTTTCGGACGGGCCCGTGTTATTCTTTCAAGGGCGCAACGGCCCGTGCGAAAGGAAAGTCAAGATGCCGGCAGTTATTGGAGATCTCGTCCGTGTTCACTACAAAGGAACGCTCACCGATGGGACGGTATTCGACTCGAGCGAAGGTCGTGAACCCTTGGAATTTACGCTCGGCCAGGGCATGGTGATCCCCGGCTTTGAAAACGCCGTCAAGGGCCTGGAAGTCGGCGGCAGCATCGTTCGCACAATCCCCGCCGATGAGGCCTATGGCCCCATGCGCGAAGAGATGGTAATCAACATCCCAAAGGATCAGTTTCCTGAGGATATGCAGCTCGAACTCGGCCAGGAACTGCAACTGGAAGGTCCGGGCGGCGTCATCGTCGCGCAGATCGTCGGCATTGAGGAAGACGGCGTCATGCTCGACGCCAATCATCCTTTGGCCGGTGAAGACCTCACTTTCTCCATCACGCTCGAATCCATCGGCAGCAAGCTGATCCTGCCGTAACCCTGCGCGAAGAAGAGGACTGTCGCCGCCACCGCGCCCAGGGTGTCGGCCAGCATATCTTTCTGCGCGTCCCAGATGTCTCCCTGGCTCCCCAGGAAAGCCGCGCCTGACGCGCCGCCGGCCATTGCCGCATAAATCCACTCAATCAACTCATAGCCCATCGCCACAAAAGCGATGCTGAAAATGGGAAATAGGAACAGCACCATTCGGCTCCGAACGGCCTGTTTCCGCACCAGAGTTTCCGCAATCGCGTAGGCATAGAATCCCACGCTGAAGTGCGCAATGCGGTCAAAGTGGTTGCGCTCAAATCCGAACAGCTGCGTCACAAAATCAAATGGCGCCCGTTCAAACGTGTAGTGGCCGCCGATCGTGTGCAGATACAGCAGCACCGCCATCAGCGTGTAAGCGGTCGCGGAGAATACAAATCCGCGCCAATACAGCCAGGTCAGAAATACGGCAATCGCCACAATCGGTATATTCTCCGCCCACCACGTCGCCCGGTCATACGGCGCAATCCCGGCCCAGACAAAGAGCGCCCAATACCCAACGAACAATATTTTCGCTGTCACGCTAAACACCCCTCATGAGATGTTAGAACAATGCGCCTCTTCGCACTTCTCGCTGCTCTCAGTCTCCACGCTAACGACGCCTACCCTCCCGCCCGATTCACTGATCCCCAGCGAACAGAGAAACTCCAATCCGCCCTCCCCGCGATCGATCAGCTGTTCCGCGAATACGCGGCAATTGAAAAAGTTCCCGGCATGGTCTGGGGCGTTGTCATCGATGGCCGTCTCGTCCACGTCGCCTCCGCCGGTGTCCAAAGCCGCTCCACCAACGCTCCGTTAACCGCCAACACCGTCTTCCGCATCGCCTCCATGACCAAGTCCTTCACCGCTCTCGCCATCCTGAAACTCCGCGACGAAGGCAAGCTCTCCCTGGAAGACCCCGTCGCCAAATGGATCCCCGAATTCGGCTTTATGGAGATGCCCACGCGGGACAGCGCCCCCATCCGCGTCCGCCAACTCATGAGCCATAGCGCCAGCCTGCCCGAAGACAACCCCTGGGGCGATCAACAACTCGGCGCCAGCGAAGCCGCCCTCACCCAATGGCTCCGCGCCGGCATTCCCTTTTCCACCGCGCCCGACACCCGGTACGAATATTCTAACTACGCCTTCGGCCTCCTCGGCCGCATCGTGACCAAAGCCGCCGGGCAGCCCTACGAGCAGTATGTGCAAACACAAATCCTCGCCAAACGGCAAATGAACGCGTCCACCTTCGAATACACCCAGGTGCCCGCCGCCAACCGTGCTACTGGCTATCGCCTCAAGCCTGACGGTACCTATGAGGAGGAACAGCCCCTCCCCCACGGTGTCTTCGGCGCCATGGGCGGCCTGCTCACCAACGCCAACGATCTCGGTAAATACGTGGCCTTCCACCTCTCGGCCTGGCCCCCCCGCGACGACGCCGAGGCCGGCCCCGTCCGCCGTTCTTCCATCCGCGAAATGAGTCACCTCTGGACCCCGGCGAACCTCAACGCCGCCATGATCAACGGCCAGGTCCGCGCCGCCAATTCCGGCTACGGCTACGGCCTCGGCGTTCGTTCCGACTGCCGCTTCCAGCACATCGTCGGCCACGGCGGCGGACTCCCCGGCTTCGGCTCCTACATGTCGTGGCTGCCCGAGCACGGCGTCGGCATCTTCGCCATGGCCACGCTGACGTACTCCGGCCCCTCCCGTCCCATCAATCAGGCCTGGGATGCCCTGCTCAAGACCGGCGGCCTGCAAAAACGCGAGATGCCGGCCTCCGCCGCCCTGAACGGAATGCGCGGCCAAATCTGGGATCTCTGGAAAAAATGGGACGACGCCAAGGCCAACCGTATTGCAGCGATGAACCTGTTCCTTGACGCGCCCATCCCGGAGCGCCGCGCCGTTATCGACAAGCTCAAATCCGAAGCCGGCGCCTGCACCGCCGCCGGTCCCGTCATCGCCGAAAACTGGCTCCGCGGCCAGTTTAACCTCACCTGTGCCAAAGGCGCCGTGGGCGTCTTCTACACCCTCGCGCCCACCAAGCCGCCGCTCATTCAGCACCTCGAATTCCGCCGGCTCGAGTCGCCCCAAGTCCGCATGGTCGCCCCAACCGGCGCGCCCGCGGGCGTGGCTTGTGCGGAGTAATTAGCCGGCCGATTTAATCGGTTGTCAGGCGCATATTATGTCTACCGAGGCCGAAGCCATCATCAGCGCGGTCCGCGCGTTGAACGCCCGTCAGCGACAGGAACTCGCCGGCGGGTTGGCGCTTTTAAAGAGTCTGCCTTCAGCAGGAATCGTAGCTGTTTTATGACACTGCCGCGGCCAACCTTGCGCGCGTACACTAGAAAGTATGTAGTTCCGAATCGTCCTCGCATTCGATCCTGAAGCCGATAGTTTCTCCGCCGTCTGTCCGGAGCTTCCTGGTTGCGCCTCGGCGGCGATACTGAGAAAGAAGACCGTGAAAATATCGCGGAAGCGATTCGGCTGTACCTCTCGCCCGCGGAGATCCTAATTCCGGAGAACGCAAAGCTGGTCGAGGTCACCATTGGGTGATCGTGGCACTCCACGATTGACGGCGGATGAAGTGATTGCGGTTCTAAGAAGGCACAAGTTCTTCTTGGTTGGCCAGTCAGGGAGCCACCAAAATGGCGCAATCAGGAAAGTGGATGCCAGGTAATCGTGGCTTATCATCCTATCTCTCCTTCGACTCTCGTCCAGCCCTGCGCAATCGCTGCCCCAAAATGCATTCACCCCAACGACACCGATCCGCGACAACCGCAATCCCCCATCGCGATTCGACGGAATCGACACTCTTCGCGGCCTCTCCATCCTCGCCGTAATCCTCCTCCACATTTCAATCCGGATGCGCTTCCACGGCCACTCCCTGGAGCCCGCTCTCCCTCCATGGCTCTTCCATTTCCTCTTCTGATTTTGCAAAGTGACAACATTGACAGACAGTGACATGACAGGCGCCTTATCCACACAACGGCGGTGCCCCGGTCGGAACCCCTGCAAATTGTGAATATGGTTCATGGGGCTCGGCAAAAGTGCATTCCGCACCCGTACTTCGGGCACCGGTTCCTACTTACTAATGACGTGCTAGCGGCTACATATAAGAAAAGTATTGACTTTGTAGCGGGGGCAAAGTACTCTGGCATTGTCCGCACGACCTGCTTGTAAGTAGTTTATTTATCAATAAGTTACAAACAAGAAAAAGAATCCTAAAGGAATTACAAATGATAAACACAAATGCTTTTAATTTTGATTTTGATGAACGATGCAAGGAATATTTTATCCTTGAAAAGTTTCCAAAAACAGCTGCTGCTGGTGCACATCTAAATAAGTTTTTAAATATTTTCAAGATGATGTATGACGCGGAGGGTCTCAAGAAGTTGGCGAGAATATACGACCTACCGAAAATACGCGGGATTGACATGGGCATTGTACGCAAGCACATCACCTTGAAATCCCGGCATCTGTCTGCTGGGGCAGAATAACCTCAGTTTGCGGAGTCAAGGTAGCTGAACCGCCCCGGCGCTTCCTGGATACCCACTCGCGCTGGATGGGGTGGCTTGGCCACTGCCAACTAATCACAAAAATAAGGGATATTCTGACCAAGTTCCTCCTAATAGCCATATGGCCGCGCTGACGCTGGCTCACACTCCTCGGACGCGCCGGGCTCGACGGCACCGTCCTCGCCCTCGGAACCTGCCTGTTTATGATCGGATCGGTGCTGAAGGGACAACCCTCCGGTCAATAGACCGCACCCATCCGTTGGTTCGGCCGCCACAGCTACGAGGTCTATTTGACCCACTCATTCGTAGTCATCTGGGCAACGGAACTCTATGTACAATCGCCAATTGGCCCCCTCGGCCTGTGGTTCGCCGCCGTCGTCCTTTTGTCCGGCGCCCTCGGCGCCCTCGTGGCCCGTTATTTTTCGGAACCGCTCAATCGCCGCTTGCGATCAAATCCTTGACAGCTCCCCAATCCCCCCTGTGCAATACCAGATGGTTATGTAGCGATATGGTTATAGAAACTCGCTGACAATCCAAAGGAGCCCAATGCTGTTCTACCCCGGAAGCTTCAAAATCTCCTCCCCCACAGAACGGGAAATCCTCGGCGAACGCGACTTCAACGCCCCGCGCGACATCGTCTTCGACGCCTTCACCAAACCCGAACTCGTCCGCCGCTGGCTCCTCGGTCCAGACGGTTGGACCATGCCAATTTGCGAAATCGACCTCCGCGTCGGCGGCTCAAATCGTTACCTCTGGCGCGAAGAGTCCACCGGAACCGATATGGGAATGGGAGGCGTCTTCCGCGAAGTAATTCGCCCCGAAAACCTGGTCGCCACCGAGAAGTTCGACGACGCCTGGTACGCCGGTGAAGCCGTCGACACAACCGTCTTCGAGGATCACGGCGAAATCACGAAAGTGAAACTCACCGTTCTATACGAGTTCCGGGAGGCGCGCGATACCGCATCGCGGTCAGGCATGGAGCACGGCATGGCCGCCGGCTACGACCGGCTTGAGCAGGTGTTGGCGTCCGTCGCCAACCTGTCCTCGACGTCCTCACCCGGTCGAAGCACCCTTTGCGACGAATGAAGCCAGCGAGGATCTCGCTCATCTCCTGTGAAGTTGATCTCCGCGCAGGCGCTACTTTCCGATGCGTTTCCAGCGCCGCACCTGAACAAAAAATCGAAGTGCGCGGAACTAACCGCACCATCGATTCGCGCCGTCGCTTCAGGCGTATGACTTGCTCGATCAAGTAGGCCCCGCCACGGAATACGCCAATTTTAAGAACGATTTAGCGAAATGCCAGTAGCCGCTGCTAGCGCGAATGTGCCATGGTGAGAAGTGATGGTCAACCTCCCCTCCGGCTCGTTCGCCCGATGATTCATTCCACTCTCGCCCTCGCCACCCGTTTGGAACAGGCCGCCGCCGCCCTCGGCTACGACGCCATCCAGGCCCACCGCAACCTCTTCCCAAACTCCGTCGCCGAGTCCATCCCCGCCGGCAGCGGCGTCGCCGTCTTCCTGAATGAGGAATCGCCGCTCACCCAGGTCCGCGGCGCCGGCCTTGCCGAGTTCTCCCTTGATGACGTCGAACAGTTCTTCGCCGACCGCATGGCCCCGGTCTCCTTCACGCTCACGCCCTTCGCTGACGCCGCCCTCTACACCAACCTCACTCGCCGCGGTTATGAATTCGGCACTTTCGAAAACACCCTCGTCCGCACCGTCACGGGCGCCGACATCCTCCTCGATCCCGATGTGCTCACCGCGACCGATCCCCTCGAATGGAGCCTGATGATGGCCGAAGCGTTCTTCGGATTCCCCAGCCCCATGGGCCGGGATCTCGGCCAGACGCTCTTCGCCATGCCCACCTGCCGCAACCTCATTATCCGTGCCGGCGCCGATCCCGCCGCCGGCGCCCAACTCGATATCCGCGACGGGCTCGGGATTCTCCAGTGTGACGGCACCCTGCCCAACTTCCGCGGCGAAGGCTTGCAGACAAAGCTAATCCGCGCCCGCCTCTCGATGGCCGCCGAAGCAGGCTGCGATCTCGTCACTGCCGACACCGCCCCCGGCAGCCAGTCCCAGCGGAATTACGAACGGCAGGGGTTCCGGGTTGTCTATACAAAGGTGACGCTCATAAAACCCTGTTTCTAACTGCCATCCTGTTAGTCATGTCCCGGCAAATGGTCGCTCAGTTACTAACTCTCCTCGCGCCGTTCGCCTTCTCACAAGATAAAGACCTGCGCGAAACCTACGAGATTCGCGGCAAAATCGAAGAGTTCGGCCTCGCCGGAGGGCTTAGCGGCGTCGAAGTCTTCGTCGATCGCCACGAAGGAAAATCAAGGACACAAATCGTCACCGCCACCAGCGGCGGTGACGGGCACACCTATTCGTTTGCGTCACCGGTGCTTGGCAATTTCCCCTGCGGCGGAACCGCGGTACTCCGCGGTTTCGCGCCCGGATCTTACGAAATGGAAATTCGGGCGGCGGAAACGGAAAGTCTCGTACCGCCGTCGGCCGCATCGAAGTTCTCCGTCGGCCATGGGGCAACCACGATTCCGATTCCCATCTCCTCGGGACCGTCCATCAACGGCAAAGCAACCGCGGCCGATGGCGCCCAAATTAATGGCTTCGAGGGCATCCGCGTCGCGCTGCGGCCGACGGTCTATGGAGCCATTCGCCATGATCACATCCCCATCGATCAAGCCGGCCGCTTTGAGATCCGAAACGTCGGAAAACGCGAGTTCAGATTGCGGGTCACCGGTCTCCCGGAAACCCACTATTTGCAAGCCGCGCGTTACAACGGCATCCCGATTTCAGCTATGGTGTTCGCCGCGAACAGTGGCGCTCCCGCGCACTCAATCGAACTTGTATTTGACGACAAACCCGCTACCGTCGTGGGGTCTGTCTCAACGAACTTGAAGTTAATTCCAGGCGCTCATCTTATCCCCGCTCCGTGGCCGTTGCCCGACGGAGACGAGCCGTTTTCGGCAATGAAAACGGCCTCGGCGGACGAGCGGGCTATGTTCAATTTCGCAGGCTTGGTCCCGGGCGGCTATCGCCTGCTGGCCGTCCCGCCGGAGAAGGTCCGCAGCCTCAGCATGCCCGGTGAACCGGATCGTCTTTTCAACGACGCCGAGAAAATCACGCTCGCCAAACGCCAACTGCGAATCTCAAACATCTCAAACCAAAACCTTGCCCGGTAAGGCAAACGCGGCCTACAATTGGCAATGTTGAATATCGTGATCACCGGAGCAAGTCGCGGAATTGGTTTAGCGACGGCATTGGAATTCGCCCGGGCGGGGCATAAGGTAATTGCCACTATGCGCAACCCGGCCGGATCGCCTGAACTGGGCGAGCAGGCGGCCAATGAAAACCTGCCAATCTCCATTGAGACAATGGATGTCGATTCCGACGAGAGCGTGACGGAAGCGTTCAGCCGGATACTGGCGCAGGGACCGGTGGACGTGTTAGTGAACAACGCGGGTATCGAACGGTTGGGCGCGATTGAAGAAACTCCGCTATCGGATTTCCGGACCTGCATGGAGACGAACTACTTCGGCGCCATTCGCTGCATGCAGGCCGTAATCCAGCCAATGCGGGAGCGCGGGAGTGGCGCAATTATCAATGTGACGTCGGTGGCAGGCAAAATATCCTTGTCGCCGATGGGGCCATATACGGCGTCGAAGTTTGCGTTGGAGGCCCTAAGCGAAGTCCTGGCGCAGGAACTGCGCGCCTTCGGAGTCCGCGTGGCCATTGTCCAGCCAGGCATTATCGATACCCGGATGGCCCGCAATATCGAGCACATGGAGAACTCGAAAGTGTATCCGCAAGTTCGCCGGTGTGCGGCTATGTTCGAGGGGACATTCGCGGCCGGAGCGGGCCAGCCAGAATTGGTAGGCCGGAAAATTCGGGAAATCGTCGAGTCCGGAACGTGGCAGTTGCGGCATCCTGTGGGGCCCGATGCCGAGCCCTTCCTGGGGTGGCGCGCTTCCATGGACGACGAGAAGTGGATTCAATGGAGTTCGCAGAGCGACGCGGAGTGGCTGAAGTCCGTGAAGTCGGATTTCGGCATGGATCTGGAACTCGACTAGCCTAAACCTTACCGCGCAATTTCGGCGGGGCGTTATTGCGGTAACTCATCTTCAGTAACTCCGTAATCTCCTCCCAGTTCGGCTTGGCCTTGCCTTTGAACCGCAGCGTCATCCATCCGTGCTGCCCGATGCAGTTCGTCTTTTCAAACCGGGGTTCTTCCAGGAACATGCCCATGTCCTTCTTGCCGCATTTGAAGCACATCGACCAACCATCGCCTTCTTTATCCTGGCCGAATACTGTAACGGACCGCGATAACTCCGGTGAACTTGACCAACTTCGGCCCCAGGACTTCGGCACTCGCCAAGAATGACCCACCCATGTTTACCAGGAGTTGACCACTATGGCGCGCCTTTTTTCGTCCGTTCTCGCGCCGAACTCTGCCTTGTGGCGCGCGGATGATTCTGTTGCCGCCCACTTGATTAACGACTTGCCCTCCACCGGCGTGGACAATTATCCTCCTGCTTGATACCGCCGCCGCGTGGCATGATCTCTTTCCTGGGTGGTCAATTTCCCGTGAGCGCCGAGGCCCCAGGAACTGTCGCGATGTCCACCCCCTCCCCAAATGGTCCCAGACCTCGCCGTCAAGGGTCCGTCCGCCACGCTTATTGGCGCGCCCTTGACCGCTCCGGGCCACTTTGGAACTGCTCCCGCTAGCGGGAAGACAGCGTGATTTGGCCAGGGCCCGAATGTGGCACTGACAGGGGGAAATATCGTAGTCCATTACAGATTACCGTGATCATCTTGCCCCCGGCCCGGAATCACGGTTGCCGGAATGACTCGCTCTCCGCAACCTCCGGCATCGCCAACACTATCTTCGGTAAACGCTCAAGTGACATTGCCTGACCTCCACCACAAATAAGCCAATCCCAGCAGGAACCCGGCCAGCGCCTGATACTCCTCATTCTTCAAATACAAAGCCTTCGAAAAACGAGTCTCCGAAGTAATACCAGGAAATCGCGGAATCAACAGTGGCACCGCGTCGGCGTACCCGTTGTAAGCCGGAAACAGCCCTCGTAAATGCTGCTCCTCCAACTCCATCACGGGAAGATAGATCAGCACAAAAACCGCCACGAAGATCCCGCCCACCCACCACGATTGCGCCGCCACCGCGAGGCCCATAGCCGTAGTCAAAGTGCCCAAATAAAGGGGATTCCGCGTATGGCTGTAGGGTCCGCTATCGACTAACCTTTGATTCTTTGCCAGATGTCCGGCTGCCCACGCGCGCAGCGCGAGGCCAAGCAATGAGATCGGAATGCCGCGCAGGAGGCTCTCCTCCGAAGGGTGGCTCAGCCAGGCGAACGCCGTCAGCAACAGAAAGCCGGAAGGCACTCGGAGACGGGCTACCGCGTCGGCGTAGGGTTTGGGGAAACGGTAGTGAGGCATGGAAGAAGCTGTTCAAATACCATACGCGGCGTGATGGCGCGCATGCAAGGGAGTATCTCGTTCATTCGTCGATAAGTCGTTGGCGCGCCGGCGTCGCGCAGTGTTTTAATCGTGCCGCCATAGGGGCCGTTCCGCGCCGGATCGGTCGGTCCAAACAACGCCACCCCCGGCTTTTTCAATGCTGCCGCCAAGTGCAGCGGCCCGCTGTCTAAGCCGACAACAGCCGCCGCCCGCCTTGTCGCGTCAATCAAACCGGGGAGGCCGGAAACATGTTGATACAGAGACGTCTGGGCCTGGGCCGCGACGTTTAAAACAAGGTCGTGGCCTGCTCCGCTCAACAGCGTTCCGAGCTCTTCGTAATGTTCCAAAGGCCACTGTTTTGCGCCCCATCCGGCGAAAGGGCACGCCAGTACGAACGGCTTCGTAGGCAACTCGCCCTCGGGCTTTCCAGCGGGAATCGGCGCGTCGACGACGCGCGCTGTGGCGCCAGCCGCGGATGCCAGATCCAGGTTCCATTCGACTACATGCTGCGTTTTGGGCGCAATTTGCTCGGTATAAAACAACCCCGCGGCCCGTTCCCGCAAGAAACCAGCGGCAAAACCAATTCTTCTCCGCGCCTGCGATGCCCGGACCAACAGTCCCGATTTAATCAGCCCCTGCACGTCAACCGCAATATCCACGGGCCTTTCGCGAAAATATCGCCACGCCGCCTTCAAGCTTTCCGGCGATCGCCGGTTAACCGCCAGCACGCAATCGACATCCGGATTGCCGTACAGCAGCCACTGCCATTTCGGATCGATCGCCCACGTTAACCGCGCGCCGGGGATCGACCGGCGCAGCGAAGCCGCGGCCGGCAGGGCGTGGATAACGTCGCCAAACGCGCCCAACCGGACAAGCAATATATGGACTTCTTTAGCCATTCTGCCGGCTGCGGACGTGTTCCATAAGGGAGGCGCGGCGTTCCAGATCACCGGGCCTTTCATCAATAATTTCAGTAGCTTGCGAGAGAGCCTCCTCGCCGATAACGACCAGTTCGACATCCCGCAGCGCAGCCGCGAGTTCGGCCCGCGCCTGGGCCGGCAGAAGCGGATTGGGCGGCTCGCAAATGCAGACCGCCAACGGCCCATACTGCTCCGCAAGTTCATGCAACCGCTGGGCATGCGAGGCCACCATTGGATCAAAATAGGCCGCCACCATAAGCTTGGCGGACGCATCCTCCGCGTTCACGATCTTGGTTCGAGTGTCGAGCATTTCCTTCTATTTTCCCTCAACTGGAGCCGAGCGGGAGATGACAAAAACAGGCCGGCCCGCCGAGTCGGTGATGAT
>Ga0163144_10013821_pt1 | contig 16805 bp, 13 predicted proteins | sample OliLak19BULKMAT1_FD_123175 | JGI IMG/M metagenome (GOLD analysis project Ga0163144, IMG submission 123175) | Freshwater microbial mat bacterial communities from Lake Vanda, McMurdo Dry Valleys, Antarctica - Oligotrophic Lake LV.19.BULKMAT1 | ecosystem: Environmental > Aquatic > Freshwater >... | reverse complement strand
GATCAGGGCGACGGCGTAAACGATCACGCTCGCCAGCCAGAGCACGGCAGAGCGACGCCACCCGCGCCGGTACGCCCACAGCGGCGCGAGCGGCGGCGCGAGCCACACGACCGCGCCGCGCCATCGATCTTCTTTCCGGAAGAGCAGGCGCGCCGCGATGGCGACGTGGGTGGTGACGAACGTCGCGAACGCGAGGAGCAGGGGGACCAGGACGAGGGCGTCCTTCACGGGAGCCGAGCCTACCAGGGCGCGAGCTCGCCGGCATCGCGGCAGCGAGAGAGCCAGCCTGGCGGCATCGCCGCCCAATCCGTCCCCCCAGACCGCCCTCTTGGCACGCCCCCTCTCTCATGGCACGATCTGCAAATCATGGAACTCGCCCTCGCCTCTGCCACACTCCGCGTGGATCGCCAGGGCCGGCTCGTCGTGCCGGTCGCGCTCCGCTTGGCCCTCGACATCCACCCCGGCACCGAGCTTCAGGCCCGGGTCGAAGACGGGCGTCTCGTCCTCGAGACGCGCGGTAGCATCCTGCGGCGCCTGCGCAGCAAGTTCGCCAAGGTGCCGCGGACCAAGAAGCTGGCCGACACGCTCATCGCCGAGCGCCGCGCCGAGGCGAAGCGCGAAGCGGAGGAATCGTGACCAAGCGCTTCAAGGGCCCATGCGTGCTCGACGCGTCGGCGCTCCTGGCGTGGATGCACGGCGAGCCGGGCGGTGAGCTGGTGGACGACGTGATCGGAACGTCGCTCATGTGCAGCGTGAACTTCAGCGAGGTGGTGCAAAAGGTCGTCGCCGAAAACCTCCCGGCCGACGGCCTCATGGACGATCTCGAGGGCGTCGGCTGCGAGATCGTGCCGTTCGAGGCCGAGGACGCGCTCGTCGCCGGCGAGCTGTGGACCAAGACCCGGGCCAAGGGTCTGTCGCTCGGGGACCGCGCTTGCCTGGCGCTCGCGGTGCGCGCCCGGCGCCCGGTCGTCACGGCCGACCGCGCGTGGACGGGCCTCAAGCTGCCGTTCGAGGTCTGGTCGATTCGCTGAAGGTCCACGGCACGGCGCCGCCGGGGGGGGGTAGGGCCCGATCGGGATGCGCGCGCTCGTCTCGAAGCGCACGTCGCAAACCGCCCTTCGCCGGCCGGTCTTGCAGCGAGCGCTACTTCGCGCCCGCGGCGTCGAGGAGCGCGCGCACTTTGCCCTGCGGGACGGCGAACGTGATGTCGAGTCCCTCGCGCCGCGCGTAGACGATGCTCGTCCCGCGGAACGAATCGCCCGCGCCGAGCGCGACGCGGAACGTGCGGCGCGGCGTGCCCTTCGGCGCGCCCTGCTCGGGCTCGGCGACGATGGTCAGCACGACGCGCGGCGGCTCGAGGCCGAACGCCTTGTCGGGCGGCCCCATGCTCACCGCGCCCTCGGCGACGAGCGACGACACCGTGGCGCGCAGCATCGCCGCGACGTCGGGCCCCTCGCCGCTCGTCGCTTTCCACACGCCGCCCACGCTCTCGGCGACGAGCTTCTTCCCGCCGCCGGCCGCCGCTTCGATGCGCACGAGCGCGCTGCCGTCGACAACGAGCGCCTGCCGGTCGAACAGCCACAGGCCCGCCACCTCTTCGAGCGCCCGCGGCGCGACGAACACCGCGGGGTCGTCGCCCGTCCGAGCGAACACGCCGTCGTCCGTCGCAGCGCCGATCTCGATGCGCGTGGTCTTCTCGGCGCCGGCATCCGCGTCCGCCGCGGCCACCCTCACTTCGAGCACGAAACGCGGCTTTTCAAGGCCGAACGAGCCGTCGTCCTTCTCCGCCACCCAGCGTAGCGCCTTCAGCCCGACGAAGGCGCTCGCCACGTCCTCGATCAGCGAGACATCGGGCCTTTGCCCAGGGATGTTCGGCTCGACGAACGTCCACCCACCCTCGCCGCGTGAAAGGCGTTGCGTGCGCACGCCCTGCGGGGTGAGCGCCTGCACCTTGATCGCGCGGAGCTGATCGCGCGGCACGTCGAGCACCGTCGCATCACGCAGCACGACCTCGCTCGGCGAGAAGACCCGCGCCCGGTCCGCGGGCAGCTCCAGGATCACGCCGTCCTCCAGCCTGCGAACGTGGACGACGTCGCCCTGCGGCGCGCCGATCTCGACGCTCTCGCTGCGCTCCACCATCCCCCCGTCGGCGAAGAAGCTCGCCACCGACGACGTCAAGCGCACCGTCGCGCGCGGCGGCTCGAGGCCAAGCTCCTTCGGCGAGCCGGTGACGCGCCGGGTTCCGTCGACCGACGTGAGGCCGTCCACGAGCCCGTTGCCCGGGTCTGCGCCGACCTTGCGATCGGCCGGTTTTCGCATGTGCCAGCCGGTGCCGGCGCGCGCCAGGTCGATCGTGCGATCGCCCTGCGTCAGCGACAGCTCGCCGACCTCGTCGGCGCGGGCGCCGAACACCGAGAGATCCACGTAGTCCGTCGCGGGTCGGGTGAGCGCTTCGAGCACCGTCGCCGGGACGCACGCGCTGCTGCGGGTCGGCTCGCGCCGGACCGCCACGAGCTGATCTTCCTTGCCGGGGCAGGCGCCGCCGACCTCGATGACCGCGCGCGGCTTGCTCGCATCCTTTGGAACCAGGGTCATCGTCACGCGCTTCTGCAGCGCCTTGTCGGCCTCTTCGTCGGCGACGAAGGTCTCCGCCGTGAGCGTGCCGAGCGCGCCGAGCAGCCGGTCCACGGCCTCGGCGTTGGCGCGGACGTCGCCTTCGGGCGTGCTGCCGTCGAAGCGGAAGCCCGCCCCGCCGCTGCCGCTCCAGGTCGCCCGGACGAAGTGGCGCGCACCGCCCTCCCCGTCGACGAGCAGCCTGGTCAGGTCGGTCGAGAGGTACGGCACGAACGTGCGCGTGCGCAGCGATTCGGGCCGCATGTCGAGCGCGGCCGCGAGCTGCGCGGTGATCACGAACACGCCGGCGTCGGTCTCGCAGTAGCGCGCGTCCCTGGGCGTGGGCGCCGTGCCGCCGACGGCGACCCGGTACGTCTTCGAGCCCATCTCGACGACGGCCACCGTCACGGGCGAGGCGAGCGCGAAGTCGCCCTCGTCGGTCGCATCCTTCGAGACGCGGCGCTCGAACGTCGCAAACTCGAGCGTCCCCAGGAGCTGGTCGACGCTCTGCTGATTCGCCACGAAGCGCCCGCCGTCGAGCTCCACTTCCCAGAGCTTCTGGCCGGCGGCGTTCGGCGCGGCGAGCACGACCTTCGCCGTCTTGCCGTGCGCCGTGAGGGTCACCGAGCGGACCTCGTCGAGCCGCCAGGCGGGCACCAGGTTCTTCTTGCGCAGCTCGTTCTCTTGCGTGGTGACATTGCCCCTGTCCACCACGAACAGCACCACCGTGGCACTCGCAGCGAGCGTCACCAGGACGATCGTCGTCAGGTGACGGCGGAGAAACGAGACGTTCATTCGCTGTCTCCGTCGCTCGGCTTCTTGGCCTTCCCCTTATCCAGTCTGGTGGCGGAGAGCTTCTGCTTCGGCTTCACCTTCGCGGGCCGGGGCTTCTCGGGCGCGTCCCTGTCCGCCTCATCCTCGTCGGTCCCGGCCTTCTCCGTCCCGGCCTTCTCGGTCCCGGCCTTCTCGGTCCCGGCCTTCTCGGGCGCGTCTTTTTCCGTTCCGTTCTCGCCCTTGCTCTTCTCGCGGCCCTTTGCCCCGCGCCGCTCGCTGCTCTTGCGGCGGAGGAAGATGGCCACGCCGAACAGCGCGGTGGCCAGCGGCATGCACAGGATCACGTAGATCCCGAGCCTGCGGAGGTCGTCTTCGGAGACGCGCAGGCCCGCCGCCACGGAGGGCTTCCTGGGGATGGAGACCAGCGAGGGCCGCGACACGAGCCACGAGATCGAGCTCTCGATGAACGCCGCCGTGCCGCGCAGCTCCTCGCTCTGCCAGTTGGACGACACGAGCACACCCGAAGAGCCCACCGCGACGATGCGCGCGCCGTGGGCTCGCGAGGAGCTGGCGGGCTTGGGCATCTCGACGGCCCACGCGATGGTCAGCGGACCCCTCAGATCGCCGTCCTTGCCGGCGGGCGGCGTGGGGTTCTTCGCCCACGCGAAGAAGTCGGCCATGCCGAACGACTTGTCGCTCGTCACGAGCAACGGCGACGCCGCGCTCTCGGCGGCGATCTTGGTGAGCGACGACGCCACGGTGAGGGTGACGCCGATCCCACGATCGGCCGCCTTGAGCAGGCCGTCGGTGATGGCGTGCGGCTTGGCCTCCGGCATGAACGTCTCGCCGAAGCCGTTCGGCGATTTGCGCTTTGGATCCAGCTCGAACACGAAGTCGGTCTCGAGCTTGAGACCGAACGCAGCGAACAGGCTGGCGAGGCCCAGCTCGACGTACTTGCCGTCGGCGGCGTCGGGGACCGGGCCCACCGCGACGAAGGCGCTTCCGCCGCTCTTCACGAAGCCCACGAACCGCGCGACGTCGTCGGCCGGCACCGGCTCCGTCGGGCCCGCGATCACCAGCAGATCGCAGCTCGGCAGCTCTTCTTTTTCGGCGGCGCGGGCCGGCGCGATCTCGAGCGTGTCGTAGTTGTTCTTGCCGAGGCGGTCCTTGAGCGCAGCCAGGCCAGCCTCGCCGCCGGCGTCGAGCGGCTTCTCGCCGTGGCCGGTCGAGAAGCAGATCTTCGGCCGCTGGCCCGTGGTGACGCTGCGGATCGCGGTGGTGAGCGACTCCTCGAGGCGCGGGCGAACGCGCACGTCCTGATCGTCCTCGACGGCGACGAGATCGTTCGCGGTCAAGAAGTACGGCTTGTCGCTGCGGGCGACGATGATCGCCGAGTCGGTGAGGATGCGGCCGTCCTCGGTCTTGCCGGCGACGATGCCGAACTTTTGCTGGATCGCGAGGAACTCGGCCGCGTGACGGTCGGGGTCGGTGAGCCTGACGTCGAGGCGCGTGGTCTCGGCGCGGTACGCTTCGAGCAGGTGGTTCACGCTCACGGTGAGCGGATCGCCGGCTGGCAACAGCACGTAGATCTGGATGGGCTCTTCGAGCCCGCGCAGGGTCTCGATGGTCGGATCGCTGAGCGTGTAGAGGCCGCCCCTGGTGACGTCCCAGCGCTTGTAATGGCGCGCGACGTACAGGTTGACGACGACCGCCAGCACCATGGCGGCGACGATGCCGAGGCTCGCGGAGAGCTTCGCTCCGGCCGTGGACGAGCCTCTCCTGGGCCTGGTTTTCTGGTCCTCCGAGCTCATCCCCACCTCCACGCGTCGACGGCGCGCACCGTGACGAACAGCGGCAGCGCGATCAGCGTGACGTCGAGCACGAGGCGCCGGAGATCGATGATGCCCTGGGAAAAGTCAGCCATTTGGGCCCAGACCGAGACGTAGCTGCAGATCTCGTGGAGCGGCCCCTCGATGATGATGAACTCGCCGATGCCGAAGATGAACAGCGCGATGAGCGTCATGGCGGAGAGCACGGCGGCCACCACCTGGCTCTTGGTGAACGCGCTCGTCATGGTGCCGATCGCGAGGTAGCCGGCGCCGACGAGGAAGAGCGCGAGGTAGCTGGACAGGAGCACGCGGGTGTCGACGTTGCCGGTCTGCGAGATGAAGACCATGTAGAGCGCGGTCGGGGCCCACATCGCGACGTAGGCGACGAGCGCGGCGACGTACTTGGCGAGGACCACGCCGGCCGCGCCGACCGGCGCGGTGAGCAGCGCCTCGATGGTGCCGCTGCGGCGCTCCTCGGCGAAGAGCCGCATGGTGAGCAGCGGGCAGACGAAGAGCAGCGGCAGATAGAGGAAGATGGTGCCGCCGAAGAAGGCCTGCACGGGGCCGGTGTCGGCCGTGATCTGCGTCTGGTTCGCGTAGTGCTCCACGAGAAAGAAGAAGTGGATGCCCTGCACGAAGAGGAACGCCGAGATGACGATCCAGGCGAGCGGCGTCACGAACAGCGCGAGGACCTCGCGCTTCAAGATGGCGAAAAACCCGCTCACGCGCCGTCCTCCTTGCCGCCACCATCGACGACGTCGTCGTCGTCGCGCCGGGCCAAGTCGGCTTCGATTTCGTCCGGCGTCGACCCGGTGACGATGCCATCGCCGAGCGGGCTCTCGGTCAGCTCGGCGAAGACCTGCTCCAGCGAGGCCTTGCACACCGTCACCTCACGCACCGCGAGGCCGGCGCCGACGAGCCGGGCCACCGCCTCTTCGGCGAGGCGGCTCGGGTCGCCCTTGGCCGCGAGATCGACGGTGATCGCAAGCGTTTCGGCGTCGCCGTTGGGGTCGCCAGGCTCGACGGTCGCGCGCCGCGCGCCGGGCACTGTCTTGAGGATCGCGAGCGCCCGCTCGCCGTCGCCGCGCACCACGAAGCGCACGCCGCTGGGCCGGCGCATGGCCCGCACGTCGTCGATCGAGCCCTCGGCGACCAGTCGACCGCGGTTGATCACGACCGCGCGCGAGCACGTCGCCTCGACCTCGGAGAGGATGTGCGTGGAGACCAGCACCGTGCGGTCCTTGCCGAGCTTCTGGATGAGGGCGCGGACCTCGCGGATCTGGTTCGGATCGAGGCCGGCGGTCGGCTCGTCGAGGATCAGCAGCGGGGGCGACGCCACCAGCGCATCGGCCAGGCCCACGCGCTGGCGATAGCCCTTGGAAAGGTGGCCGATCATCACCTCTTCGAAGTCGTCGACGCGGGCCTCGCGCATCGCGTTGCGTACGGCCTCTTTCCGGGCGCTTCGTGCGACTTTTTTGAGCTCGGCGCGGAACCGCAGGTACTCGCCGACGCGCATCTCCGGGTAGAGCGGCGACATCTCGGGCATGTAGCCGAGCTTGGCGCGAGCCCCCTGCGAGTCCTCCGCGACGTCGATGCCGGCGATGCGGACGGAGCCCCCCGTGGCGCCGAGGAAGCCGGCGAGGACCCGCAGCGTGGTGCTCTTTCCCGCGCCGTTGGGGCCGAGAAAGCCGACGACCTCGCCCGGGGCGACGGAGAACGAGACGTCGTCGACGGCGCGGAACGACCCGTACGACACGGTGAGCTTGTCGACCTCGATCATCTTCATGCGGCGAGCCGCGGGGTCTTAGTACAAAGAAGCCGGCGCGACACGCGGCGCGCGCCGCGTTCCCGGCGATTGAACGGCGCGGAGCCGAGCCCTCCGACGACGCTCCCGGTAATTGAACGGCGCGCAGCCGGGCCCTCCGAGGACGCTTCCGGTAATTGAACGGCGCGCAGCCGGGCCTTCCGGTGGCGCGCCGGGCAAGGACGGCCATGGCGGCGCCCGGCGCGTGATGGTAGTGCCGGGCCGCGATGGACCAGGCGCTGCTCCGCTCGTATCTCGCGACGATCTACGAGCTTCCGACCCCGAGCGGGGCGCTGCGGGTGTCGCTCGACGGCGAGATCGTGCAGGACATGAGCGCCCTGCCGGAGCTGCTCGCGCGGCGCTTTGCCCTGCTCACCGCCTACAACCCGCGCAGCATGCTGCTGCCGCGAAAGGTCAACGAGCAGCGCCACCACGTGCTCCGCGATCTGCTGATCATCGGCGGGTACCGCGTGGAGCCCGCCGTGGGCTACGAGGCCGACGCCGACAGCGTGTGGCGCGAGCCGGCGTGGCTGGTCCACCGCATGGATCGCGACGAGGCCATCGCGTTCGGGCGGGTCTTCCGGCAAAACACCATCGTGTTCGCGGACGGCGGGCGACCCGAGATCATCGTGACCGACCCGACGGCGGACGACATCGGCCGCTCGTTCCAGGGCAACTGGCGGGTGAGATCGTGACGGTGGACGCGACGTGCCAGCCCGGCGCCCTCGCCCGACCTCGCGGCGGATTCGCGCAGTGGGGCAAGCTCGGGCTCGGGCTCGCCGCGTTGCTCGCCGCCGGCTGCGCGTCGCCCAGGCGTGACGAGTGCCGCACCCTTTCCACGATGATCAACGCGACCGCGGATCGGGTCGAGAAGGCGCAGGCGTCGCCGCTCGATCCGAGCGGGCTCAAGGCGCTGGCGGACGTGCTCGACAAGTCGGCGGGCGACGCGGACGCGCTGAAGCTCACGACGCCCGAGCTGCAAAAACAGGCGAAAGCGTACGCCGCGCTGACGCGGCAGGTGGCGCAGACGGCCCGGGACATGGCGGCCGCCGGCGACGCGGGCGACCTGCCCAAAGCTCAGGCCGCCAACCTGGCGATGGAGAAGGCGATCGCGAACGAGCCACTGCTGCTGGCCGACGTGAACAAGCTGTGTCCGAGCGACTGAGAGCGCGCCCACGTCACGGCGCGCCGCTCACTGATCGGCGACGAATCGGTAGCCCACGCCGCGCACCGTGACGATGCGCTTGGGGAGCGTCGCGTCGTCCTCGATCTTGTTGCGGAGCTGCAGGACGAAGTTGTCGATGGTGCGCGGCGTGCCGTGATGGCCGACGCCCCACACCTTGGACTGGATCTGCTCGCGCGAGAGCACCCGGCCGTTCGCCTCGACGAGACAGAGCAGCACGTCGAGCTCGGTGGCCGTCATCTCGACGAGCGCGCCGCCGCGCTTCACCTCGCGGCGCGCCCGATCGATCACCAGGCCGCCGGTGCGGAAGACTTCTTCGGGCCGCGCGATCGCGTCGCGCCGCAGCACCGCCTTCACCCGCGCCAGCAGCTCCGCGAGCCCGAACGGCTTGGTCACGTAGTCCTCGGCGCCGAGGTCGAGGCCCATCACCTTGTCGGTCTCGGCGCCGCGCGCCGAGAGCAGGATGATCGGCATGGTGCGACGCTCGCCGCGGAGCTGGCGCACCACCTCGAAGCCGTTGAGCTTGGGCAGCATGATGTCGAGGATCAGGAGATCGACCCCCGGCTCGCGCGCCAGCCCGAGGCCCGCCTCGCCGTCGTTCGCGACGAGCACCCGGTAGCCCTCGGCCGTGAGGTTCAGCTCGAGGCCCATCGCGATGCTCGCGTCGTCCTCGACCAGGACAATCGTCCGGCGATTGCCCAGCTTGCCATCCACCGCGGGTTCGAGGTCGGCGCGCCCGTTCGTCATCCACTGCTCCAAATTTACGCGACGGACGTCGCAGAATCGTCGATCGCGAAACGCGCGATCATCGCTCCACCCCGATGGCTGCTGGCGGCGCGGCGTCCTTCAGCACCGCGCTGGCTCCCCTGGCGTGCGCCTCGCGCGGCGCCCCTCCCGGCAGCAGCACGGTGAACGCGCTGCCCTTGCCGAGCTCGCTGTCGACCTCGACCTTGCCTTTGTGCGCGCGCACCACGTGCTGCACGATCGCGAGACCGAGGCCCGAGCCCTCTTGCTGGCGCGCCAGCAGATCGTCGACGCGGTAGAACCGCTCGAAGATGCGCTTGTGCTCGTGCCGCGCGATGCCGACGCCGTGGTCGCGGACGGTGATCGCCACCTGCTTGTCGCGCGGCTCGACCGTCACCTCGACGCGCTCCTTGGCGCCGTACTTGTAGGCGTTGGACAGGAGGTTCACGAGGGCGTCCACCAGCGCGGCCCGGTCACACCACACCGGCGGCAAAATGCCACGCGACTCCTGTCTCACCTCGATGCGCCCGGTGCGGGTGGGCTCGAAGGCGGCGATCGACTCGTCGACGATCGCGACGATGTTCTCCTCGCGCATCTCGAAGACGCGGCGCCCGCTCTCCATGCGCCCCCAGTCGAGCAGGCGATCGATGAGCCCCTGCAGCCGCGCGCTCTCGCGCCCGAGCGCGTCGATGCACACCTGCATCGCCGCGGGATCGTCGCGGCGCATCTCCATGGTCTCGGTGAACATGCGGATCGAGGTGAGCGGCGTGCGCAGCTCGTGCGAGACCTTGGACACGAAGTCGAGCTGGAGCTCGGCGAGGTTTCGCTGCTGCCGCACGAAGACCCAGACCAGGATGGTGCCTGTCGCGAGGGTGACGCAGAAGATGAGCACCAGCAGGCCGAGCAAGATGTTGCCGACCTCGCCGCGGAGCAGGAGGAACACGCCGACCGACGAGAGGAACAGCGCCGGCAAGATCACGAGCCACAGGAGCAGGCGGATGATGCGCTGGTAGCCACGCTCCTGCGCGTGACGCTCGGCGCGGCCCTTCATCACGAGCACCCAGCTCGACGGACTTTTCTCCGCGGGCTCGGGTCCAGCATTCATGCGCCGATCCGTTCGAGGACGAGCGGCAGAACAGGCGGCGGCGCCTCCTCGATCGCGAAGGCCTCGAACACGCGATCCCGGATCCTGGCGCCGTCGGCCGGCGTCCGCGCGAAGACCTTCGCGAGCACGTCGCCGCGGCTCACCCTGGCGCCGCGCGCGGCCATGAGCTCGATGCCGACGGCCGGGTCCACCGCCTGGTCCGCGCGCGTCCGACCGGCCCCCAGCGCCACCGCCGCGAGGCCGATCGAGAGCGCGTCCACCCGCGCGACGTAGCCGCTCGCCGGCGCGTAGATCTCGGTGACGGCGCCGGCGATCGCCAGGCGGTCCGGCTCGGCCACCACGCGTGGATCGCCCCCCTGCGCCTCGACCATGCGCTCCATCGTGCGCACGGCGGCGCCGCTCGCGATCGCGGCGCGCAACGTGGCCCGGGCCTCGGCGTCGGTCTTCGCCACGCCGCCGAGCCGCAACATCTCGGACCCCAGCGCGAGCGTGCACCCCACCAGATCGTCGGGCCCGCAGCCGTGCAGCACGTCGATGGCTTCGCGCGTCTCGTTGGCGTTTCCCACCATGCGGCCGAGCGGCGCGCTCATGTCCGTGAGCAGCGCGGACACGCGCTTTCCGGCGGCGGTCCCCACGCGCACGAGGGCCTCGGCCAGGGCGCGCGCGTCGCTCTCGGTCTTCATGAAGGCGCCGCGCCCGACCTTCACGTCGAGCACCAGCGCGTCGATGCCCTCGGCGAGCTTCTTGGACAGGATGCTGGCGACGATGAGCGGGATGGACTCGACAGTCGCCGTCACGTCGCGCAGGGCATAGATCTTCTTGTCGGCGGGGGCGATGCGCGCGGTCTGCCCGATCATGCAGCAGCCCACGTCGCGCACGATGCGGTGGAACGTCGGGATGTCGAGCGAGACGGTGAAGCCGGGGATCGCCTCGAGCTTGTCGAGCGTGCCGCCGGTGTGACCGAGACCGCGGCCCGACACCATGGGCACCGGCACGCCGCACGCGGCGACGAGCGGCGCGAGGCAGATCGAGACCTTGTCGCCGACGCCGCCCGTCGAGTGTTTGTCGACCTTCACGCCGGGCACGTCCGACAGGTCGATCACGTCGCCCGAGTGGAGCATCGCGTGGGTCAGCGCGACCGTCTCGTCGTCGGTCATGCCGCGGAAAAACACGGCCATCAGGAAGGCGCTCATCTGGTAGTCGGCGAGCGTGCCCTCCCCCAGCTCGCGCACCATGCGCTCGATCTGTTCCTTGCTGAGCGCTTCGCCGTTTCGCTTCTTCGCGATCAGCTCGACCGTCGTTTCCACCGACCGACCATAGCAGAGGTGCGCCGCTCCGACCGCGCGACACGCGCCCTCCGCGACACGCGCCCTCCGCGACGCGCGCCCTCCGCGACGCGCCGGATGCAGGGACGCCCCGGCAACACGCACCCTCGGAGCCGCGCCGGGAGCGAGTCGCGTCCCCTCGCGACGCGCCGCCTCCGGCGCCCGGCCTTCGAGAGATGGCGTCGCTCGGCGCGATGGAAGCCGTGCCGCGAAGGCTGGAGCTTCCATTCACGCGATGCGCCGTGCCGGCGAAGCGCCGATCGTTCCGCGATTCAAATTCTCCGCCTTGATCTCCGGCCTTGCGGTCCGTGACGATGCGCACCGGCCGACGGAGAGCGCTGCGGGCGCCCCGACGATGAGCGCCTCCCAGCCGCGTCCCGTTTACGCTCGGGAAACCGCTACGGTCCGTCGTCGCTCAGGCCCCGGCACTTTTCGCGTCACGTTTCGGCTCACCGTCGCCACGTGCGCACGGGATGGCGGCGGTCGTCCCTGAATCGCCCTCTGGAGAGCCCATGAAATCTTCCCGCGTCGCCGTCCTCGCTGTGCTCGGAATGTCCCTCACCGGCGCTTCAGTCTATGCGGTCACCCCGGACGGCGGGTTCGGGATCGCGGCCGAGGCGGCCACGGTCTTCGCCTCGAGCTCCGCCAGCGGCGCAGCGGCGCAGGTCGAGGCGACGGAGGCGACGAGCGAGATGTCCGCAGGGACCACGCTCCGGATCGAGGGCCGCCTGGCGCACAAGACGCTGGCCAAGGCGGGCGGCGGCGAGACCTATGTGATGCTCGAGGTGGCGAGCGGCGCGACGACCGCACAGGCGCGGGCGCCGGTGAACCTGGCCATCGTGGTGGACCGCTCGGGATCGATGAAGGGCACGCGCCTGCGCAACGCGCTCCAGGGCGCGGTGACCGCGGTCGATCGCCTGAACGACGGCGACACGGTGTCGGTCGTGGCGTTCGATTCGCGGCCGGCCGTCGTCGTGGCGCCGACCGCCATCGATGCCGCCTCGCGCGGCCGGATCCGGAGTGACATCCAGGGCATTCAGCTCGGCGGGGACACCTGCATCTCGTGCGGGATCGATCAGGGCCTGACGCTGCTCGAGCGGACCTCCGGCCGCGTGAACCGGATGATCGTGCTGTCCGACGGCGAGGCGACGGCGGGCGTGCGGGACCTCCCCGGCTTCCGCTCGATTGCACAGCAGGCGACGGCGCGGGGCACGAGCATCACGACCATTGGTGTGGACGTCGATTACAACGAGCGCATCCTGTCGACGATCGCGCTGGACTCGAACGGCCGACATTACTTCGTCGCCAATGACGCGAGCCTCGAGACGGTGTTCGACACCGAGACGCAGAGCCTCACGACCGCGGTGGCGAGCAATGCCGAAGCGTCGGTGGAGCTTCCTCCCGGCGTGGAGCTCGTGCGGGTGGTCGATCGGACGTTCCGGCGTGTCGGCAACCGGGTGATCTTCCCGCTCGGCGTGTTCACCGCGGGCGATACGAAGTCGGTCCTCATGCAGGTGCGGGTCCCGGCCGATCGCGAGGGCCAGGTCCCTGTCGCGGACATCGATCTCACGTTTCGCGATCACACCACGAACGTGGACGCGCGCTGCGGCGGCAAGCTCACGGTGGCAGTGTCGGCGGCCGGGGCGAGCGAGCAGGACAGCGTCGTCGCGGCGCGGGTCAGCCGGACGGCCACGGCGGACGCATTGAAAGAGGCCAATGAGCTGTTCAAGCAAGGCCGCGCCGCGGACGCGCGCAAGAAGCTCGAAGATCGCAGCCGCGCGCTCGACGGCGCCGCGAAGACCGCAAAGGCGAAGGGGCCGTTCAACAAGGCCGACGATGTGGGAAAGGACTTCGCGGCGCAGCAGGCGGTGGTGCAGAAGGCCGAGATCTCGTTCGCGACACCTCCCGCGACACCCTCGCCCGGGGGCGGCACGGCGGCCCCCGACCCGTTCCAGTCGCGCACCGGCAAGGAGGCCGTGAAGCAGCACGCGGCCGACGAGCTCAACATGCGGCGGTGACGCGGAAGCGCCGTCCCACCGGTGGCCGTGCGCGCGCTGCGGCCGTTCCACCCTCACGGCTCCCCCTCGCTCCTCCGAGCGCTACTCCGCGTCGCCGATCGGCAACCCCACCACTCGCATCAGGCGCAGCGCGTTCGTGGTCGTGACCACCCCCGGCTTCAGCCGGTAGTCGAACGTCATCTTGTCGCCCTCGACAAGCTCCTCGAAGTGGGCGTTGCGGACGATGCCAGAGGTCTCGGTCTCGAGCGCCGCGAGGCCGAGATCGTGCGACGACACCGCGCCGATCGCGGCCTTTTCGAGCAGGTGCTTGACGACCGCCTTGGCGCCGATCTGCCGCTCGCGCGAGTTCGTCCCGTGCAGGATCTCGTCGAGCAGGAACATCACCGGGCGGCCCTCTTCCGACGCCGTGGTGATTTCCTTCAGGCGGGCCAGCTCCGCATAGAAATGCGAGATGCCCTGCTCCAGCGAGTCGGTGATCCGCATGCTGGTCCGCACGTCGAGCACGCTCATCGAGAGCTCCGACGCGCACACCGGCGCCCCGGCCAGCGCGAGCACCGCGTTGGTGCCGACCGCGCGCAGCAGCGTGCTCTTGCCGGACATGTTGGAGCCGGTGATCAGCAATGCCTGCGGGTGGCCCGCGCCGTCGCCCAGCGCCACGCTGTTGGCGATGCGCTTTGCCCGCGGCAAGAGCGGGTGCCCGAGCTCCGTCGCCGCGAAGCACGGCTTGCCGGTCTTGATCACGGGGTACGTGTAGTCGGGGTGCTCGTGGGCGAACGCCGCCAGGCTGGCGAGCGCTTCGAGCGTCGAGAGCGCCTCGATCCACACGCGGATCTGCTTGCCGTGCCGGGCGCGCCACTTCTCGATCGCGACCGCGCACCACACGTCCCACAGCGTGAAGAGCTGGATGATCAGGTGGATGATGCCCGCGTGACGCAGATCCGCGAAGCTCAGGATGGTCTGCAGCGAGCTCATCGCGGAAGACGCGCTCCCCACCCCGTCCCCCGAGCCGGCGAGCGCGAGGCGGCAACGTTCGAGCAGCGGCGCCTCGAACGACGCCGCCTCGATGCGCGCGAACAGCGGCGCGTAGCGGCCGAGCGGCTCCTCGCGCGAGGACGCCGCGGCGAGCGCGCGCTCGGTGATCACCCCCGTGCGGAGCGCGACCACGAGCTGAACGATGAGCGCCACGATCCAGGCGTGCCGGAGCGGCCCCATGGCATCGCCCATAGTCGACGTCAGGATGGCGAGGGTGACCGTGACGGGCGCCAGATAACGCGTGGCGAGCGCGATCCGCAGCGAGCCGCTCGGAGCGCCGCCGCTGTCGAAGGCGTTCTTGGCCTCACCCCACGCGAACAGCAGATCCGGCGGCAGCTTGGCCCGCGCGTCGTGCGCGAGCACCGCGATGTCCTCGCGCAGGTCGGCTCGACCGGCGAGCTCGCGCACCGCCGCCTGCCGCTCGGCCACGACCTTCTCGGACGCGCCCGACAGCAGCCAGGTCGCCAGCGTCATCTGCCCGGCGGTCGTCTCCGCCGTGGAAAGAAGCTGAAACAGCGAGCGATGACCGAAGATGTCGAGGTCCTTCGAGTACGGGTGCTGCTCCGGCGCGAAGCGCTCGCCGCGCTCCGGAAAATCGGCGTAGGTGTCGGCGATGCGAGCGAGCCCGCGCTTCACCAGCCCGATCCGCTGATCGAGCTCGGCCTTCCTGGTGATGAGCAGGGCGTGCGCGACGACCGCGGCGAGGAACGCCGTGAACGTCACGGCCGCCCCGATGAGGAGCGGGTTGCTCGAGCGCAGCCCCCCGAAGAGCGCGAGCGCCCCGGCGCCGAGGAACGTCACGCCGCGCAGCCCCGACAGCGTTCGCTCGCGCGCGTCGAGGGCTGCGCCGCGTTTCGCGAGCTCCGCCTGCCGCTGCTCGTATGCAATGGCCGGGGAGCCCGCGGCCATTACGAAACCGCCTGCGCGTCTTCAATGGCGTCCTGCCGGCGGTCGCGCAGGTTGATCGCGAGCATGCGCTTGCGCACGCGCACCGCGTCGGGCGTCACCTCCACCAGCTCGTCGCGATCGATCCACTCCATGGCGGTCTCGATCGTCAGGATGCGCGGGCTGGCGAGCAAGATGTTCTCGTCCTTGCCGTGGTTGCGGATGTTCGAGAGCTTCTTTTCGCGGACGACGTTCACGTCGGTGTCGTTGTTCTTGTTGTGCTCGCCGACGATCATGCCCTCGTACACTTCCATGCCGGGCACGATGAAGAACTGCCCGCGCGGCTGGAGGTGGTGCATCGCGTACGGCGTGGCGACGCCGGTGCGGTCGGCCACGATGGCGCCGTTGGGCCGGCGGATCATGGCGCCGCCCCACGGGGACCAGCCGTCGAACAGCGTGTTGAGCAGGCCGGTGCCGCGCGTCGCGGTGAGGAACTCGCCGCGGAAGCCGATGAGGCCGCGCGACGGCACGCGGAACTCCAGGCGAGCGCGGCCGAAGCCGGGGTTCGCCATCTTGACCATGCGGCCGCGGCGGGTCGAGATGCGCTCGGTGGTGATGCCGACGTAGGCGTCCGGCACGTCGATGACGACGAGCTCCATCGGCTCCATCATCTCGCCGTCGACCACCCGCGTGATGACCTCGGGGTTCGAGAGCTGCATCTCGTAGCCCTCGCGCCGCATCGTCTCGACCAAGATCGCGAGCTGCAGCTCGCCGCGGCCGAGCACCATGAAGGTGTCCGGCACCTCGGTGGGCTCCACGCGGATGGCGAGGTTCTTCTGCGCCTCTTTCTCGAGGCGCTCCTTGAGGTGACGGCTGGTGAGGAACTTGGACGTCTTGGTCTTGCCGGCGAACGGCGACGTGTTGACGCCGATGCGCATCTTGATGGTCGGCTCTTCGACGACGATGCGGGGGAGCGCCTCCTGCTTCTCGAAGGAGCTGATGGTGTCGCCGATGGTGACGTTCTCCATGCCGGCGATCGCGACGATCTCGCCCGCGCTCGCCTCGCTGCACGGCGCGCGGCGCAGGCCCTCGAACGTGTAGAGCATCTTCACGTTGGCCCTGGTGACGGTGCCGTCGTGGATGACGGCGACCTCGCCGGCCTGGCGGATGGTGCCGCGGACCACGCGGCCGACAGCGAGCTTGCCGACGTAGTCGTCGTGCGACGTGTTGCAGATGATGACCTGGAGCGGCGCCTCGGGATCGCCCGCGGGCTCGGGCACCTTTTCCATGATGATGTCGAGGAGCGGCACCAGGTTCGACGGCGGATCCGACAGCTCGCGCCTGGACTGGCCGAGCTTGCCGATGGCGTACACCGAGGGGAAATCGGTCTGCGCGTCCGAGGCGCCGAGATCGCAGAAGAGGTCGAACACCTCGCTCAGAACGTCGTGCGGGCGAGCGTCCTGGCGATCGATCTTGTTGATGACGACGATGAT
>Ga0163144_10013820_pt1 | contig 16806 bp, 17 predicted proteins | sample OliLak19BULKMAT1_FD_123175 | JGI IMG/M metagenome (GOLD analysis project Ga0163144, IMG submission 123175) | Freshwater microbial mat bacterial communities from Lake Vanda, McMurdo Dry Valleys, Antarctica - Oligotrophic Lake LV.19.BULKMAT1 | ecosystem: Environmental > Aquatic > Freshwater >... | reverse complement strand
GTGGATCCGGTCGATCAACCACCCGACCTGCCGGGCCCTGCATTCGGTCATGATTCGCTCCAGGATCGTGGCCAAGTCCTGCTCCGTCATGGCATGCAGGTTCTGATCTTGCAGGACCGAGAGTGCGAGATCCTGCACCCCTGTACTTGAGTTTTGATCGAGCAGGAGCCGGACTGCATCTCGTGCAACCTCCGGGTCCTGCAAGCGATGTTGGTTCAGCGAGTGAGCGGATGCTTCACTTTCAAGCAAAAACTGCCAACATGCCAAGGGCGATTTGACCGGTACCAAGACCCCGAGATCAATCGCGTGCATGAGGGTAGAGCAGGCGGTTGATCGCAGGTCGTGAGGTGAAGAGGGGTTCTGGAGTATTTCGAGCGCGAGTCGGGTGAGTTGTGACATTCAGCGGGTACGTCCTGACTGGGCTAGATCTTGACCCGGTTGTTACTCGCTCGCGATTTTGCCAAGTGCCCGCTTAAGTTCACGTCTCACGACCGCGACGGCTGCGTCAGCAAGCAGGTCCGAGACGGTCGTTTCCTTCAAGATCGCGACTACTTTCAGCTTTTTCAACACGCTATCGGGGAGCATGATCGTGATGGGCCTGGTTGGCTCCGGGCGAGCAGTTCCGTTTGCGGGGGAGGGATCAACGGGTTGGGGATCGGGCTCAGGGGTCATGGAGCCGGGTACGTGGGGCGGGGTTGCAGGATGAACCCGCTGGGGCTGATCCCATTCGAAAACAGCCTTAAAAGCGCGGGAGTCCGTTTCGATTGAAAAACTGGTGGGTACAGCCGTTTGGCATGAGCTGCTCGCAAACGGACTGTCGGAACGGCAACAGCACCGCAGAGGGACGCTACCAGCCCTCTATGAGGTGATTGGAGAACTGGTACGAGCTTAGAGCTTCGAGCCAATTAAGGCTGGGCTCTGAGGCCGGCTAGGCACCTGCTCCCGTCTGGTCTACGGTGCCAGGTTACCTCTGCCGCGGGCAGGGCTACTCGCCACAAAGGGGCCGCAAGTGGGACAGCAGAATAGATACGAGAGTCTCGCACGGAATTGTCCAGGCGTTTGCCGTGCAACGAACCTGAGTCCAACCAGGAACCAGGCGATGCCGGCGTTACTGAACGGACGACAAGTGGGAGCTAATTATTGGCATTGTTGGGGTGTTGGGGTGTGGGAAACCTTCGAGAGGCCCGCCTAAAGCGCACGGACGACCCATGGAACCCTTTTCACCCAGCGACCTCAAATCGATCCTGCACTCGAAGCGGGCGAACATCTACTACCTGGAGCGTTGCAGGTTACTCGTAAAGGGCGGCCGAGTGGAGTTCGTCACGGATCAAGGGCGTCGGTCCCTGTACTGGAATATTCCAATCGCGAACACGACCACGGTCCTGTTGGGCAATGGCACGTCCGTGACGCAGGCGGCAATGCGCGAGTTGGCTAAGGCCGGCGTGCTGGTTGGCTTCAGCGGCGGTGGGGGGACACCGCTCTTTTCTGCCAATGAAACGGACGTTGATCTCGTTTGGTTCTCGCCTCAGAGCGAATATCGACCCACTGATGTGCTGCAGCGTTGGATTCGCCTTTGGATTGATGAGAATTCGCGCTTGAACGCCGCCAAGGCGATTCAGCTTGCCCGGCTGGCTCGCATTCGTGGTCACTGGATTGAGGGGGAGACACTCAAGAAACGAGGATTCTCTGTCGATTCAGGTGCGCTTGAGCCTGCGTTGCAGCAATCGGAGACCGCGATCCGCGCAGCTTCCAGCACGACCCATCTGCTAACGGAAGAAGCGAGGCTAACCAAACTCCTATACAAGCTTGCAACTCGCGCCACTCGCTATGGAGAATTCACGCGAGCGAAACAGGGAAGCGGAACTGATGCTGCGAACCAGTTTCTGGACCACGGGAACTACCTCGCGTATGGCTTAGGAGCTACGGCGACCTGGGTACTTGGACTGCCTCATGGACTGGCCGTGCTCCACGGTAAGACTCGGCGCGGTGGGTTGGTTTTCGACGTTGCCGATCTGGTTAAGGACGCGACGATTCTTCCACTCGCGTTCCTCTGTGCAATGCGCGGCGACGACGAGCGCGCCTTTCGCCATGCGTGCATCGAGCTTCTGATCCGCACCGAGGCACTTGACTTCATGATCGATTCGCTAAAGTCCATCGCGTTGGAAAGCGAGAATCTTCAACCGTGAATGTGCTTCTAGTTTCCGAGTGCGACAAGCGTGCGCTGAAGGAGTCGCGCCGCATTTTGGACCAATTTGCTGAGCGGCGAGGGGAACGAACTTGGCAAACGCCAATCACAAAGCTCGGTCTCGATACCCTGCGCCGATTGTTGAAAGCGAGCGCACGACGCAACACAGCGGTTTCTTGTCACTGGATCAGGGGACAAGACCACACCGAGCTTCTGTGGATCGTTGGTGATGCTACCCGTTTCAGCAGCCATGGCGCCGTGCCAACCGACACAACTACTCGGAACGTCCTACGAGCGAGCGACGAGAATGACTGGAACACGGGAGAGGAAATTCGCCTGTTGGCGGCGTTGGCAGCTCTCTTCCATGACTTTGGCAAGGCTTCATCCGGCTTTCAACGCAAGCTTGCAACCAGAGCAGCGATCGCCGACGCGTTCCGACACGAATGGGTCTCGCTCAGATTATTTGAGGCCTTTGTGGGCGCTAGCACAGACCAGGAGTGGGTGGAGAAACTGAGCACGCTATCTGAACGCGAAGCTCCGGATAGTGCCTGGCTTGAACGGTTGATCTGCGACGGCCAGTCGGCGAAGTCACCGAGCCCGTTTAAGAGTCTGCCCCCGCTTGCGTCCGCCGTTGGGTGGTTGATCGTCAGCCATCATCGATTGCCAGCCCAACCATTTGGTGCATCGTTGCCTCACTCCAAGGATTTAAAGCGTCTGCCCAAGGCTGTTCTGGCCGCTTGGAATGCCTCACGAGCGGAGGCCACAAAAGCCGAAATCGCTGCATGCTGGACGTTCAACAAGGGACTCCCGTTCGACAGCAGCTCGTGGCGTCGCCGAGCTGCGAAGATTGCGGCAAGTATGCTGAAACGCTCAAGCCTCTTCTCAATCGACTGGCTGGCAGAGCCGTACGTGGCTCATATTTCACGGCTTGTTTTGATGCTTGCTGATCATCACTACTCCAGCCTTCCATCGGATCTCACTCTGGGCGATAAGGAATGTGTACTCTATGCGAACACTGACCGAATTAGCGATTCGCTAAAGCAGCGCCTCGACGAACACCTTATCGGAGTTGAGAATCACAGCAGCAGGATCGCCCGGACGCTGCCACGACTCGAAGAGCTCTTGCCTCGAATCGCGAGACATGCGGGATTTCGTCGTCGAGCGCAGGAAGAACGTTTTCGTTGGCAGAACAGAGCCTATGAACTGGCGCTCTCCCAACGGGAGCGTGCGGCACAGTGCGGATTTTTTGGGGTGAATATGGCCTCGACCGGGTGCGGCAAGACTCTCGCAAACGGTCGAATTCTTTACGGTCTGTCACACCCTGAGAAGGGTGCACGCTTCTCGATTGCCCTTGGCCTTCGCACGCTAACTCTGCAAACTGGCCAAGCTTACCGCGAAAGGCTCGGGTTGGGCGACGATGATCTTGCCGTCATGGTTGGGGGTGCGGCCGTAAAACAACTCTTCAAAATGTCGGCAGAAACCCAAAGCCCTTTCGCCGCCGCCGGGTCCGAGTCAGCAGAAGGACTATTGGACGAGAACAGCTACGTGCATTTTGAAGGGAGCCTCGACGATGGCCCTCTCAAGCAATGGCTCGACCACAATCCTGACGCCCAGCGGTTGGTTTCGGCACCCGTCCTAGTCTGCACGATTGATCACCTAATGCCTGCATGCGAGGGAATTCGAGGGGGTCGACAGATCCCCCCAATGCTTCGTTTGCTAACGTCTGATTTGGTTCTCGATGAACCCGATGATTTCGACCTGCCTGACCTTCCCGCACTCGCGCGACTGGTTCATTGGGCGGGACTATTGGGTTCCCGAGTTCTTCTATCATCCGCGACGTTACCACCGAGTCTGATCGAGGGTCTTTTCGCGGCCTACCTTGCAGGGCGAAGGAACTTTCAGCGAAACCGGGCAAATCCCGCTGAAGCTCTCGCCGTTTGCACCGCCTGGTTCGACGAATACGGCTGCGTTGCGGGCCAGCACTCGACGCAAGAAGAATTCGCGACGGCGCACAGCGAGTTCGTTGAAGAGCGCATAGCAAAACTCCGGCATTCCGAAGTTCGTCGCCGCGCCCAGATCATCAGCGTTGCCGCAGCGGAGCCCCCAAAGGACCTAGCACTGGTCGTGGCAACCGAACTTCGCACCGCTTTGCATTCTCTTCACAGGAATCATCACAGTGTCGATCCTGTTACCAAGAAACGGGTTAGTTTCGGCCTGATCCGGATGGCCAATATCGATCCGCTCATTGATGTTACGGTTGCGCTTCTGGGATCCCCTGCGGAAGATAACACTCGACTGCATGTCTGTTGCTACCATTCCAGGCACCCGCTCTTGGTCCGCTCAGGAATTGAAAGCAGGCTTGACCGCTTGCTCAATCGGGCGGATCCGGAGTCCATATTTCACCGAGATCAAGAGCTGAGAGGAATCCTCAGTGCGTCGTCCGAGGAGAATCAAATCTTCGTGGTGATGGCTTCGCCCGTCGCAGAGGTCGGTCGTGACCACGACTATGACTGGGGGATCGTGGAACCCTCATCGATGCGATCCATCATTCAGTTGGCAGGTCGCATACGTCGCCACCGTGCAGGGGCATGCACACAACCGAATCTTTATTTATGGGATCGCAACGTGAAAGCGATGAAGGAGACGACGTCGGCCTTTGCTCACCCTGGGTTCGAAAACAAAGATTTCCCGCTTGAAAGCCATAGTCTGAGAGATCTACTCACGGAGGAGCAGTTGAGAATGATCGATTCCAGGCCGAGAATTCGTGAGCGTTTGCAGGCAACGCCTCGTACTAACTTGGTAGATCTCGAACACGAAAGACTACGGGCGTTGATGATTGGAGACCCAACACAGCGAGAGCGGCCGATACATCAGTGGTGGACAACCAGGGCGACACTTTCGGGAGAGCTTCAACGTGTGACCCCATTTCGCAAGGACACGGACCCCTCCGATACATTCGCTTTTCTGGTCAATGAAAATGACGAACCTAGGCTTCATCGGTTGGAGGAAGACGGTGCAGTCACTGAAGTACATTCGAGCTTGTTGAAGCGGCTAAGCTTCAACCTTGCTGAGCGTATGAACCTCTGGGCAGCCAGGCCATACGAGGAGCTTGTTGCCGAACTTGCCGCCAAGTGTGGTATGGATGAAATTCGGTGCGCGAAACGTTTTGGAATATTGGAGTTGCCGAGACGGCAGAACGAGACCAAGGGTTGGCTTTATCATGAGAGCCTGGGATTCAGACGATGTCAGTAACCGAAGCAAGCGAGGTTCCGATGACTGAGGAAGCTATTGCGATCAGAAAAGTGATCTCAGATTTTATTCAAGCTCGCTTGGATAGAAAGCTCGAAGACCTGCAAAAGGAGGAAGCCAATTTGGGGGTTGGCGACGCGGCGAAACGGGAAGCAATTGCCCAAAAACGAGAGGATGAGCAGGAAAAGTATCGGTACGAAACGTGGATCGAGGACGCGGCGAGGCGTGCGGGGAGGCTTCAAGTCGTCCAGTTCGCGGCGAAGTTCACCCACCCTTACTCCCGAGGATCGAGCCTTCACGTGGACCGATTCGTTGAAGCCCCTGGACTCGTTGGAACGCACTTGTTCGGGAACCAGTTGAAGGAAGACGCAATAGGCAACGCTGCCGATTTGGACGTCTACAAAATGCTGATATTGGACTGCAGCGGAAGGACGATTCTGGACCTCGCACTGGAGAGCAACAGTTGCCTGGCAAGCGCGTTATCAGGCATTCCGGAAAAAGGTCAGGAGCTGGTTCGCTCGTTTGCATCGATTGCTCGGAGCGAACGGACGCCAACTTCCGACGCACTTGCCAAGCAAGTATTTTTTCCGCTGGAAGATGGAACGTATCACCTGCTGGGCCCGTTGTTCCCCACTTCACTTGTGCACCACCTGTATCAGGCGGTGAACCGCGACCGTTTTTCTGAGGCGAGCCAGGGCGCACGGGCAGCGCGACGCAAAGAGCAACCGTGTCCTAACGGATACCGCGAATATCCGAACCTTGCGATCCGAAAATTTGGTGGCACCAAACCCCAGAATATCAGCCAACTGAATACCGAAAGACACGGGGAAAGTTACCTCCTGGCAGCGCTCCCGCCGATGTGGCAGCGCCCAGGGGTAGCAATCCCCGCCAGCACGACGTCGATCTTCACCAACTGGTTCGGGCGTCGACACAGCGTGCGCGACCTCACGCGCACTCTCAGAGAGTTCTTAGAGAGCACGACCTACAATAACGCCCGCATCCGGCAGGCTAGCAAGGATCTGGTACTTTCGATCCGGGACGAGCTGATCCAGGTCGCAACAGAGCTCCAGCAGCACACTCCGGGGTGGAGTGCGAACTCCAGATGCTCTCTCGATATGTGTGAGTCAATCTGGCTGGATCCGCGACGGGCAGCCTCCGATGACACCTTCAAGCATCAGATGCTGACCAGTGATTGGCAAGGCGACATTTGCTCAAGATTTGCACGCTGGCTCAACGGGGCATTGAAGAGCAAGACGGTACACCTCGGGGACGCCGAGTACCAAGAATGGCGTTCTCTTTTAGATGTTGAAATCGGCCAGTTGCGACAGGAACTCACTGACGATGTCTAATCCGCTTCAAGCCCTGCTGTTCCTTCCTCGCATCAGAGTGCAAAACGCCAACGCTATCTCAAGTCCGTTGACCTGGGGGTTTCCCGCGCCCTCCGCGTTTCTGGGCTTTGCTCATGCACTCAATCTTCGCGTTCGGGAAAAGATGAATCTCAACCTCAACGGCGTTGGCATCATCTGTCATGCATTCGAACCGCAGGTGCATAGTGTGGCCGGGAAACGCACGAAGGTATTTGCGCTCACGAGGAATCCGCTCAATAAGAACGGAGAGTCTCCCCCGATCGTGGAGGAAGGCAGGGCGCATCTTGAAATCACCCTTATCATGGGCGCGGAAGGAGAGAGCCTTTGGGACGGCACCGACCTTAGTGATCTCGCTTGCGCCATAGGCGAGGTTGCTAACGCGATGCGGCTTGCTGGAGGCTCCATCCTCCCAGGCCGCGGAGGTGCGGAAGCGACCCCGTACTTGGTAAAGTTGCCTGAGGATGTTCAAGGCATGGCCGACGAATCTCGAAAGTTTCGTAGGAAGCTCCTACCTGGGTTTGCCTTGGTGGAACGCCCAGATATTCTGCAGGAGCGAGTCAGGCTGCTGAAAGATGGGACCGCCAATGCAACAGCGCTCGACGCGCTGCTGGAGTTCTCCACTCTTAACTTTGCCCCTGAAAGAACCGAGGCGGCGGAAGGGGAGAAAGTCCTGTGGAGAATCCAGCCGAAGAGCGGTTGGCTCGTCCCAGTCCCCGTCGGATACGCGGCAATTTCTGACATCTACGCACCAGGAACCGTCGCCAACACCCGAGCACCGGACGTTCCTTTTAGATTCGTGGAGAGCTTGCTCGGGCTAGGCCAGTGGATAAGTCCCCACCGCATCGCGGACCTGCGGAGCTTGCTTTGGTATCACGACGCTCAGCCTGCACACGGCCTCTACCGATGCCACAACAACTATTCTCAATTCTTAACCCAGAGACAAGGAATTTGAACATGGCAAAATCCGACGAAAAAACAGATCTGAAGACTGCATCCGTTCTGGCATTCGAACGAAAACTGGACCCTTCCGACGCAACCTTAAGCTCTGGGAAGTGGGAACAGCGCGACAATGCCAGTGCATGGCCGGCCATCGCGATTCGGGAAAAATCGGTGCGAGGGACTATTTCCAATAGGCTCAAGACGAAGGACCAGGATCCAGCGAAACTGGACGCCTCGATTCAGTCACCCAACCTACAGACGGTCGACGTTGCCGCATTGCCACCGACCGCGGATACGCTGCGCGTTCAGTTCACCCTGCGCGTCCTTGGCGGAACGGGTGTTCCTTCGGCGTGCAACAGCTCCGACTATCAAGCAAGCCTCCGCACAGTCGTCGATTCCTATGTCACTGAGGCAAAGTTCCAAGTCTTGGCCGAAAGGTACGCCCACAACCTGGCCAACGGTCGCTTCCTCTGGAGAAACCGTATCGGGGCTGAAGAAGTCGAGGTTCGCATTCGCAAACTCCAGGGAGGCAAGGAGACCAAGAGCTGGACCTTCAATGCGCTCAAGCTTTCGTTGCGGAATTTCGATGTACCCAGCGACTATTCGGAAGCCTTGACCGAGATCAGCACAGCGATTGCCCAAGCGTTGACTGGTGCGTCGTACTTGCTTCTGGAAGTCACCGCATTTCTCCGGGTTGGGACCGGGCAGGAGGTGTTCCCATCTCAGGAGCTAATCCTCGACAAAGGGAGCAAAAAGGGCAGCAAAAGCAAGACGCTCTACAAGGTTGGAGAAACTGCGGCGATGCACTCTCAGAAAATTGGCAACGCTATTCGCACGATCGATACTTGGTACCCCTGCGAAGATGTTGCATACCCGATCGCTGTCGAGCCGTACGGGTCAGTCACGTCTCAAGGAAAAGCCTGGCGTCAGCCCAAGCAGAAGTTCGACTTCTATAGCCTGCTTGACGCATGGGTCCTGAAGGGCAACAAACCCCAATTAGACCAACAACACTACGTTATGGCCACGCTCGTCCGAGGCGGCGTATTTGGAGAAAAGGCTGAGTAGTGGACTGCTATCTTGACGTAGTGGTCCGGGAGGACCCTGAGGTGAACGGACACCAAATCATGGCTACGCTCTTCACCAAGCTACACAGGGCGCTGGTGCTGCGAGCCCGTGGCGATATCGCAGTTAGCTTTCCCGAGCACGACCCTGCCGTGCCAACGCTTGGCCCAAGGCTTCGAGTCCACGCGACTGAGCGCGCTCTCTCGGAACTAATGGCTGGGCAGTGGCTGTCTGGGATGCTCGATCACGTTGACGTCGGGCGCCTTTCTTCGGTTCCCAGTCAGGCTCAATATCGTGCCGTTAGGAGAGTTCAAGCAAAGAGCAATCCTGAGCGCTTGCGTCGACGACTCGCCAAACGCCACACGCTGACCGCCGAGGAAGCGAGAGGCAGGATCCCCGATTCGGCAGCCAATCTGCTACGCCACCCATTCTTACAGCTACGCAGCGTCAGCACGGGCGAAGCGTTTCGTCTGTTCGTACACCATGGCTCGCTGGTCAGCGAGCCTGTTACTGGTCCGTTTGGAAGCTATGGACTGAGCCCCACAGCAACCGTTCCTTGGTTTTGACCCTCTTTTTTTGCTCAAACACTTTCCATAATCATATCAGGCACTTGCACCATCCGGGAAAAACGGATGGTCAGCAGCGATGCATTGCCAATTGTTCCTTGAAATTCGAGGGTTTAGGGTCTTGTCCGCGTAGTTCACTGCCGCGTAGGCAGCTCAGAAGTTGAACCAGACCGCGACAACATACTTGACGCCGTTCACTGCCGCGTAGGCAGCTCAGAAGCATCGGGAGGCCACGCTTGTACGCGGTGAACTGTTCACTGCCGCGTAGGCAGCTCAGAAGGTCCGCGTCTCCCTCCTGTGTACTTTCCACACGTTCACTGCCGCGTAGGCAGCTCAGAAGTGCGAGGATTTGGGTGCGTCGGCTGACGATAAGTTCACTGCCGCGTAGGCAGCTCAGAAGGGAACCAAAGCAGACCTGCAAGCGCTGGCCGCGTTCACTGCCGCGTAGGCAGCTCAGAAGTAGCCGCGCTTGGCAATCCTCGGGCGGCTTATGTTCACTGCCGCGTAGGCAGCTCAGAAGCTCGGGTAGTACGCCGAAGGATTGGTCACCGATGTTCACTGCCGCGTAGGCAGCTCAGAAGTACGAGCGCTCGGCGATGCTGGCGCGCTTGAAGTTCACTGCCGCGTAGGCAGCTCAGAAGGCCAGGCACGCGCGCGTGCTCTCCCGGCTAACGTTCACTGCCGCGTAGGCAGCTCAGAAGGAACGCGTCACGCGCCAACGGTCGAAGCCGTCGTTCACTGCCGCGTAGGCAGCTCAGAAGGAGGGCAACGGCTCAATCGCAGAGAATCACACGTTCACTGCCGCGTAGGCAGCTCAGAAGTGGATGAGCGGGCGATCAGCGCATGCATCGCCGTTCACTGCCGCGTAGGCAGCTCAGAAGCTGCCTTGAGCGCGGTTTTGGCCATCTCCCGCGTTCACTGCCGCGTAGGCAGCTCAGAAGAAGCGTAGGCCCCGCCAAGGCAGCGGCCCTGCGTTCACTGCCGCGTAGGCAGCTCAGAAGCAGATGGGAAGGTATCAATGAGCGAAGAAACCATGTTCACTGCCGCGTAGGCAGCTCAGAAGTCAATAGCCACGCTGGCTTAGTGCCCAGATACGTTCACTGCCGCGTAGGCAGCTCAGAAGTCTGACGTCGCGGCGATCATGGGTGAGGATTCGTTCACTGCCGCGTAGGCAGCTCAGAAGGTCGACTGGCCCCACCATGCCGCCGTCACTAGGTTCACTGCCGCGTAGGCAGCTCAGAAGTCCGAGGAAGCGGTCAATTACAGCTGGCAGGCGTTCACTGCCGCGTAGGCAGCTCAGAAGCGTATCGATCTCGGATTGGCAGATCGAGAACCGTTCACTGCCGCGTAGGCAGCTCAGAAGAGCTTTGCGTGGCTGGCTACACGGATCCACGCAGTTCACTGCCGCGTAGGCAGCTCAGAAGGAGTATCGTCCAGCACGATCAGCGCGACAGCTGTTCACTGCCGCGTAGGCAGCTCAGAAGACGCTATTGTCCGCGGTGGCAGCTAGGTCCCATGTTCACTGCCGCGTAGGCAGCTCAGAAGTCGTCAGCGTCGCGACACGCCGCGGTGTAAGCGTTCACTGCCGCGTAGGCAGCTCAGAAGGCCCACGCCTGCAGGCGGCGATAGAAATCTACGTTCACTGCCGCGTAGGCAGCTCAGAAGAGGCGATCCACGAACTAAAAACCCGCGTGTTCGTTCACTGCCGCGTAGGCAGCTCAGAAGATGCCGCGCTGCCATGGGACCTGGTCCTCTGCGTTCACTGCCGCGTAGGCAGCTCAGAAGCTTGGCACGAGCGGGGCAGGCAACCTCTACGGGTTCACTGCCGCGTAGGCAGCTCAGAAGACGAGTGGCACCAGGAGCAATCATGAGCCGGCGTTCACTGCCGCGTAGGCAGCTCAGAAGAAGCAGCGGCCCAGCAAGGCAGGCGGCCCGCATGTTCACTGCCGCGTAGGCAGCTCAGAAGCCAACCTGGTGCACGAGCCCGGCGTGCCGCACATGTTCACTGCCGCGTAGGCAGCTCAGAAGACGTGGTAGAGCGTCTGAGCCATCACGACCAAGTTCACTGCCGCGTAGGCAGCTCAGAAGGTTAAGCACGTGCGGCACGCCCTTGTACGATCGTTCACTGCCGCGTAGGCAGCTCAGAAGTCGGCCGCTATAAGCGGGTTTCTTATCCATATGTTCACTGCCGCGTAGGCAGCTCAGAAGTAGCTGACCGGGTGACCTGCCTCGAGGGGCATGTTCACTGCCGCGTAGGCAGCTCAGAAGAACGGGGACCGCGTCATAAACTGGCTCACCGAGTTCACTGCCGCGTAGGCAGCTCAGAAGTTAGCCGTTCTTGCGCGCGCCGATACTGCTCCGTTCACTGCCGCGTAGGCAGCTCAGAAGGTGCCGCTCTGACGCGTGACCGCGACGCTGACGTTCACTGCCGCGTAGGCAGCTCAGAAGATAGGAATTCCCTTTCTGTGGAATCGCACCCCGTTCACTGCCGCGTAGGCAGCTCAGAAGTTGCCGCTCAGGCGGCCCGCCACGTCGTCCGCGTTCACTGCCGCGTAGGCAGCTCAGAAGTATAGGTTTCGGCCGAATCATCTCGGTTCAGAGTTCACTGCCGCGTAGGCAGCTCAGAAGTCCTCGGTCAGGGCCTCCTCGGTGTGCCTACCGTTCACTGCCGCGTAGGCAGCTCAGAAGCAACCTCAATCTCCGAACGTGGGACGCCACTACGTTCACTGCCGCGTAGGCAGCTCAGAAGTGAGAAGAGGTGCCAAGTGAAGGCTCGAAAGCGTTCACTGCCGCGTAGGCAGCTCAGAAGCACGAAGGCGCCGAGCCGCCGCGAGGGATAATGTTCACTGCCGCGTAGGCAGCTCAGAAGTTCGCCAGAATGGCATCCGCAACCCTCTCCGGGTTCACTGCCGCGTAGGCAGCTCAGAAGGCGAAAGTGAGAGCGATCCAGACCACCCCGACGTTCACTGCCGCGTAGGCAGCTCAGAAGTCCACCGCGTCGAGCATGGCCTGCTTGACCCAGTTCACTGCCGCGTAGGCAGCTCAGAAGACCTCGACAGGCAGGAGCCAGCCGACGGCGCCGTTCACTGCCGCGTAGGCAGCTCAGAAGATCAGCGGCGCGGCTTTCGTCGACGTCGCCACGTTCACTGCCGCGTAGGCAGCTCAGAAGCGAAGGAGACCGATGAGTCCAGACAAGCCCCAGTTCACTGCCGCGTAGGCAGCTCAGAAGTGAGGCCAAGACGGTAGGTCACTTGCGTAGCCGTTCACTGCCGCGTAGGCAGCTCAGAAGAGAGTGCGGGGCTTGCTGATGGCGGAGCTTAAGTTCACTGCCGCGTAGGCAGCTCAGAAGTAGAAGACGTAGACGCCCAGCACACCATTTGCGTTCACTGCCGCGTAGGCAGCTCAGAAGGCACCTCGGCGTCTGTTTGCTCGACTCCGAGAGTTCACTGCCGCGTAGGCAGCTCAGAAGCGCGGGCTCCTGGTGTCACCGGCGCTTCCCCTCGTTCACTGCCGCGTAGGCAGCTCAGAAGTCCGGCGCCTCGTCAATCGCGGCAGCGGTCGCGTTCACTGCCGCGTAGGCAGCTCAGAAGCACACCGCTTGCAGGGCTACCAGGCGTTCAAGGTTCACTGCCGCGTAGGCAGCTCAGAAGACCCGTGATGATTGGCGACGGCGCCTAAGATGGTTCACTGCCGCGTAGGCAGCTCAGAAGTCGGGAGGTCCGGATCAAACGATCCGCGAGATGTTCACTGCCGCGTAGGCAGCTCAGAAGGCAGCGGTCAGCGTAAAGCCGGAGCCGTATTCGTTCACTGCCGCGTAGGCAGCTCAGAAGCAAACGCCGTGCTGCGCTCCGCCGTCCATGCCGTTCACTGCCGCGTAGGCAGCTCAGAAGTACAGGCCGCAGGGCTTGAGGATTTGGTAATTGTTCACTGCCGCGTAGGCAGCTCAGAAGGCTACGCGGACGGCCCCCAGGGGCCTCGGCCGGTTCACTGCCGCGTAGGCAGCTCAGAAGAAAGAGGAGCTCCTGCAGAGTTATTCAACGCCGTTCACTGCCGCGTAGGCAGCTCAGAAGTGATATTCGGCCGTCCACTCAAGAGCGTCAGCGTTCACTGCCGCGTAGGCAGCTCAGAAGACACAATGACATAGCACCAACCTTCCGCCGTTGTTCACTGCCGCGTAGGCAGCTCAGAAGTGCCAGATTCGGCCGCCTCTAGCAAGCTGGCCGTTCACTGCCGCGTAGGCAGCTCAGAAGCTCCGGTATCGGCCCGTTGTGAATCTCCCAGCGTTCACTGCCGCGTAGGCAGCTCAGAAGAAAGAGTTCATCCGCCCTGGCGCCGAGGCGACGTTCACTGCCGCGTAGGCAGCTCAGAAGTTGTTCAGGAGGAGTGCAAGAGCTTCAAGATCGTTCACTGCCGCGTAGGCAGCTCAGAAGTTGTAGTGACAAGCAGCTTATCATCCCATTCAGTTCACTGCCGCGTAGGCAGCTCAGAAGTACAGCGAAGGTGCACAAGGTTGGCTCCAGCTGTTCACTGCCGCGTAGGCAGCTCAGAAGCTCAGCCTGTCGCCTGACTCGAATGCCGTCATGTTCACTGCCGCGTAGGCAGCTCAGAAGCGCTGAAGAGCGACGACTCGGGATTCGCAATCGTTCACTGCCGCGTAGGCAGCTCAGAAGCTTGTACGATCCGAGCTTGATGTATTTCAAGTGTTCACTGCCGCGTAGGCAGCTCAGAAGAAAGAGCTCGGGGTGAGTCGACAGGCCGTCTGGTTCACTGCCGCGTAGGCAGCTCAGAAGCAAATCACGTAGGAGATCAAAACGATGAACGCGTTCACTGCCGCGTAGGCAGCTCAGAAGTGAACCCGTGAAAGAAGTCGCGCCGAAAGCCAGTTCACTGCCGCGTAGGCAGCTCAGAAGTGCCCAGACTCGGCGGAACTCAGCCCCACGGTGTTCACTGCCGCGTAGGCAGCTCAGAAGAGGGAGAGATTGCCACTCTCGGCCACTACCTTGTTCACTGCCGCGTAGGCAGCTCAGAAGTGAGACTCGTCGTCACTGTGGAGCACATTATTGTTCACTGCCGCGTAGGCAGCTCAGAAGGGCTGAGGATCGGGAATTCCGCAAGCTCTACGGTTCACTGCCGCGTAGGCAGCTCAGAAGAGCAACGGTCAAGGCCAGGCATATGCTGTTTGGTTCACTGCCGCGTAGGCAGCTCAGAAGTTCAAGGCAAAGACCCCTTTAGTTGGCTCCGGGTTCACTGCCGCGTAGGCAGCTCAGAAGTTGATGCCGTTGCGCACCTGACTCCCGTTGTCGTTCACTGCCGCGTAGGCAGCTCAGAAGTACCCCCTAACGCGAGTGTAGGTGTGGACCTGTTCACTGCCGCGTAGGCAGCTCAGAAGGGTGGCTCGTTTGGTGTGTCGTCGCTGACTAAGTTCACTGCCGCGTAGGCAGCTCAGAAGACTCCGCACCAAGCCAAGGGATGCGTCCCACCGTTCACTGCCGCGTAGGCAGCTCAGAAGCTTAATGAGCATGTGGTTACGAGCATATTCATGTTCACTGCCGCGTAGGCAGCTCAGAAGGCGAGAGCTGCCGTCGTCAAGCTCTTGGCGACGTTCACTGCCGCGTAGGCAGCTCAGAAGGCTATGGTCGCGGCTGACAAAGCTTACACCCTGTTCACTGCCGCGTAGGCAGCTCAGAAGCGACCACATCGATCCGGACACGGGCGAGGTGAGTTCACTGCCGCGTAGGCAGCTCAGAAGATTCACCTTTCGGGTCCGGGTCCGCCGTCCACGTTCACTGCCGCGTAGGCAGCTCAGAAGGTCAAGCTCTACCTCGCGGGCAAGGTGCGCCCGTTCACTGCCGCGTAGGCAGCTCAGAAGCGACACAGTCACCGGTTTTAGTGGCGTCGGGAGTTCACTGCCGCGTAGGCAGCTCAGAAGTGGATCGAAGCTTCGAGGTGCGATCCCTCGATGTTCACTGCCGCGTAGGCAGCTCAGAAGTCAGTAAGGGAGGGTACGAGACGAAGGGGCGAGTTCACTGCCGCGTAGGCAGCTCAGAAGACTCGTGTCCCCGGTTATCCCAGCCCCAATACGTTCACTGCCGCGTAGGCAGCTCAGAAGTCAAAACTCGCCAGCCGATCCGGCTTCAACCAGTTCACTGCCGCGTAGGCAGCTCAGAAGGACCGGAATGGGGTCCGCGCGCTGGATCACTCGTTCACTGCCGCGTAGGCAGCTCAGAAGGGGCGCATCCACCGGGGGAGGCGGAGCCGGACGTTCACTGCCGCGTAGGCAGCTCAGAAGTTGAATCGGAGCACCGGATGCTTCTTTGGCTCGTTCACTGCCGCGTAGGCAGCTCAGAAGATCATCCTGGCGCGTCAGCTCTGGGCCTGCATGTTCACTGCCGCGTAGGCAGCTCAGAAGTCTTTGACGGCATCCCTCGTCAGGCCGTACTTGTTCACTGCCGCGTAGGCAGCTCAGAAGGTAGAGCCAGCTGCACACCGCCTGTCGACTCAGTTCACTGCCGCGTAGGCAGCTCAGAAGGTCGGTGGAGCTCGCTGAGAAGGTGGCGCTATGTTCACTGCCGCGTAGGCAGCTCAGAAGCTCACCTGCACGTGCTTTTCTTCTTTGAACGGGTTCACTGCCGCGTAGGCAGCTCAGAAGGCTCACAACCGATTGTGACGGCGTTTGCCGGGGTTCACTGCCGCGTAGGCAGCTCAGAAGTCCCTTCCCCCTCCGCAAGTCGTCAACCGACTGTTCACTGCCGCGTAGGCAGCTCAGAAGCTGCGCCTGACAGCCCAAATCGTCACATCGTCGTTCACTGCCGCGTAGGCAGCTCAGAAGTGACCGCAAGCGGTACGCTCAACACCCCCAACGTTCACTGCCGCGTAGGCAGCTCAGAAGTCCCACGCCGCTAGCGCGTAGCTCGCACCAGAGCTCACTGCCGCGTAGGCAGCTCAGAAGCCGAACACCAGCGTAGCGTTACTGGCGTGCATATGTTCACTGCCGCGTAGGCAGCTCAGAAGTCAAAGCTGTAAATGCAGGCAGCTTGGTACAGGTTCACTGCCGCGTAGGCAGCTCAGAAGGCCGTCAAGCGGGCGCAGTCTAAGGCCGTGGTGTTCACTGCCGCGTAGGCAGCTCGGAAATGATTCGGCTGCTAAAGGACGACCCAGCAGAGGTTCACATTGAACAGATCTTAAACGAGCTCCGGCTGGTTGGTCTTGGGTCGAGTATGGACCACACTGATGTGAACAGCGCGGATTGCGATACTTGGGGTACTGGCTCTCCCCCGACGCTGCATGGCGGCAAACCGGTATCCATCAGAGAAGCCAAGCACGACACAGTGGCGGCCCCGACATGAAGTAACGCCCCGCGACGGAACCTGGGGGGGGAAGGTCGCTCGTCGCGGGGCAGGGGGCTTGTAGTGCTGGTTGGGCTCACGGGCAAGGAGAT
>Ga0163144_10013819_pt1 | contig 16807 bp, 9 predicted proteins | sample OliLak19BULKMAT1_FD_123175 | JGI IMG/M metagenome (GOLD analysis project Ga0163144, IMG submission 123175) | Freshwater microbial mat bacterial communities from Lake Vanda, McMurdo Dry Valleys, Antarctica - Oligotrophic Lake LV.19.BULKMAT1 | ecosystem: Environmental > Aquatic > Freshwater > Lake... | reverse complement strand
GAACTCGGCGGCGTCCTCACTCAGTCCGCCATCCTCGCCGGCCTCTCCGACGGGCGCGAGTCCAACCCCGTCAAACGCGGCGCCTGGCTCGCCCGCCGCATCATCGCCGAACCGCCCCCGCCTCCTCCCCCCAACGTCCCCGCGCTGAAAGAGGACGCCAAAGGCCTCACCCTCCGCCAGCGCCTCGAACAGCACCGCAACGTCCCCGCCTGCTCCCAATGCCACGCCAAAATCGACCCCTGGGGCGTTGCCTTCGAAGAGTTCGACGCCGGCGGCCGCCTCAAACAGCAGTCCGTCGACGCCCGCTCCACCCTTCCGGATAAGACTAACGTCGCTGGTGCCATCGACCTCAAACGCTACCTGGAACACGATCGCCTCGACCAAGTCGCCTTCAGCGTCCTGAAGCACCTTACCACCTATGCGGCCGGTCGCAGCCTCACGTACAATGAGGTAAGTTATTTGAAGCAAGATAGCCTAAAATTGAAGGCAAGCGGCTACCGGATGAAGGATATGCTCCGCTACGTCGTCAACAGTAAACCCTTCCTGGAAAAATAGTCATTATGAACTCCTCCCTGAAGCTCGATCGCCGCGCCTTCCTCAAAGGTACCGGGGGCATCGCCCTCGCACTCCCCGTCCTCGACGCCATGGGTGCCGAAGTCACTGCAGTCGACCCCCGCCGCTTCTGCGCCATCTACACCGCCAATGGCATGTCGCTCCCCCGCGCGGAAAACGACATCAGCGATTGGAGCTGGTTCCCCGCGCTCGAACAGCAGGGCCAATTCGTCTTCGGGAACTCCACCGCCCCGCTCAAGCCCTTCCGCGACAAACTCAGCTTCATGGGCGGTCTCTACCACCCCAGCGGCCCCAAGGCCGACCCCCACACCTGCTCGGACATGTGGCTCACCGGCGCTCCGCTCCACAATCCCAAGCCCGGCACTTACAACACCGCCGGCCTCGACCAGGTCATCGCCCTCCACACCAAACAGTTCTGCCGCCAGCCCTCCCTCGTCCTCTCCATCGACGCCGGCACCGGCTTCCTCTCCCGCACCGGAACCATCTCCTACAGCCTCGAAGGCCGCCCCATCCCCGCGGAAAACAGCCCTCGCCGCATCTTCGACCGCCTCTTTCGCGGTGACCGCTCCTCCCTCCAAGCCGAACACGAAAAACTCCAGCGCCGCATCCGCCTCGTCGACGCCGTCGTCGATAGCGCCCGCTCCCTCGACAAGCAACTCGGCAAGTCTGACCGCGAGCGCATGGACCAATATCTGACCTCCCTCAACGAAGTCGAATCCCGCCTCGTCGCCTCTGAAAAGTGGATCGATATCCCGCTCAAGAAGCAGGACTACGCGCATCTCAACCTCGACGCCTCCTCCGAAGGCGAACCCGCCGACTACTACCGCAACATGTTCGACTTGATCGCTCTCGCCTTCGACGCCGACATCACCCGCTCCGTCACCTTCATGCTCAATCGCGAAGACGGCATGGGCATCAGCGACACCTTCCCCCTCAAGCTCGGCCTCTCGAAGACCCACCACAATCTCTCCCACGCCACCGACAAAGATGGCCAACTCCAGTTCGCCAAATACGACCTGTTCTTGAGCCAGCAAATCGCGCACTTCCTCGAAAAGCTCGCCAGCTATCAGGACCGCAACGGCACGGTCCTCGACAACTCCATCATCATGTACGGCAGCGGCGCCAGCACCACCCATACCTCCACCAATCTCCCCACTCTCATCGCCGGCGGGGCCAACATGGGCCTTAAGCACGGCCGTTACTGGAAAAACGGCCAAACGCGCATGTCTAACGTCTATCTCAGCATTCTCCACTCCCTTGGCGTCCCCCAGGAGGCGTTTGCCGACAGCACCGGCACCCTCAGCAACTCCATCTTCGGACGCGTCTGAAACACACCGGCCCCGTCCCGCATCTCTAGAATTGGAGCACCTTGTCTGTCATGATCTTACGCCGAGTCGTCCCCCAACTTCTACTTACCGCCGCCCTCCTTTTCGCCCAAAAGCAAAAGAACGTCAAACCCGGCTTCAACATGTTCTCCCTCGAACAGGACATCCAGCTAGGGAAAGAGTCCGCTGCCCAGATTGAACGCGAATTGCAGGTCGTGAACGATCCTAGGCTCTCCGGCCTGATCGACCGCATCGGCCGCAAGCTCGTGGCTGCCAACGCTGCTGACCAGAAAAACGCTCAGTTCCCCTTTACCTTTAAAATCATTAACGAACCCTCCATCAACGCTTTCGCCCTTCCGGGCGGGCCCATGTTCATCCAAACCGGCCTCATCGCTGCTGCTGACAACGAAGCCCAAGTCGCCGGCGTCATGGGCCACGAAATGGCCCACGTCATCCTCCGCCATGGCACCAATCAAGCCTCCAAAGCCAACCTCCTGCAACTCCCCGCTGCCATCGCCGGCGGCCTGTTCGACAAAGGCGGAATGCTAGGCACTCTCTCCCAGATGGGCATCGGCCTCGGCCTGAACTCCGTCCTTATGAAGTTCTCCCGCAACGCCGAATCCGACGCCGACCTCCTCGGCGCGCGCCTCCTCCACACTGCCGGCTATAACCCCGTCGAACTCGCCCGTTTCTTCGAAAAACTCGAAGCCGAGTCCGGCAAAGGCAACGCCGTCAGCAACTTCTTCGCCTCCCACCCCAACCCCGGCAATCGCGTCAAGGCCATTCAGGCTGACATGAGGTTTTATCCCCGGGCCAACTACGAAAGCACCGCCGCCACCGCGGACTTCAACGCCGCCAAAGCCGTTGCCCGCGGTATGCCCAAGCCCCCCGCCAAGCGGCAGCAAGGCACGGTCGCCGCGCCGCCCCAGAACGGTGGCCGACAGCCCGACACGCAGGCCCGCCAAGGCTTCAAGGTCCAGCGCACCCCCCTCTACGCCATCGCCCTCCCCGACGATTGGCAATCCCAACTCGCCCAGGATCAGGTCTCCCTCACCCTCGCCGCCGCCGACGGTCTCCTCAAAGGGGCTAACGGACAGAACGACGTTGCCCACGGCGTCCTCATCAGTATCAACCAAGTCCAAAGCCAGAACCTAGATAACGAAACCCAAGCCCTGCTCAAAGGCCTCCTCCAAGGCAACTCCGGCGTCCGTCAAACCGGCAACTCCGAACGCCTCCAGGTCAACGGCGCTCCCGCCCTCCTCACCGCGTTTGAAGGCCAAAGCGGCATGCGGCAAGGGGAAAGGGAGATCATCCGCGTACTCACGGTCATGCATCCCCAGGGCCTCTTCAACGCCGTCTTCGTCTCTCCTGAAAGCCGTTGGCGCATGGCCGAATCCGAATACCAGGAAATGATCCGCAGCCTCCGCTTCTAGCTCCGGTGCGCTACTCCGCCGCCCTCTTCGACGGCCCCGGCCTCCCGCTTCGCCTCGCTGAGTTCGCCCTGCCGCCCGTCGGCCCGGGCGAACTCCTCGTCAGAATCACCGCTTGCACCATCTGCGGCAGTGACCTCCATACCCTCGCCGGTCGCCGCCCCGCCCCGGTCCCCTCCATCCTTGGCCACGAAGCCCTCGGCCTAGACGTCTCGACCGGCCAGCGCGTCACTTGGTCAATCATGGCCTCCTGCGGCCACTGCCCCCTCTGCCTCCGCGGCCTCCCCCAAAAGTGCGAAGCGATGTTCAAGTACGGCCACGCCAAACACGAAGCCCGCCCCTCCGGCGGCCTCTCCGAATACATCATCCTCCGCCTCGGAACCACCGTCCTCCCCGTCCCGGATTCGCTCCCCGACGCCGTCGCCTGCCCCCTCAACTGCGCCACCGCCACCATCGCCGCCTGCCTCCGACCCGCCGGCAACCTCGCCGCCGCCGACGTTCTCATCCAAGGCGCCGGCCTCCTCGGCCTCACCGCCGCCGCCTTGGCCGCCGCCGCCGGTGCCGCCCAAATCCACGCCGTCCACCCCGACTCGTCCTCCCTCCCGCCCGTCGATTTCGCTCTCGAACTCTCTGGCCACTCCGCCGCCCTCCCGCCCCTCCGCATCGGCGGCCTCTACGTCCTCGCCGGAGCCGTCTTCTCGACGCCACCCCTCCCCCTCGACCCCGAAACCCTCGTCCGCCGCCTCCTCCGCATCCAAGGCGTCCACAATTACACCCCCGCCGACCTCGCCACCGCCCTTGAATTCCTCCTCCAACATCACCACCGCCACCCCTTCGCCGAACTAGTCCCCCAATCCTTCCCGCTCTCCCAAATCAACGAAGCCTTGGCCTATCAAACCCTCCACCGCCCCGCCCGCGTCCTCATCCGCCCCTAAGCCAGCAGCTCCTTCATCACCCGCGCCTCCTCCGTCGGGCCAATCAACCGCTGATTCAACCCCAAGTACGGGTAGTGCAGCGTATGCGGGTTCAACCCTAACTGATGCAGCACCGTCGCCTGTAAGTCCCGCGGCGTCATCTTGTCTTTCGTCACATAGTAACCAATATCATCCGTCTCCCCGAAGTTCAGCCCTTTCTTGATCCCGCCCCCCGCCATCCACATCGTGTACGCGTACGGGTGATGATCCCTCCCCACAAACGCCCCCTCCTTCCCGCCCCGGTTCTCCCGCATCGGCGTCCGCCCAAACTCGCCGCCCCACACCACCAACGTCTCGTCCAGCAATCCCCGCTGCTTCAAGTCCTTCAACAGCGCCGTCACCGCCTGGTCCGCCGACCGGATATGCGGCCGCAACGCAAATTGAATATCGTCCCGCTTACTCGTCCCGTGGTGGTCCCAACCCCAGTCAAAAATCTGCACAAACCGCACTCCGTTTTCCACCAACCGCCGCGCCAGCAAACAGTTATTCGCCAAACTGGTTTTGCCCGGCTCCGTCCCGTACGCCTCATGCACCGCCGCCGGTTCCTTCGATATATCCATCACCTTCGGCACCGAAATCTGCATCCGATACGCCAGCTCATACTGCCCCATCCGCGCCTCGATCTCCGGATCCCCCGCCTGCTTGCCCTGCATCGCGTTCAGGTCCTTCATCGCGTCGATCGTCTTCCGCCGCACCCCGCGCGTCATCCCCTCCGGGTCGGACAAATACAGCACCGGGTCCCCATGCGACCGGCAGTGCACCCCTTGATGCACGCTCGGCAAAAACGCGCTGCCCCACAAACTCTTCCCCCCGTCCGGGTTATTCCCCCCGCTCGTCAACACCACAAACCCCGGCAAATCCTCGTTCGCCGTCCCCAACCCGTAAGTCGCCCACGCCCCCATCGACGCAAACCCAAACCGCGGATTCCCCGTGTGCAAAAACAACTGCGCCGGCGCGTGGTTGAACTGGTCCGTACTCATCGACCGGATCATCGTCACATCATCCACTACCGTCGAAAAATGCGGCAAAAGCTCGCTTAACCAGGTCCCCGCCTGGCCGTGCTGCTTGAACTTGTACGGCGTCCCCAACATCCGCGGCACGCCCTTGATAAACGCAAACCGTTTGCCTTTCAGTAACTCATCCGGGCAAGGCTTCCCGTCGTACTTAACTAACTCCGGCTTATAGTCAAACAGCTCCAACTGACTCGGAGCGCCCGCCATATGCAGAAAGATCACCGACTTCGCCTTCGCCGCGTGGTCCGGCTTCTTCCCCCCCTGCGCCTCGGCTAGAAAGGCGTTAGCCAGCCCCATCCCGCAACCCGTTAAAAAGTGTCGGCGCGTCCCCGCCAAGGCCGCTTTCAGTCGTTCGTTCATCGCCGTGTCACCGTCTCATCCAGATTCAAAATCGTATTCGCCACCACCACCCACGCCGCCTTCGCCGCATCGCCCACCTGCGGTTTGCCAACCGCCACCGGCCGCGAAGCCACCAGCCCCGGGTCAAAAACCTGCCCCGCCGCTTTCACCCCGTTTCGCGCCACCCGAATCGCCACCACGTTCTTCCCGGGCCGAAACGCCTTCTGCCCGTCGTCGTTAATCGGGTATTCATAGTGCCCGCTCCGCTCGAAAATGTTATTCAACGCCGCCACCCCGTTCACCCAAACATCAAACTGCGCATTCGTCCGCACCGGCATCTTAAAGTCCGTCGGCACCCGCGCCGGCAAATCAAACTCATACCGCAGCCACAGCACATCGCTATCCCAAACGGTCTTCACCGGCGTCGTCTCGCTCGGCTTTTCAAAATACCCGAAGTAACCCGGCCCCGCCCCCCAACTCCGGTCGTCGAACCCCGGCTTCATCCATCCCTCGCCCGGCTCGGATGTCTTGAATCGCCACTCCCGCGGCGTCGTCCGGGCATCCGGAATCACAGCCTCCCGCCGGTCTTCGCTGTATAGAAACTCTTGATACCGCGTCAACTTACTAACATTCTCCGGCTGTTTACTCAGCTCCGCCGCCGTCTGCGCGTGCAGTAACTCCACCCGCCGCCGCTCCGCCACCGTCGGCTTCCGCAGCAGCGCCAGCTCAAACAACCGTCCCACCGGGTCCGCCGCCGCCTCCCGCCGCGCCCGCTCCGCCAGCTTCTGGGCCGCCTCCATAAACGTCGGGTCGTTCATCGTCGTCAAAGCCTGCAGCGGCGTATTCGTCCGAATCCGCCGAATCGAGCAGGTTTCTCCGTTCGGCGCGTCAAAATTCATCATCGAAGGGTACGCGCTCGTCCGCCGCATAAATGTATACAGCGCCCGCCGATACCGGTCCTCTCCCGCCGAAGTGTTCCAGCTATCGCCGTTGTAAACCACCAGCCACACCCCCTCCGGCTGCCACGGCATCACCGGCGGCCCGTACATCTTCTTACTCAACAACCCCGCGCTTGCCAGCGCCTGGTCCCGCACCATCTCCGCATCCAGCCGGAACCGCGCCCCCCGCGCATAATACTTATTCTGCGGATCCTTCTCCAGCAACTCCTTACTCACATCCGAGTTCTGCTTGTAAGTCCCGCTCATCACAATCGTCTTCAACAACCGCTTCACATCCCAGTCTTTCTGGAAGTCCAGCGCCAAATAATCCAACAACTCCGGATGCGTCGGCGGCACCCCTTGCGTCCCAAAATCTTCCTCGCTATCCACCAACCCCCGGCCCATCACCCGGCTCCAGAACCGATTCACCGTCACCCGCGCCGTCAACGGATTGTCCTTGCTCACAAGCCACTGCGCCAGTCCCAACCGGTTCCGCGGAGCTTTCGCCGGCAGGGCGGGGAAGGCCGCCGGCGTACCCGCCTCCACCGTCTCTCCCGGCGTCAAAAAGTTCCCCCTCTCATAAATCCGCGTCTTCCGCTGCTTATCCGCCTCCAACTCCCGCATCACCAGCGTCGATGCCTTCGCCGTCAGCTTCAACACCGGCCGGTCCGACGGATGGTCGTCGTCCGCCGTCTGGTTAAAAAACGCGTAAAGCTGAAAAAACTCTTTGTGAGTCAGCGGGTCGTACTTGTGCGTGTGGCACTGCGCGCATCCCCATGTCTGCCCCATCCAAACCTGCCCCGTCGTCGCCAATCGATCCCGAATCGCCAGGTCCCGATACTCCTCATCGTCCGTCCCACCCTCGGTATTCGTCATCGTGTTCCGATGAAACCCCGTCGCAACCAAATCATCCACCGACGGATCCGCCACTAAGTCTCCGGCCAACTGCTTCACCGTAAACTCATCAAACGGCATGTTATCGTTGTAAGCTCGAATCACCCAGTCCCGATACGGCCAGATACTCCGCTTACTATCTTTCTCGTACCCCTGCGTATCCGCATACCGCGCCAAATCCAGCCAAATCTTCGCCCACCGCTCCCCGAACTGCGGATTCCCCAGCAACGCGTCTACATACTTCTCGTACGACCCGCCCTTCAGATACTCCGCCGCCACCGACGGCTCCGGCGGAACCCCAATCAAATCCAGCGCCACCCGTCGAGCCAACGTCGCCCGATCCGCCTCCTTCGACCCCTTCAACCCCATCGTCTCCAACTTCGCCAACACGAACGAATCGATCCCCGCGCCCACCGGCTTCTTCGGCTTCTGATACGCCCAATGCTCCGTAAACGGAGCCCCCGCTCCAATCCACTCTTTTAACGTCGCCACTTCGGCAGCCGTCAGCCGCTCGCCCGTCGGAGGCATCGGCCGCGTCGCATGGCTGACGCGCGCCAATATCCGCGCCCCCCGCGCCAGCGCCCCACCGTCCGCCCGATCCAGCCGCAGCCCCGCCTGCCGAGCCTGCTCGTCCGGCCCATGGCAGGCCATGCATTTCTTACTCAGCAGCGGCCGTACATCCCGCTGAAAGTCGGGCCCTTGTGCCCAAATCGCCAGTCCGCATAACGCCAGAAACAACAGCCGCATGCACATTAGCTTATCGCAATGATATGCTCCCCCCATGAGTCTGGCTCGCCTCTTCCTGTTCTGCGCCCCCCTCGCCCTCGCCCAGCCGGAAGCCCTCGAACACTTCGAATCCAAAGTCCGCCCTGTCCTGCTTAAGAACTGCGTCTCCTGCCACGGCCCCGCCCAGCAGTCGTCCTCCCTGCGCGTCGACTCCCGCGACAGCCTCCTAAAAGGCGGCAACCGCGGCCCCGCCCTCATCCCCGGCAACCTCCAACTCAGCCCCCTCCTCCGCGCCATCCGCCACGACGATCTCAAAATGCCGATGGGCTCAAAGCTCCCCGCCGCCGACATCGCCGCCCTCGAACAATGGGTCAAAGCCGGCGCCCCCTGGCCCGCCGAAAAATCCGCGACCGGCCCCGGCGCCCCCGGCTACTACGACAAGCTCCGCCGCGAACACTGGGCCTTCCAACCCATCCGCCGCCTCCCCGCGAAATCAATCGACGAACTCCTCCCCACCCCCGGCGCCCCAGCCGACCGCCCCACCCTCCTCCGCCGCCTCTCCTTCGTCCTCACCGGCCTCCCGCCCACCCCTCTCGAAGTCGACCTCTTCCAGCAGGATCAAGCCCCCGGCGCCTACGACCGCCAAGTCGACCGCCTCCTCCGCTCCCCCCACTTCGGCGAACAATGGGCCCGCCACTGGATGGACCTCATGCGCTTCGCCGAAACCTTCGGCAACGATTGGAACTACGAAATCAACGGTGCCCACCACTACCGCGACTACCTCATCCGAGCCTTCAACGCCGACGTCCCTTACAGCCAACTCGTCCGCGAACATCTCGCCGGGGACCAACTCCCCACCCCCCGCCTCAACCCCACCACCCATCTCAACGAATCGAAAATCGGCACCACTTCCCTCCGCCTCGGCGAACTCGGCCACGACGATTGCGTCCGCTTCCGCCAAATCCGCACCGACGTCGTCGACAACCAAATCGACACCCTCGGCAAAGCCTTCCTCGGCCTCACCATCGCCTGTGCCCGCTGCCACGACCACAAGCTCGACCCCATCCCCACCGCCGATTACTATGCCCTCTATGGCGTTCTGACCAGCTCCCGCATGGTCATGCAGTCCGCCGACCTCCCCAGCTCCCACGCCGCCGTCAAGCAGCGCCTGGCCGCCCTCAAACCCCAAATCCGCCGCGAACTCGCCGCCACCTGGCGCGCCGAAGCCGCCGCCATCCCCCGCTACCTCCACGCCGCCCAACGGACCCTCGCCAAATCCCCCACCAACCCCGCCGATCTCGCCGACCTCAACCTCGACCGCCTCCAATCCTGGCTCGCCGAACTCGATCAACCCAACGCCCCCCTCGAACATCCCCTCTCCCCCCTCCGCAAATTCCAGCCGGACCTCTACCGCGCCGAACAAACCCAGCGCCAAGCCTACAACCGTGAAAACTTCCGGCCCTTTCCCGCTTGGCAAGCCGAAGGCTCCGGCCTCCTCGCCGGCCCCTCCCAACCCGGCGAATTCGCCATCGCCTCCTCCGGCCCCACGGCGCTCTCCGGCCTCTATCCCGCCGGCCTCTACACCCACCTCCTCTCCTCCCGCCTCGATGGAGCCCTCCGCTCCCCCCTCGTCCCCAAAGACAAAAAGTTCGTCAGCTTCGAAGTCCTAGGTGGCCAACTCGGCTCCCGCCGAACCATTCTTGATAACTGCATGTTGAGCGAGGATTATCAGTTACTCGAATCCACCCGCCCCACCTGGATCAAAGTACCTAACCGCGACGACCAACCCGGCCTCCCTTACTACATCGAGTTAGTCACCAAACACCTCAACCCACGTATCCCCGACCGCCCCGGCCGCCTCAAAACCACCCCCGAACAGCTCGCCGCCCCCAACTCCTATTTCGGCTTCGTTCGCGCCGTCCTCCACGACGTCGACGCCACCCCTAAGCCCGATCTCGCCCCCCTCCTTCCCCTCCTCTCCGCCACCCCCGCCCAACTCCCCGCCCGCTACGCCGCCGTCATCGCGGAAGCCCTCACCGCCTGGGAATCCGGCCGCGCGACAGACTCCGACGTCTACTGGCTCTCCTGGATGCTCGAAAAAAGCCTACTCTCGAACACCGCCACCCCCGCGATCCTCGAATACAGAAACCTCGAAGCCCTCCTCGCCGCCCCCACCACCTTCCAAGGCATGGCCGACCTCGACCCCGGCTACAACGTCCCCATCCTCATCGGTGGCGACGCCGAGCGCAAAGGCCGCGTCGTCCCCCGCGGCTTCGTCTCCCTCCTTCCCGCCGTCCATCCCACCCGCTCCGGCCGCCTCGACGTCGCCGAAAGCATCCTCGCCCCCACTAACCCCCTCACCGCCCGCGTCATCGTCAACCGCCTCTGGCAACACGCCTTCGGCCGCGGCCTCGTCTCCACCGCCGATAACTTCGGCACCTACGGCGAACGCCCCACCAACCCCGACTTACTCGACCACTTAGCCACCACCTTCGTCGACCAAGGCTGGTCCATCAAAAAACACCTCCGCCTCCTCGTCACTTCGCAAGCCTTTCAAGCCGTCGGCCGCCCCGTCCGCCGCCTCGAGGCCGAAGCCATCCGCGACAACCTCCTCGCCGTCTCCGGCCGCCTTGACCGTTCGCTCTACGGCCCCAGCATCCAACCCCACCGCGAAGAACCCAAGGACTACCGCAAGCTCCACCAAGGCCCCCTCGACGGCCTCGGCCGCCGTAGCATCTACGTCAAGGTCACCCGCCACGAAGGCTCGGCGTTCCTCGAAACCTTTGACTTCCCCAACCCCAACGTCGCCCGCGGCACCCGCGACGTCACCAACGTCCCCCCCCAAGCCCTCGCCCTCCTAAACGACCCCTTTGTCCTCGACCAGGCCGGCGTATGGGCCGACCGCCTCCTCGCCCAACCCGCCCCCTCCGCCGAAGCCCGCCTCACCGCCATGTTCCGCCAAGCCCTCAGCCGCCCGCCCTCCTCCGCCGAACTTGAACGCTTCCTCGGACTCTCCCGGAAACTGGCCAGCCTCCATAAAGTCGCCCCCGACAAGCTCCTCTCCAGCCGGCCAGTCTGGAAGGATCTCGCCCATTCTCTCTTCAACCTCAAGGAATTCCTTTACCTCAGATGACCCGCCGCCAAGCCCTCCAATCCGCCTCCCTCGGTTTCGGTTACACCGCCTTTGCCAGCCTCCTCGCCGGCAAACCCCACTTCCCGGCCCGCGCCAAAAACGTCATCTTTTGCTTCATGCCCGGCGGCGTCTCCCACGTCGATAGCTTCGACCCCAAACCCAAACTCAACGAACTCGACGGCCAATCCTTCTCCGGCTTCTATCAAGTCGGCGCCAAAGCCGAAACCAATCGCAAGTGGGTCGGCAGCCCCTGGCAGTTTAAGCAGCACGGCCAGTCCGGCGCCTGGGTCAGCGACTTATTCCCCCACTTATCCTCCTGTGTCGACCACATGGCCTTTGTCCGCTCCATGGTCTCCGGCTTCCCCCTCCATCCCCGCGCCAACTTACTCATGCACACCGGCCGCAACACCGGCGGCTTCCCCAGCCTCGGCTCATGGGTCAACTACGCCCTCGGTAGCGAGAACAAAAACCTCCCCGGCTACGTCCTCCTCCACGCCGGCGCCGTCCCCCCCGGCGGCCTCGAAAACTTCTCCAACGGCTTCCTCCCCGCCACTTACCAAGCCACCGCCATGCAAGCCGAAGGCAAGCCGGTTCTCAACATCGACCCCGCCGACAAAGACCCCAAAATCCAACGCGCCAAACTCGATGTCCTCCTCCAGCAGGACCGCCAGTTCCTCTCGACCACTCGCAACGACGACGCCATCGATTCCGCCATCCGAAACTATGAAATGGCCTATACAATGCAGTCCGTCGTGCCCGATGTCTTAAGCCTCGACAAAGAATCCCCCGCCACCAAGGCCCTCTACGGCCTCGAAGCCGGCGACCGCCACCAACGCAACTACGCCCTCCAGTGCCTCCGGGCCCGCCGCCTCGTCGAAGCCGGCGTCCGCTTCGTCGAAATCACCTGCCCCGAAGTCTACGGCGGAGACAACGGCACCTGGGACCAACACTCCGAACTTAAAAAGGGCCACGAAGGCAACGCCCGCATCACCGACCAACCCATCGCCGCCCTCATCAAGGACCTAGCCTCCCGCGGCCTCCTCAAAGAGACTCTCATCGTCTGGGCCACCGAGTTCGGCCGCACCCCCCACGCCCCCAAGCCCGACTGTCGCGACCATCACGAAACCGCCTTCACCATCTGGATGGCCGGCGGAGGCATCAAAGGCGGCCTCACTTACGGAGCCACCGACGAAATGGGCATGAAGTCCATCGAAAACGTGACGGAAGTCCACGACCTACACGCGACAATCCTCCATACTCTCGGCCTCGACCACAAGAAACTAACTTACCGCTTCGGCGGCCGCGAAGTAAGTCTCACCGACGTCCACGGCGTCGTCGTCAAAGCCCTCCTCGCCTAGCGCTGTTCGAATCCATTCGCAATCGCATGCCACTTCTCTGCCGCTGCATATACCCACGCCGACCGCATCCGCCATTGGATCTGCTCATTCAATTCCGGGGTCGTGCTGATGATTCCCGTCCGTTCCGCTTTCTTAATCGTTTCCATCGCTTCTTCAAGATAGACTTTCGCCAAATCACTGAACGGCCGATCCTTTGTGTCGATCTTCTTCTTCACATCGTCCCATGACATACCCGTCTTGTACCCTCGCGCCGAATCTCGCCAAGCGTGTACTACGTCGACTGCGGCTTCTCGAATATCGTCGACGGAGATAGTCTTCTGTCCCGGCCTCTCAAATTTCATCGTCTCCGGCTTCAGCGACCTCAGGAACTCGTCTGTCGTTCCCACTTTCGTCCCTGACAATTTGGTAAAGATCTGGTGGTGCAGCGCCCCTTCCGCGTGCGCCTGCCTCGCTAATTCGGTCCGGATTCCTGCCCGGACGGTCGGTATCACATCCTCTGCCTTTATCTCCTTAAAGACCGCCTCTCCCAACTTCTCCTGTTCCGTCTTGTAAGTGCAGCCAATGGGCGTCCCCCGGCCCCCCATTTTAATGCGGGCTTTCGTCGCCACGTCGTCTAGATAGAGATCGAACTTTTTCAGGATGGCCGGAGGAAGGCCGCTAATGCCCTTGTCCCTGATCCACTCTTCCACTGTCTTTCCTCCCCGGTCGGCCATCTTCGTCTTACCCAAATCTTGCAGCAGACCTGCCAACTCGGTTTGGCCTTTCAATATCTCCCCCGTATTGTAAATGTTCGCCGGCCCTCCCAACGCCTCCATGATCTCCTTCTCGAACTTATTTCCCTTTCCAATCAGGTCATGCCCGGGTCGCTTCGACAGCCGTCCGATCTCATCGCTATGTTGCTTTACATGCTCAATCCAGTGGGCGTCCATCTTCGTCTCGTATTTGATCAGCTTTGGCAGGGGAAGGCCGCTGGCCTTGTTCTCTACCAGCATGTACCCTTTGCTGTTGAGCTCCTTCACCTTCTCCACCGCCTGCTTCACCCGCCCAGGAGTATTTTCCGCAACCCACTCTGAACTGCTCTTCGCCCCCGCGGCGAGTTTGTTGTAGAAGTTAGTGATCTTATCCTCGAACTGCGTCTTGAACGCGGCAAACTTATCCATCGGCAACTGCTCCTTCAGCAGCTTGACAAAGGTTTGCACTTCCGGGTGCGCGTATACTTTCTTAATCAGCCCCGCCGCCCCGCCTGCCAACTTACTCGCCAGGGTCGTCACTCCGTGTGCCAGGCCGCCGATCGCCGCGCCGCAAACCCCCTCTACGCCCACGTCCATGAACCCCTTCGCAATCGCCCACGGCAGCGAGTCGCCCTTCAAATAGTAGTCCTGCGCCCGAGGCAGGATGTGGGGCAAACTGATCACCGTCCCGTCGATCATCGCCGCCGCTACGGCGTAAACCTTCGGACTGCTCAACGCCAGTTGCTCCAATCCTCTGGCCCGGCCCGCCAACGTTCCCATCCCGCCCGTCATCACCCCTAACAACGCAATGTCGGCCTCCACTGCCGCATCCCGCACAAATTTCGACCATTCCGCCCGTGTCTCGGATAAGCCGCTAAACGCCTCCGCCGCGCGCCCCTGCGCCGTCAACCCAATTTGTAGCTTTTCGTAACCCGCGCGCATCTTCGTTTGGCACGTTTCCGCGTCGCCGTGCCGACCCGCCTCTCTCGCTTCGATGAAGAGTTTGTGCGCGTCGTTCAGGCTCTTCGACGACTGATCCATCGCCGTCTGCATCTGCTCGGAGTCACCCCAAAAGCTGTGCACCTCGAACCCTTGGGCCTCTTTCGTTATCTTCAGAAACTTATCCACGTCCCGCTGCAACGCGCCCTGCACGTCAAGGTCACTCCGCATCCCCTGCGCCTGTGCCGAAGGTCCTCCCGCACGAGGACGTTCCCCAGCCACCACCTCGCCTTCAGGCAACCCTTGCTGAGCTTTCTCGATCGGTGCCGTCTCCGTCGCCCCAACTCTCCATACCCCATCCGCGCCGCCAGTGCTAATTTTCATGGTTCTCCTCTTCGCACCGGTTATCGGGTATCGTATCTCCAAGTTGCTAGACTCATTCCAGATGCCCCACATCCTCTTCCCCGTCGATTTTTCCACCCCCTGCTCGAACATCGCCCCCGCCGTCCACGGCTGGGCCGTCCGCTCACGCTCGGACGTCACCCTCCTCCACGTCCACGAAACCCCCTTCCTCGCCATCGAGTATCCCAACCTCGTAGCCGAACTCGCCACCCTCCGCGAAGCCTCCCATTCCCAACTCGACGCCTTCCTCCTCCACGCCTTCCCCGAAGTCGCCGTCCGCCGCCTCCAACTCGACGGCCGCCCCGGCACCGCCATCACCGATTACGCCGCCGCCAACGGCATCTCGCTGATCATGCTCCCCACCCACGGCTACACCCGCTTTCGCCAACTCCTCCTCGGCTCGGTCGTCGCCAGCGTCCTTCACGACAGCGAAATCCCCGTCTGGACCAGCGCCCACGCCGATTCCCCCCTCCTCGCCCCCGTCCCCAAACACATCCTCTGCGCCATCGATTGTGGCCCCCAAACACAAAACGTGCTAGCCTCGGCCGTCAAAGTCTCCCGCCAGTTCAACGCCCCCCTCCGCATCGTCTATTGGCACCCCGCTGACTCCCGTTTTCCCAGCGCCACCGCCGACCGGGCCCATCAACTCGTCCACGAAGCCGCTCTCGAACACTACCAATCCATCGCCGCCGATCTCGACCTCCCCGAATATCTCGAAGTCCTCGAAGAGCATACCCTCGTCGAAGGCGTCCAAAACGCGATCGCCAACCACAAAGCGGATCTTCTCGTCATCGGCCGCGGTCGCATCCAAGGCGTCCTCGGTCGCCTCCGGTCCAACTCGCACGACCTCATCCGCTCCGCCCCCTGCCCCGTCCTCAGCGTCTAACGGCCCAACAGAATCCCCACTCCCGCTCCCATTAACAACGCGACAAATCCCCACGCCGCAGACCGCCGAAACTCGCCCCGGCCCACCACCAACGCAATCCCCAGTTTCACCACCGTATTCGCCATGCACCCCACCGCCACCGCCAGCGCCGCCGTCCCCACCACAGCGTCGGACTTCGCCATCGCAATCGTCAACGCGTCCACGTCCGTCAACCCCAGCACCGCCCCCGACAAAACGAGCCCCGCTCCGCCACCCCACTCCCGCGCCCACCGCAATCCAAACAATACCGCCTGAAACAAAACCGCCATCTGCAGCGCCGCCCCCACCTGCAGCGGGTTCTCCCCCGTCTCCGCCGTCCCTCCCGCCGCCTTATCCCGATAAAGTCCCCACCCCGCAAACCCCATCCCCACCACCGCCGGCACCGCCACATATGGCAACACCGCCCAGGCCAACGCGGGATTCAAAATCGCCGTCGCCACCCCCACCCGCACATACATCACCGTACATGCCGTAATCACCCCCAACGCCAACGCCCCGCCCGCTCCCGCCTCCTTCGCGCTCGTCCGCGCAAACGACAGCGTCACGTTCGTCGACGATACCAACCCCCCCAACAGCCCCGACAGTACCGACCCCTTCCCCGGCCCCACCATCGCCCGCGCCGCGTATCCCAAGAAATTCAATCCCGAAATTAGCAAAACCACAATCCACAGTTCCCGCGGCTTCACCCCGCCCCACGGTCCGTACGGTCCCTCCGGCAACAGCGGCAACACCACCAGCGCCATCAGTCCAAACCGAAACCCCGACCGCAGCCCCTCATCCGGCAACTTTTCCGCCCATTCGTGCAGTCTCGATTTCTCCGCCAATAACACCGACGTCATCGCAATCATGCCACTCGCCAACTTCCACTCCCCCAACCCCGCGAGCACCCCTGCCGCCAAAACCACCAGCGCCGCCGCCTCCGTCGTCGCCCCCGCATCCGTCCGGCTCACCCGCACATATGCCGCCACCACTAACCCCACCGCCCCCGCCAACAACACCGTGGCCAGCGGCGCATAATCGGCCCACAGTAGCCCGGCCGCCCCCCCCCACCCCCCCCCCCACCCAAAACCTCTCCCCCCCCCCCACCCCACCCCCCTTCCCCTGCCG
>Ga0163144_10013818_pt1 | contig 16807 bp, 13 predicted proteins | sample OliLak19BULKMAT1_FD_123175 | JGI IMG/M metagenome (GOLD analysis project Ga0163144, IMG submission 123175) | Freshwater microbial mat bacterial communities from Lake Vanda, McMurdo Dry Valleys, Antarctica - Oligotrophic Lake LV.19.BULKMAT1 | ecosystem: Environmental > Aquatic > Freshwater >... | reverse complement strand
GTTGCGGCGAGCAAGCTGCGTCGTGCTCAGATGGCGATCGAGGGTGCTCGAAGTTATTCTGAAAAGCTTAAAGAAATAGGCGACGAACTTTTGGAAGGTCTGCTCAAAGCTAAGGCGAGCGGGCCCGCACAGGCGGAAGTGCTTTTGCCCAACCTTCATCCTTTGCTTTCTGCAAAGCGTCCTCTGGCGGACGCTGCTGGAAATGAAGCTGAAGAGGGTAAAAAGACAGTCGCACTTGTTGTGGTTGCCTCGGATCGTGGTCTTTGTGGCGCTTACAACTCGGGCGTTTTGCGTGTAGCGATTCGTCGCTACAAAGAACTTGCCGCGACTGAAGGCATCGAAGTGAAGCTGTTCACCGTTGGAAGAAAAGCCCGTGAATACTTCAAAAAACGGGGCATCGATGGTTACGATTTCGAAAACTTTTGGGCTGGTAAATTTAATGTGAAGGATGCGGATAGGGTCACCAAGGACCTTACCGAGAAGTTTCTTGCCGGAGAAATCCAAGAAGCCACAGTTGTTTACACGCAGTTTCAGTCGGCTCTCTTTCAAGAAGTAAAAGAGAAACGTCTTTTGCCTATGGCGTTGAGCGTGGCTGAACTTTATGAAGACAAGCCTGTCATCGACGGAAAACTTCCTACCCCCTACATCGCCGAGCCAAACTCTGCTGAACTTTTTGGAAGCTTGCTTCCTGTTCAGTTGAGAATGCAAGTGTATGCGCTCCTCGCAGACAGCTTAGCGTCTGAGCTGGGCGCTCGTATGACAGCAATGGACAATGCGACTCGCAACGCAGGCGACATGATTTCGAGAATGACTCTTGAAGCTAACCGCTTACGTCAGGCCGCAATTACTAAAGAACTTATGGAAATTATCGGTGGAGCGGAAGCCCTTAACGGCTAATCGCAAATTCCGGATCAAACCGCATACAAGGAGTATATAGAGTCATGGGAACAGCAATTGAAAATGGAAAAGTGACACAAGTTTTGGGTCCTGTTGTGGACATCGAATTTCCTACTGGAAAACTTCCTGAGATTTACACAGCTTTGAAAGTTACAAACAAAGCTATCGACGACAAAGAGTGGAACCTTGTTCTCGAAGTGGCCCTTCATTTGGGTGAGAACACCGTTCGCGCTATCTCCATGGATGCGACTGACGGTCTTGTTCGTGGACAACAAGTGCAAAACACTGGCAAGCCCATTCAGGCACCAGTAGGTGCAGCTGTTTTGGGTCGAATCATCAACGTGACTGGCGACCCTATCGACGAGCGCGGTCCTATCGACACTAAAAAGTTCAACCCTATTCACCGCGCTCCTCCTGCTTTCAAAGATCAGGCGACAAGCGTTGAGCCTCTCTGGACAGGCATTAAAGTTGTAGACCTTTTGGCTCCTTACTCTAAGGGTGGAAAAATTGGTCTCTTCGGCGGAGCCGGCGTAGGCAAAACTGTTTTGATTCAAGAGTTGATTCGTAACATCGCAACTGAGCACGGCGGTTACTCAGTGTTTGCAGGTGTGGGTGAGCGTACACGTGAGGGTAACGACCTTTGGCAAGAGATGACAGAGTCGGGCGTTATTGCGAAGACAGCGCTCGTGTTTGGTCAGATGAACGAGCCTCCTGGAGCTCGTGCTCGCGTGGCCTTGACGGGCCTTTCTATTGCGGAATATTTCCGTGACGAAGAGAACCAAGACGTTTTGTTGTTCATTGATAACATTTTCCGATTCACTCAAGCGGGATCGGAAGTGTCGGCACTATTGGGTCGTATTCCTTCTGCGGTAGGTTACCAACCTACTCTCGGAACTGAGATGGGAACTCTTCAAGAGCGCATCACGTCTACTAACAAGGGATCGATCACTTCTGTGCAAGCGGTTTACGTTCCTGCGGACGATTACACGGATCCTGCTCCAGCGGCGACATTCTCCCACTTGGACGCTACGACTAACTTGTCTCGTGCAATCTCTGAGCTTGGAATTTACCCTGCAGTAGATCCTTTGGCTTCAGCTTCTCGAATCTTGTCTGAGGACGTTGTTGGAAAAGAACATTACGACACGGCTCGTGGCGTTCAAAAAATTCTTCAGCGTTACAAAGAGCTTCAAGACATCATCGCGATTTTGGGTATGGACGAGCTTTCTGACGAAGACAAAACGGTTGTAGGCCGTGCACGTCGCGTTCAGAAGTTCTTGTCTCAGCCTTTCTTCGTTGCTGAGCAGTTTACGGGCGCTCCTGGCAAATATGTTTTGATCGAAGACACCGTTCGTTCATTCAAAGAAATCCTCGACGGAAAACACGACTCTCTTCCAGAACAAGCGTTCTACATGGTGGGAACAATTGAAGAAGCGATCGAGAAGGCGGCTACTTTGTAATGTTGACTCTTTCTCTTCAAACTCCTGGTCGCAAACTGGTGCAAAAGCTTGAGGTGTCGGAAGTGCAAGCTCCCGGCGCCATGGGCACTTTGCAAATTTTGCCAGATCACGCGAACTTTGTGACTCAGCTTGAAACGGGTGCGCTGAAATGGCGTATTCCTGGTGAGCACGAGTTGCACACGGCGATTGTGACTAAAGGGTTTCTTCAAATCAAAGAAGGCGTTGTGACTGTGTTGGCGGATGTGTCTGAGCTTGGATATGAGATCGACAAAGGTCGTGCGCAAGTTGCATTTGAAGAAGCTAAGAAAAATCTTGAGTCGGGTGGTTTGTCCTCTGAAGAGTTTGAGCGTAACCAGTTTAGACTTCAACGAGCGTTGACCCGCTTGGACGTTGCTCCCTGAGCGAATATCAAAAACGAAACCTAGCTTATATTGAATTTAGAGAACGGCTTCCGAAATGTTTCGGGAGCCGTTTTTGTATTTCTGAGACCGTTCTTAACTCAATCTTAATCAATGGGCACACCTCTGAGCTCTGCTTAATGAAGATTCTACAAATGTGGGGGGTCTCCCTCAGATATAATTAAAAGTAGGCGCACAATGCGCCGAATATATAGGTAGGACGTATGGGGAAAAACCGCTACATAATTGCGAGTTTATTTGCACTGAGCTTTTTGATGCTCGGGTGTAGGCCTCAACGCATTATCGAAAAATCTGCCACCTTCGACGACCCTAAAGGTTCTCCCGAAGATCCGGGGGCTTCAACAGCGTTTCTAAAAGTTGCTGAGGGAGCTTCGCACAACTTTGGAAACGTAAATACCTTTGCCACTGAGGACGTCACCCTCACTCTCTACAATTCTGGAATAAAGGATGCGGACAACATTGCTGTTTCAACAGCGCTGGCTGCGCCTTTTTCTTTTAGCGGTGGGGCCTATCCCGGCGCGGGGGGTTCTTGTGGTGGAAGTTTAAATGCAGAAACGACCTGTGACATTGTTCTTAGATATTCTCCAGTAGCGGGGGGTACGTTTAGCTCGTCTTTTGTTTTGGATTATGAAAGTGAAGGGGATCCGTTGGAGTTCTCTTTTGGTGTCTATGGTAGTTCTGGAAGTGCGTCGGTCACTACCGATAAAGATCCGCTTTTGACGTTTGATAATACTCTTATTGGTGACGTCGCGAATGTGACGGTTACGCTCACCAACGGCGGCGCCCTTTCAGCAAAGTTTATAACGGATGCCGGAAGCTTGTCGGCTCCCTTTTCTTATCTGGGCGGCGTTTATCCTGGAACGGGCGGAACGTGTGCCGTCACCCTGACTGCGGGAGCTAGCTGTACTTTTATATTGAGCTACAGGCCAACAATTGTAGGCACACAGATGGGCGCTTGGGGCGTGGGCTTCCTAACGGGTGGCAATGCTGGCGGAGCTTCGTTGATTCTGAATGGAGTGTCGGGCATAGCGGTTTTAGAAATTACAGATTTTCCTTCTTACACCTACGCGGCTACTTTTATTGGAGATACAGCGGATCGAACATTTACGATTTCAAATACTGGTAATTTTGAGGCGAGCGATGTGACCGATGCCTTCGCGCTGTCGGCTCCGTTTTCATTTATGGGTGGCACTTATCCTGGGACTGGCGGAACGTGTACCGACGCCATTGATGCGGGGGATGATTGTACGATTGTTGTTCGCTTTGAACCTACGGATCCAGAAACTTCGGCTGACAGAATTGAGCTCGACTATTTTGATGGAGAAAACAATCAAACACTGGATCTTGCTGTGGGTGGATTGGGTCGAGGGGCGATCCTCGAGCTAACGACTGGAACAAACTATAACTTCGGGCGACTGGCCAAGGGAACCACCGAAGAAAGAACGGTTACGATTCAAAACATTGGAAACTTCTCGGCCACGAGCATGGACGACGCACTGGCACCGGCAAACCCATTCTATTTTAAAGGATTTGCATATCCAGGAACAGGCGGCTCATGCGGGAGCGTGCTTTCTGCGGGAGCCTCATGTACGGTTGTGTTGCAATATTCACCGACGGGCACGGGAACAGCTCTTAACAGTCATACCGACACAGTGGAGATTGATTATAGCGATGGAACCAACGTGCAAACTCTAGAAGTGACGCTAGAGGGTGAGGCCGGTTTGGGCTCAATTTCTGTGGGAAGTACGGCGTGGGGCAATCGAGTTGTTGGAACAACAACGAATAGAACGGTTACGATTACAAACAATGGAACTTTTGCTGTGACGAATATTGTTGAAGCAGAAGGCCCCAACAATCCTTTCTTTTGGCAGACCTCGGGAGTTTATCCTGGCACGGGAGGAAACTGCGCTGGCGCGACCCTCGCACCTGGAGGCAATTGTAATATTAGGATGTCGTTTATTCCTGTTGGACCTGGGGCGGCGAGCGACACCATTGACCTAGAATACTTTGATGGAAACGTGACCCAACTCAGCACGCCCACGCTTACGGGAACAGGCATTATAGCGGATCTCGATTTTAGTGTGGCCTTAATTAATTTCGGTCAGGTGTCCTATAACAGCGCGATGCCCACCTCTATTGTTACGATTACAAACAACGGAACCTATCAGGCAACGGGAGTGAGCGTTACAGGACTTGCGGCGCCCTTCACCGTTCAAAGCAATACGTGTGGCGTGCAAATCAACGCGGGCGTGACCTGTAACATTACGGTGCGCTTTACTCCGACTGCTGTGGGAGCTGTCAACGACACTCTTTCGATTAATTACTCAGACGGACAGGCTCTACAACAACATGATGTGACGATTGATGGAGAGGGAATTAACGTGGCTCCAGTGGCGTCGGCCGCCGCTCCGTCCATTCCTCAAGATGATCCAGGAACGGCGATCGTGCTTCCAGCTACAGATCAAAACGGAAACGCCATGACGTATAGTATTGTCGGCGTTCCCGGCAATGGCACTTTGGGTGTGGTTGTTGGCAACACCGTTACGTATACTCCCGATCCTTTGTACAATGGACCCGATTCCTTTACGTTTAGGGCACACGATGGAATGACTTTCGGAAATACGGCAACCGTTAGCATCACCGTGACGCCTTAGGGCAGGTCGGTATCGGGATTGATTGCGGTGGTTTCCCCAGAAAGTCCAGCCTGTCGCTTTCTTAATTCTTTGATGATTTCTCGTTGAAGAATGCGGCGAATGTCATGAGAGTATTTCATTACCTTTTCACGATTCATGGCATCTACCGGACGCGCATCGAGATAGATGGGTGGAAGAAATTTGATTTTCCATTTTACAGGCAGAGGAATAATGTTGAGGGGCAGAGGAATGGCGGTTCCGATTAAGTATTTTGTGAATCGAATTTGCGAAAGATTGATGTGAGTTTCTTCTGCGCCGATAACCATGGCTGGAACAATGGGGGCTCCTGAAATCATGGCGGTTCTGATGAAACCTCGTTTGAACTCTTGAAGACGGTAGCGACGCTGTGTGGGCTTGAAGTTGCCGGCTTCGCCTTCGGGAAAAATAATGATGGGATCGTTTTGTTTGAGTGAGGCTAAAATGGCGTTTGTGTCGGCTTCGACAAGGCCCATTTTTTCCGAGATGACTTGAACTGGTTTCCCGAGAAACCAAAGCTTGTGGGCAATGAGGCGGGCTTTGCGTTTTTGAGCCAGGTAAATCTCATTAGCGAGCATGATAGCGTCAAACCCTGAATAGCCAGAATGGTTGGAAATAATGATGGCTGCGCCCTCGCGGGGAACGTTTTCGATGCCTTCAACTTCGATACGAAGATAGCGTCGGATGATTTCAAGAGTGAATTGGGGCACGAGTCGAAAGGCGAGCTCTTCGCGGCTGATGCGTCCAGAGGCTAGACTCTTTAAAAAATCTTTTTCCCATAGGGCGTCAAAAAAAGACAGCTTCATCTAGACCTCCTTTCCTCGATCTTTCCAGTGGGTGATTGTAACATTCAAGCGTTGTTATGAAAAAATATATTCTTTCAATTGATCAAGGAACAACGTCTAGCCGCGCCTTTATTTACGACGACCGTTTTGAGGTCGTGGGCATGGCACAACACACCTTTCCTCAGCACTTTCCAAAGGCTGATTGGGTTGAGCATGAGCTGGGTGAAATTTGGGATTCGGTAACGAAGTCGATAAAAGGCGCTATTGAATCTGTCTCTAGACCCGAGTTCAGCGCTTCCCAAATTGCGGCCATTGGGATTACCAATCAACGAGAAACTTTTGGAGTCTGGCACCCCAAGACGGGCAAGAGTCCGCATCGGGCAATTGTTTGGCAGTGTCGTCGAAGCGCGGCTATTTGCGAAAAGCTTAGAAAAAGTAAAAAAGCTCAGGACATGGCAAAAAAAGCGGGCTTGGTCTTAGATCCGTATTTCTCTGGAACCAAACTCAAGTGGCTTCTCGATGAACAAAAGCAATTGAGGGCTCAGGCAAACAAGGGTGAGCTTGTTTTTGGAACGATGGATACTTTTTTGGTTTGGAAGCTGACGGCGGGCGTTTCGCATGTGACAGACACGACGAACGCTTCGCGCACGCTTTTGATGGATCTTAAAAAGTTGAGCTGGAATGCGGAGGCTCTCAAAATTTTGGGAGTGCCCGCAGAAATGCTTCCCGAGATTAAAGAGTCAAACGGCTTCTTTGGTGAAACTAAGGGGCTAGGCGTTCTTCCGGATGGAATTCCGATTCGTGGAGTCTTGGGAGATCAGCACGCGGCACTCTTGGGGCAAGGGTGTCTCAACGTGGGCGAAACAAAAATCACCTATGGAACGGGCGCTTTTTTGGTGATGAACACGGGGTCGCAAATTAAGCGAAGCCGTAAGGGCTTGAGCACAGTTGCTTGGACGCTAAACGGAAAAACTCTTTATGCTTTGGAAGGCTCGGTCTTTATTGCGGGTGCGGCTGTTCAGTGGCTTCGAGATGAACTGCAAATAGTTGAAAAAAGTTCTGACATTGAAAGTTTGGCAGCGAAAGTTAAAGACAGCGACGGAGTGTTTTTTATTCCAGCCTTGAGTGGTTTGGGCTCCCCCTATTGGGCGCCACAAGCTAAAGGTCTTTTGGGTGGACTGACTCGTCGTTCAAACAAGTCACATATTGCGCGGGCTTGTTTGGAGGGAATTGCGGCATCGGTTGCTGATGTTGCAGAAGGTCTCGCAAAAGATGGAAAAATGAAGTTGAAAAAGGTTTTTGTGGATGGCGGAGCTTCGGCGAATAATATTTTAATGCAAAACCAGGCTGATCGTTTACGCGCGAAAGTGATGCGCCCTAAAGATGTGGAAACGACGATTCGTGGAGCTGCTTATGCTGCGGCTTTGGGTGTGGGATGGATTAAGAACATCAAAGAGATTGCTTCTCACAGCAAGGAAGACAAAAGCTTCACGCCGATGTTCACCCCGGCACAAAGTCGGGAGTCGATGAAGGTTTGGAGAAGAAGAATTAAAGGGCTCTTGGGCGGCGCCTATTAGGGCCTATTCCTCACAAAGGGCCTATTGATAGACACATCCGGGTGGGACTAGATTGGTGCTAGCGCCAGTCTTCATCATTTCAAAGCAATCTGGCGCGGATGCGCAGCTTGAGACTGAGGCTACGCGGGGATAGAGCTCGCAAATCCAAAAGAAGTAGACTCCTCGGCGTATGATGCTGAATATACTGCCAAAAATGATGGTTACAAAAGTCACCAACAGGACATACTCGACTAGAGCCTGCCCTGCGCGGGACCGTTTTTTCCCCGAGCGAGCGCATTTTTGAGAGGCTTTGTTTGGGTCGCCAAAGGCTTGGCAATGTTTTTGGTGCTTTTGCGTAATGAGTCTTTGCATGAGGAGTGTCCCCGCCCTACAATGATTATATACGATATGCCGGATGACCCCAGTAGAAATTTGACCCTTTCTTTGGGGAGCTTTGGCCCCATCACTTTCCAACCTGACGAATTCAGTGAAGATGAGCTTCATCGCTCGCGCTATCTCGTATTCCCAGACCGCATTTCCGAGAAGGCCTTTGATGTGGCTGTGGAATGGGCGGCTCATTCAGAATCACCTATTTTTTGCACGGCCCATGATGTGCGGCGCTTTGTGAAAGAGGGCTTTGGTGCTTACCGATTCAACACGCTTGGCGGATTTCGAGAAATTGGATTTGAAAAAGGTTCGTTGAAGTTTGTTCCTGCGCGAACTCGAACTGTCACTGGTTTGCGTGGATGGTTGAAAGATTTGGGAGACGCTTGGGGTTTGATCTCGCGTGAGTCGTATCATGTGATTGCAAAACCAGAGAGAGGAGAGAGCCACCTCTACTTGAGTTCTCCCTATATCGACCTGGGTGAATGGAAGGTGTTGAGCGAGGATCGTCCAACACGAATTTATGGCAGCCCAGAATATCCTTCTTTTTATTGGCTCGCTCTATCAGAAAAACTTGGGACTGATATCAGATTCTTTGCGCGGGTTGATAACTCCACAGGAGCTACTCAGAAAATCTTTCCCGATCTTGGTGGGAACTCGAGCGAAAAAGTGTTTAAAAAATCAGTATGGCTACCGCTCGATCGCAGCAACACTGGCCCTTCCTCCTCCTCGCTATAGTTTTGGTGGGCGGATGGGTTTTCCTTTTTAAGGACGCCCTCTTTGAAGAGTCAGCCCCAGAGGGACAGGCCCTTTCTCAATTTCAAAAAATTCCCGACGTTGAAGTGAAGAGCCTGCGGGGGGAGTCTTCGACTTTACAAAAAAGAGTTCAAGAGCAGATGGAAGCCGAAGGCACGCAGCGAATTATCTTGTCGTTGTGGGCGACTTGGTGCCCTCCTTGTTTGAAAGAAATTCCTGAGCTGTCGGAGCGTCGGAGTGACTATAAAAAAAATGGAACGAGCATTCTTTTGATTAGTTTCGATCGAATCGTTCAACCTAGCGACCGCGAGATGGTGGAGTCTTGGTTGAAAGAACACAAGATTAAATTGCCCGTTGAGGTGGATCCTAAAGAGGCGCTTATTGAGGAGTTGAACCTCTCCGCACTTCCCTTCAATGCGATTGTTGAAAAGGATTTGAAAATTCTTTGGTCGAACGAAGGAATTCTCAACTTTGAAGAGATTGAGAAAAAATTCCATTCCCACCGAGCAAAGTGATTTTAGGCTTTAAAGACTCTGCAAAAATTTCTTCAAGAAGCTCCTGCCCCTTTTGAGTTTGCTCCGGTTTTGTTTGAGTTTTCCAAAGAAGAATGTCGGCAAATGCATTTTTTGTGAGGTGACCCATGTCTTTTTCAAGGCGCATGGAGGCTGCAGCGTTGTAGGTGAGCGCAGTATAGATTTCTGCAGCAGAAAGTTTCATTTTGCTAGCAGCGAGTAGAGCCGTAAGTTGGATTTGGCACTCGGGAGAGGTTCCGGGGTTGAAATCGGTAGCCAGCGCAAAACGGGCTCCGGCATCGACAACGGCTCTTGCGGGCGCGTAGTCGAGGTCGAGATAAAGAGACGTTGCTGGTAGAAAAGTTGCGACAGTGGAAGAGGTGACGAGCGAGTCGATGCCGCCTTTGCTGATCTTTTGTAGATGATCTACGGAATAGGCTTCAAGAGGCACGAAACTCTCTACGCTTCCCATGGGAGTGATTTCATCGGCGTGGATTTTTGAGTGAAGGCCGAGCTCGAGAGCTTTGCGTGCAAAGCGTAGGCTTTGATGAAGACTAAAAAAACCTTCTTCAGGGAAGGCATCCACATGATCGGCGAGCTTTTCGCTGACGACTGTGGGTAGAATTTCTAGCATTTGGGTGACGAAGTCATCTTCAGACACTCCTTTGGGGAGCGCGTGGAGAGGAAGGAAAGTGCTTCGTATTCGGACGGGACAACGCGGGTCTTCTTTGGCTCGTTTGATGAGCCGAAGTAGGCGAAGCTCTCCCTCGGGAGTGGCCGCATAGCCACTTTTTATTTCAACACATAGCGACCCGCCTTCGCGCATCTTTGAAAGTTTTTGATAGAGATCGAAAAGAAGCGCATCGTCGGATGTTTTTTCAAGATCCGCGAAGGTGTTGCGGATGCCGCCACCCTTTCTTGCGATTTCTATATAAGACTCACCAGCCCAGCGCATGAAGTATTCTCGCGATCGAGTGCCCGCGAATAGAGAGTGAGTGTGGGAATCAATAAACGAAGAAGAGGCGAAGAGTCCGCTTCCGTCGATCACGCGAGTTGCCGAATCAGCTGAAGAAATGTTTTTTACAGTTTGTGCTGCGATATGAGCGATGCGTCCGGATTCGAGATTAACCTCGATGTTGATGGGGCCTTGGATGTAGCCGAGGTCATCGATGTTGGGTCTGCGACCGTCTTTGGCAATCAGGCCTTCGCCCGTAAACAATGCGGAAAGGTTTTGAATAAGAAGCTTTGTTTGCATGGAGACCTCGTTTCCTTTCGGCGGTTTATTTGAGCATTGGAATTTTTACGTCGTGAGTTTTTGCCCACTCTTGCGCGCTTTCGTATCCCGCATCGGCGTGGCGAAGAATTCCCATCGCAGGATCTGCGTTGAGAACGCGGCTTAAACGAAGATCGGCTTCGGGTGTGCCGTCGGCAACAATGACCATTCCTGCATGCTGACTGAATCCCATTCCAACACCGCCGCCATGGTGGAAGCTTGTCCACGTGGCACCGTTAACTGCGCTTGTGAGTGCGTTGAGGAGCGGCCAGTCGGACACAGCATCGGAGCCGTCTTTCATGGATTCGGTTTCGCGGTTCGGAGAGGCGACACTGCCGCAGTCGAGATGATCACGACCAATTACGAGAGGCGCTGATACTTTTCCTTCACGCACGAGTTTGTTGAAAAGAAGACCGGCCTTTTCTCTTTCGCCGTGTCTGAGCCAGCAAATTCGTGAGGGCAAACCTTGAAAAGCAACCTGTGGAGCTCCGTTGGTGAGCCAGTTTTTTAAAACAGTGTTTTCTGGAAAGAGTTCAAGAAGGGCTTTGTCGGTGACCGCAATGTCTTCAGGATTTCCACTTAAGGCAACCCAGCGGAAGGGGCCGTTGCCTTCGCAGAACATCGGACGAATATATTCAGGAACGAATCCTTTGATGTTGAAGGCATCTTTGCACCCGCCTTTGACGGCCATGGCGCGGATGTTGTTTCCGTAGTCGAAAACAATGGCTCCTTGCGCTTGGAGTTTCAGGAGGCAATCCACATGAAAGGCCATGCTGGCTAGGCTTTTTTCAGTGTAGGCTTCTGGGTTTTCTTTGCGAAGTTTTGCGGCCGCCTCAAGTGACATGCCTTGTGGGATGTAGCCGTTGAGCGGATCGTGTGCACTGGTTTGATCGGTGATCACATCGGCGCTGAGTTTTTTATCGAGAAACTCTTGGAAGAAATCACAGGCGTTGGTCACGAGGCCAATAGAAATTGTTTTTTTGTTTTTGGCGCTGTCGTTGAGAAGTTGGATGGCTTCATCAAAAGAACGTGCTTCTATGTCGAGATATTTTTCTTGAATGCGTCTCTTGAGGCGAGCTTCGTCTACTTCGAGACAGAGCGTGGAGGCACCCGCCAGTTTTGCGGCGAGAGGCTGTGCGCCCCCCATTCCTCCGAGGCCCGCGGTGATTACCGTTCTTCCCAGAAGGGGCAACTCGTCGTTGGTGGTTTTGAAGTGTGTTCTTCCGCAAGCCGCGAAGGTTTCGTAGGTGCCTTGAAGAATGCCTTGGGTGCCAATGTAAATCCAAGAACCTGCGGTCATTTGGCCATACATCATGAGACCTTTGCGATCGAGTTCGTGGAAGTGTTCCCACGTTGCCCACTGGGGAACGAGGTTGGAGTTGGCAATCAAAACTCTGGGTGCGTCCTTGTGTGTGCGCAGAACTCCTACGGGTTTTCCGCTTTGAACGAGGAGAGTTTCATCCTCGTTGAGATTCTTAAGACTTAAAAGAATGGCGTCGAAACATTCCCAGTTGCGGGCGGCTTTGCCGATGCCACCGTAGACGATGAGTTGTTCGGGAATCTCGGCAACTTCAGGGTCGAGGTTGTTTTGGATCATGCGATAGGCGGCTTCGATGAGCCAGTTTTTACAGGTGAGGGTGTTGCCGCGTGGAGCACGCACTGTTCGAGCTTGAGAGCTGTTAGAAGTCGTCATGCTTTTCCTTTCGAAGAGGAGTTGTCTTTAAGTTCGAGAAGTTTTCCCGAGGCTATGAGCTTCGCGATGGCGTTGATGTCGATATAGAGGATGCGGTCTCGATCAATATAGGGAGACACTTTGCGAACTGTGGCAAAAACGCTTTCCAAAAGAGTTGTTGTTTTTAGGGGACGACGAAGGTCGAGCGCCTGACAGGCTGACATCACCTCAATGGCCAAAACGTTGAGAGTGTTCTCAATGATTGTCATGAGTTTTTTGCCGGCAATGGGACCCATGGAGACGTGATCTTCTTTGTCGTCGCTTGTTGGAATGCTGTCCACGCTTGCAGGATAGGAAAGTGCTTTTGATTCACTCACAAGAGAAGCTGCGGTGACTTGGGCCATCATGAGCCCCGAGTTAAAACCGCCTTCTTTGATAAGGAAGGGCATGAGTCGATTGCTTTCGCGGCTCATCATGTGGGAGACGCGACGTTCGGAAATGTTGGAGAGTGTGGCTAGAGCTGAGGCCAAGCGGTCGTTAACACGAGCCGTGTAAATGGCGTGGAAGTTTCCACCGCTTAGGGATTCTTTGTCATCGGCGAAGAGCAAAGGATTGTCTGTGGATGAGTTGAGTTCTCTTTCTACAATTTCTCCGCACTGAGCCAGTTCGTCTTTGATGGCACCGTGAACTTGTGGGGCACAGCGAAGAGAGTAAGGGTCTTGCACGCGATCGCAGTTTTCGTGGTCGTGCTCAATTTCGCTGGGAGTGCTGAGCCATGAGCGAGTGTCGTCGGCGCACCATGTGGCGCCTGGTTGGTTGCGCACTTCGAAAATGCGTTTGTCCAAAAGAGCGTGCGAAGCTTGGAGTGCTTCCATTGAAAGGGCGAGTGAAAGGTTGGCTGTTTCTAAAAGGTTTTGAGATTCGATGAGAGCTTTTACTGAATAGGCCGTGGTGAGCTGTGTTCCGTTGATGAGGCTCAATCCCTCTTTTGCATCGAGAACCCACGGCGCGAGTCCGAAGTTTTGAAGAGCCTCTTCTGCGGTGGTTTTTACAAAGGAACCTACGTGAGGATAGGAGCAATCACCCTCACCAATGAGTGAGAGAGTGGCATGAGCAGAAGGAGCCAAGTCGCCGGAAGCTCCCACGCTTCCTTGCGAAGGCACGTCCGCGAGAATTCCGATTTCTAAAAGTCGAATGAGTTGGTCGAGGGTTTCGAGACGGATGCCGCTTTGTCCACGGCACATCACGTTGATGCGCAGAATCCACATGGCCATAACAATGTCTCGTCCGAGTAAGGTGCCGACTCCGACGGCATGTGAAACAATGAGATTGCGTTGAAGCGCGCGCAGTTTTTGATTGTCGATGCGGACTTCAGCAAATTTTCCGAACCCAGTGTTGATGCCGTAAACAGGTTCCGATCCTTTAACAATAGATTGAACATAATCAGCGGCTTTAATGATGCGTTCTTTGGCCGCTGGCGCGAGTTCTATTTTGAGAGAATCTTTCGGGTCGAGCGCAGTGAGCGCAGCCGACCAAAGAGTTTTTGATGTGAGAGAGAATCCGTCGAGTGTGATTTTCATTTCAGGGACAGTATTGCCTCAGAATAATTCTTCTGTCCAAACACTGCGTTGCCTGCAACGAGGATATCAACTTTTAATTCTTGGGCGCGTTTGCAGGTTTTGGGGTCCACCCCGCCATCGATCTGCACAAGAATCTTGTCTTTGAGGCCTTTCGCCTCGAGAGCCTGAACGAGAGCGCCCGCTTTTTCGAGCGCTTCAGGAATGAGTTTTTGACCGCCGAATCCGGGGTTTACTGTCATAACAAGGATGAGGTCGACTTCGCCCAAGATGTGGCTGACCGTGTCAATGGGGGTGGCGGGGTTGATGGCCACCCCAGCCTTGCAGCCCAAGGCTTTGATGGCTTGAAGGGTGCGATGCAGGTGAGGGCAAGCTTCTTGGTGAACGGTGATGCGATCGGCGCCCGCTTTGGCAAAGCCTTCGATGAGTTCGTCAGGGTTGCTCACCATGAGGTGGCAGTCGAAAAAGAGTTTGGAGTGAGGGCGGAGTTTGGCCACAATGGGTGGCCCAAAAGTGAGGTTGGGAACAAAGTGTCCGTCCATAATGTCGAGGTGCAGGCCGTCGGCTGATTTTTCTATGGCAGCGACTTCTTCGCGTAGTTTGGAAAAATCGGCAGAAAGCAGGGATGGAAAGATCTGTGTCATAGGCCCTCTAGCCTAAGCGGATCGCCAGACGGAATCGATAGGTTTTTAAAAAACTCATACGCAGCAACAGGGCCTTTCCCTGCAGCCTGAACCTGCAAAAGCTCGAGGCGGGAGCTTGTCAAAAGTTCGCCTGCGCGAACGCCTGTTTCTAAATAGACTTGTCCCGCTTCAATGTGCAAAATTCCGGGGTTCTTGGGGGAGGAGGCGGGTTTCGCCTGTGCGAATACGCGAGTTTTAAGAATTTTGATGTCTAAGCCCAAAGGCGCGACTCGGGCTTTGACCTGTGGCCATGCGGCAAAGGCGCGCACCCTGTTGTGAGTTTTTTGAGTCGACCAAGTGGGCTGCCAGTGCCCCTCGTCCTTGGTGATCTTTGCTGCGAGTGTCACGAGCTTTGAATCCTGTGTTGTGGCTCCCGAAAGATCGGCTTTCTCTAGGAGATCTCCCAGAAGCTTTCCTCCCAAGTCTGATAGGCGTGCCGCAAGCTCGAGAGCATTTTCGTTGGGATCGATGGCAGTGCGCAGCTCGGATATGACATCACCAGCATCGAGCGCGTAGACCATTTGCTGAATACAGACACCCGTTTCGGAATCGTTCATCTCTAAACATCTTTGGATGGGGGCAGCGCCTCGCCATTTGGGTAGCAGGCTGGCGTGGACGTTAATCGAGCCCAGCGGGGGACTGTTTAAGAAAGATTCCGGCAAAATATTTCCGTAGGCCGTAACAACAAAGAGGTCGGCCATTTGCCGGTCTAAAAAACTAAAGAGCTCATCTTTTTCGACGCTGTCTCGCTTGAGGCTCTCCGGAGCAAAGGTGGGAATGCCCCACTCCTGAGCTAGAGCACGAACGGGACAGGGAGAAAGTTTGTGACCACGTCCACGAGGCCTGTCGGGCTGTGTGACCACGCCGAGCAGGGTTGAATTTTTGTAACAGGCTCGCAGTGAGGAGAGTGCAAAGTCAGGAGTGCCAAAGAAAATTGTTCGTAAAGGCTTCTTTGGCATGCAGGTAGTTTCTCAGGCTTCTTCGGGCTCGAGCTCTTCAGACTGAAGCTTTTTGTATTTATTGAGCACCATCATTTTTTGCATGGGACCAATACGATCTGGAAAAACAATTCCGTCGAGATGATCCATTTCGTGTTGAAGCACGATGCTGCGAAGACCGTGTGTTTCGATTTCATGAGATTTTCCGTCGACGTCTTGATAGCGGAGTTTGAGATGTTCTTTTCGACGAACCGAGGCGAAAACGCCAGGGAGAGAAAGACAGCCCTCTTCGTAATCGATGCTTCCGCTGGATTCGATGATTTCGGGGTTGATGTAAAGCTCGAGATTAGAAACTGTTCGACGCTCAGAAAGACGGCGTTCGGACTTATCATCGCCCTCGACGTAATCTTCGTCTTCGTCTAGATCGCCAATGTCGATGACAAGGAGTCGTCTGGGAATGGCCACTTGAATAGCCGCAAGCCCAATGCCCTTGGCGATGTTCATGGTTTCTTCCATGTCCTTAACGAAGGTTTTGAGTTCATCATCAAAAACGGTCACAGGCTCTGATTTGAGTCGGAGTCTGGGATCGGGATAATGAATGATCGTGAGAAGAGACATAAACCTATTCTAAACCCAGCTTAGAGCTTCACTCAACTGTTTATTGGCTAGCCATGAATGGCTACGCGCTATTGAATTCTTAAACCGAGTCTTGCCCAGCGAAGTAAGGGGCCGCCTTCTCCTGGGGTTTTCGCGAGGGTGTAATCCCAGTCTGAAGAGGGGCCTTCGGATTTCCAAGGAAGCCAAATGAAGAGAGCTTTTCCTTTGATGAGTTTGCGTGGAACAAAGCCCCAGTAGCGGCCATCGGAAGAATCATCGCGATTGTCGCCCATAAAAAAGTATTCTCCATCGGGAACGGTGAATTCGCACACGGAGTTCATGAGTCGAGAGTCGGGAACATATTCGCGGCCCAGATAGGCTTTGCCAACTTCAATGCAGTCTTTTCCTGAAATGCGTTCCCATGTGGCGAGAGCTTGGTCGAGCATGTCGAGATCGGAGCGATATTGTTGAAGGACGTGAGGCTTGCTCATTCCTGGGAGTTTCTCTTGAAAGAGAGAAACGGCGTTGGAGTTGAGATGATATTGAGGAGTTTGGCTAGGGTATTCGTCTTCAACGGCGAGAGGTGCGCGTTCGGCGGCTACACCGTTGACGCTGATGGCACCTCTGCGAAT
>Ga0163144_10013811_pt1 | contig 16813 bp, 12 predicted proteins | sample OliLak19BULKMAT1_FD_123175 | JGI IMG/M metagenome (GOLD analysis project Ga0163144, IMG submission 123175) | Freshwater microbial mat bacterial communities from Lake Vanda, McMurdo Dry Valleys, Antarctica - Oligotrophic Lake LV.19.BULKMAT1 | ecosystem: Environmental > Aquatic > Freshwater >... | reverse complement strand
GTTGTCACGCCGGGATGCGAGAGAACCAGCGCGCGGCCCACACCAGGCTCCTGCAGGTCATCAAGCACGCGGGGAAGACGGGGATGGCTCAGGCCGCGGAGCACGGTGGCTTCACGTTCCAGACGCGCCGCTCCCGTCACCGGTGCAAGCCGGATGAGCACACGCGTGGCCTGGCGCATGTCCCGGCCTTCCCAGAGGGGGGCGGCTCCGTCGACAACATCCGTGCCCGCTTCCGGCGGTGGTGGACCCAGCAGCGCATACCGCGCGCCCAGGAGCAGCGGTGCGCCGCACTTCACACAAGGTGCGCCGTCACCCGCCGGGGAAGCAGTGCGGCAGGCAGGACAAAACAGTGTCAACACGTTCAACCTCCGCAACGCAGGAAGTTTCCCGGGTTCGGTGCGTTTGCGCAACGTTGCCGCGCTTGGAGTGACCACGCGCGTGCCGTATTGGAGCACCAGGGGGGATTCACCATGTCCATTGAGTTGACGCGCCGCCGTCTTCTGCTGGGCGCTGCCGGGCTTGCCGCCGCCGCGTGCAGCGGCCGCACCACGTCATCACCGGACCCGGACGCGCCCACCGCACTGGTCATTGGCTCCGGCTTTGGCGGCGCGGTGGCGGCGTTGCGGCTGGGTCTCAAGGGCATCCGCACCACGGTGCTGGAACGCGGACGCCGGTGGCCGGTGGTGCCCGCAGGCGGGACCTTCTGCAACAACCTGGAACCGGATGGCCGCTCCACGTGGCTGCGCACCCAGACCATTGCGCCGGTGGGGCTGGTGTTTGAGATTGACAGATACGTAGGCGTGCTGGAGCGCCGGGACTTTGAACGCATGCGGGTCTACGCGGGCGCGGCGGTGGGCGGTGGCTCGGTGGTGTACGGGTGTATGACGGTGCAGCCGCGGCGTGAACTCTTTGAACGCGTGTTCCCCGCAGACGTGTCCTACACAGAGATGGATCAGGTGTATTACCCAAGAGTCCGCGCCATGCTCAGCGCCACCAGTGTACCGGCGGACCTGGCCGCGCTGGACATTTTCCTGGCGGCACGGGTGTTCAATGACCACGGCGCGCGTGCGGGTCTGAGCGCCATGGCGGTGGAGCTGGCCACGGACTGGTCCGTGCTGCGCGGTGAGCTGGACGGCACCCGCGTGCAGTCCGCGCTGGCAGGTGAGCTGCTCTACGGTGCCAACAGCGGGTACAAAAACAGCCTGGACCGCAACTACCTCCCAGCTGCGGAGGCCACCGGCAATGTGGAGGTGGTGCCGCTTCACCGCGCGGTGGCCATCCGCAGGGACGGCGCAAAGTACGTGGTGGAAGCGGAGCAGATTTCTGAGCAGGGCGAGCGCCTCTCCCAGGTGGAATTCACCGCGGACATGTTGTTCCTGGCGGCGGGAACCATGGGGACGGGGCGGCTGCTGCTCAAGGCGCAACAGGCCGGGACACTGGCCAACCTGGACTCACGCCTTGGCCAGGGCGTTGGCACCAACGGAAACCGCATGTTCATCCGTGAGGGGCTGCAGGAGGAAACCGGTGTGGTGCAGGCGTTGCCGCCGGTGACCGCCATTCCGGACCTGGCCAACCCGGTGACGCCGCTGCTGGTGGAGAACGCACCGTTCCCGGTTGGCTATGAAACCAACAGCCTGATGCACCTGGGCGCGGCGCTGGAAGAGGACCGGGGGCATTTTGAGTATGACTCGGCGGCGGATGACGTCCAGCTTGTCTGGCCCCAGGGTGCCGGGGGGCTGGCCACGGGTGCGGTGCAGTCCTTTGTGGACCGGGTTGCGCAGCATTCTGGTGGACAGCTTGGGACCATGTGGGTCAACGGAATTACCAACAACTTCACCTACCATCCGCTGGGCGGCGCTGCGTTGGGGTTGGTGTGTGACTCTTATGGCCGCGTGAAGGGTCAGGAGAAGTTGTATGTGGTGGATGGCTCTTTGGTGCCGGGGTCCGGTGCGTGTGCCAACCCGTCCCTCACCATTGCCGCGCTGGCGGAGCGCAACATGGACAGGATCCTGGCGGAAGACCTCTGAACGTCATCCGTACGCGCCCCCGGCGGGCTCCTGGAAGTCATACACGGAGCCCAGCTTCAGGATCTGCGTGAGCTCATCCAGCGCGGTCATGGACTCCCGCATCAACGCCGGGTCACCCAGGTCCTTGGCGGTCAGCTGATCCCGGTAGTGGCGGGTCACCCACGCTTTGAGCGAGTCCAGCAACGCGTCCGTGGTGATCACGTTGGCGCCCAGTGCCTGGCGCTCCGCCGGGGTCATGCGCACGCGCAGGCGGAGGCACGCCGGTCCACCACCGTTGTGCATGGAGTCCCGCAGATCCAGGTAACACACTTGAGACACGGGATTGTCTTCTGCCACCACCCGGCTCAGGAAGGCGCGTGCGTCTGCGCGTTCCTGGCTTTCAATGGGCGCAATGATGGCCATGCGTCCATCCGGCAGTGTGACCACCTGGGAATTGAACGCGTACGACGCCACCGCGGATTCTGCCGGCAACTCTGCAGAGGTGGCCAGCACCAGGTGGAGGCTCTCACCCAGCAGGTTGCGGAGCTGGGACCGCAGCGCGTTGCCGTCCACAAATGCCAGCTCATGCATCATCATGAAGGACTCATTCCCCACCGCCATGACGTCCGTGTGGAAGGCGCCGGCGTCAATCCCATCCGGATGTTGCTGTGGAAAGAGTGCGCGCGCCGGTGCAATCTGGTGGAGCCGCGCCAGTGCGGAGGACGCTTCCAGGGTCTGGCGCGCGGGGTGTTTTGCCGGCCCCTGGAACGTCCCCCAGCTCCTGCGGCCCCACGCAAAGATGTGGACGGCGTCATGACCGTCTGTGACCAGGCGCGTGTGGTTGGCGGCGCCTTCATCCGCGTACTGGCCGCCACCGGGCAGCGGTGAATGGACTTGAAAATGTGCCGCGTTGGAGAAGATGGCGCGCAGCACACGCTCCGTGGTGTCCGCCTCAATGGCGCGGTGGAACATCTGCTGGAGGTTGGCCGGCGTCAGGTGCAGCCGCCCATCCGCCGTGTCTGACGAGGGCGCCACCGTGGCAGCGTTGGCGGTCCACATGGCCGCGGCGCTGCTGACCTTGCGCACCATGTGATCAGAATGGGCCGCGGCCGCCGCCAGCACCTGCTCATCACTGCCGTGAAATCCCAGCGCCCGCAGCACGCGCAACCTGGGGCGCAGATGGGGCGGCAACACCGCCTGCGGCACGCCCAGGTCACGCACAAACCGCATCTTCTCCAGCCCCGCCAGCGCGGCGCGCCGCGGATTGGAGACCTGCCCGCCATGCTGGGTGCTGGCCACGTTGCCCGGCGAAAGGCCCCCGTAGTTGTGGGTGGGACCAACAAGGCCATCAAAATTGAGCTCACGCGTCATGGGAGGCAACGTCGCATGCTGCGCGGACGGGTGTACAGCGCGGGCCTGTGCGGGGTGAAAACGTGCTCCCGGCCGCCCAGACTCCCCGCGTGCAGCGCGGGCGCCCCAGGGATAAAAGAGTGACATTTAAGCGGCGCCGCTGCGGTTCCGCCGGCGTGGGCCTGGATCACTGTGGCGTTGGGTCAGACTGTGCCATGCTCTGCAGATGCCGGTTCTGCGTGGCGGATGGTGGCGGGCGGGGAGCTGGCGTGGTGCACCTGTGCGCTTTCATTGGACGGTGCTCATTGGCGCTTTGGTGTTTTCCCGGTTTCAACTGGCGCCCGGGGCGTGGCTGGGTTTTGTCCTGCTGGTGCTGATTCATGAGATTGGACATGCGTTCCTGGTGATGCGCTTTGGGCTGTGGGTTGACTCCATTGACATCCACGGCCTGGGAGGTTTGTGCCGGTTTGGCGGCCGCGTCACGGATTGGAACTCAGTGGTGATTGCCTGGGGAGGGGTGGCAGCGCAGGCAATCCTGGGAGTGCTGACCTTGCTGGTTGTCCTGGTGGCCGGGGAGCCAGCGGACGCATTCACGTGGCAGCTCTACAACACGTTCACGTACACCAACCTCTGGGTCATTGGCCTCAACCTCATCCCGCTGGAACCGTTGGACGGCGCGCAGGCGTGGCGCATCACGGACTACCTTCCCCAATGGAAGAGCAGACGCGCGGATGCCCGCAGACAACGGGAGCACGCCAAGCGGGAGCAGGATGTGAAAGCTGAGCTGGAACGGCTTGAAGCCTTGGACAATGCGCCACCGCCCGATGAGGTGGTTGCGCAGATGGATGAGATTCTCAAGAATCTTGATGCCAAGAAGGACCGCTGAAGCGCGCCGGTGCGGTCACCACCCTCACGTCCCGGTGTTGCCGCCCTGGAGCACGGATTGAATGAAACCCGCCTTGGCGCGTGAGTACTCCTCACGTGTCCCCGCACCGCCGGACACAATGCGCTCCTTGTGCGCCACGTACTCTGCCAGCAGCGCAGTGTCCGCGCGCAGCCGGTCACGGAAGGTCCGGAAGAGGGCCACGGGCGGCGCGCCATCCGGGATGATGTGGACGTGAAGGCGGTGCATGGCGCCGTCAAAGGACACACTTCCCTCCCGCATGGGCCGGTCCTTCCCGTGGATCACGCCGCCGCTCTGCGGCTGGAATCCCAGCGTGTCTACCGCCTGGGTCACGGCCTCAAGCTGCGTGGGGTCCGTCAGCACCATCAGGTCCACAATGCCCTTGCCCGCGCAGCCAGGTACGGAGGTGCTGCCCACGTGCTCCACCACCACACCCGGAAGCACGCGGTTGATGAGTCCCGCCACCGCGCGTGCAACTTCCGGGGCGCGCGGGTCATACGGATGCAGGCCAACCACCGGGCGTTGGTTTCCCGCGTTGTACGGCTGGATATGGACCGGCTCGGGCATTCAGCGCCTCCTCTCCAGGCCGCAGCATGCCGCAAGTGCGGATGTCCGGTCGAGGTTCCGAAAAAGCACGCTCCGGAACGTGTGGATGCTGAACACCTGTACCGTGGCCGTAATGTGTATGACATCAACGGGCCGGCACGTTCAGGTGCCGCAGGTTTCATTGTCACCGCAGGCAAACCCCGCGGCGCAGAAGCGGCCCTGGCAGCAGGGTTGTCCGTTGCCACCACAGGCATCGCACTGGTCACCATCCACACAGGCAAAGCCCGCGCCGCAATACCCGCCGCCCCGGGCGCGGCAGCATTCCTGGTCCTGCCCGCCACACGCCACGCAGACGTCATCCACCGCGCGTGAGAACGGCGCGGTGCAGCGGATGTCACCCGGGCAGATGGGCTGGCCAATCTGGCCGCACTGGCCACCGCAGCTTCCCGCACCGCAGATGCCTGCATTGTCCGGACACGCGGCACCGGCGCCAACACACGTGTTGTTGTCCTGGTTGCAGCAGCCCCCGCCCGCACACTGGTTGCCGTCACAACACGCACCGCCGGCGGCGCCACAGGGCACGCAGCGCTCGGTGTCACGGTCACATGCAAGGCCGGAGGCGGTGCAGAAGTCAGCCGCCTGGCCATCACCCTGGCAGCACGGGTCTCCTTCGCCACCGCAGGCTCCGCAGCTCCCGTCAGTGCAGGTGCCCAGGCCGCCACCGCAGCCCAGCGAGTTGCCAACGCACACGTTGCCCGCGCAACACGCCCCGCTGTCATTGCAGGTGGCATTGTCACAACACGCCTGGCCCACGGCGCCGCACGCCGTCACCACCCCGCCCATGCAGACGTTGCCCGCACTGGTGGTCTCACCTGCCGGGATGCAGACGTTGCTGGTGAGGCACGCGCCGCCGGGACAGGTGGGGTTGCCTCCGCTGGTGCACGGCGGGCCAAACGGTGTGCCGCACGCCGCGCACAAGCTGCCCACGCCGCAGCTCAGTCCGTTGTCACACAGGTTCCCGCTGCAGCAGGCCTCACCGGCGCCACCGCAGCCGGTGCAGCTGCCAGCGGTGCAGGAGAGTCCGGACGCGGAGCACGCGTTGCTGGCGCAGCAGGCCTGTCCGTCGCCACCACACCCAGCGCATTGTCCGCTGGGCAGGCACACATCACCCGCGTCACACGCGCTTCCCGCCGTCACGCAGGCAAATCCACCGGCCTGATCACAACATCCGCTGCTGCACGCAGCACCTGCGCAGCACGGTTGGCCCGGCGCTCCGCAGGCCTGGCAGGTGTTGCCCTCACACGTGGTTCCTGCGGCACTGCAGACATCCCCCGCGCAGCACGGCTGTCTAACGCCACCGCACGCCTGGCAACTGTTCCCATCACACGCGGTGGACACCTCCGTGCACTCGCCATTGCCACAACAGGGCTGGCCGGCCGCGCCGCACGCAGCGCAGGTGTTGCCGGTGCAATCCACGTTGCCCGCGGTGCATACCCCGCCGTTGCAGCACGCCTGTCCGGCGGCGCCGCAGGCACCGCAGCTTCCTGCCTGGCAGGTGCCGCCCAGGACGGGACACGCAGAGCCTTCCGCGGTGCAGAGGTTGTTCACACAACACGCGCTGCCTGCACAGTTGTCACCGGGGCAGCAGGCCTGGCCTGGTCCGCCGCACACCGTGCACGTCCCGCGTCCGGGGCCGGTGCAGGCATTGCCGCCCGCACACACATTTCCGTCACAACATGCTTCACCCGGGTCACCGCACGCGGCGCAGGTGCCGCCCGCGCACGCGGTGTCCGGCGCAAGGCAATCACCCTGGGCGCAGCAGGCCTGGCCCGCGCCGCCGCACGTCACACACGCGCCGGCAACACACGCGGCCATGGCGGCGGTGCAGATGTTGCCCGGGCAGCACTGTTGTCCGGCCGCGCCGCACGCCGTGAGGACACCGCCGCTGGAGGCGGTCTGGTTGGGCTGGCCAGAGCTGCCACCCTGGGACCCTGGGTCCGGGTTGCCGCCACAGTTGCAGCCAATCAACGCCAGCAGGCCAACCGCAACAAGTGCTTCACGCATGGGTACCTCACGCGCGGGAGAGGAAAACCCGCTTGAGGGAAGTACGCAGGCTGTGTGATCCCGGGCTCCGGAATTTTGGCCTACCTATGGGGTGGATGTGGTGCGTGCTGGACCAGCGCCAGGTCACGGAAAATAGACCGAACGCAACCGCGCCAGCTCAACGATCACCAAGGTCACGGGTGCCTGCTGGCAGCCGGCAACATCCCGCTCACCATCTGAGGACGTGGTCACCAGGCGGAGCTGGTGTTCCGGGAGTTCCTGCGCGCAGGGGCCGTCCTCTTCCAGGAGCTGCCAGAGCGCCTGGTCCAGGGCCAGGCCGGCAATCCGCTGAAAGTCCTGGACGGAGAGCGGCATGCTGGGCTGTTCACCTCCGGAAAACTGCAATACAATAAAACCGGAGCCCACAACCTCCGTGCGGAGAGCGCCGCCATCCGGACCTCCCTGCTCCAAGCGCTCAGACAGAAGCAGGAGCTGGATGCCGCCGTCTGCATTTCCGCCGTCCTGCTCCTCATCCTCACCGCCGTCCTCTTCTTGCTCACCGGCATCCCGCGCACCGCCTGCGTCTTCCACTCCGGCGTCCCGGGCTTCTTCCCCCACTGCGGGGCAGTGCGCAGTCCGCATATCCACCGTGACGCTGCGGCCCTGGCCGGTGGCCGCGCTGGTGGCCTCACACCTCAGCTCTCTGGCGCCGGAGAGCTCAACCCGCACCTCCACGCTGGGGTCCAGGTCATAGAACAACAGTGTGACAGTTCTGTCTGCAGTGAACCGGCTGCTCTCCCGCACCGTGCCGCCGGCAACCGCACGCACCAGCCGGACGTCTTCCGGAATATGTATGACTTCAACCTGGAGCTCTGCGTCCGCGCGGGCGCACTCCGGTGACAACGGCAGGCACGGAAGCTCAGCGCAGGAGGCAAACACCGTGAGGAGCGCAAGCGGCAGGACACGGGTCATGGGGTTTCCTCCAGCGTCTTCACGGGCCACAACAACTCCACCGCAACCAGGATTCCGCCCAATGCCAGGGCGGCCATGCCGGCGGCCAGGAGCAATCCCGTGGCAACCCGCAGCGCGTTGATGCGTTGTTCCTGGCCTTCATCCACGCGGCCGGTGGAGCGCAGGGACTGCGCGTACGCGTCATAGCTGAGCTTGGTCAGCGCGGTGGCAGCACCAACGCCCACGCCCAGCAGGCCACCCGCACCCAGCAACAGAATCCCCGGCACACCAAAGAGAAGGCGGGGACGGCCGGGGATGAGCGTGGCGCGTTCCGTGTCCGGCGGGGAGAACCCTCCTCTTCCAACCACACCCGGCAGGGACTGGCTGGCCACGTAACCGCGGTAGTAGCTCTCATCAAACGGAACGCTGAAAAGCTCGCGGCGCAGCTCCGTGCCGTCTTCGCCGCGCGTCCGCGTGGTCACGGGTTGGAAGGTCTCCACGCGCACTGCACCGGGACGGTCTGGGCGGATGCGGATGCGTGCCTCGCCGTCATCCTGGGTCACGCGGTAGCTGCTGCTCTGCACCAGCGCCAGCAGCACCTCAGCGCCCTGCGGCTTGTGCAGGTCCGCGTAGCTCACGGAGCGTGCGTCCTCCACGTGGACGCGCCCTTTCACATCCGCCCCAAGCCGCAGGAAATGGGTGAAGGTGCTGCTGCGCAGGTCCATCACCGCGCGGTGGATGTCCCGCGGTGGTGCGCGTCCGTGGATGGCCAGGCGTGCGCGCGGGTCCTGGATGGCCTGGGATGCGGCCGCGGCGTAGGCCAGGACCTCCGTGTATTCCACGCGGCCATCCCGGTTGGCATCCGCCGCGCCAGCCAGTGCGCTGTGCACCACGTGGCTGAACACGCCGGCACGGAAGCCGTTGTACTCATGGCTCTGCGCCGCCTGGTTGGTGGACACCAGGAAGCCCACCCGCGCGTCCTGCGCCGGGCCGTCCCCTTCCAGGTAGGACCGGACCAGTTCCGCCGTGGCGCCGCTGTCCACGCGGTCATCCGGGTAGTTCTCCCCGCCCCGTGACGCCACCATGAAATAACTGTCACACGCGTCAATGATGATGTGGATGAAGTCCGCGGGATTGTCCTTCACCACAAACTGCATCAGCTCTTCACGGGTGAAGGATCCGTCCAGCAGGTGGATGGCCCCACCGTCCGCGCTGCCCGTGCCATGTCCCGCAAACGCAAACGTGAACTCCACGGTGGCGCCGGCGGTGTGCGCGGTCTCCATCTCCGTGCGCAACGCGGTGAGCGCCTGGAGCAGGCGGGCGCGCGTGGGGGGTTGGGATGACGCCACCACGCCCGGCATCCAGGATTGTGTCTCCGCATCCAGCACCGTCAGCAGCCGCACCGTGTGGCCCGCAGCAACAAGAAACTCATAGAGGCGCGCCGCATCATCATCCGCGTAGCGCAGCGCGGGCAGTTCCACGGCGGGAACGTTGTTGCCCACCACCACGGCAAAATGCCGTGTCTGTACCGCCTGCGCAGGCAGCGCACAGACCAGCGCCGTCACCAGCATGGGCAGGGCGTGCCGGCGGCGCGTCACGGGAGATCCAGTTCCACCATCTGCACCATGGTATCCCCGGGGGTCCGCACGTCCAGGCCGCGGGAGGTGATGGCGTCACGCACAAGCTCCAACGTCACGGGTTGTTCCGTGAAGAGCGCGTAGACGCGGGTGACACCCGGTGCGTGGTTGACCTCCAGGCGGATGCCGCCCAGCGCGTGGTCCGCCAGCGGAGCCTCAGGCAGGGCCAGGCTCTGCAGCTCCGGTGGACGCGGGTGGTACCAGCGCGGCTCACCCTGCGCGGTCACGCCCACCAGGATGAGTGCGCGCCACGGCGCCTGCGCCTCTTTGTTGACGGAGAAGGCCAGCACGTCATGCAGGCCACACGGCAGGCGCGCGGAGGGCGCGTCACTGCGCGCTTCCGCCGTCACACCATGGGCGCCCACGCACAACACCCGCACCCACGCCGGATGGGGGCCGGAATCTCCGTTGCCACGTGGGGCAAAATCCAACGGCTGCCCGGGCCGCAGCACCAGCAGCAGGGCCACACACGCCGCTGCCATGGCTGAGGCTCCCACCAGCCAACCCGGCCAGCGCCACACACCTGGCTTGGGGGACATGGGCTCCACAGACGCCAGCACGCGCGCTTCCAGCACTGCCAGTGCGCGGCTGCTCAGACCATCCGTGTGCTCCAACGCGCGCTCCGCGGCCAGCAGGCGGTCCCATGCCATGCCGCAGGGCTCACAGTGGCGCACGTGTTCCGCCACATCCGGCGCAAGCGCCTCACCGTCCTGCAGCGCGCGCTGCATCTGCGTCCTGGCGTGTTCATGGTTCATGGGGCTCTCCTTGCTGCGCGCTGATTCTTGGAATGTCCACGTTGCGGCGGATGAGGAAGCGGACAAACGCACTTTTGAGCCGCGCCTCCACCCGCCGGACAGTGATGCGCGCGGTACCCAGCCGCACCGCCGCGTGTTCCTGGGTCTCACCCTGACGGAAGCGCGCGTCATACACTTTCTGTTCATCCTCCGGGCGGGTACCCAGGAATTCCTCCACCAGGGTCTGGAGCTCACGCCGCTGCACCAGTTCCTCCGGGGAATCCTCCAGCGTCTCCAGGTCCGGCAGCTCTCCGCTGAGCGTGGGTTGCGGCGTGGTGGCGGCGCGGCGTCCCTCCGTGATCATCAGATTGCGGGCAATGCGGCAGAGGTAGGCCTCATACGGTGTAATGCCGTCATACGCAGCCCGTGCTGCTGCGGAGAATGCGCGGCTGAACACGTCCTGGACCAGGCGTTCCACTTCCAGCTCCGTGGAAGGTCCGTTGAACTGGAAGTGTTCAGTGCCGCGCATCAACCGGACTCCCCGGCGGACACTTCTGGCAACAACCGGCCCGTAGCGCCGCAAGACATCACGGAGCGCGGCGGGTTCTCCGCGGCGGAAGCGTTCCAGCAGCTCCCGGTTGTCATGCAGAAGTGTCACGCCTCAGCCATTTCCTGGTTCACTGACCCGTGTAACCAAACAACCCGCTGGCGGTACCAAACCACTTTGTGTGCGCCGCATCCTGGGGATGGATGATGACGCTGTTAACACGTCCCTGCGGCATTCCATCTGCGGCAGAGATGGTGGTGACCAGCGGAGCCAGGGCCGCAGACACATCCAGGCGGAATGCACCCGCGCCGCCCGTGCCCACCCACACAATGGGGACCTGCGCACTGGGAAAACGGTCCACCGCCACAGCCGTCAGGTCATTGGACGCAAGACCTGCGCTCTGCCGCGTGTAGGAGGTCCACGTCATCGTTCCGTACGCGGGACCCTGGTGGTGGCCCAGGCCACCGGCGGTGGCAAACCACTGGCTCTCTATGTTGCCCGGGTCCACGGCAATGGCGCGCACATTGTAGTCCGGCAGCAGGTCCTGTGTGGTGTCCTCGTCAAAGTGCTGGATCATGGACACCTGCCCCTGCTGGCTCAGCGTCACGCGGGCCACACCTTTGTCCGTGGCCACCCAGAAGCTCACCGGATTGAGGGAGGTGGAGGACGGGTCCGCGGCAACAATGTCCCGCACCTCGCCCAGGATCTCGTCCTGGTTTCCACCCTCCTGCACATCATCCAGAATCTGGTTGGTGGCGCTGTAGATGCGCAGGCCGTTGGAGCTGCCGGTCACCATCAGCGCGCCGGTGGTGATGCCCTGTCCCAGAATCAGCACGTCCGTCACACCCTGCGTGTTCTGCACCTGTGCACAGGTGTCCCCCGCCGTGCCCGCAAGGTTGACGCACGCATAGACACCCACCGCCGTGGCGTAGGCTTCACGCCGGGCGCCCATGGTGTCTTCCGCGCCCATGGCAATGTCCCGGATGGGCTCATTGCCGGGCACGTTGCTGCCCGCGCCACCCGCGTTGGGCTGGTACGCCGCGTCAGTCAATGCGCTGGTGTCCACATTGCGCACGCCCACATTCTCCGTCCCCACCAGCACGTGCGCAGCATCCTGCACCGCCGCCACCAGCACCGGCTGCGTCACGTTGGTGGCCGGAAAGAGTGAGGCCGCCGCCGCTCCGCCCACCGTCACCACGTAGCGCACCGTGTCCGCGTCCGAGCCACCGCACGCGTCTGCAATGCCCGCGCGGAGGTCATGGAAACCCAGACTGGGCGCGGTGACCGTGGCCCCTCCCGCCGTCACCACCTGCGTTCCGTGGATGCTGTCCGTCAGGGTCACGGTGGCCGGGGCCGCCGCTGCGTCAGACATACCCATCAAAGTGACAGACACATTGCTGCCGCTGGTGATGATGGCGCGGTCTGCAGGCGCCGAGAGGGCCATGGTGGGTGCACCAACCACCGGAACATCCAGCGTGGCCGTGGCTCCAACAGCACCGGCGGCATCCGTGGGAACACAGCGCAACGTGTGGGTCCCCGCCGTGGCCAGCGTGACCGTCACCGTGCGCCGTCCGCTTCCCGTCACGGTGGCGGGCGCAACCACATCCTGGGCATTGGCGCTGGTGATGGTAGCGCTGATGGGCGTGTCTCCGTCCGCATCCGCCAGGTCCACCTGGACGTCCAGGTCACCCGTGGGAACACACGCGTTGACCGGGACAAAGCTGCAGGTGGGCGCCGTGTTGGTCACCACGGAGACGGTGCGGGATGCCGCAGCCTGCTGTCCGGAGGCGTCCACATAGCGGATGGCGGCGGTCCAGGTGCCGGGTGCGGTGAGGGCGGCGCTGAACGTGGACTGGCCCAGCGCGGCGTTGAAACCACCGGGTGAGGACAACGTGCCGCCGCCGGGACTGGTGAGTGTCCACGCCAGGTTGGTGGGCACAATGGCAACGTCATCCGCCACGCTGGCCACAAAGGCCACCACGGCGTCCGTGCGGACCTGCGTGCCGTCCAGGGCCGGCGCGGTGATGGACAGGATGGGCGCAGTGGCCGAGCGGACCGGAACGTTGAGCTGCACGGTCTGCATGCCGCCGCCAGCGTCCGTGTAGCGCAGCGCAATGGTGGCCTGGCCCGCGCCGCCCACATCCGTGACAGCAAACGCGCTGGACACGGTGTTGCCCGCGCCACTGATGGTGCCCTGGCTGGTCTGCACCGCGCCTCCCGCGGCGGTGAAGGTCCACAACACATTCTGCGGAGCAATGGCCAGGTTGTCCTGGATGGTGCCTGCAAACGCCATGGCGCCGCCGGCGCGCACGTCCTGCGTCACCGTGGTTCCGTCATGGGCGGGTTGGGTGATGCGGACCACCGGCGCGGGATCCATGGACACCACAATGGCCAGCACCGTTGCCACCGGCGCCGTCACGCCATCCGTGTAGTGGTGCGCCACGGACCACGCGCCTTCCGTGTTGAACGTGACGGAGAGTGATGCGGTGGCTGAGGTTCCCGCGGCGGTGATCATCCCCTGGTTGGGCGTCTGCGTCCCGTTGGCGGACGTCACCACAAACGTGCTGTTCTGCGGAAGGATGGTGGTGTCATCCAGGATGGTGACCTGGAAGGAGAGTGCATCACCCACGGCCACCGGCACCGTCACGGCGCTGCCGTCATTGGAAGGCGAGGTGTACGTGGTGACGGGCGGAAGATCCGCGGCCACCTGGATGGCCAGCAACAGGCTCCGCGTGTGCGTCCCGTCCGTGTAAGACACTTGCACGGAGTGCATGCCAACCGTTGCCAGGTCCACCAGGAAGGAGAGTGACGCGCCGCCCTGTCCGCCGGCGCTGTAGATCCCCTGGCTGGTGACGGTGGTGGCATCCGGCCGGGTGTGCGTCCAGGCCACGGCCTGCGGAAGCAGCGCAGCATCATCCGTCAGCGTGGCCTGCATGCTGAGGGTGCCGCCCACTCGGCGTGCCCCGGTCACAGAGGTGCCGTCATTCTCCGGCGCAATCCACGCCAGTTGCGGAGGCAGGTTGCTGTAAACGGGCACCACCAGCTGCGCGGCCGGCGTGGGTGCAGTGCCGTCATTGTAGGTGATGCGGAGGGTGTAGTTGCCCGCCTGGGCCAGCAGCGCGCTGAACGCCGCGGTGGATCCGCTCAGCGTGCCGCCGCTCTGGGTCAACGTGGCGTCCGGCGCGGTGAGCGTCCACTGGATGTTGGCGGCGCTGATGGCCTGCGCGGTGAAGATGTCCGCGGTGAAATTGACCGTGGCGTTGATGAGCAGCGGGCCGGTGACGGTGGTTCCGTCATTTGCGGGCGCAGTGATGGTGACGGTGGTGGCGCCCATGCCGCCGGAAGATCCCGCCATGCCGGATGACGTCATCAACGTGGAGGAAGAACCCGCCGCGGAGGAGCCCGGCGTCCCGGAGGAGCTTGCGCCGGCCATGGACGCATCCATGCCCTGCGTGTTGCCAATGCCGGCGTCCGGGAGGGGTGTGTCTCCGCCGGGTTCGGTGTTGCCGCAGCTGCTGCAGCCGGTTCCGCCCAGCAACAGCACCACGCCTGTCAGCGTCAGCCAGCCCATCATGCCATGTCTCGTACGCATGCCTACACCTCCATCTGTGTTTGCGGGATGTCTTCTGGGCAGTACGCAGGGACTCAGGCGTACGGCTCAGGATTGTGCGGCGCCGCGCACGCACCGGCGGCGCACACCGGATCTGCGCCGGTCTTGGATGTGGGTCCGCCGGTCACCCAATAAACGTATGACTTCAATGTGCCGGACTCAGCGCAGCTCAAGCCAGGGCTTGCCCCGGAGACACAGCGGGACCCTGCTCGGCAGCAGGACTGAAGGTGCAGCTCAGGTGAGCGGTTGGTTGCATGTTTGGATACACCAACGGGGGACTCTATCTATGCGTATCAAATCTATTTCGGGGCGCCGCTGCGGGCGGTGCTGCTCTCTTGTTGCTTGCGGGCACTGCCTGCGGCGTCAATCTTGGCTTTGGCCGGAATGCGGGCGAACGCGCCGTCAACGGCTCAGACGGTGACGCACCCAATGACCTGGATGGAACGGTTGTTGATGGGAACGCTGTCTGTGCTGCTGGCCAAGGCAGCTTCAAGCTGGAAGGTGAAGCCGCCAACGGCATGTTCAGCCACGGTCCGTTGACCGTCACGCTCAGCAACTTTCTGGGTGAAACATTTGATTACAGCGCCAACATGGGCGTCAGCCAGGTGGTTGTGAAAGGTGGTCCGGTCAGCAAGCTCTATGGTGGTGGAACCGGCGGGTCATTGACCACGGCGGTCAATCCCAACAACGGCAAGCGCTACGGCTTCAGCCACGTGACGTTCTGCTATCCGGAGAACGGCTCTTCATCCGGCGGGCCCGGCGGTTCCAAGGTTGGCATCTGCCACGCCACGGGGAGTGAATCCAATCCGTGGGTTTTCATTGAGGTGGATGAACACGCCGTGCCGGCGCATGAAATGCACGGGGACATCATTGGTGCGCAGAGCCAGGAAGACTGTCCCACGGTTGGCACAGACGGCGGGCCCAACGGCCACAAGGTTGGCATCTGCCACGCCACGGGAAGTGAGTCCAATCCGTGGGTCTTCATTGAAGTGGATGAACACGCCGTGCCCGCGCATGAAATGCACGGGGACATCATTGGCGCGCAGAGCCAGGCGGATTGTCCGGGCGCAGTGGACGGCGGCCCCGGCCGCAAGGTTGGCATCTGTCACGCCACGGGCAGTGCGTCCAATCCGTGGGTCTTCATTGAGGTGGATGAACACGCCGTGCCCGCGCATGAAATGCACGGGGACATCATTGGTGTGAGCAGCCAGGAAGAGTGTCCCAGTGGCGGCGGATCGTCGTCGTCCTCGGGCGGAGTGAGCAGCACGTCAGCACCGCCGGAGAGCAGCTCGCAGGTTCAGAGCAGCTCGCAGGTTCAGAGCAGCTCGCAGGTTCAGAGCAGCTCGGCGGCGCCCAGCAGCTCCATTGGTGACCACAGCGCGGAGAAGGTCCCGTGTCCGCAGGGCACCAGCACGTTCCGTCTGTACGCTCCAGGTGGCGGGGTCTTCTCGGACGGCACGTTGACGGTGATGCTGACGGACTACACGTCCAACACGTTCAAGTGGTCTTCCAACATGGGCGTGGATGCCGTGATGGTGAAGAGCGGGATTGAAGAGAACATGTACTTCTACCCCAATGAGTCCATGAGCGGGTCCGCGTCTTCCGTGAACCTGAGCACGGGCCAGGACAACCCCATCAGCTACATCCGCTTCTGCTATGACGTAAGTGTCGGCGGCTGAGGCACTGCTGAACGGGCAATGAACAGGCTGGCCGCCGTGACGCCCGTTGGTTCACGGCGGCCTTGTTCATGGTGCAGGCGTGCGGAAACACGCCTCAGGGCGTGAACGAAAAGCTGACCAGCGTGTCCAGAATCTGCAAATCCTGGATGGCCCTTGGTGCGCCGTCAGCATCCACCACGTGCAATCCCAACGCGGTGACGGAGGACAGCAGCTCACCGCCGGGCGGGGTGCCGTGGGACTCAAGGTACTCCGCCATGCCGTCAAAGAACGGTTTGACCGTGGCGTACGCGGGCTGTGGTTCCAGCGCGGCAAACCAGGTGTTGCCGCGCTGCACCACCTTCAACAGCAGGGCGTAGCTGGTGCCGTCCTTGCCGCGCAGCGTCCATCCGGAGTTCCCGGTCATTGGGTCAGTCATGGCTCATCCGTCCGTGGTGCGTGGTAAAGTTCCTGGGGGCATTGAGTCATACGTTAAGTCATATGTTAAAGGGTCAGGCGTTCTGGCCGGCCCTGCTGCGGCGCACTGCAGTCCACCAGGTGGGACGTGGTCAACCGTTTGACGAGACATCTGCCATGTGCTTTCCGGCAATGAGGTCTCCTGGCATGAGGGAACCTCACCCAACACGCTGCAGTAAAATTGACTGACATTTAGTGCCGCCTGCAGCACCCACCGGGGCCGTGGTGATGCCAGAGATGACGGTTGGTGGATGGGGGCCAGCATGGGAACAGTCCTTGCTCTTCCGCCAGCGTCCCAGAGATGAGAGGATTCCGTCTGGCAGCCATGACGTCATCACCATGTGTTTCAGACT
>Ga0163144_10013810_pt1 | contig 16813 bp, 11 predicted proteins | sample OliLak19BULKMAT1_FD_123175 | JGI IMG/M metagenome (GOLD analysis project Ga0163144, IMG submission 123175) | Freshwater microbial mat bacterial communities from Lake Vanda, McMurdo Dry Valleys, Antarctica - Oligotrophic Lake LV.19.BULKMAT1 | ecosystem: Environmental > Aquatic > Freshwater >... | reverse complement strand
TTCGGCCCCCAAAACGCCGGGAACCGGAAGTTGCGATGCGTGTTCCGCACCTTCGCCAGCACGTTCGCCGCTGCCTCATCGGCCAGCCCCAGCCGCGCCGCCTGCTGGCCATCCTGCGTCCACCCGTGCGTCATCTTCTCAATCCGCGCCGCGTACGTCGCCCGCCCCTCCGCCAGCATCGAGCGTCCCACGCCCGACAGCCCAAACGGCCACACCGCCATGAGTTCGGGGTTCTCGCAGTTTGACCGCTTCGGATCAAACTTCTCCGCGATCCCAAACCTCTTCTCACCACTCTTGGCATCGGTCGTCATTGGCACTTGCGGGCACGCCTCGCGCAGCCGCTTCCACAGGTCCCGATCCTCCGCCGTTCCAAACTCCGCCGGCAGCGCCATCAACCGCTCCGTCACCTCGCGAATCCCCACCACCGTCGGCAGGTCATTCACTACACCCGCCCAATACGTCTCAATCGCCTGCGTCGGCGTGATCAAGAGCGTGCCCTTCGCATCGCGCTCAAACCGCGAATCAAAGTACTTCAGAACCTCCCGCGCCATCGGAATCGTCTGCTCCGTCAAACGCTTGCGGTCCCCTGTGTAATCCCAATGGTCCAGCATCATCGCCGCCAGTTCCGGCCCCTGGTTCCACGCCCACCGCCAATACGCACACCCCACATCCGACACCGCCATGCCTTGGCGATTCCAGCCATAATCCGCGTTCGCATACGTCCCAAACGTCGTCATCGTCTCCGGGAAATAGGCCCCCTCCGCCTTGTAGTACAGCTTCGCCCGCGCCTTGCATGCCGGCAACGTCAGGGCGTAGAAATCAAACAGCGATGCCATCAAGTCCCCATCGCCGCGCGCCAGCATCCCGTGATACGGAAGCCGCGTGTTCTGCCACCAGAAACTCCCGCCCCAGTTGCGAAAGTCCTCGTTAAACGCCGCGCCGTCCACATGCCGCGGCGACACCGTAAATATCGACCCGTTGAACTTCACCGGAAACTCGCCCTTCGTCGCCGCCGTCACCACGAACCGCTGCAGCGCATAGGCCTCACTCACACTCGCCGCCCGACCCCCGCTCTCCCCGTTGCTCACCAGCTTGCCGTCCAGATACACCCGCGCCGATCCCTCCTTCCCCGCAAACGTCATCACCACGCACGACTCTCGTCCCGCCCCCGGCGCCGCCTCCGTCTGCACCGTCGAGTTGCGCACAATCGCCCGCACCCGCCCACCCTGCAAATCAAACAACATCCCGTCACTCTGCCCCGCCGTCAGCGCATCGATGATCCGCCCCGTCACCTTCTCGCCCGCCGGAGTTACCCACGCCACGATCGAGAAATCCCCCGCCCCTTTGAACCCGTCCGGCACCGCCATCGACATCCCCACCTCCGCAGGCAGCGTAACAGCACCAGCCAGCGCACCCGCCACAGTTCCCGCCCCTGCCCCCTTCGCAATCGTCTCAATCTCCCCTGGCTGCAAGGCCCGATCCACCATCACCGCCGCGCGAATCTTCCCCCCAAACCTGTTCTGCCCGTTCGAATCAACCCCCACCCGCACCGGATGCGCCCCGCCAAACACCGCCGCCCCGCCCCACGCCACTTCCCCCGGCTCCACAAATACAAACGAGTCCGTCCACCTCTTCCGCCACGCCGCCGCCGTCCGCTCCGCCGCTTTCGCAAACGGAGCCGCCACCGCGCTCGCCTGATTCAGTTTGCCCATCCACTGCCCCACATCATCACTCTGCGCGCACACCGCCACCACCCTCACCACCGCCTCCCGCTCCGCCTTCACCGTCGTCATCGTCTTCGCATCCACGCGCACAAACCCCTCCCCATCCAATCTCCCTCCAAACGTTCGATTGATGAGCGGGTCCCTCACCGCGTCCTTCACCGCCAACAGCCCCTGATGCTCGACCGTAAACCCCACCATCGACGTCTCATTGCGGTGATACCACACTACCCCACCTCCGCCGCCCGCACCGCCCTCGCCCGAACCACCCCATCCCCGCGCGTCCTCCACCACCACATCCGCGCTCTCCATCACGTCAACCCCCGCCGGTGCCTCATGCATAAGCCATGACGAGTTCTGCTCCCGCCCCGTCAGCGACTTCTCCCCGTCTCGCCACACCTCCAGCCGCGCCGTCACCCGCCGCGCCACCTCACTCTCCGTCCTCACCAACACCACATCGGCCCCCGCGTCAACCATCACTTCCATCGTGCATCCAGGAGTCGAAATCACCAGCACCCCACGCTCCAGATCCAGCCGCTGCGAATACTGCTTGGCCACCTCCAGCGGCGGCTCGCACGTCACCCGCACCCGCCCCAGCTTCAGCAGCCGCTCGCACTCGCTATACGCATCCGTGTGCGACAGCAGCAGCACCAGATCGCCGCTCGCCTCCACCCACACGTTCGCGCCCACCCGACCATTGCCGATCGGCATCGACCCCGCCCCATCCAGCCCCGGCGAGCTCCACACCGGCGACGCACCCTTGAGTGCCACCAGCGCCTTGGCCTCGGGCGCGCCCTTCCATGTCGGCCCGTCACCACCCGCCGCCTGCGGAGTTGCCATCGCGATCGGCCCCCCCAGCGCAAGCGCAGTCGCGCCCGCAACACCCGCCATCCGGCAAACCAAGCGCATCGATAGCACAGCAGTGGTCATCACCGACTGTAGCGGTCATCCGCCATCAACTATTCTCACACCCGGCCGTGGGTGTGACCACGGATGAGGGCAGTTGGCTCCCCTGCTCCCTCTTTATCTTGTCCATCCTGTCCATCCATGTAAACTCCACCCAATGCTCGACTCCGACACCACCCGGAGAAGGAACATGGATGGGCAGGATGAGCAGGATGGAATCGAGCCAAAGCCCGCATAGCCCCTGCCCCTGCCCCAAGCTATGCGCACACACCCGGCCGTTACCTCAACGCGCCACCTTCAGCTCGTGAACCACAACCGTCCCCGTCTGAGGCGACCCTTGGATCTGCAGGCCAATGCACTTCACGGCCGACATCGAAATCACGTTGCCCCCCGCCTGATTGCCCCAGAACTGCTGCTTGTTGAGCCGCCCGATCGGCAACCGATACGAAGAAAACCCTCAGGGGCAGGCGCTGAAGAATGCACCAATAAAGTCCGCCAGATCGTCCGGATTCACCGCGCCGTCGGCGTTAAAGTCACCCTCGCCGCAGGCCGGCGCAAAGAAGCAACCGATGTAGTCCGCCAGGTCATCCGGGTCGGCCGTGCCATCGCCGTTAAAGTCCGCCGGACAACCGCTCGCCACGCGCTCAAACACCACGTCATCAAAGAACGCCGCGCCCGCCAGATTCGCCGTCTGCACAAACACCATCGAGAGCCGCGCCCGAACCGCCCCCGCCGGCGCCGTCGCTTCAACCGCCGCCTGCACATAGGTGTTCAGCGGCGAAGAAGCCGTGAGCGCAGTCGTCTCCACCGCCGAAATCGCCGTGTTCGCCGCGTCAAACCACTCCACCTTGAACACGCCCCGGTTCGTCCCTTGCATCCGGTCTGCCGACTTGTTCAGCCACCACGACGTCGCCCGCCACCGCTGACCCGCCGTCACCACGCCGTCTTGATGCACCCTCGAAATGTTCCCCGGCCCGTTGAAGTTGCCAAACATCTTGCCCAGCCGCGTCCCGCTCCGCGCGCCCGATGTGTCCAGAAAGCTGTTACCCGCAATCGTCCAGCCAAATAGCGGCTGGTTCGCCGCCGGGCCGCGATCCTCAAACGACTCGTTCACCACGTTGCGCCGATACACCCGCGCATAATCGACCTCCATCCGCTGCGGGAACACCGTCGTCTGATCCGGGTTGCCCGGCCAGTTGCCGCCCACCGCCGTGTTGATGATCAAATACATCGCGTCGCGCGGAATCGTGTTCATCTGCCGCGCCCGCCGAACCCCATCGACAAAGTAGTCGATCCGGTCGGGGAACCACTCTGCCGCAAACACATGAAAATCATCCGCAAAGTTCGGACCCGTAAACTGCGCAGTCTCCGATTGCACGTTCGGCCACGTGCCCCAATGATGCGTCATGTGCATCGTGCTGGGCTGGTGCCCCAGCAGTTCCATGATGTCGATCTCCGGCGGCCAGATACCACTCTGCGGCAGCATCCAGATCGCCGGCCACATCCCCTGCGTCGATGGCATCTTGGCCCGCACTTCAAACCGTCCAAACGACTGCGAGAACCGGTTCCGCGACTCAATCAACCCCGACGTATACGGCCGCCCCCCCTGGAATCGCCGCTCCGCCAAAATCGTCAAGAGCCCTCCCGCCAGCGTCACATTCGCCGGCGAGTAATACTGCTGCTCGTTGTTCTTCACCAGCGCCGCGTTCTCCGCCCGCCACTTCGATCCATCCAGCGTGCTCCCGCTGAACTCATCCTGCCACACCAGCGTCCAACCCGCAAGGTCCTGCGCCAGCGCACCACCCGCCAACGCCAGCACGCCGGCCGCGCCCGCCAAGGACCCGCAAACCGCCTTTGAATGATTCTTCTTCATGGTTTACCTTCCATTCGTGGCTATTCCAGTCCGTCCACTCCACACTACCGCCTCCGCCGCCGCCGGCTGCGGCAAACCCGTCTCCACCGGCTCATCGAGCGACGCACCGTTGGTCGCAATCACCCGCGCATACCAGTGCGCCGAGTCCTTCAGCACCCGCTGCTGCGTCGTGTAATCCACATGCACCAACCCAAACCGATGCCGATACCCCTCGGCCCACTCAAAGTTATCCATGATCGACCAGTGGAAGTACCCGCGCACATCCACCCCATCGCGCACCGCCCGCCGCAACGATATCAAATACCGCCGCATGAAGTCAATCCGCGCCCCATCCCGCACCCGACCATCCACGCCAATCCAGTCCACGTTCGACATGCCGTTCTCAGTTATCACCACCGGCAGGTTGAACCGCTCCTGAATCATCCGCGGCCCCCAATACAGCGATTCCGGCGTCACGCTCCATCGAAACGCCGTCTCCGGGCTCCCCGGCGCCGCCACCACCACCTGCGCCTTTGAGTCATCCCCCGCCCTCACCGGCGTGCCGCTATAAATGTTGGCCCCGAAGAAGTCGAGCGGTTGGTGAATCGTCTCCATATCCCCCGGCTGCACCTTGGGCGCATCACCGCCGAACAACTCCAAGCCGTCCGCCGGGTAATGCCCCAGACACACCGGGTCTGCAAACCACGTGTTGTTCCACGAATCCTTCTGCGTAATCGAGAACGTACTCCGCCGCGCCGCGTCGATATCAGCCGCCGACTCGGTCTCCGGATACTCAACCCGCATCACCGGTGCCCACCCCACCAGGCACCGCCGCTTCGTGTTGCCGCGAATCGCCTGCACACCGCGCCCGTGCGCCAGAAGCGCATGATGCGTTGCCAGCAGCCGCTCCGCCAGCGACAGCTTCAGCCCAGGCGCGTGCGTGCCATCACCGTGCCCAAGCCCGATGAAGATCTGCGGCTCATTGAGCGTCATCCAGTGACTCACCCGGTCACCCAGCCGCTGCACCACCACCGCCGCATACTCGGCAAACCACGAAGCGCAGTCACGATTCAGCCACCCGCCCCGGTGCAGCAGCGCCATCGGGTAATCCCAGTGGAACAGCGTTACCCACGGCTGGATCCCCGCCGCCAACAGCGCATCCACCAGCCGATCGTAAAAATCCAGCCCCTTGGCATTGAGCGCGCCCACACCCTCCGGCATCACCCGCGACCACGAGACCGACAGCCGGTACGCCTGCAGACCCATCCCCTCCATCAGCCCGACATCCTCACGATACCGGTGATAATGATCGCACGCCACCTCGCCCGTGTGGCCGCCATGCACCGCGCCGGGCCGCTTGCACATGTCATCCCACACCGACGGCCCCCGCCCATCGATCGCCGCCGCGCCCTCAAGCTGATACGCCGACGACGCCGCACCCCACACAAACGATCTCGCAAATCCACCTTCCATACGACCTTCCTCCGGCCCGCGGCCGGCTCTTGGTTAACCCTTGACGGCGCCCGACGTCAGCCCCGCAATGAACTCCTTCTGCAAAACCAGAAAGAGCATCATCAGCGGAATCACCGAGACCAGAGTCCCCGCCATCAGCAGTCCGTAGTCCTGGTAGTACGTGCTCTTGAGCTGCGCAATCGCCACCGCCAGCGGAAACTTCCCCGGCGACTGCATCACCACCTGAGGACTGATAAAGTTGTTCCACGTCCCCAGGAACGTAAGCAAAATAAATGCCCCGATCATCGGCCGCATCAGCGGTAGCGCGATCCCAAAGAAAATCCGCCCCTCCCCGCACCCGTCCAGCCGCGCCGCCTCGATCAACGCCCCCGGTACCGAACTCAGCGCCGCCTGCCGGAACAAATACACCCCAAACGCCGGCGCAATCGCCGGCAGAATCAGCCCCGCGAATGAATCCAGCAGCCCCAGTTGAAACAGCCACTGAAACCCCGGCGCAATCAGCAGCGGCGGCGGAATGATAATCGCCGCCAGCACAATCCCCTGCGCCAGTTTCCGCCCACGGAACTCAAACTTCGCCAGCGCATACCCCCCCATCGCCGAAATCACCGTCGCCAGCACCGCCGTCGTTGACGAAAGAAAAATCGAGTTCAGCATCGCCCGCCCGAGCCCAAGCTCAAACAGCAGCCGCCCGAAGTGCTCAAACGTCACCCGCCCCCACTCCACACCCAAAAACCCATCCCCACCGGGCAAGAAGGTTGACGTAAAAAAATCCTCGTTCCGCTTCAGCGCCGCGCACACCAGCCACACAAACGGCGCGCCCACCAGCACCGCCGCCGGCACCAGCACCGCATGCGTCGACACCAGCGCCGCCCACCCGCGCACCTTGGAAGAGCCCGCGTTCATACGCTCTCCTCCCCGCGCGAAAGCCGCCGCTGCACCACCGCGCACACCACCAGCAGCATTCCCAGCATCCACCCGATCGCGCTCGCGTACCCCAGGTCACCCGTCTCAAACCCGCGCTGATACAGATACATCACCACCGTCAACCCGCGATTATCTGGCCCCGCCGCCGAGTTCAGCAGCACCCACGGCAACTCAAACAACTGAAAACTCCCGATCACCGACAACAAAATCACAAACGTCGCCACCGGCCGAATGCTCGGCCACGTCACACTCACAAACCGCCGCACCGGCCCCGCCCCATCGATCTCCGACGCCTCCGTCAACTCCCGTGGCACATTCTGCAGCGCCGCCAGGAAGTAAATCATGTTGTACCCCATGTACTGCCACAGTGTCGCAATCACCAGCGACGGCATCACATAGTTCTGCATCCACGGAAAATCCAGATCCCACCCGATCACCGCGTGCAGGAACTGGTTGAGCAGACCCGTCCGCTTCTCAAAGATCACCCCGAAGATCATCCCCACAAACACCACGCCCACCAGCGCGGGTGAGAAAAACACCAGCCGGTAAAACGCCCGCCCCCGCAGCCCTGGCCGGTTGAGCATCATCGCAAACAGCAGCGACAGCGGCAACTGAATCAGCACCGTCGTCGTCGTATACACCGTGGTGTTGCGAACCGCTTTCCAAAACAGCGGGTCGGCCGCCAAGGCCTTGAAGTTATCCAGCCCCACAAACCGTTCCGTGCCCGGCCCATACGTCTGCTGAACCGCCAGCACCGCCGCCCTCGCCAGCGGGTACACCGTAAACAGCGTAAACAGCACAAAGAACGGCGCGAGGAACCCCCACGCTGCCCGCCGCGGTGTGGCCATCGCAGTGCCGCTCACTTGGTCACCCCGGCTTCCGTCGCACCAGCCAAACGTGACAAGCCCGTGCCGCCGTCGTTGGCGGCGCTCTCCCGCAAAAACACATTGCGATCAAGCAGTTGCTCCAGCCGCTTCTGTGCCGGTGCCAGCGCCGCCAGCGCCTCGGGCTCCAGTTCCGCCACCGTAAACTTCCCCGACTGCCGCGCATAAATACCCAGCGCCACCACCGCGTCCTGCACCGCCAGAATCGCAATCGAGTTATACGGCGAGCTCGCCCGCAGCGGCACACTCGGTGCCAGATCGATATACATCCGCCCCTTCGCCTGTCCCGAAAAATACGCATCCGGCTCGTCATATATCGGGTCGTTCCACAGCGACTTCACCGGCGTCACAATATCGCCCTCGCGATACAGCGCTCGCGCCATCTCCGGCGACAGATACAGGTTCTTTGCAAACGCCCACAACTCCTCAAAGTCCGGCGCCGTCTTCGATATCCCCAGCATCGTCCCGCCCCACACGCTCGTCCGCCGCCCACCCTTCTCCCACGCCGGCATCGGCATGAGCTTCACTTTGCCCTTCAGTTGCGGAATCTCATTCTTCCAGATGTTGCACATCCAGTCCGGCATCACCGAGGCGATCACATACCCCTCCAGCTTCAGCCGATTGCCCGAGGCCGAAAAATCCCGCGCTTCCGCCGCGATCCGGTTGGGTCCATTCGTCCACGCCACAATCTGCGCAATCGTCGCCGCATTCCGTGCCGAAGCCAGCGTCGGCCGCCCCTGCTCATCAAAGAACGTCCCCCCGGCCTGCAGAATGAGCGCCTCAATCGTCTCCCCCTGCGTCTCCCACAGGTTCAAGATATACCGCTTGGGCTTCCCGTCGCCATCCCGCTCCGCCATAAGCGGCAACATGAGCCGCACAAAGTCATCCCACGTCTCAATCTGGCTCACATCAATCCCCGCCGCCTCCACCAGGTCCGCTCGATACCCCAGCATCACCGGGTGAACATCATGCGGCAGGCCGAAGATCCGGCCACGCGAAGTCCACGGGCTGAACGACGCCGCATTGATCTGCTCGTACAAACCTTCAGACTTCAGCCGATCCGTCAAATCCACAAAGCCCACACTCTCCAGCGGGCCAGTGAACGCCCGCGCCGCGACCCGCCGTTCCGTCTCCAGCAAGTCCGCGCAGCCCGTCCCCGACAAGAACCCCGACAGCAATCTCCTCTCAAGGGCCTCAAGAGACATCAGCGTCATGTTCACGCGTGGCTCACGCGTCTGGTTCCACTCCGCCACGATCGGCTCATACAACTGATAATGCAGCCGCGCCGATGTCCACATCGTCCTGCCCGGCGCCGTTCGCGCCGGCCACGCCAGCACCGCTACCGTTGACACCACCGCCATGAGCACCACCAGCAGCGCGCCCGCCGGAACTCCGGCCTCGCCCGCTGACGATCTACCCGACTTGGCTGTATCTGATGCTGACATGATCGACGTCGTAGTCGGCTTTCTCAGGCGGCGCCCGTCCGTGACACTCGCAACCATCCGTCAAACCGCACCGCAACCCCGCCGCGGCTGTCCGCGGCGGGGTTCGGAACGGTCATCGAGAGACAAACCATGCTCAGCGCTCGACCGGGAATCGCTCCCCGGCCCGCACCGGTTTAGCAACCCGCGAAATAGCCGCTGATGTAGTCGGCAAGATCATCGGGATCGACCAGGCCATCGCCGTTGTAATCGGCGCTGATCGGCGCCGGCTGGCTGAAGAACGCGCTGATGTAGTCAGCCAGATCGTCCGGATCGAGCGTGCCATCACCGTTGAAGTCCGGCGGGCACGACGGTGTGATCACCGCCGGGCCAAACCGCGCATCGTCCCACGCCACGCTCGTATCGGCCGTCGCCCCGTTGTTCAGGAAGCTCTGCACCGCCATCACCACCGCCGCCTTCGTCGCCGACTCCGGCGCCGTGTCGGTGATGATGAACTGCTGATACTCGCCAGTCAGCATCGACTCGATCGGCATGTTAAACCGGCCGACTTCCGCGTTGGCGGCGTTGCGCCACTCGATGCGGAACTCAGCGCCGTTGTTGAGCGTCGGGTTCGTCCGGGCTTGCACCGAGAAGTTGTAGACCGTGCCCTGGATCACGCCCGGCACCACCTGCACGTGGCCCGTGAAGGCGTTAAAGCCGCTCGTCGAAGCGCTGCCGCGGATCGTCGTCACGAGAGCCTGATTGCCTTCGAAAGGAATCGCGCCGGTGTTGTTGAAGGCCTCAAGGAACGTACCCGCCGGGCCGCCGAAGAATCCGTTCCAGTTCGACTGGTTCGCGAAGTCAAACCCAAGCGCAAGCTCAAAGCCCGCGTTGTTGAGCATGTTCACGCGCGGCGGGGGGGGCGGCGGCGTGCTGATCCGCACAAACGACGCGTCATCCATCTGAATCGTGCCCGTGCCACCTGCCGAGAAGTACAGCAGAACATAGCGAGCTGACGAAGTTCCGGCCGGGGCCGTTCCCGAGACCGTCACCTGCGAATACGCATCGGCAGGCGTGAAGCCGTCCGCCACCAGCACCGACTCGTTCGAGATGAGCTGGTTCACCTCATCGCGCCATTCGATGTTGAGCACCGTGAAGTCAGGCAGCGTCAGCGGGTCGCTCGACGTTGACTTGAGACCCCACACAGAGGCCTCCCACACCGAGCCCGGCAACGCCGCGAAGTCCTGGAAAACACCCGACGTCGTGCCCGTCGCCAGCGTCAGATTGTGGTCGCCCGTCCGCGGGCCGTTGGTCGTCCGGAACGCGTTGTTGAAGTTCGACCAGTTCGCGATCGGACCGCCGCCCGGGCCGGCTGTCTCAAACGAGGGATTCGTCACCGCCACGTCCCCGCCGCCCAGCACGCTCGCCGTCACATCATCAAAGAACGCCGCTCCAGCCGCCCCGTCAGCACCCTGCTCAAACAGCAGATTCAGACGCACCCGCGTCGTCCCCGCCGGCGCGGCCGAAGTCACACTCGCCGGAATCGGCGTGCCCGTCGGCGAGCCCGCCACCAGCACATCGCTCTCGCCGAACGCGAGCACGTTGCCCATCAAGTCATAAAACTCGATCTTCACAATCGCGCGGTTCGCGCTCTGCATCGCATCAAACGACGCGTTGAACCCCGTCACGCCAACCGTCCACTCCTGACCGGCGCTCGCCGGCAGGTCCTGGAACATCCCCGAGTAGTTCACCTGGCCCGCAGTGAAGTTGCCGAACATCTTCATGCCGAATGAACCCGTGATCGGAGCAATCGTTTCACGGAACACGTTGCCAAACGTCGTCCACCCATCCACGGCCCCGCCCGCAACTTCAAACGACGAGTTTTGCAGCAGGTTTTGAGCCTGCACGGCCGAGGTCGAGAGCATCGCTCCGACCACTGCCCCAAGAAGTGCCATCGATTTCATCTTCGTTCTCCTTCAACAACCTTGATCCAACCAAACAAAACAACGGCTATCTCGCCAGAGACCACCGCCGGTTACAACGACTTATGGAATATTGATCCGGTAATCAAACGGCGACCACAACGCCTTCAGCGTGCTCGACCCGTCCGCTTCCACCAGATCAGAATACTTCAGCTGCGCCACATGGCCATCAACAAATGTCAGATTGGCCGCCGATCGCCTCCCAAGCGGTTCGGTCTTGTTCCGCGGGTGCCGGTAATACGGAATGTACGACTTGAGGGCCCCGGCCACGCTCGTCGGTCCCATCTCCGGCGCCTGCCCCAGCCACTGTCCGGGGAACGACGCTCCCGGCAATCCCGCCCCTCCGCCAAACCGCTGACCCGGACGCCCGTCAGACCCGATCTGCCCGATCGTAAACCACGTCCTGGGTCCAACCTCTGACTCAAACAGCCCCCAGGCCTCCCCCATCAAAATCGTCTTGCTCGAATCCGCCACCGTCTGATCAAACCCGCGCCCGCGCGACGGCTGACCCGGATCAATCACCCCGACGCCCGGCTTGAACGACTGCACCTTCCCGTTCACCAGCCGCCAGCTCCCCGCGCTCGCCGCCCAGAAGTTCATTGTGTATGACCGCCCGCCATCAGGGTGCTCCGGACACACCATGATGCCGCCACCCACCGTGTTGCTCCGCGAGTTGGTCTCCAGCACGTTCGAGCTGTCCATCTGCGGCAGATACGCCCCGATCCGAGCCTCGTCATACCAGATCATGCTCAGCTTGCCAGTCTGCTGGTCGGGCGCATTGTCAAGCACCGGCGGAAACTGGCCCTTGTAATCGTTCGTATACACATTGAGCGCCAGCGTCAGTTGCTGCATGCTCGAGCGACACTTCGTATCCCGCGCTGCGCCCCGCGCCGACGCCAGCGCCGGCAGCAAAATGCCCACCAGCAGCGCGATGATCGCAATCACCACCAGCAGCTCAATGAGCGTGAATCCCGTTCGCTTGTTCTGACAGTTTCGAGTCGTCATTCGCATCGCCATGACTCCTACAGCATCGATTCTGCCGCCAGCCGTCGCCGCCGCACATACACGCCCAGACACGACTCAATCCAGCGCCACCCGCGTCCCGTCCGGAAGCACCCGCACCGGATTCCTGGACGGAGCACCCGTCGTTCGATTCACTTCCAGCATCGTCTGCCGAACCAGCCGCAGAGTGGTCGGACCCTTCCCCGCCAGCCGCCGCGTCAGCCACAGCGCCGCCTCGTACCCGATCATCCCGGCATCCTGACACACCGCCGTAATCGGCGGCCACACGTGATGCCGAACATCGCTGTCGTCAAAGCCCACCAGCGAAAGGTCGCCCGGCAGTTGAATCGCCAGTTCCTGGCACCGCCGAATCGCCCCCAAAGTCGCCATCGGGTCAGTCAGATATACCGCCGTCGGCGGCTGCCTCAGCCCCAGCAGCCGAGTGATCGATCCCGCCCCACCCTCCATGCTCGCCACGGTTTCAATAATGAGCGACGCATCCGGCGTCAGCCCAAGCTCCGCCAGTGCCTGCACATACCCCTGCCGCCGATCACGGTGATCTGTGTCCGGAACGTTGTGCACCACCAGCCCAATCCGCCGGTGCCCGAGGTGATACAGGTGCTCCACCGCCCGTCGGCTGTCGCCCAGCGACTCGCAGTTCACAAAGCTCACCGTCGGCTCTTCAAAGCGATCCGCCACCACCACCATCGGGTAGCCCTCGCTCGCAATATCCACGCACACGCCCCGCGTCCGCTCAAACGACCGCAGGATCGCCCCCCGCAACCCCTTGCGAGTGAAAAACTGTGAATACGTTTCACCCGGCGCCTTGTCGCGCTGAATGCTCACCATCTTCAGGTCAAACTTCTGCTCGTTGATCCCCCGCAGAATCCCCGCCAGCAACGCCGATTCGAACGCCCCGTAATCGGCCCGCACCGGATCTTCCGGATACACCAGCCCGATCACCGTCGTCGAACGCTTCCCCACATTGGGCACATACCCCATCAGCGAGGCCGCGTCCAAAACCCGCTTCTTCGTCGCGTCACTCACCTCCGGGTGGTTGTTCAGCGCCCTCGACACCGTCGCGACCGATGTCCCCAGTTTTTCAGCAAGCTTGCGGACTGACGCCATGTTGCCAACTCCGGAAACGTCCGTAACAGTTCCGACCACCACATCAGTATACTGATTCTCGACTCCCCGTCAACCCCTTTTTCGCATTGTCCTGTTTTTTTCACTTCCCCCCGCTCGCCCGGGTGTGCCCATCGTTTGGGGCAGGGGCAGGGGCAGGGGGCTATGCAGGCTTTGGCTCGATTCCATCCTGCTCATCCTGCCCATCCATGTTCCTTCTCCGGGTGGTGTCGGAGTCGAGCATTGGGTGGAGTTTACATGGATGGACAGGATGGACAAGATAAAAAGGGGCAGGGGAGCCAACTCCCCTCATCCGTGGTCACACCCGCTCCCCCACCGCTCGGCCACCGGTCTCCCAGCCCACCGACCCCGCCAAACTCCTTTCCTCTCCGCCCTCCCTGCTGTCCCCCGACCGCGCACCCTCACCCCAGCACGCCCGCCACCAACTCCAACCCTCCAAACGCCCGCGGAATGTCCCATTGCTGCTCCGCCCGGTCCCCTGTCGTGTTGCTGATCACCCGCACTTCCGCAAACCTAATCCCCACCCGCGATGCCACATGCGCCACCGCCGCGCCCTCCATCGCTTCCGCGATCCCCTCCGTCCGTTTCGAAAGCTCCTCCGCCCCCGCATTCGTAGCCGAGCATGTAGACACCGTCACGATCGCCCCCACCACTACCCGCCTGTCCTCCCGCTCCGCCACCTCCATCAGCAACGCTTCCAGCGTCCCGCAGATCTCCGGCGCAACCGTCGGCCCGCCCCGCCCCCACGCCCCCAGCGGAAACCCAAGGTCCGCCATATCCACAAATCCGTCTCCCAGCGGCGCCGCCGGGCACCGCGCCCCCTCATCACCATACACGCACCGATCCGCCACCACAATGTCCCCGATCACCACCCCCGTCTTGCAGATCCCGCCCGCCCCCGTCTGCCCCGCCATCACTCCCGGCAACGCCCCCCCAATCCCCAGCGACACCACCACCCCATGCCGCGTCACATCCGCCACCAGCGCCGTCGCCAGCGCCGCATTCACCTTCCCCACGCCCGCTCGCACCACTTCCAACTCAGCATCCCCCGCCACCGCCAGCCCCAGCCGCTTCTGCTCATCGCTCGTCACCTCCTGCAATGTCGGCCGCCCACGCAGCAACGCCCGATACTCACCATCGGCCGCCACCACCACAAGCACCCGCTTGAGCGGCGAGAACGCACTTCCACCCAATCGCATGAGCAACCCTGCCATGCGCCAACAGTAAACCCCTCAACCGCTCGCCGCCTATGACCGCCCCGTGACCGACCAGTGACGCCACCCCAGCCGCCCCGGCGTAATAACATTGCCTGACTGGAAGCTCTCCCAAAGGACCGCATGACCTCTCCCCGCCGACGCACCGCCCTTCGTCCCGCCCGAGCCCTCCCCCTTATCGTCGGCTCGGTGGTCGTCATCACCCTCGTTACCGGCGGCATCCTCATGGCCCGCAACGGTGGCATCTCCGCCGGTGCCAAGGCCGACGGCTCTCCCCGCGGCACGCTCGACCTTGCCACCGCCTCCATCATGAACTTCGATATCTCGACCACCTGCAGTGGCGAACTCGAAGCCCGCAACCAGATCGAGATCCGCAACAAGCTCGACCGCGTCACCACCATCCAGGACATCGTCGCCGAAGGCACCCGCGTCAAGGCCGGCACCGAGCTCGTCCGCCTCAACAGCGAAGAATTCCAAAAGCAGGTCGACGAGAACACCCTCGTCGTCGAATCCGCCAAGGCCGATCTTGCCAGCGCCGAAAACGCCTACGAAATCCAGGTCAGCGAAAACGAATCGCTCCTCCGAAAAGCCATCCTCGTCAAAGACCTCGCCGAACTCGACGTCCGCAAGTGGCTTGAGGGCGAAGTGGTTTCCAAACGACAAGTCAACGATCTCGCCCTCGACAAAGCCCGGCGCGAACACGAACGCCTCAAGGAAAAATTCGACCAGGCCGTCCTCCTCGAGTCCAAGGGCTTCCTCTCCAAAGACGAACTCAAACGCGACGAACTCGCCTACCTCGAAGCCGTCGCCGCCGTCCAAACCGCCGAGCTCGGCAAAAAAACCTACGAAGACTTCGAGCACCCCAAGGACAAAAAGACCCGCGAATCAGCCGTTGAAGACGCCATCGCCGAGCTCGAACGCACCCGCAGCAAAAACGCCAACCAGCTCACCACCCGCGAAGCCGAGCGCCTCAATAAACGCCAGCAACTCGCCCTCCGCCAAAACCGCCTCGACGAGCTCAAGGACCAGGTCGCCGCCGCCATCCTCGTCGCCCCCAGCGACGGCCTCGTCGTCCACGCCACCAGCATGAACCGCGACATGCGCGGCGGTGACGAAGGCCCTCTCCAGATCGGCCGCCAGGTCTACAGCAATCAACTCCTCATCGTCCTCCCCGACACGTCAGAGATGGTCGCCAGCGTCCGCGTCCAGGAATCCCTCGCCGGCAAAGTCCGCGCTGGCCTCCCCGCCACCATCAAGATCGACGCTCTCGGCGGCCGCTCCTTCGGCGGCAAAGTCCTCTCCGTCGGCGTCCTCGCCGAAAACGGCGGCTGGCGCGATCCCAACCTTCGCGAATACACCGTTAAAATCCTCCTGGACCTTCCCCCCGTCGGGCCCGATCGTCCCGATGTCAAACCCTCCATGCGCTGCGAGGCCGAAATCATCCTCGACAGCGTCGAGAAAGCACTCGCCGTTCCTCTGCAGGGCATCTTCTCCGAAGGCCTCGTCCGTTACGTCCACGTCGCCGACAGTGCCGGCAAGTTCGTTCGCAAACCCGTTCGCCTCGGCCGCCGCTCTGATCGCTTCGCCGAAATCAAGACCGGCATCAACGAAGGCGACTCCGTCCTCGTCCGCAAGCCCACGCCCTCCGAAGTCCTCGACAAACCTTGGAACCAGGCGCAGCTCGCCGCCGTAGGCCTCGACCTCAGCCCTGACGGCAAGATCATCCCCCTCGGCGGCGCAGGCCCCGGTGGCGGTGGCGGTGGCGACAAACCCGGACGCGTCGGCAACCGCGCCGATGCAGCAAAACCCGCTGCTGCAAAACCCGATGCTGCCAAACCCGATGCTGCCAAACCCGCCGCTCCCAAATCCGCGCCCATCGCTGCGGCAAACGACTTGCCATCCCCCGCAGCGACGCCCGCTCCCGCCCCCTCCGGCCCCGGCGCACCCCCTTCGTCGCCCGCGCCCGCCGCGACCCCCGCCCCCACCAACAAATAGTCGCTCCACCATTCGCGCTACCGCTTCTTCCTTCCCTCACTCTCTGTACGGACTCTCTCCGCATGAACGCCCTCGTTCTCCTCGCCCTCGTCCTCACGCAGCCCTCCGCTCCGTCAATCGAGCCCCCCATCGACTGGAAATCCGGCGAGACAAATATCCTCGCCGATCACGTCCAGCTCACCACGCCCCAAATGTTCCTCAAGGCCGGCGAGTCCTACTTCGACCATCAATCCCCGCCCCAGTGGATCATCTTCCAGGCCATCCCCCGCCCCGCGGGTGACGCGCCCCCCGAT
>Ga0163144_10013809_pt1 | contig 16814 bp, 13 predicted proteins | sample OliLak19BULKMAT1_FD_123175 | JGI IMG/M metagenome (GOLD analysis project Ga0163144, IMG submission 123175) | Freshwater microbial mat bacterial communities from Lake Vanda, McMurdo Dry Valleys, Antarctica - Oligotrophic Lake LV.19.BULKMAT1 | ecosystem: Environmental > Aquatic > Freshwater >... | reverse complement strand
GCGAGCGACCAGCCAATTGCCAAAGCGCTGCGGCGGCGGCATAGAGCCGCGCTCGATGTGGCCCAGCGTCCGAGAGCCCAAGACCAGGTCGGCCACGCCAGCGGCGAGCGGGGCCAGCAGGCGCGGCAACTCTTCGGGCAGAAAGCTGTAGTCGCCGTCGAGGAACACCAGCACGTCGGCGTCCGCGGCGGCCAGGACGCCCGCCTGGCAGGCATAGCCATAGCCTCGGCGCGATTCGCGCACCACCTGCGCCCCAGCGCGCTCAGCCGTCGCGGCGGTGCCATCGGTCGAACCGTTGTCCACGACGATGACCCCGGTGACCGGCTGCGCCCAGACCGATCGCACCAAGTCACCAATACAGCCGGCTTCATTCAAAGCCGGCACAATGACCGTGACCTTCATGGTTGGATAGGCGCTGGCAGGGCCAACGTCGATAGTAAGGCGCGGGTGTCTGGCGCATCGGCGGCGGCCGACGCGTTAAGTTCGGTTTGGAGCTGCGCCAGTTCTGCAACCGTATCCACATCATACCAATGGGGCAGCAGCGCCCCGCGCAGACCGAGCTGCTGGGCCAGCGCAAGCGTATCGCGCAGCACGTGGGGCTGCGACATCACGACTTCGTGTAGCAGCCGCGGCTGGGGCTGGGTGAGCCCGATCAGGTAGTAGCCGCCATCATCACACGGTCCGAGCACTACGTCGTGGTGGGCCAGCGCCGCGAAGGCTTGCGACACGTAGTCGGGCGGCAGGCTGGGACTGTCGCTGTCCATGACCACGACGCGTTGAAAGCCCTGCGCCAGAAAGGAGGTTAGGGCATGATCGAGGCGCGCTCCCAAGTCGGCCCCGACTTGCGGCGTCAGTTGAAAGTCGGGTGCCAGGGTCTTAAAGTAGCCGGCCGCCTCAGCCGGCGCGTAATAAATGAACCGCGTTACCCGCGGCACGGCCCGGGCAAGGGCCAGCGTGTCGCGCAGAAAACATTCGTACAACTGCGCGGCCTGGGCCGGCGTCAGCGGCGGCGTTAGCCGGGTTTTGGTGCAGCCGGCAGCCGGCCGCTTGGCAATCACGAGCAGGGCATTCATGGTGACCTCAGCGTAATACTCACCGGCCCTAACGCGTCGGGGCGAGCCGGCGCCCGGCGCGCGCGGCGCAACAGGCGGTAGCCGACATAGAACCACACCAGCCCCAGCGTAGCCGGGCCGAGCAGGCTCTCGCGCCACGCCAACGGCGGCAGCGGCCCGCCGCGATAGAGGAAGAAATCAAAAATGATCGTCTTCCACGCGGCGGCATAAGACAGCAAGACCACCGTGCGCGCCACGGCCCCTTCGGGCAGCAGCGCGGCCAAGGCCAGGGCCCAGATGGTGTACCACGGTTGAAACCACAGGCAGGCGAATAACAAATAAAACAGCAGCACATGCGTGGCGGCGCGGACCGGGGCCAGCCAGTCTGGCGCGTGCCAGGCTCGCCAGGTTTGCCGCCCAACTACCACCAGCGTTAGGAAAGCCGCCAGAACGGCCACGCTGCGTTGGCTGACCGCCTGGCCTAGCGCCGGCTCCAGGTTTACCTGAATGGCGGCCGGCAACGAGCCCGTAAACAGCGTAGTGCGCCGCGCTAGGGCGAACATATCACCCCCGCGCCAAAAGGGCGCCACGGTGAGGAGGACGAGCACTGCGCCGGCCAAGCTGCTGACGGCCAGGAAGCGCCAGCGCGAACGCCCGGATCCCAAAGCGCGCAGACTGTAGGCCATCACCACCGGCAGCAGCAGGGCCGGGATGTACTTGATCAGGGCTCCGCCTAGCAACGCCAACAGGGCAGGCGTGAACCATCGCCGCTGCAGTGCCCAGAGGGCCAGCAGGATAAAAAAGGCCACGGCAATGTCGTTGTGGCCATTGCCGGCCGTCTCGTAGATCACCACCGGGTTCCAGGCGAACAGGCACACGCCCTGCAGGGCCCGCTCGGGCGCGCGCCGCCGTAGAATCAGGGCCAGCAAGCCGACACTGCCGGAATAAAATAGCAGGCCCAGGGCTTTGAAGACCAACACATTGGCGAGGCGATCGTCACCGGCCAACCGGCTAGCGCCGGCGGCCATGAGTTCCCAGAGCGGGCCGTAGGCGCTGGTGGCATCCGGCCAGGCCACGTAATAGCGAAACGGGTCGCGTGGATACGCTTGCGGCGTGTCATAGAACGGGTTGCGCCCGTATACGGCCGTGAGACGCCCCCGGGCGATGTTATCGAAGATATCAGCCGCCCCGATGGGGTATAGCCAGAGCATGGCCACGTTTAGCGCCAGCAGACTGGCCACGAGCGCCAGCCACACTGGGCGGCGGTTGGCCGGCGCCTGACTAGCCGCCCGGCAGACGCGCCAAGCCAGATAGTACAAGGCCGAGAGAGCAGCCAGCGTCAACACGAAGCCAGCCTGGGCAACGGGGTCATCCTTCGTCAGGCGGGGAATCGTGCGCTGCGGCAGGAGGCGCAGGGCGAAGAGACTATAGGGCTGTATGAGGCCCAACCACACCACTGCAACCGACCCGACGCCCAGCAGGCCCAGCGACAGCCAGGCCGGCAGGGCCAGGCGACGGGCGCCGGGCCGCACAAAGCGGTGGAGTATTCCGAGTGCGGGCAAGATGTTCATGCGATGGGGTGAGGTAACCTAGCGGGCAGGCCCTAGACGCCGGCCGGCGAGGCGGTGTGCGGCCCGGCCCGCAACCGCCGGGCGACGCGGGCCACGGCGGCGCGCGCCGGCCCCAGCGCGCTCAACGCCAACAACCCATACAGAGGCGCATATTCGGCCACCTGGCCCGGGAGACTGACCTGCCAACGAATAAAGAACAGGTAGGAGAATGCGACAGTGACGGTGAAGACCAGCCACGCCGACGCCGGCGCAAGCCGGAGGCCAAACCAGCGGCCAGGCTCTAAGAACACCACCAAAAGCGGCAGCAGCCAGAGCATGTACCAGGCGAATAAGTTCTGAGTCCACAGCGTAAACCAGCCGATCAGCCAGACACAGCGCCACAAGGCAGCGCGCGCATCGGCGGCCGGGCGCAGGGCAAAGATCAGGCCCAGGACGAGCAGCCCGCCAAAGGTGACCACGTTGGCCAGGGGCGCAGCGGGCCACCCCAGGCGCGGCGCTAGATCAAACAACAGCCTGGCCAGGCCCAGGTTGAAGTTCTCGCCGAAGTACTGGGGCAGAAACCCAATCGGGGCGCCGGGTTGAAGCAAGTAGGGGAGGTAGCCGGCCCCCACTGTCACCCCAAAAGCTGCCAGCATGAGCGCGGCCGGCCGCAGGCGCGTCGTCCAGGTTGTCCCCGGCCCGATGGGCAGCAGCGCGGGCAGCAGCAATATAGGGAACAGCTTCACCAGCGTGGCCGCTCCGAGGGCTAGGCCCAGCAGGCCGGGCCGATCCTTAACGCGGGCCCACAAGGCGACAATGAGCAGCGGCAGCAGCAGGGCATCTATATGACCGGCCTGGGCCACCTCGAACACCAGCAGCGGACTCCACAAATAAAGCAGCACGCGATCGGGGCGTTGGTTGAGCGCGCGCAGCAAGCCCACCAGGAATAGGGCACCCACCATTTCGGCCAACACGAATACCGCTTTGAAGCCCGTCACGCTGTCACCGACTACACGCCACACGGCGGCAAAGGCCAACTGAGCGCCGGGCGGGTACACGGTGACGGAGTCTAGGCGATTAATGTAGCGCCACACCGTCCGGTCGCCGGTGCGCAGGGCCGCTAGCTCGGGCGCGCGCGGCGGATAGCGATAGGGGCTGAGGCCGTGTGCCTGCACCCGGCCATCCCAAACATAGCGGTACATGTCATCCGAGAGGGTAGGCCGGGTGGGCAGCAAGATCAGGCGAAAGGCCAGCGCCAGCAGGAAGATCGCGGCGAGAGTGAGGCGCGGATGCGCATCGGGCGCGGCCGGTGGGCGCAGCACAACGGCGACGGCGGCCAAGTAGAGCACCCCGGCCGCGCTGAACGCGACGACGAAGTCCAGGGTGTGCACACGCAGGTCCACCAGCCTGCGTGCAGCCGCTAGGGGCAGCATGAACGCCAGACCCAGCAGTACCAGCAGGCCTAACCGGACCAACTCCGGCATTGGCCACCGGCCCCGGATTAGGTCAGCCAAAGGAGCGCGCCGGCCAGCCGGTTGCCCCGCTCGGCGGCCCGCGCCAGGCGCGGCCGCAGCCAGGCATCCACGCCCAAGAAGCGGCCGGGAGTCAGGCCGAGCATAAGCAGTGAGAGCACTACCATCAAGTTATAGCTCCACTCCCACTCGTTCGGGTTGCTAATCCCGGCCAAGCCGATCCAGAGCTGCGCGGACTGAGCCACCGCCACCAGCGCGCCCAGGCGAGAAAACACACCCAGGAACAGGCTGATGAAAATGAAGGCTTCCATGCCCCAAACTGCGTAGCCAAACCAGCGGATGTTGGGGATAGCTACATTGTCCAGAAAGACCGCGTTGAGGCGGGCCAAGGGGCCGATGTCAACCGAGAGGGCCGGGCCGCCAATGGGTTTCAAGTCGGCCACCAAGATGGGGTGTGGGGCGTTGGCCCAGACCGATTCAATGCCGATCCAGTCACATAGGCCGCTGGTGCGCTGCAGCCGCGCCTGGCGGTTGGCGTCTACAGTGCCGGTTGTCACTGCAAAATCAGCCGGGCAGCCAAAGGTGGGCGGCACTTTCCACCACAACTGCGTAAAGAACAGGTAGCCGAGCGCCACCCGGCCCAGGACGATCATGGCCTGGCGCAGGCGGTTTTCCCAAATCTCGAACTTGGCGCGCTGGGGGGCCGGCGGCGCCTCGGTCGGTTTAACAGGCTGCATGTTGACCTACTTTCAGAATAGCATGGCTCGCGGGCGGCCGGCGAAGCGGTCGCCCGCGGCAAGGGCTGTCACTCGGCAACGCCGCAGTCAAAGGTCATGAGCGCCAGCTGGCCGGTCTGGGCCAGGGCATCGAGTTGGCCCTGGACCCGCTGCACGGCGGTGGACAGCGGAAACAACTGACGGCTGACGAGCATGTCACTGTCGGTCGAGAGCGGGTGCCAAAAGAGGCCGTCGACGTTGGCGGTGAGCTCCGGCGCCAGGTTGTGCATCCCCAACTCCAGGCCCTCGCGCGAGAAGCCGCGCCGGGCGAGGGGACGCACAAAGTGATCTTCTTCGGGAATGCCGAGTGAGCGATGAAAGTCGCACACGAGCGCGAGGTGCGGCGAGTTCACCGGAGTTTCGGTAGTGGCGAGCCTGACCCGGAACCCGTGGGCCTGGAGCAACTGGAGGCCTTCGACCGTGGCGGCCCAGGCGCCCGGCCCGCGATAGGCGTCGTGGTCCTCGGGCCGGCCGCCATCCAGGCTCACCTGCACGACAAGGTTGTCGTTAGCGATCGCGAGCAGACCGTCGAGCCGAGTGCGGGCCTGACCGGGCAGGTTTTGGCCAAACAGCATGGCGTTCGTCAGCACGGTGGTCTTGACCCGCGCCGACGCGTAGGCCAGCATGGCATAGATGTCGTTCAGCAGGAAGGGCTCGCCGCCGGTAAAGAAGACGTGCGTGAAGTTCAGCGCGACGGCTTCATCCACCAGGCGCTGCACGTTGGCCAGGCTGATCGCGCGCCGCTTGACCGTGGGACCAGACTTAGCGACGCAGTAGCTGCAGCGCAGATTGCAATCGTAGTTGGTATAGATCCACAACTTCCAGGGTTGGTCGGCGGCCGGAAACGTCATGGCGCACCCGGGTTGAAGGCGGGCTGGGCGTGATTAGCCGGGCCGTGGAGCGGACCGGCGATAGGGTCGGCCACGTCGAGGGCGAGGTCTGGGTTTGGCTGCACCCGACCGGCCAACCGAGTCTGCGCCAGATCATCGAGCGAATGGCGCTCCCAATAGACCGTGTGCTCAACGATCTCGCGGATGGTCCATTCATCGGCGGGGGTGCGGGCATCCAGTGCGTCATCGGGCAGGCCGATCAGCGCGGCAATCAGGTCAGTGCGGGCGCGCAGGGTCTCGACCATCAACCGGTCGACTTCGTTCTTTTGCATTTTGCGCAGGCTGTAACGCGCGCTGTACACCTGGCCGACGTGCATGCGCTCGTGGTCTATGTTGTGCGTCAGCAGGTCGCGCACAACGCCGCCCATGGCACACACGTGTTCGCAGGCTTCATCCAACTCGACTTCGCTCAGCACGGCCAGCACCCGCAGCGACTCGGCCATTGAGGTATGGAGAAGCTGCATCAGTTGATCAACTTGAACGCCCATTAGGTTTCTCCAGCCGGCGGTTAGAAGAGCGGCAGACCGCACACCGCCTTGCCGATGAAATCATAGAGCACATCGGTCGTAGGCGCCATGACGCTGGCGGCGCGCGCATCGCGGAAATGGCGCTCGATGCCCACGTCTTTGCGGAAGGCGGCGCCGCCGCACACGCGCATGGCCAACTCGGTGACCTCCAGGGCGGCTTCACCGGCGGCGGCCTTGACCTCTAGCACGCGCAGCATGGTGTCGGCCCGGCCGGTTTCCAAGGCCGTCAGGGTGTCGAGCAGCAGCGCCCGCGCCATATCGGTCTTGATCTGCATCCGGGCAACGTAGGCGCGGATCGTAGGCAGGTCGGCCAGGGTGCTGCTCAGGTGAAGCAAGCCGGTGCCGGCGACATGGGCGGCGGCCTTGGTGGTGGCGGCCTGCATGGTGCCAATGGACATGGCCGCGATCATCAAATTGAAGTAAGGCAGCACCACACCCATCATGATGTCGAAGCCGCCGCCGTCGGCGCCCAGCATCGCGGCCTTGTCCACGATGACCTGCTCGGCCACCACCGGGCTAGAGGCATTGCCGCGCAGACCCAGCCCTTCGAAGGGGGCCGTCACCCGCAGCCCAGCGGCCTGCGCCGGCACCAGCCAAATAGTGCTGACGCCCGACCCGGCCAGGGGCCGGCTCGACCACACATAACTATCCGCCTGCGTGGCCGAGGTGATCCAGCTTTTCTTGGCATCGAGCTGCACATGCCCATTGCCAGGGACGGCGGCGGCGGTGCTGAGCGGCGCCCAGAAATGGCTGCGCGAGCCGGCCTCGGAGAAGGCCAGGGTGGTGATATGGCGACCGGCGGCAATGGCCGCGCGCGCCTCGCGCGACCCGTGGGCTTCAACGACGGCGGCCCCGGCGTAGTGCATACACACGACCATGGCGGTGGAGGCGCATTCCTGCGCCAAGCGCTCAACCACCAGCGCCGCTGCCCGGTGCCCCTGCCCCAGCCCGCCCACCTCGGCGGCGCTCACCAGCCCCAAAAGGCCGGCTTGGGCCAACGCGTCGAGCGCAGCCTGGGGGTAGGCGGCCGTCCGGTCAAGCTCATCGGCGGCCGGAGCTACAACGGTGGCGACAATTGGTTCCAAGTCCACTAAGTAGGCAGGGCGATCATCAGGCATAAGGCGCTCCCTTGACTAACATCCGGCGTGAGCCGGTCGGCTTCGGCGTTACGGATTTACAGACTCCAGTGCACGCCGCAGCCGGCGCACGGCTTGGGCGGCTGGTCACTCAGCAAGTCAACCCGCCACTGTTGATAGCGGGGGTCGTTCCAGATCTGTTCGAATTGGTGTTCAAATAGATTGCCGAGCTTGAGGCTCTCGTAGTCAGTGGTCGCAAACGGGCTGATGCAGCACGGCAGGCAGTTGCCATTGGCCGTGACGTAGGCTGTCGTCCACGGCCGCATACAGGCCGCCCACGGGCGTGGCTCTTTTTGGCGCGCGGCTTCCAGACTGTGGCGCGGGTCAGTCGCGCCCGAGGCGCGCAAGGTAATCCCGAGGGCCGCCGCCACGTGCTCGGCCTCGGCCACCGCCTGGTCAGCCTGGGCGTCAAAGTCGTCGAATAGCGCGTGGCCGGCATCCATCATCCCGACAGCCTGGCCCTGGTCCAGCGAATACACCATCCGCTGCATGTAGACTTCACCCACTCCGACCTGCGCGGCCAGCCGCACCAGGGCGGGCAGCTCGTGGATGTTCTCGCGCATGCCCGTCATCCAGATCGAGACGCGCGGCAGGGGGGCGCCGAGTTCGCGCTGGAGGCGGGTAAAGCGGCGCAAGTTGGCGAGGAGCCGGGGCAAGAGCGGCGCGCCCCGGATGGCGGCGTAGGTTTGGGGGGTGGCGCCATCAATCGAGCAGCGCAGCTCATCGAGGCCGCTGGCGATGAGCTGGCGCGCCCAGGCCTCGTTCAGCAGGGTGGCATTGGTGTTGAACAGCACGGTGACGCCGCGCTGCTTGAGATAGGCAATCATGCGCGGCAGGTCGCGGTTAATTAGCGGCTCGCCGATGCCGTGCAGCACCGCGCGCTGCATGTCGGGAAATTGCTCGACAATCCGCACAAAGTTGTCCCAGCCCAGGGTCATAGGCGCTTCAGAGCTGACGAAGGTGCGCGGGCACGTTTCGCACAGCAGGTTGCAATGATTGGTCACCTCAATGAAAACGACCCGTGGCCCCTGCGGGGCCAGCGCGATGCGGGTCAGCGGGTCAACATAGGCGTAAGCGGCCGGCAGTTGGCCAGAGGACACTTCAGGGATACGGGGCGCTGCGGGCTTGTGGGTCAAATAGTCGGCCTCAGGTCAACACGATACGCACTCGGCCAGTATACTGACAATATGGGGCGGAATTGTTACGGGCCGCTTACGGCCCGCCCGCGCCGACCTTTTCAGCCGTTAGGGGCGTAAGACGATTGTAATATACGTCCCCTAAATTTACCCAGGTTAGGTCTATGCCCTTCGGGACGCCTTCATGAATTGGCTAAACCGCCTCTTGCGCCGCTCGGTGATCGGCCTGCTCGCCGGGGCCACCAGCAGTGGGTTGCTCATCTTGACCCTCCACAACACGCCCCTGGCGCTGGCGAGCGGCCTGCTGGTTGGGCTTGGCTACGCCCTGGCGTTTGCGCCGGCCCCGGCGGCCTATGTAGACCGCCTGATGACGGCGGGCGCCTTGGGCGTGCCGCTGTGGGGGGCTTTGCACGTCATCGCCCTGCCCCTGGCCGCCGGGCAGCCGCCGCAATGGACGGCGGAGGGTATGCGGGCGCTCTTTCCGGCGTTGGTGGGGTGGGTGCTGTATGGCTGCGCCCTGGGTTTGCTGGCCCAAGCCTTTAATGACCTGGCCCGGCGGTGGCTGGGACCGGAGCCCGCGCCGCCCGCTGCCGACCCTGGCCCGCTGACGCGCGTGCTGATCTTAGGCGGCGGTTTCGCCGGCATGGCCACCGCCCAAGCGTTGGAAAAGGTGTCCGGCCGCGCCCGCTCCTTGAACATCACCCTGGTCAACGAGACCAATGCGCTGCTCTTCACCCCTATGCTGGCCGAAGTGGCCGGCAGCAGCCTCGAGCCCACCCATATTAGCAGCCCACTACGCACCAGCTTGCATCACACCACGGTCGTGCGCGGCCGGGTGGACCAGATTGACCTGGAGCAACGCCGCGCCTACCTGGCCGCCGACCAGCGCTCGCCCCGCCGGGAAATCGCCTTTGACCACCTGGTGCTAGCCCTGGGGTCCACCTCGAACTATTTGGGGCTGGCGGGCGTACAAGAAAATACCTTCGACTTCAAGAGCCTGGCCGATGCCATGCGCATCCGCAATCACGTGATTGATATGTTTGAGCGCGTGGGCCGCGAGCCAGACCCAGACCAGCGCCGGGCGATGCTGACATTCGTCGTCGCCGGCGGCGGCTTTGCCGGGGTAGAACTCATCGGCGCGCTGAATGACTTTGCCCGCGGCATCTTGGCTGATTATACCAACCTATCGACGGACGATGTGCGCCTCATCCTGATCCACTCGCGCGACCGCATCTTGCCCGAACTAAGCGAGCCGCTCGGCCGCTATGCGCTGGCCGGCCTACGGGCGCGGGGCGTCACCTTCAAACTGAATGCGCGCGTAACCGGCGCCGGCCCTGGTGCGGTGACCCTGAATACGGGCGAGGCGATCGCCGCCGAAACCGTCATCTGGACGGCGGGCACCGCGCCCAACCCCTTGCTGGCGACGCTGGCGGTCGAGCGCGACCGGCGCGGCGCCGTGGTGGTGGAGCCCACCCTGGCCGTGAAAGGCCAGCCCAACCTGTGGGCCGTGGGCGACTGCGCCGCCCTCGTCAATGCGCGCACTGGCCAAGCGTGCCCGCCCACCGCGCAATTCGCCCTGCGCGAGGCCGAGGTCCTCGCGCGTAACCTGGAAGCCAGCCTGACGGGTAAATCGCAGATTGCCTTCCAATTCGAAGCCCTGGGGGCCTTGTGCGTGGTCGGCCATCACACGGCCTGCGCCGAGTTGACCCTGCCGTTCACGGGCGGCCGGACGGTGCGCTTCTCTGGGTTGCTGGCCTGGCTGATGTGGCGCGGCATCTACCTAACCAAGCTGCCCGGCCTGGAAAGAAAAGTGCGCGTTATGGCCGATTGGGTCATCGAACTTTTCTTCCCGCGCGACATCGTGCAAACGATCGACTTTAATTGAGCGCCGCAGGACTTTGGAGCGACCTGACCAAATGACCACCTCCGAGAAGGCGGCCGGCGACTTGGCCGGCCAGGTACGATTGGGTACGCTGGTCGGCGCACTGGGCGGCGCCCTGTGCCTGGCCCTAGGGTTGGCCAATTGGGGCACTGGAGTGTTGTTAGGGGCCGCCTATGGGGCCGCCTTTGGGCTGCTGGCTGGGCCAGGCGCGGCGACGCCGGGCGCCGGCCTCATTTGGGGCCTGGGCTATTCCTTCTTACTCTGGCTGGCCGTGCCGGCCGGCTTGCTGCCGTTCATCAGCGGGCAGATGCCGGCCATGGGGATGCTCGACACCGCGCGCGCTCACTTCCCCGAATTGATCGCGTATCTCTTGTGTTTTGGGATGCCGCTCGGTGTCGGGTTAGGCGCCTGGCGCTCGCTGCGCCCGCCGGAAGGGGCCGAACCACAGGACTTTAGTTGGCCGCGGGCCATCGTGGTCGGCGGCCTCGCCGGCATTCTGGGGGGCTGGGTCTTCGGCCAGTGGATGGCGCAGGTTAATTTCTTTCCCCTGGTCGCCAGTCTGGTTGGCTCCGAGTCGCGCCAGGTGGGCGTGCTGACGCATTTCGCCATTGCCGTCATCATCGGCGCCACCTTTGGCCTGCTCTTTCAACGCGACGTGCGGGGGCTTGGCTCCAGCCTGGGTTGGGGTGTTGGGTATGGGCTGCTGTGGTGGTTCATCGGCCCGTTGACGTTATTGCCTCTAATTCTCCGGCAACCAGTGGATTGGAGCTACCAACACGGCGCGGAGTTGTTTGGTTCCTTGGTCGGCCACGTGGTCTATGGCCTGATCATCGGCCTGGTCTATGCCGGCCTGGATCGTCTCTGGGTGGGGTTCTTCCGGCATACCGACCCGGTCAACCGCGAACCGGAAGGCTCAGGCGTACGCACCTTGTTATCGCTGCGCTGGGGGGCCGTGGCTAGCCTGCCCGGCAGCCTGCAATTGGGCCTGGTGATGCAGGCGACGGGTGATCTGCCGCGGGTGGCCGGGCTGATTGGGGCCTCATCGGCGTGGGCCGGCTGGCTGGTGGTGGTGGTAGTCGGCGCGCTGATTGGAATGACCTATGGCCTGCTGTTCCAGCACGAAGCACCGAATTTTGGCTCGGGGATTGCCTGGGGCCTGCTGTATGGCCTGGTGTGGTGGTTTATTGGCCCGATGACGCTCACCCCAATCCTGCTCGACGGCGCCTTCCGCTGGACCACGGCCGTGGCGGGCGGCCTGCTGCCCCTGCTGCTGGGCTATATGAATTACGGGGGCGCGCTGGCCTTCTTCTATCATTTGCTTGAGCGGCGGCACGTGGCCTGGCTGCTGGCCGACCCGCGCTTGGCCGCGCGCGAACAGCGCCGGCGCCGGCCGGTGGGCACGCCTGCCCCGGCCTTGTGGCTGTTCTTTATCGGCCTGGGCGTGCTCCTGCCCATTTTGCTCGGATAGCGACTGGCACCCTGGGAGCACCCGTGCGAAAAGACATGATGCGGCGCTGGGCGCTGGTCCTTGGGGCGTACCTCCTGGTCGCCTGCTCCAGCCCAGCGCCGCGCCCCATCGCCACCCAGCCGCCGCCCGCCACGCCGAACCTGGACGCCGAGACTCTGGCGCTGATGGCTCAGGCCGAACGGGTGGTCTTAGTCGTGCCCTTTTCGCATTGGGATACGGACTGGCACGAGGCCTTTCCGGCTTATGTCCAGCGTTCGGACGGCAACATTTTGGCGGCGATCGAGATGGCGCAGCGCTCACCGCGCTTCCGCTATGCCCTGGAGCAAGTGCTGTTCGTCCAGCATTTCTGGGACACCTATCCGGCGTACCGGGACGCTCTGACCGAGTTGGTGCACCGGCGGCAGATCACCTTTGCGTGGGCCGGCCTGGTGCAGCCCGAAACCAGCCTCGCGGCGCCCGCCATCCAGTACCGGAACCTGCAAATGGGGCAGGACTGGATCGCCGCCACCTTTGGCGCGGGATATGTGCCGCGCGCGGCCTGGCAGTCGGATGCCTTTGGCAACTCGGCCGCGTTCCCGCAGTTCCTGGGCCAGGCCGATATTCCTTTTCTGTTTATTGGCCGGTCGCAATTTCGGTGCGAGCCCGCCGCCCAGGACTGTGAGCCCCTGCCCCACGCGTTTTACTGGCGCAGCCCCGCCTCCCCCGCCGCGCCGCCCGTGCTTGTCAGTTACCTGTCCTACCCCTCCGCCTGGGACGCCATCCATCGCCTGCCCACTGAAGCCGAGCAGATCACGGCGCTGGGGATGGTGATTGATGCCGAGTTTGCCCGCACCAGTTCGAGATACATTTTCCTGCCCATGGGTTCAGATTTTATTGACCCCCTCCCTAACCTGCCGGAGCTGGTCGAACAGTGGAACGCCGCGGAGTCCGGCACGGTCTTGGTCATGGCCGACCCAGACACGGCGTTTCAATACCTGGCCACGCAGCCCTTGCCGGAGCGGACGGTTGATCTCAACCCGATCTGGCAGGGCTTCTACGCCTCGCGGCCCTTTGCCAAGATCGCCGACAAGGAAAGTGAGTATTTTCTGACGGCCGCCGACAAGTTTGGTCTGTTGGTAGAGGCGCCCCAATCATCCGCCTGGTACACGGCCGCCATGAGCGCCCACTATGACAACATCGGCGCGGTCAGCTTCGATTGGGTCTGGGAAGGCACCCAGCGCCCCCGCTTTGAGGAGACCAACGCGACCGCCGCCTACGACCTGGCCGCCATTCTGGCCCAGATCACGAATGCCGTTCGCGCGCCGGTGGTGGTCTTCAACCCAACCTCGTGGCCGCGCTCTGGAGTGATTGAGCTGAGCGGGCTGGAGGGCCTGCCAAGCCTGGCCGATTTGCCGGCTGAAGTGCAGGTGCTCGGCCCACACGCGCTGGCCGTGCGGGTGGAGGCGGTACCGGCGGTGGGCTACACAGCGCTGACCGGGCCGTCGCCGGCGAGCGCCCACCCGGCCACGGCGGCCGAGACGGATGGACTGATCACGCTCTCCAATGGTCTGGTGGCGGTCACGCTCGATGGCGGCCACGGCGGCACCTTCACCAACCTGTCACTCGCGGCCGGCCCCAACCTGGTGGCCGCCGGCGCCGATGAGGTGATCTACTACGCAGATACGGGCGATATCTATGGAGCGCGTTTTGGCGAGATCCAGGCGCGCGAGCGCGAAGTGCCCGCCATGCTGACGGTGTTGGCCAGCGGCCCACTCCTGGCCCGCGCGCAAGCAGTCTTCATCCTGGAAGGCCAAACTATCACCAAGACCGTAACAGTGCGCGCGGACGAGGCGCTGATCGAGGTCACCCTCGACCTACACGCGCTGCCGGATACCAGCGCGATCCTGCAGACGGCCACGACGCTCAACCCTTCGGCGCGCACCGATGACCTGGGCTGGATGGCGTTTACCCACGCGCTCGACAACGGCCCGATCGTGACCGGCGACATTACCTATCGCCGCAAGCTCTTCTATCCGGTCATGTATTGGAGTGACGTTTCCACGGATGATGGCGGGCTAACCCTGCTGACGCACGGCCTGCAGGGCTTGGGCGGGATGGACACGCTCAACCTGCTGCTGGTGCGCCAGGTGACGGATGAGGATGGCGAGGGCGTCACAGATCAAGACCAGCACCTACTGCGGTATGCCTACCAGCCGCACGCCGGCGCGGTAGATGCAGCCCTAGCGTGGCAGGCCGCTTATGCCTTCAACCAGCCGCTCCTGGCAACCTGGCGCAGTTCAGACCAGATCGTGGTCCAGGTTCCTTTTACCGACAAGAATCAGCTCTTCGCCGGGGAGGCGGCCGCTGCCGATTTTCCGACGGCCTTCAGCCTCATTCAGGCCGAAGGCGGGCTGGTGGCTGACCTGTACCGGCGAGGCGGTCAGGTGGAAGCGGTCATACTACCGTATGGGATAGGCACGCCGGTCCGGCTGATGGCCGCCGGCCAAGAAAGTTCGGCCGAAGGGCCGTCGCCGCTCAGCCTGCCCGTTGAGCTGGAGCTGCCATAACCGCCTCGCGGTCGCGCCGGTCACGACGCGGGGCGTCCTGTCGTTGGCGGCCGAGCTGCTCAACCGCCGTGGCTGTGTTCAGGCTAGAAAAGCGTTCAATGCCAGTCCGCCAGCGCCTGTGCCAGTGCAGGAACTTCAACCGCGACCCGGTGGTCTGGTCCAGCACCAACCGCGTTCGTCTATGATTTCAATTATTGTCCCAGTCCTGAATGAAGTGGGGATCATTGGACCGGCGCTAGAAGCGCTGGTGCAGCAACGAGGCGATTTCGAAGTGATTGTCGTTGATGGCGGCAGCCTGGATGGGACGTGTGACATCGTGCAGCTGTATCCCCTTCAGCTCGTCCGGCAGCCGCCGGGGGTGCCGGCCGGATTGGGTAACCAGATCAACCGCGGCGCAGCCAGGGCGCGCGGCGATATTCTAGTCTTCCTCCACATCGACGTGGAGTTGCCGCCGCTTGGCACCGCGCTCATCGAGGCCGCCCTAGCCGATCCCCGGTTCATCGGCGGCGGTTTTGTTCCCGCCTACCGGGGCGCGGTGCCCGCCTCAGAGCGGCTGCCCCTGGCAGTAGTCGAGCTGGCCTGGCAGGCAGGCCCGCGCCTTTGGCACATTTTTGCCGGGGATACGGCGCCGTTTATTCGCAGCGCAGTGTTTCAGCGCGGGGGGGGCTATCCGCCGGCTGGGTTCGCATCGGACTGGGACTTTGCCGCCAAGTTGATCCGGTTAGGGCGGCTGGCTGTAATTCGCGAGCCGGCGCTGGTTCAAAGCCGCCGGCTTGTTCAGAATGGCGTTATGAAGACGATGCTGGTGACCTGGTCAATTGGGCTCATGTATGGGCTGGGAGTGGATCGCGGCTTTCTGCGCAACTGGTATCAAAGGTGGCTGCCGCGTGAGCGGTAAGCGGGCGATTATTTAGGAGGTCAGTCAGATGAACAACCCTGCTCGGCGCATGAATCGGTTTGTTGGCCTAACGCTTACCGGCGTTCGGGTTCTGCTCGGCATTTTCTGGCTGCTGCAACTCACCTGGAAGCCCCCTCCGGAGTTTGGGTGCCCCAATGCCGGCTTCTGCTTTTGGCTCGATCAGGAGATTCAGCACCCCTTACTCCCGCTGTACGCCAGTTTTCTTTCTTCTGTGGTGCGCCCAAATGCGATTCTGTTTGGCTGGCTGGCAACCGTCACGGAGGTGGGCGTGGGCATCAGCCTGCTGTTCGGCTTGTTCACACGCCTGGGCGCGTTGACCGGCACCCTGTGGTCGGTCAACCTGCTGATTGGCCTGGCCGCAGTTCCGAATGAGCAGCCGTGGTATTACCTTTTCCTGGTGCTGTTCAACTTCATTTATGTTGCGCTGGGCGGATCGGGGCAGATCTCAGTTGACCGGGCGAAGCGCTGGCGCACCTGGTGGGGTCAGGCCGATCCCCTTATAGGCGGTATTGAATAGCCGTCAGATTCCGACGCCAGCGGGGTGCTCACGCGGCGGCCGGTGCGCGTGGCAGGCCGTGCAACGGTCAGCGATTGTATGCCGCTTGCCCCGTTGCCGCAACTAACCCGTCAGCACTCAGCGGCGCCGGCTCAAAACAGCTCGACCTCGCCCAACACCTCCAAGTGCGCCAGCGCCGCCTTCCGCTCCTCGGCGCTCCCGCTGCGAAACTGGGCCAGCCAGCGAGCCTTAGGAGACACCGGCGCGGCGGCCTGGACGACCGCCGGGGCCGGGTCCGCCGGCGCCGCGCCGGGCGTCAGGCGGTAGAGCGCGTAGCCGGTGAGCGCGATCAGCCAGGTGAGGGCGTGGAACGGCACGCTGATCTGGTAGAGCGCGCCGCCGCTGGCTTTGATCGCCAGCCCGGCCAGCAGCGCCAGGTGGGCCGCCAACAGCGCCGGGAAGAACCAGGCCGGACGCCGGAAGAGCACGCCGGAGAAGAAGTACAGAGCCGAGACGGCCAGCGCAGCCAGGGTAAGGGCCAGCGCGTCACGTTGGAAGAGGACTAGGACGCTGAGGCTCAGGGCGTATGCCAGCAAGTAAAACGGCATGGCCGGATGCAGCAGCGCGCGGGCGAAGCCCTCGGCCGCCAGGCGGCGGCGGTGGAACACGCCCCGTCCCAGCGCCAGGCTCAGGGCGATCAAGGGCAGCCAGGCCAACCCTTGCCAGCGGGCTTCGAGCGGCAGCCGAGTCACAACCAGGAAGTATGGCACGGCCGACAGCCAGACGGCCGGATAGAGGAAGAGTGTCTCGCGGTAGGCCCAGGCCGACAGCGCGTAGAAGACCACCCCGCTGAGATAGATCGCCAGCGCCAGGCCGCGCTCGCCGCTAGCGGCTGCCAGCGCGACCGCGCTCAACAGGTAGGCCGGGGCCAGGAACGGCAGCGCGAAGGGCGCGAGGCCGCCCG
>Ga0163144_10013808_pt1 | contig 16814 bp, 18 predicted proteins | sample OliLak19BULKMAT1_FD_123175 | JGI IMG/M metagenome (GOLD analysis project Ga0163144, IMG submission 123175) | Freshwater microbial mat bacterial communities from Lake Vanda, McMurdo Dry Valleys, Antarctica - Oligotrophic Lake LV.19.BULKMAT1 | ecosystem: Environmental > Aquatic > Freshwater >... | reverse complement strand
GTTTCGGCGCGACCGCGCAGTCGCACGAGGGTTTCGCCGACCGCATTTTTGGCCAATCCATCGATACGTTCGCGGGCGACCAAACAATTGCGGTGCACGCGCACAAATCGGTCGACAAACTCCTCTTCCAGCGACACCAGCGAATCTTCGATCAAAACTACGCCCTGATCGGAATGCACCTCGACGTATTTGGCGTCGGCCAGGAAATACGCGATCGTGCTGATCGGCACCAGTCTCATTTCTCCACGCACGCGGGCGCAGATATGGCTGCGCGGGCGGGGCGGCGCGCCAGCCACTTTGGGTGGCGCTTGGACGATCTCGCCGCTGAAGCGCCGGACGCGTTCGAGCGCCGCCAATAGACGTTCGCGGCGCACCGGTTTAAGCAGGTAATCGACCGCTTCTGCTTCAAATGCGGCCAGCGCATGCTCATCAAAGGCGGTGCAAAACACCACCGCGGGTGGTGAGGCGCGGAGCGCCAAGCGCCGGGCGACTTCCAGACCGTCTAAACCGGGCATGCGGATGTCCAGCAACACCAAATCCGGCTCGTGACGATCAATGGCGGTCAGCGCCAACAGGCCATCGGCGGCCTCGCCGACCACTTCCACACCATCCACGCCGGTCAGCAGTGCCGAAAGTCGGCGCCGGGCCAGTGGTTCATCATCAACGATGAGCACCTTCATGATCGTGGAAACCTTGAGTTGACCGTGGTTTCTTCGAATATCCGTCGGTTCAAGCTGGTCCGCTCGGGGCTGACGCGGGCAGGGGTAGACACACAGTCGCGCAATAGTATCCAGGGCGCAACTGCACTTCCAGTGATGCGCGTCCACCATAGGCATAGTGCAGGCGTTGGCGCACATTGTCTTGCGCCAATCCGTGTCCACCGGAGCGTATTAGCGGGCTCAGCGGACACGGGTTTTCGATCGACAGGCGCAGCTGTGTTGCATCGCGAGTGGCGCTGATCCGCACGGTGCCGCCTTCCTGCAACGGTGCGATGCCGTGATACACCGCGTTTTCGACCAGCGGTTGCAGCAAGAGCGGCGGCAGCAACAAATTCATCGGCGCCGCAGCCACGTCCCAATCCACTTGCAGCCGCTCGCCCAGCCGTAATTCTTCGATCGCCAAATAGCGCTTGCACAACTCCAGCTCGCGCTCTAGCGGATGGGCTTTTTCGCCGGCCGCCAGCGCCGCGCGAAACAGATCGGACAGATCTTCGATCACCTGTTCGGCCAGATCGGCATCCACCCGCACCAATCCAGCGATGGTATTCATGCTGTTGAACAAAAAATGCGGCCGAATGCGCGCGGTCAGTGCTTCCACCTCGGTACGCGCCTGCGCCTCAATGCGCGAGCGCCATTGCACATGCACGTAGCCATAGCGCAAGCCCAAAGCCGCCATCAGCAACACAATGGCAACAATGCCCAGCACAAATCGATCGCGCTGCTGCAGATCGGACATCAGGCCCCATTCCAGTTCACGATCCAGCAGAAAGCCTAAGCTCGCCATGCTGTAGGCGGTGATTGCCAGCACCGCGGTGACCGCAGCCAAGGCCAAACCACTGGGCAGCCTGAGCAAACGCGGCCGCACTAGGCACAACATGGCAATCGCGCTGAGCGTTATCCATTGCGCCAGCACCGTGCCGGTCGCCAGCGCACGCCACCACAGATTGGTCGATTCGCCCGGTGAAAAGCTCGCAATCACCACGACGACTTGCGCCAGCAACATCGCCGAATACACCGTCGGCGCCTGACAAAATTGCGGCAACCAAAGTTCAGTGGTCGGCAAGCGCCAGGAGCGGGTCACACATTCATCTCAGGGCTGCGCGAGATAGGCGCTACGCAGCGCATCAATCCGTTTGCGATTCACGCCCATGTCGGAATAGCCGACCCGCGAGCCAGAACGCACTTCGATGCGTTGCGTCGCATCGTCAAAACGCAGCTCGATATCGTCGATAAAACGAAACAACCCGCTAATTGCCATGGCGTGCCAATAATCACCCTGCCGTCGACTAATCGCCGTGCGCGGCAGCGTCGCCAACGCGGCGGTCAGCGCCAATTCGCTGCGCGCGCGGTCCCCCACATAAGGCAATGGCGCCACCGCGTGCGCGCTGTCGGAACTCTCGCTAGCCACACAATTGGGTGAATCCGGACAAGGCCGCAGTTTGCCTTGCACCAAATCCAAGCTAGGCGGTGAGGAACGCGACAAATAGCTACGTGTGGCAAACAACGCCACCACCGCCAGTAACAGAGCCAACACCACAAGCAGCACGATCTTCATAGCAATATTTCCAAGTGGCGGAGCAGCTCCATCATGCACCCGAAGCCGGGCGCGCGTCACCGCGCAGCGCGGTCCAATGTAGCGCGTGCGAGTCAAACTGATGTGGGCTGCCCCTGATGTAGGTCCAGAGCAAGGCTTTGAGCAAGCAACAAACCCCGCAATGCAGGAAAAAGCCAGCGCACAGCGCCGGCCCGGAGTGTCGGGCTTTGGTGGGTTCGATCCGTGATCGAACGCTTCCCCCCGCATCGACACGCCGCGGTTATGCTGCGCGACCTTCACCTGTGCTTTCCTCTATGTTGCCCTCTGCTGCCCGTATCGCACTTGCTTGTCTGGATTTGACCTCGCTCGGCGACGCCGATACGCCAGCGATAGTGGCGGCGCTCGCGCGCCGTGCGCACACGCCCTATGGCGCCCCGGTAGCGGTTTGCGTACACCCTGAGCTGATCTTTGCCGCGCGGCTGAGTTTGATGCGCGAAGGTATTGCGCATGTGCGGGTGGCGACCGCCATCAACTTCCCGGAAGGCGCGCTCGATGAAGCCCACTGCGTTGCGCAGACGCGCCGGGCCATTGCGGTAGGTGCTGACGAAATCGAGCTGGTATTCCCGTGGCGCGCATTTTTAGCCGGTGAAAAGCGCGCCGCCAAGGCCCTGGTCGAACGCGTCAAGGCGCATTGCACCAAGGCGGAGCTTAAAGTCGTCTTGCCTGGAACTGCCTTTGCCAACGCCGATGATTTGCACGAGGCAGCGATGCTGGCGATCAAAGCCGGCGCTGATTTTCTGCAGACCGCGACCGGCAGCACAGGCGCAGCGCTATGCATGGCGAGCCCGGCGATCATCTCCGCGATCCGTGCCACAACGCGCCCGATTGGCCTGAAAATCGCCGGCGGCTTTAGCACACTGGCAGAAATGCACGCCTGCATTACGTTGGCCAGCGAGCTATACGGCCGCGATCGCGTGGTGCCAGCGCGCTTTCGCCTCGGCGCCGAGACCTTGTCCGACGAACTGCTGACGGCGCTGGCGGCTGATCCTGTCGATGAATCCTAGGTTTAACTACGTCGCCGTCGCTTGCGCGCGAGAGGTTTGCTCAAGCGCTGCGCGTCACATCCGTCTTCATAATAGACGCTGCGCACAGCGAAGCGACGGTAGCCGCGGCGCTCGTAGAGGGTCAGCGCAGCGGCGTTATCGGTGCGCACTTCCAGGCGGATTTCACCCAATGCATGGCTGCGGGCAATCGCTTCCAAGCGGTCCAATAAGCGCGCGCCTAAGCCCTGTCCACGCGCTGCGGCGGCGACGGCAATCGAATAAACCCGGCCGATGTTGCTGCCACGCCGTCTGAATAACAGCGCGTATCCCAACAGCACATCGCCGGCCACCGCGACAATCAGATCGCTGCTCGGCGCGCTCAAGTGATGACGAAACTGCCGCAAAGACATGCGATCGCCGCTGAACACGGTGTTTTCCAGCGCCTGCAGTGCCTGCAAATCACCGAGCGCACCACGCCGCAATCGTAATGCCCGTACGCGCGCCGAACGCGCGGTTGCAGATCGCCCGCGGATCGCCCCACGTCGGCTGAATAGGTGCTCGTTCATCGTCTGTTATCAGCTACTTGGCCGTGCCAGACTATGCGCCGAGTGCAGCCAGTGCAGTGCGTCGCAAAGCTAGGCACTCTCCCAGTTTGCCCACCGCAACGGCCGGTCGCCGTTCATCCAAATTCGACTCACCCGCCGCTGGCCCGCCCGGCTGCGAGAGCGTGCAGGACCCTAATGCGCCCCATGACCGCACACTCCACCCCATCCAACTGAGGTTTCTAGGATCATGAGTCGTCTGGTCATCGTTGTCGAGAAAGCATCGGATTGGGGTAGTTATTACCCGTCCGACAACGTCGTTACCGCGATGGAGTACCTCAAGGAGCCGATTCGCCCTGACGAAGAGCGCACCCAGGTCATCAATCTATGTCGCAGCTATAAGTATCTGGGTACCGGCTACTACGTTTCGTTATTGGCCGAAGCACGCGGTCACAAAGTGATTCCCTCGGTGCGCACGATTAACGACTTGCGTCGGCGCTCCTTGTATGGCCTGGATATCGAAGACCTTAACCAGAACTTATGCCGTTACCTCGCGCACGAACGAGATACCACGGAATTCGGGATTTTGGTGTATTTCGGCGAGACCGCGTCGGAACCTTTGAAGGATCTGGCGCGGCAAGTTTTTGAGGCCTTCCCGTGCCCCATTTTGCGGCTGGAGTTTGAGCGCAATCGCGTCTGGCAGATCAATGCAATCAAACCCGCAGGATTGCATACGCTCACCGACGCGCAAGAGGATGGCTTAGCCGCGGCACTCGATCGCTTCAGCAAGAAGCTCTGGCGCGGCCGGCGCACGCCTAAAAAATATCGCTATGACATTGCGATGTTGCACGATCCAGCCGAACAATGGCCGCCGTCCAACAAACGGGCGTTGAAAGCGTTTATCGCGGCGGGCAAGGACTTGGGCATTGAGGTCGATGCGATTACTCGCATCGACTATTCGCGCCTCGCCGAATACGATGCTTTGTTCATCCGCGAAACCACCGCACTGGACCACCATAGTTACCGCTTTGCCAACAAAGCGGAAAAAGAGGACATGGTGGTCATCGATGACCCGACCTCCATATTGCGCTGCACCAATAAGATTTACTTGTCGGACTTGCTAAAGAGTCGCAAGTTGCCCACACCGCGCACCGAGATTTTGTATCGCGAAGAAGCCAAGAAGATTGCCAATCTGGGCGAGGTTTTGGGTTTCCCGCTGGTGCTCAAAGTGCCGGATGGATCGTTTTCGCGCGGCGTGGTTAAGGTGACCGACACCGATTCTCTGAAGCGCGCGGCCGATGAGCTGTTTCAACAAACCGCCTTGTTACTGGCGCAAGAGTACATGCCGACCGATTTTGATTGGCGCATCGGCGTGCTGAATCGCGAACCGCTGTATGCCTGTCAGTACTTTATGTCGCGCGGCCATTGGCAGATTTACAACCACGCCGCCAAAGGTGAAGCGCGCACTGGCGCTTTCAAAACCCTGCCGATCCGTGAAGTACCGAGTGAGGTCGTCAAACTAGCGCTGCGCGCCACCGCGCAAATTGGCGATGGTTTGTATGGCGTCGATCTAAAACAAGTCGGTGAGCGCACCGTGATCATTGAGGTCAACGACAATCCCAACATTGATTGGGGTATTGAAGACGCTTATCTGGGTGAGGATTTGTACCGGCGCGTGATGGGCGAATTCCTGCGCCGGCTGGAGAGAAAGCGTCTGGGTGTTGCGGATTAAGGCGTTGGATCGGGCAGGAAAATGTGGCTTGCCGGCGGAAACTGCACATGAAAACCGATGCTGGCGATGTTATCGAGCACCCGTCTGGCGTCTTCGCGCGCCAATTTGCGTTCTGCGGTAAGTTCAAATTGCAATACCTCGATCAAGGCCCCCAAGCCCTGCTGCAATTCCGGCGGTAAGCGTTTGAGTGCGTCGGCGTGGGCAACGTAGACAAAGGTGTCCGGCCGCCGACTGCTCTTGTACACCAAGCACTGCATCAGGACGCTTCTCGCGCGGCATAGAAAGCGACTTCCGATACTTGGTGGTAGCGACGCGCGCTGCTCAGGAAAGCTTGGTAGGACTCATTTACGCGCGTCGTAAACGGGTCCTTGGCGGCAATCTCGGCCACCACCGCCGCACTGGCTTCGCGCAATGCGGTCAACACGTCCGCTGGGAGCCGTTTGAACTGCACCCCATGCTCGTTGGTAAGCGTCTCTAGCGCGCGCTGATTTTGCGCGGTGTAGTTGGCCAGCATATCGTCGTTGACTGCCCTGCAGGCGCTTTCGACGATGGCCTGCAAATCATCGGGTAAGGATTCGAATGCCGTTTTATTGATCATGCATTCCAAAGTCGGACCGGGTTCGTGCCAGCCTGGGTAATAGGCGTATTGCGCCACGGTATGCAATCCAAAGGCCATATCGTTATAGGGCCCGACCCATTCGGTGGCATCGATCGCCCCGGTTTGCATTGCGGTGAACAATTCCGCGCCCGGTATATTGACCGGCGTGCCACCCAAACGCGCCAGAACCTCCCCGCCGAGGCCAGGAATACGCATTTTCAAGCCCTGCAGATCGGCCACGCTTTGGATTTCTTTGCGGAACCAGCCGGCCAGTTGCACGCCGGTATTGCCAGCCGGAAACGGCAGCAGATTGAACTTGGCGTAAAGCTCACGCCAAAGTTCCAAGCCGCCACCGTGGTAAAGCCAGCCATTCATCTCCTGCGCATTCATGCCAAACGGCACCGCGCTGAAAAACTGCACCGCCTCGGCTTTGCCTTTCCAGTAGTAAGCACCGCTGTGGCCCATTTGCGCCGTACCTTGCGACACTGCGTCAAATACCTCAAATGCAGGCACCAATTCGCCACCACCAAACACCTTGATGGTCAAACGACCGCCACTCATTCGACCAATTAACTCGGCCAGTTGGGTTGCGCCAGTGCCTAATCCAGGGAAGTTGATCGGCCACGACGTTACCATCTTCCATTTCAGGTCAAGCGCCGGCTTGCTGACGCCGTTGCTTGCCGATTGCGGGGCTTCGCTGCAGGCCGCCAGAGCGCCTGTCGCGGCAATCAAGCCGCCTGCATGCATGAATTGACGTCGATCCATTGGCTATTCCACGAACAATGTTGGGTCGCGCAGTCTAAACCCATGTGCAGCGTGATTGCGGTGGCAAATAGCGCTGCCGTCATTACCGCCAAATTGAGGGCAAAAAAAAGCCCGCCGAAGCGGGCCTTTTGCACTACATAGGTAAAAGCTCAGACCAAGAAGTCACTGAGCTTGGCACCGGCGAGCAGCGCATCACGCACCCAATGCGGGTGCTTACCACGACCCGTCCAGGTTTGCTCTGCATTGACGGTATTGCGATATTTCACTGCAACCGGGCGCTTATCGGCGCTAGGAGCAGCTGCCGGCCCGCGGGTAGCACGGCCGCCAGAAAACAACTCATAAATATCGAAACCAGCAGTGCGCGCCTGCGCTTCCAATGCACGACGCAAATCGGCGTAATGGGACTTCTTCAACACTTCGATACGCGCCCTGGCATCGACAGCCAACTTTTCCAACTCGGTAACATTCAAACCACTGATATCAACTGACATCGCGCTTTCCTTTATGAACGGGGTTAAGGGACTTTCGTCGAGCGGATTCTGCATCCAGCCGCAGAATAATGAAAGCCCACAGTCAAACTATTTATCCCCTTATTCATGTGAACTTATGTATCAAGTCAGGTTCCCAGTACCGTTCGAACTTCCAATAGCTCCGGAAAGAAAGTCAGCTCCAGTGCTTTTCGGAGAAATGCCACGCCTGATGACCCGCCAGTACCGCGCTTATATCCAATGACCCGCTCGACGGTCTTCATGTGGCGGAATCGCCACAGTTGGAAGCTCTCCTCCACATCAACCAACTGCTCGCAGAGGTGATATTCGCTCCAGTATTGATCCGGTTGTTCGTAGATTCGGCGCAGAACGGGGATCAATTCGGGTTGCCGTTGATGCGCTACTGAGAAGTCACGTTCGATGCAGTGTGCCGGTATTGCGTGGCCGGCGCGCGCTAAATGGCGCAGGAACTCATCGTACAAGCTGGGCAGTTCCAGCACTCTGCGCAAGCGCTCTCGATGTTCGGGTGCGTAATCGAATACCGGCAACATATCCGCGTTCTTGTTGCCGAGCAGGAATTCAATGAGTCGGTATTGAATCGACTGAAAGCCACTGGCCGGGCCGAGCACATAACGGAACTGCATATACTCAGAAGGCGTCAGGGTTTCCAACACCGCCCATTGTTCGAACAACTGCTTCTGGATGTGCTTGACGCGCGCCAGAATCTTCAAACAGGGGCCCAGATCGTCGGCACGTAGCCGCACAATGGCCGCCTCAAGCTCATGAATGACCAATTTCATCCACAGCTCAGAAGTCTGATGCTGGATGATGAACAGCATCTCATCGTGGTGCACCGGAGCCGACAATGGCTGCTGCGCGCTCAACAAACGGTCGAGTAATAAATAGCCTTCGTAAGTCACCCGATTGGTCAAATCGACGGTGATTTCGCTTTCCAGGGGTCGGCGGTTTTCGTTGCTGGACATATCGATCGGGGCTCAGATGTAGAGCCCTAAGCCTCGCCGTCGGCGAAGGACACGTCAACCGGCGCTACGAGGGCCAGCGCCCTACTGGGCAAGGTTAGGAAGCCTTGCCGAGACTTTGCCCTACCGGGCACTTACCGCGAGCGCCACAACCCGCGCAGGCGCCGGTGGGCTGCGCTGCGGCGCGTTGCAGGGCCGGTGTCAGTGCGCTGGCGCGGGTTTGGCTGCAGCGTTTGGCAATCGCCTGCGCTAGGCGTAGTCGTTCGCTAACGGGCGTCAGATACCAAAGGCTGTACAGGGCTGCAGTGACCACAATCAGCCCAATCAGCAGTTCTTCAAGCATCATCCGGCTCCCATTCGAAGCGCAATTTGATAGGTCAGGAAGGACGCCAAATAAGCCATCGCAAACAGATAGCCGGCCATTAATAAGGGATATCGCCAGCTTTGTGTCTCACGTTTGACGACGGCTAAGGTCGACAAACACTGCGGCGCATACACATACCAGGCCAATAGCGATAAAGCGGTCGCCAAGGACCATTGATTGGCGATCAAGGGTGCTAATTGGGTAGCGACGTCGTCCCCAGCCTGCAAACTGTAGACCGTGCCCAATGCGGCGACGGCAACTTCGCGAGCCGCCATCCCGGGAATCAGCGCGATGCAAATTTCCCATCCAAAACCAATGGGCGCGAACAGCGGCTGGATGAAATGCCCGAGCATGCCGGCGAAACTGTAGTCAATCGCCGCGCCAGTCGCGCCGGGTGGTGGTGCTGGGAAAGTCGACAGCGCCCAGACGATGATCATCAATGCCAAAATGATGCCGCCGACGCGATGCAGGAATATTTTCACTCGCTCCAACAAACCCAGCAGCAAATTGCGCAGATTGGGTAATCGCCAGGTGGGCAGTTCCATCATCAACGGATGGTGCATGCCACGGCCGACAGTGCGTTTGAGGACAAAAGCGACCAACACCGCGCCGACGATGCCAGCCAGATACAGCACAAACAAGACCAGTCCCTGCAGATTAAATAGGCCAGCGACTTGTTGCTTGGGCACAAACGCGCCAATTAACAAGGCGTAGACCGGCAGGCGCGCCGAGCAGGTCATCAGCGGCGCTATCAAAATAGTGCTGAGACGATCGCGCCAATTGCTGATCACCCGCGTCGCCATAATGCCGGGAATCGCACAGGCGAAACTACTCAGCAGCGGGATAAACGAGCGACCGGACAGGCCCACCTTGCCCATGAATCGATCAAGCAAAAAAGCCGCGCGCGGCAGATAACCGGAATCTTCCAACGCTAAAATGAATGCAAACAGGATAACGATCTGCGGCAAAAAGATCAGCACGCTACCGATACCCGCAATCACACCATCCACCAACAAACTGCGCAAAAGTCCATCTGGCAAAGCCTGGCTAACCGTCTGTCCCAGCCAGGAGACGGCCGTTTCAATGGCGGTCATTGGCAATTCGGCCCACGCAAATACCGCCTGGAACATCAAAAACAAAACGCTGGCCAGGATGGCCAAACCGGCGATCGGATGCATCACCACTGCATCGATGCGCTCATCCCAGCGCGTGTCGACCGCCGGTTCGCGCACCGTTTGCAGCAGAATCTCGCGGACCTGCCGATGCGTTTCGGTGATTTCGGCTAAGGTCGGCGGTTGCCATTCCAGCGCGGGCACGCTGGGTTTGTAGGACAGCGCGTCCAGTGCGGCCAGTAGCGGGTCGGCGCCTTGCCGATGAATGCCGACGGTTGGCACCACCGGTACGCCGAGCAATTCTGATAAACGCGCCACATCAATTTCGATACCACGGCGCTTGGCCAAATCACTCATATTGAGCGCCAATACCATCGGCAGCCCTAAGCGTTTAACTTCCAGCACCAAGCGCAAATTCAGGCGCAGATTGGTGGCATCGGTCACACAGACCAACACCTGTGGCAGGGGCTCACCATCCAGCCTGCCGAGAATCACATCACGGGTCACCGCTTCGTCGGCGCTATCGGCATTGAGGCTGTAGGCACCGGGTAAATCGAGCACCCGATAGCGTGTGCCGGCCGGCGAGGTGGCCGCGCCCTCTTTGCGTTCGACCGTCACGCCAGCGTAATTGGCAACCTTCTGACGACTGCCGGTCAACAGATTAAACAAGGCAGTTTTGCCGCAATTTGGATTGCCGAGTAGCGCGATTCGGCGCTCAGCGACGCCGTCCAGGGTAGCGGCGGTCACGGCTGGGCACCTTGCAAATCGACCAAAATGTGCTCGGCTTCGTGCTGGCGCAACGCAAACATGGTGCCGCCGACGCGCACGGCGATCGGTTCCCGCCCGCCCGGCCCGAGCGCCACCACCCGCACCAGCTCACCCGGCACAAAGCCGATTTCCAACAGGCGCAATACCAAGTTGGTGTCATGTCCGTGGCCCAATTTTGGCAAACGGACCTCCCGGACACGAGCGAATTGGCCTTTACCGACCATCGCCAAGTTCATCGGCGCGGTTTGCACAGCACTCGGGTCTAAGCTGGACATCGGCACATCAGTTGCGCTGGACAACATAGAAGGAGGGCATTGGTCAGGATGAGGCGCAGCTTAGCGGCTTGCAGGCTGGACGTAAATGCGAATGACTATCAAATCACGCGAAGCACGGTCGGCTGTTCAGGCCCGCGAGCGCAGCTCAGGTGCTGCTATTCTGCGCGGCCCTACTTACTAGCCTTGGCCGCCGTGAAAGAGCATCTTAATGAGCTCGTGATGCAGGCGCTGCTCGACGTTCGTCGCAAGCAGCGGGTTGAATTGCCGGAAACACCGGAATTCGTCATCGAGCGCACGCGTCAACGTGAGCATGGCGATTTCGCAACCAATGCCGCACTGGTGTTGTGCAAGCTGCTCGGCATGCAACCACGCGATTTGGCTGCGGCCATCGTTGCGCATTTGCCGCCTTCACGGCATGTCGAGAAGGTCACGATTGCTGGACCTGGGTTTATCAATTTCACCTTGAGCAAGAGTTGCTTATTGGGCACTTTGCGGCGCGTTTTGGAGCGTGGTGAGGCCTATGGTGTTGTCGAGCCGGATGAAAACGAGCATTACACCGTCGAGTTTGTCAGCGCCAATCCGACCGGACCCTTGCATGTGGGGCATGGCCGTGGGGCGGCTTTTGGCGCCAGTTTGACCAATATTCTGGAAGCCTGCGGCATTCGTGTGCAGCGCGAGTATTACGTCAACGACTACGGTCGACAAATGGATATTCTGGCGACCAGCGTTTGGCTGCGTTATCTGGAACTCACCGGCAATCCCCTGCGCTTCCCGGATAATGGTTACAAGGGCGATTACGTGGTGGACGTTGCCCGAGCGCTCAAACATGCGCATGGCGATCGCTTCCGGCGCAGTCCGTTTGAGGTCACCGCCGATTTGCCGCCCGATGAGAGTCAGGGCGGCGATAAAGAGATCCATGTCGATGCATTGATCCATCGAGCGCGCAGTTTGCTCGGCGCCAGTGAATTTGATGTGGTCTACAAATCGGCACTGGATGCCTTATTGGCAGCGATTCGCGACGAGTTGCTGGCTTTCAATGTGCGTTATGACCAATGGTTTTCAGAACGATCCTTGGCCGATTCCGGCGCGGTCGGGCGCGCAATCGAGCGGCTCACGCGGCTCGGTCATATGTATGAGAAAGATGGCGCCAAGTGGTTTCGCGCTACGACCTTTGGCGACGAGAAAGACCGCGTGGTGATCCGTGAAAACGGCGCAACCACCTATTTTGCGTCCGATATCGCCTACCTGTTGAACAAATTCGAGCGCGGTTACACCCACGCGATGTATGTGCTGGGCGCCGATCATCATGGTTATATCGCCCGTTTGAAAGCCGCCGCCAGTGGTTTGGGCCTGAATCCCGCGCGGGTGGAAATCGTGCTGGTGCAATTTGCCAAACTGTTCAAGGACGGCAAAGAAGTGTCGATGGGCAAACGCGAAGGCAATTTCGTAACGCTCAAGGATTTGCGCACCGAAGTGGGCACCGACGCCGCGCGCTTTTTCTATGTGATGCGCAGTCACGAACAACACCTGGATTTTGATTTGCAGCTGGCAAAGTCGCAGACCAAGGATAATCCGGTCTATTACGTGCAATACGCCCATGCGCGCATCGCCAGTGTGTTCCGACAACTGGCCGAGCGCCGCCTGAGCCACAACCGCTCTGCCGGCGATGCCGCGCGCCAGCAACTGAGCAATCAGCACGAGTTGGAGCTGTTGAATATGATGCTGCGCTACCCGGAAACGGTGGAAAAAGCCGGCGAACAACGCGCACCGCATTTGATCGCCAATTATCTGCGCGAGTTAGCGTCGGCGCTGCACGCTTATTACGATGGTTCCGGCACCAAAGTGTTGTGCGAGGATGACGATCTGCGCAACGCCCGTCTGAGTTTGCTGCTGGCAGTCAAACAAGTGTTGAGCAATGGTCTGAAGTTGATCGGCGTGTCAGCGCCTGAGAAAATGGAGCGCCAGGAGGCTTGATGAGTTACGTCTTCCCCGTGCCTATTCCCAGTGTGCCGATTGCCGCTAGCGAGCTACGTTTTCCGGTGCATCGTATTTATTGCATCGGTCGCAATTACGCCGAGCACGCCAAAGAAATGGGCAGCGCGCCGGAAAAGGGCGAGCCGGTGTTTTTCATGAAACCCGCTGACGCCGTGGTCAGCGACGGGCGCGATCCGCGTTTTCCGTCGGTCACCAAGAATTTGCACCACGAGGTGGAGTTAGTGGTGGCGCTGCAAACGGGCGGTCGCGACATCGCCGTCGCTGACGCGCTCGAATGCGTGTTTGGCTACAGCGTTGGCGTCGATTTGACCCGTCGCGATCTGCAAGCGGCGGCCAAAGCCAAGGGTAATCCCTGGGATATCGCCAAGGGTTTTGATGACAGCGCGCCGATCGCGCCGATTGTGCTGAGCGGCGGTCGTCACCCGATCGCCGAGCGCGTCGTTTTGAGCGTCAATGGCACGCAGCGTCAAGCCGCAAGCGTCGCCGACATGCTGTGGTCCGTGCCTGAGATCATCAGCGAGTTATCGAAACTGTACGAGTTGCAAGCGGGCGATTTGATTTACACCGGCACACCGGCCGGTGTCGGGGCGCTGCTGCCTGAGGATCGGGTGCAATGCAGTCTGGATGGCTGGTGCACGCTGGAGTTTGGCTTCAGCCGCTGATGGGCGCTTGGCTGCTCACGCACGAGAGCGCGCTGCGGCTGGCTGTTTTTGTGCTGGTCTTCGCGGTTTTGGCGCTGTGGCAGACGCTGCGCCCGTTCCGTGAACTCAAACAACGCACGCGGCGTTGGACTAGGCATTTGGGGGTGTTACTAATCGGCGCGGTGCTGGTGCGTTTGTGCGTGCCGCTGGCCGCTAGCGCGGCGGGTGCTTGGGCGGACGCGGCGCAGTTTGGTCTGCTGCAATTTTTGGGTCTACCACACTGGCTACTGATACTGAGCGGCATTGTGCTGCTGGATTTGGCCATCTATTGGCAACACCGATTGTTCCACAAACTGCCATGGCTGTGGCGTTTGCACCGCATGCACCACAGCGATACCGCATTTGAGCTGTCGACGGGGATTCGCTTTCATCCGCTGGAGATAGCGCTGTCGACGCTGATCAAAATCGGCGTGGTGCTGATGCTTGGCATTCCGGCGCTGGGCGTGCTGCTGTTTGAGATTTTGCTCAATGCCACGGCGCTGTTCAGTCATAGCAATGTGCAATTGCCTAGCGCAGTGGAACGGCGCTTGCGACCGATTCTGGTGACGCCGGACATGCATCGCATTCATCATTCGACGGCGCCCCTCGAAACCAACAGCAACTTCGGCTTTTGTTTGTCGATCTGGGATCGCTGGTTTGGCAGCTATCGCGCGCAAGCCATGCTCAATCCTGCCGTGATGCCCATTGGCATTGAAGAATTTCGCGGTGCCGCAGATCAGACGCTGCGCGCGCTGCTGGGGCAGCCGCTGCGCTAGCGCGTCATCAATCCACTCGCCGGTGACGCGCCCATGGCGTTAGACTGAGGGTCTCAGCACATACCGGAGCTTGCCATCATGAGCGATATCAACCGCTATCGTTTGGTCACCCGCAGCGATTTCGATGGTTTGGTTTGCGCGGTGTTGTTAAAACAACGCGGCATCATTGACGACATCAGCTTTGTCCACCCCAAGGACATGCAGGACGGCAAGGTTGAAATCGGGCCGCGCGATATCACCACCAATTTGCCGTTTGTGCCCAGTTGTTACTTAGCTTTTGATCACCACGCCAGCGAAGTCAGCCGCTTAGGCGCGGATAGGCCAGACAACTTGATTATCGATCCGAACTCGCCATCGGCAGCGCGGGTGGTGTATCAGCATTTTGGCGGCGCCGAGGCATTTCCGGGTATTTCTGCAGCGATGATGGACGCGGTCGACAAGGCCGATTCAGCGCAGTTCAGTAGCGAGGAAATCCTGCAACCCAGTGGTTGGGTATTGCTCAACTATTTGATGGATGCGCGCACCGGCTTGGGACGCTTTCGCGAGTTCCGGGTGTCCAATTACCAGTTGATGATGGAATTGATTGACTACTGCGCCGCTCATTCGATTGATGAAATTTTGGCGCTGCCGGATGTCAAAGAACGTGCCGATTTGTATTTTGCGCACCGCGACCCGGCGCAGGAGCAAATCCGACGTTGCGCGCATGTGCACGGCAATCTGGTGGTGCTTGATCTGCGCGACGAAGATCTGATTTTTGCCACCAACCGCTTCACCATTTACGCGATGTTTCCCGACTGCAACGTATCGATTCACGTGCTGTGGGGCCTGAAACGCCAAAACACCGCATTCGCGATCGGCAAATCGATCGTCAACCGCAGCTCGAACACCAACGTCGGTGAGCTGTGCCTGAAACATGGCGGCGGTGGACATCAAAACGCCGGCACCTGTCAGGTTGAAGTCGCCGCAACCGAAGAAGTGTTGGCTGAGTTAGTTGCTGCGATCACCACCGACGGCTAGCAGCCTGTCGGGCTTTGCGCGCACTCGCGAGGAAAGCCCGACCGGGCTGCCAGGCACGAGCTTGCTCGCGATCCGGGCTCTTCTGTGTTCATCAGCGTTCTGCAAGCGTGGCAGAACCTGCGCAACCGCAACAGCGTTCGGACAAGTACGAACCCACAACCCACAACCAAGCTGTGCACCGATCGTGTGCCTGTGCGTTGAACCACACTCGTGCACAAGGAAAGCCGGCCATGACAGACATTCGGATAGGGATTAGGTTGGGCCAGCACCTAGTATTGGCCAGCGCGTTGTTTGCGGCAGGCGGTGCCAGCGCGGCGCAGTTTTGCACAGACCTGAGTGGCCTGCCCGTTACCCCCAATGTGCTTTGGCCGCAGGTTTGGGAAGCACTCAACAATCAATCATCGTGCACGCAGAACTGTCATTTGGGTGGTTCGCCGAGCGCGGATTTGGATTTGTCGGTGCCGAATATTTCCATCTATTTCCTGGTCGGTCAGCAAAGCAGCCAGTCTCTGGAAACTATGCGGGTAGAACCCGGCAATCCACAGGCTAGCTTGTTCTGGCAAAAAGTCGCTTGCGCAGTTCCTGATGTGGGTACCGCCATGCCGCCACCGAATGGTGGAATCTCTATCGATTTGCAGGCGCTGATTTACGATTGGATTGATCAAGGCGCCTACGGCGAGAGCAGTGAAGACCCGATTCCGCGCGACTATCTATTCCGCGCCTCGATGGAATCGCTGCGGCGCTGAGCGCCGATATGTGAATATCCGCGCTCAGCAAAGCGGAGGGCTTGATGGCCGGTATCCAACGTGAACTGACTTTGCGCTTTTTGGCGCAGCCCACAGACGTCAATTACGGCGGCAAGGTTTTTGGTGGAGCAGTGATGGGCTGGATCGATCAAGCGGCGTATGCGCTGGCGGTCGGTTGGAGTGGCCATGACGCGGTCACTGTCTACGTAGGTGGTATTCAATTTGAGGCGCCGGTACCGATTGGCAGTTTCGCGCACGCATTTTGTATACCGGTACCTGCAGCATGCATATCGGCGTTGACGTAGTTGCCTTCAATAGTTTGTCCCGTAGACATCTATTTTGCCGGAAATGTCGCGAAATCAGGTCCTACGCACGCCACTTAATAATTCGCGGCCCTGGGCGTCGAGCAGCACATAAGCATCGATGTCATCAGCGCAACGATGCAAACTGGTTTCGCAAGGCAATTCGACCGGCCTTCGGAAACGAATGCTTAGTTCGCGCGTGGCATTGCCCGATAAACGGCCAAGCTCGGCTTCGATGCGCGCCATGCTTCCAACGCCATGCGCGATGGCGCGTCGAAAACCAAACAGTCGCGCCAGCCACCCCGCCAGATGAATGGGGTTGTAATCGCCCGACACGCGCGCATAGCGGCGACCAAAATGAGCGGCGAAACGCAACTG
>Ga0163144_10013807_pt1 | contig 16815 bp, 18 predicted proteins | sample OliLak19BULKMAT1_FD_123175 | JGI IMG/M metagenome (GOLD analysis project Ga0163144, IMG submission 123175) | Freshwater microbial mat bacterial communities from Lake Vanda, McMurdo Dry Valleys, Antarctica - Oligotrophic Lake LV.19.BULKMAT1 | ecosystem: Environmental > Aquatic > Freshwater >... | reverse complement strand
TCCGCTTGGATACCGTCCCCTGTTGTGCCGGTGATGGTGCCATTTAAGTTGTTGGTCACCAAGAGGCCGTCATCCGCAAAGATACCGCTGTCGGCGCCCCTGATGGTTCCATTGTTGGTGATGTCGGCAGCGTCGTCCGCTTGGACACCGGCGTCACCGAGACCTTCGATGGTTGCGCCGGTCTGGTTGATGAGAGTGAGGTCGTCCTGCACAAAGATACCATCGTCGCTGCCGGTGATGTTGCCTCCCGTGAAGTTGGTGATGGTTGCAAAATTAGTCGCGTTGATTCCGTCTCCGCCAAGGCCTGTGATGGTGGCCAGGTTTTGGTTGGTTACCGTGAGGTCATTACCGCCCAGGATTCCGTTCACGTTACCGGTGATGATGCCGCCGGAGATTGCGTTGCCGGACCCATCGAAATTCGTGTTGTTTAAGACGAAGCCGTCGTCACCGATGTCGATGCCATCGTCCACGCCGGTGATGGAGCCGAAGTTGGTAACCGTACCGTCGTCGTCAATATCGATACCGTCGCTGCCGTTGCCGGTGATGGAGCCGCCCAGGTTGTTGGTGATGTTTGCGTTGTCATCGGCGTTGATTCCGTCGCTGTTGGTGCCTGTGATCGAGCTGTTGTTCACCACAGTCAGGTTGTCATCTGCGACGATGCCGACTTGGCTTCCGGTGATGACACCGCCTGCTAGGTTGTTGACGGTGCCGCCGTCACCGTCGAAATCGATGCCGTCTTCGACGCCAGTAACTAATCCGGAGTTGTTGATGGTTGTTCCGGCGGGGACGGCAGCGACAACGTAGATGCCGTCATCACCGGGGAAATTCGCGGCGATGATGCCACCTGCAGCGATATTGATCGTGTATGGGTTTGGGCCGGAGACCACGATCACTCCCGCTTGGCCGGCATCGCCGGTCATGTTGATGGTGCCGTCGATCGTTACGGTGGGTGTGGGGTCTTGTGGCCCTGCACCGCCGTTGGCGACGATCGTGGTTGTACCGTTGTTGACGGCTGCCGGCGTTCCATTGCCCGCAGTATCGACAAAGAAGAGAGCCGCCTGCGCTGAGGCAGCCATGCTGATTGAGATAATTGCGGGGAGGAATTTTGTAATCCTTCTGTATTTTGGTTTCATTTGGTTGTGTTTGTTGTTTTTTCAGTAAACAGGTGGGGGAGACAAAAGCGGTTTAATACCGTCTTAATCTGCGTTAGATTTGCAGGATTGCTGCATTCTCCAAGCAAAAAATGGGGTTTTGGGGACTTTTGTCTGTGTGTGTTAGTTCGGTTAAGTTGACGCTGAATGTAACGAGTGTTATTTCCTGACGCCGCACGGAGGTGATATCTACACAGATATCCTCCTTAGGAAAATGGGGTGAAACCCTACCTCCAATGCCCCAGGCCGAAGGCATGGAGCCTTGGCAACTTGGGTAAGGATTTCCCCGATTCCTTTTGCCTGAATCACCGGAAACTGGAACGATGCCGGGGCGCGGTTGTTGCGCGGTGTGGGGATATGAGATTGATCGCATTGATGGTGGGGCTGTGTGTTTTTTTCCTGATTGGCTGGTGGCTGTTCGGGAGCGGGCTGGAGGACGCCTGGAATGGCGAGGTGCTCGCCGCGAGGTTCTCGGAATCGAGGCAATGGGCGTGGCTTGCGGGAATCGGGCTGCTGGTGGCGGACCTGCTGCTGCCGGTGCCCGGGACGGTGGTGATGTCTGCCCTTGGCGCGGTGTATGGGTTCTGGCTGGGGGGATTGCTTGCGGCGGCGGGTTCGATGCTGGCCGGGATGCTCGGCTACGCAGTTGGCCGGTTTTTCAAGGAGGGTTTTTCTAGGAAATGGCTCGGCGAGAGGGATTTTGAAAAAGGCAGCGCGCTTTTCGAGAGGAACGGGGCGCTGGTGGTGGCGGTGAGCCGCGCCCTGCCCATCCTGCCCGAGGTGCTGGCCTGCATGGCGGGGCTGCTGCGGATGCCATTCGGGAAATTCTCCCTGGCGCTCGCCTGCGGATCGGTGCCGATGGGTTTTCTCTTCGCGTGGATAGGGACGCTGGGGCGGGAGGATCCGGCGTGGGGGCTGGCATTTTCGCTGGGGGTGCCGGCGGTGCTATGGATTTTGGCAAATCATTTCAGAAAAGTTGACCATTAACTTTTCTAAATAATTTATGGACTTTTCGGCGAATTTTTGAAAAAATGCGGCCATGCATCGGTTCACCAAGGTCTTGGGCTTAATTGTGCTTGTCTTCTTCTACGCCCCGCTCGCTTTTGCGCAGGTGGAGTTTTGGAGTATTTCCGGACAATCTGTGGACGTGAACGGGGCGGTGGATGGTGCGCAGGTGGCCGATCATCTGGGCGGGAACAACTACAACGGTTATGTCGGGCAGTTGGTGATCATGCCGACCGATCCAAGCCTGATGGGCAGCCTGGCGCCTTCCGCCCCTGGCATGATCGTGGCGGATTCCGACGGTGCTTATCAGAATGTCCGCGGCCTGGCCGGTTTTTGCATCGATTCGGAAACCTCTTTCCTGACTTCGGCGAACCGCTCAAGCCCCCGCATCTACGTCGGCCTCGACTATGCGACCGCAAACAGCCGTTATATCAGCCAAGGTGTTTCGCAATACCGCCCCGGCGGATTGCTGCGGGCGGCGTATCTGATGGATAAATTTTACGATCAGGTTCACGCCGGGGGTGATATCGATGCGGCGGCACTTCAGGCGGCGATCTGGGAGGTGCTCTATGATGCAACCCCCAACGTGACAACGGGGCAGGGAAACTACTACGTCAGGAACAACACGGGAAACGGCACGCTCGACAGCAGGGCGAACCAGATCATTGCGATGACGGGCGGCTGGTTTTCTTCCGCCGCAAGCGACAACTGGGGAGGAGCGGCCTACAATCCGACAAACCGGGTGGTTTTCTGGCTCGATCCGGGCAATCCGAACATCAACCAGTCGATCATCACGCTGAATCCCTGGAACGGCCCGGTGCCGGTTCCTGAGGTGGGATCAACAGTGGCATTTGCATTTGCTTTGCAGTTCGCGCTATTCCGCAGGAGGCGCTAAGTGCCCGCACCATTCCCCGGCAACCTTTCGGGCGTAAAGATCCGCCGAGAGGATCTGTGCGAGCGAAGGGTCCTGGTCGGTCGCATGAATCCCCATCGCATGGGCGACGCATTCCCAGATCTGCGGGAACTTGATTTTCCCGTTGCGGAAATTTTCCACGGCGACCTCATTGGCCGCGTTGAAAACTGCGGGGAGCGTGCCTCCTGTCAGGCCGGCGGTGCGGGCGAGTTTGAGTGCGGGGAAGTCCTCGGTCCGCGGAGCGGAGAATTCGAGCTTCGAGAGTGCTGCGAAATCGAGCGGTTTCAGCGCGCCCTTCATCCGCGCGGGGTAGGTGAGGGCGTATTGGATGGGAAAGCCCATGTCGGTGCGGGAGAGCTGGGCGAGGACGGAGCCGTCGGTGAACTCGACCATGGAGTGGATGATCGATTGCGGGTGAATGATCGCCTCGATGCGATCCATGCCGATGCCGAAGAGCCAGCGGGCTTCGATCATTTCCAGCCCTTTGTTGAAAAGCGTGGCGGAGTCGATGGTGATCTTCGGCCCCATGTCCCAGGTGGGATGCTTGAGCGCCATCTCCGGGGTGACGTTCCAGAGGTCTTCGGCAGGGGTTTCCCGGAAAGGGCCGCCGGATGCGGTGAGGATGAGGCGGGAGATTTCCGTGTCCTGGCCGCGGTGGCCTTCGAGGCATTGGAAGATGGCGTTGTGTTCGGAATCGACGGGCAGGATGCGGACGCCCTTTTCCCTGGCGCGGGCGGTGATGATCTCGCCGGCCATGACCAGGATTTCCTTGGAGGCGACGGCGAGATCCTTGCCTGCCCCGATCGCTGCGAGGGCGGGTTGCAAACCGGCGGTTCCGACGATGGCGATGAGGACGATGTCCGCTTCGGCGAGTTGTGAGATTTCATCCAAACCCTCCGGACCGATGTGGATTTTCACCCCGGCGGGGAGCAGCGACCTGAGTTCGGCAGCTTTCGATTCATCGTGGATGGCGACGTTTTTCACACCGGTGGCGAGGGCTTGCGCAGCCAGTTCGGTAACGCTGGAGCCAGCGGCGAGTCCGACGATCTCGATCCTGTCCGGCAGGTTTGCCGCGACTTTCAGGGTGGACTTGCCGATGGATCCGGTGGAGCCGAGCAGGACGACACGGCGTTTTTTGCCGGTGGTCATGCGAGGAAGAGGGCGTAGTAGAACCAGAGCGCCGGGGCGGTGAAGCAGATGCTGTCGATGAGATCCAGGCCGCCGCCGATGCCGGGTAACATGTTTCCGGAATCCTTGGCGTGGAGGGAGCGCTTGACCACGCTCTCGGCGAGATCGCCGATGACCGCGAGGATGGAGAGCAGGAAGCCGAGGGCGATGACATGCGGCCATGAACTGAGAGCTGAGAGCTGGGAGGGAAGGAGGGCGTAGAGGCTGCAGGCGGCGAGCTGGGCGAAGAGCAGGGCACCGCCAAAGCCTTCCCATGTTTTGCCCGGTGAGATGTGGGGGATCATCTTGTGTTTCCCGATCAGGGAGCCGGTGATGTAGGCACCCATATCCGAGAATTTCGTGACCGCGAGCAGCCAGAGCAGGACGAAGGCACCGGGCACGGCTCCACCGCCAGGAAGGCCGAAAGATATGCGGGCGGCAAAGCTGAAGAGGTAGGCGATGTAGAGGAAGCCGAGGAGGTTTGCCGCAACGGCGAGCAGTGCCTCGATGCCCTTGATCTGGTAGCGGAGCTGGAGGGTGAACGCTCCGGTGATTGTGAGGAAAATCGCGCATGCATCCAACGCGGGCGGGATGTCTTTTCCGCCTTTCAGCAGATGCCAGAAACCGATGCCGCAATACGCGGCCGCCATGAGCATCCCGAATCGGGGAAAGCATTTCACATCGTCCGCACGGAGCATGCGGAAGTATTCCAGTGTGGAGATCAGGGCGAGCACTGCGATGAGCCCGAGGTATGCGGCGGGCATCATGCTCGCGAAAATCGCGGCGACCACGCCCCATAGCAGAAGCGTGCTGAAGCCCCTGCGCAGGAAGACGGCGGATTTGCTCGGGGCGGGCTTGGGTGTTTCGGTTTCCACGGGTTGGGTAGATGCAAGACAAGCGGGAGGGTGGTGGCAAACTTTTCCCGATAATTTCTCCGCCGCCCTCGCGCAACTTTCCCGGAGGCCGGGGGTTGATGGGAATGTGAGGGCAATGGCAACTCATCAAATCAAACCAACCAAAAATACAATGAAAACCAAATCACTGATCGGAATCGCAGCCGCTTTCGGCCTCGCCGGAGCCGCACATGCCGAGCAAGGCAAACCGCAGCGCGCGGAGCGCAAGCTGCCGCCGGAAATCATCGAAAAGTTCGACAAGGACGGGGACGGAAAGCTCAACGACGATGAGCGCAAGGCAGCCAGGGCCGGGCGAGAGGAAATGATGCAAGCCCGCAAGGCGGAGATGCTGAAGAAGTTCGACAAGGACGGCGACGGCAAACTCAGCGATGAGGAGAGGGCAGCCATGCGCGAGGAGCGCAAGAAGATGATTCTGGAGAAGTTCGACAAGGATAAGGACGGCGAACTCAGCGATGAGGAGAAGGCCGAGATGCGCGTCGTGATGGGCAAACGTCATCCGGGCGGCCCGCGTGATGGGAAGCGGAAGCAAGGCCCGCGTGACGGCAAAGGCAAGGATGGCCCCCGCCCCGAAGGTGGCGAGGCTCCCGGTGTGACCGAGTGAAATGAAAAGTGAAACAATTGAACCCAAAAAAGCCGTCCGGATTCCGGGCGGCTTTTTTTTGAAAGCCGCGGCCCGGTATTTCCGCGGTTGTAAAGCCGTGAGTCAGGAAGCGGGATACCCCCCGCGCTCCCTAGCCCTCCGCTCTCCTGCTTTTCATGACTGGAGCGATACCGTCGATGGCTTCCATCACGGAATCGGAAAGCTCGGGGGCTTCGAGGGCATCGAGCGAATCGTCGAGCTGGGCGACGGTGCGGGCGCCGATGATGGAGGAAGTGACCGCCTTGTGTTTCAGTGAAAACCGCAGCGCCATGTGGTTGAGCGACATTCCCTGGGCGGCGGCGAGATGGGCGAGCGCGCGGATCTTTTCCTGCTGGGCGATGACCTGTTCCTCCTGGAGAAATCCCTCGGGCCTGGCTGCGCGGGAGCCTTCCGGAATGCCATCGGCATACTTCGGGGTGAGCATGCCCTGGGCGAGCGGTGAGAAGACGACGCAGCCGATCTTTTCCTCCAGCAGGTAATCGAGGATGCCTTCCTTTTCCGGCCAGCGGTTCAGGATGGAATAGGGTGGCTGATAGACGAGGCAGCGGATGCCCATTTCCTTGAGCAGCTTGACCGCCTTCTTGAGTTTTTTCAGGGGATATTTCGAAAGGCCGGCGTAAAGCGCCCTGCCGGAATTCACTGCCGTGGCGAGGGCGGACATGGTTTCCTCAAGGCGCGCATCGGGATCGGGGCGATGGGAGTAGAAGACATCGACGTAGGGAAGGCGAAGGCGTTTGAGGGACTGGTCGAGCGAGGCCAGCAGATGCTTGCGCGACCCCCACTCGCCGTAAGGGCCGTCCCACATCAGGTGACCGGCCTTGGTGGTGATAAACAGTTCGTCCCGGTGGCAGGCGAAATCCTCCGCAAGGATGCGACCTACGTTTTCCTCGGCGGAGCCGGGAGGCGGGCCGTAGTTGTTCGCCAGGTCGAAGTGGGTGACGCCGCGGTCGAAGGCGCGTCGCATGATTTTCCGGGCTTCCTGGAAATCATCGACGTGGCCGAAGTTGTGCCAGAAGCCGAGGGAGATTTCGGGGAGGAGGATGCCGGAGTCGCCGCAGCGCTTGTAGTTCATGGGTAACTCTCAAATTTCAAAATCCAAACTTCAAGGAAGAAGGAGGAGAAGTGGTCAGTGTGGATTTCGCAAGGCCTGTAGCCGCTGTAAGAGCGGTGGGTGGGAGTAGTCGAGGATAATCCTGAGCGGGTGAGGGGCGGGGTGGGAGAGGTGGTCGCTGGAGAGTTTTTTGAGGGCGGTGGCTAGGGCTTGGGGGTCGCCGGTGGATCCGGAGGCGTAGGCATCGGCCTCGAACTCGTGTTTGCGAGACCAGGCGTTGGCGAGGATGGAGAGGAGCTTGGAGGCGGGCTCCAGGAGGATGCTGAAGAAAACCAGCCCGGTCTGCGGCGAGATTTGCGCGACGCCGAAGGCATCGTGGAGCTGGCGGGCGAAGGCTCCCGTCGGATCGGTGGCGAGGCCGATGAGGAAGAAGATCAGCGCCATCTGGAGGATGCCGACGACGAGGCGTTGCCGAATGTGGCCGAGGCGGAAGTGGCCGATCTCGTGGGCGAGGATGCCGAGGAGTTCCGGGGTGGTGGATTTCTCCGTGAGGGTGTCGAAGAGGGCGATCTTCTTGTGTTTCCCGAAGCCGGTGAAATAGGCGTTGGCTTTTGTGGAGCGCTTCGATCCGTCGATGACGAAGACGCCTTCGAGGGGGAATCCGCATTTCACGCCGAGGGCATGGATCCTGTCCTTGAGTTCGCCGTCGGGCATGGGGGTGAACTTGTTGAAGAGCGGCAGGATGAGTGAGGGGGCGAGGTAGGTGAGGATGAGCTGGAAGGCGGTGACGAAGGCCCATGCCCAGAGCCAGGCGTGGGGGACTTCGTTAAATATCCAGAGGATGCCGGCGGTGAGCGGCAGGCCGAGGACGGCGGAGAGGGCGAGTCCCTTGATGCGGTCGGCGACGAAGGTGGCGGGGGTGGATTTGTTGAAGCCGAATTTCTCCTCGATGACGAAGGTCTCATGCCAATCGAAAGGGATGGAGATGAGGTTTTGGGCGAGGAACAGGATGGAGAGGAAAATGAGGCCGGAGAGGATTGCGTTTTCCGTGAGGGAGCGGGAAAGGCTGTCGAGGAAGGGGAAGCCGCCAAGTGACCAGAACATGAGCAGCACAGCGAGCGAGAAGCTGGAGCGGATGATGTCGAATCGGGAGTTCGTGGTCAGGTAGGAACGGGCTTGGTCGAGCTTTTCCTGATCCATGAGGCCATCAAGTTCCCGGGGAGGGGAGGACGGGAAGGTTTTCAGGTTGAGGAGGGTGGCGATGAGTTCGAGATTCCAGAGGAGGAAAAGGGAGATGATGATGAGGAGGGACATAAACTTTAAATTCTAAACTTTAAACTCGAAGGAAGAGTTTGGATTTTGGAAAGGAGGCTCCGGCGCGCAGGGTGGAGTCGGAGATTTGAGGTTTGAAGTTTAGAATTTAAAGTTTTTCAGCGCTGGATGAGGTTGAAGACGGGCGGTGCGCCTTCTTTCCACGCGAGGGCGGCGGCGGCTTGGATGACGGCGTCCTCGTCATCGCGGCGGTGGAAGGCACCGGTGTCGCGCAGGCGGCGGGCGGCGGTGAGGATGGCATTGAGTTCCGGGGAGATGCTGAGGTAGGAGATGATGACGGAAAATGCGATGGCCAGGAGGAAGATTGCCAAGACCCAGCCGAATTGTACCTTGAAGGCCAACATGGCGAGGATGGCGATCATCAGGGAGAGCGGCGGGACGGCCATGCCGAAGCGGCGGGCTGCCTCGCGGGATGCGGCGGCCTTGGGATCCCGGGTTTTCCAGTCCGCCAGTGCGGCCTTGCGGAGGAGTTCGGCAAAGATCCGAGCATCGCCCTCTTTGGAAGGGGGAAGGTTTTCCGCTCCGAAGGCGTTTTCCCAGCGTGAAAGGTCGCAGGTGCATTGCCGGCGGCCAGCGGTCGAGAGGATGCGCATGCCGAACCACCAGCGCGCGACGAAGCCGGCGACGATGGGGAGAACGGCAAGCAGGATGAGGAGTCGGAACACGGTTTCGGAGGAGGTTTAACCGTGCGATGGGCGAAATGCACGCGAATGAGGAACTTTTTCTCGTGATATGATCGATCTGTTGGCAAAGGTTTTCTTGACGAGATGCCCGGTATCGAGAAACTGGCCGGGATGAAAAACCTGTTGAAGTTGGGTGCGTTGCTGGTGTTGAGCGGAATGCTTGGTTCCTGTGGTCTCCCCATGGGTATTGTCAGACTCGCCCAAAGCACCGCAAAGAGCGCGGTAGGCGTGGTCCAAAATCCGCTCGGCGGAAGCTAAAGGGTTTCCGCTTCGGTGGATCATTTTACCCTGCGCAGCTTGCGGCCTCCGTCCGGGAGGTGCGTGATCTCCAGCCAGGTGGTGTTTTCCGGCATCAGGTCCGGGAAGAGATCCGCCCACTCGCAGATCAGGATTCCGTTTTCATCGAGATATTCGTCCCAGCCGAGTGCGATCAGTTCCTCCCCAGATTTCAGGCGGTAGAAGTCGAAGTGGAAGAGCGGCGTGCTCCCTCCCCGGTATTCATTGACGATGGAAAAGGTCGGGCTGGTGACCGTGGCTTCCGGATCGATCACACTTATAAATCCCATGGCCCAATGTGTCTTCCCGGTGCCGAGTGTTCCGATCAAGCCGAAGACATCACCGGGCTTGGCCTTGGCTGCGAATCCAGCCCCCATCGCCATCATTTCGGCGGGTGTGTTTGCTGTGCATTCAGTCATGGGTTTTTCGTGAAACCGGTCATGACGGCGCGGACATCGCCGATGTAAACGGAGGCCCGCAGTTCGATGGGAATCCGGTCTGCATCGTCGCTGAGCCAGACGGTGACCGGCTTCCTGAGCTTTTTGTAAGTTCCCAGTTCAAGGGTTTTCCTGTCGATTTTCCGGAGTGCGAAGCTGAGCCGCAGGGCGTCGCGGCCGAGATGTTTTTCCTTTGCCTCGACCCTTACCTTGAGGAGATATGGCGTTTTGAAAGGCAGCAGCAGCAAGGTGTGCTCTTCCCCCGGTGCGAGTTTCTGGCTGCGGATGTAAAGGATTGCGGAAAACATGTCCCGGGCGTCGCCATAGGGGAAAGCGAAGGACTTCGTGCTGACGGATTTGCTTTTGAGATCGGTGCTCGTTTCATTGACGTGAACCCCCGATGAGGCGAAGCGGTTGCCGGTGACGATTTTCTCTTCCGAATCCTCTTCGGTGGAGTGGAAATACCTGGAGCCGAGGGTGGAAGGATCGATCTCGGACCAGTAGCTGTGGCTGTATGGGAAAAGCGCGGCGGCGGCTCCCTGGCTGGAGGCGGATGATTTGATGACCATCAAGCCCGGCTTCCTGGCGTCCCTTGGTGCAAATTCCATGGTCAGCGTGCCGGCCTTGACCATGCCTTTCCAACTGAGGGTGAAATCCAATGTGGAGGAGCCGATGGGCGGATGGCTGCCCGCTTTCGCCGGCGAGAGTTCGGCCTTCCACGCCGGGGCGGAAAGGGCACAGGAGCAGATTGAAAAAATTAGGATCAGGGATCTCATATGGCCTGTGTGACGTCCGGCCGTCTCCTCCAATTCATTCTTCCAACGGGTAAACGGGGCTGGCGCGCGGGGGGAGGACGCCGGGAAAATTGTCATCCGGGGCGGATGAGATGTCACCGCGGTTCTTGTCCTCGGACGTGGGCAGCGGGCGGAAGGATTCCGAATGCGTATCGAGCCGGAACTCCATTTTCATCATGTCCCGGTTCGTCTCGGCGACCTGGTCGATGAGGTTGCGGTTCTCGTTTCGCAGCGCGCGGACTTCCGCAAGCATGCCTTCGAAAAATTCCCTTTGCGCGTCTGCTGCCAGCGGCATGGGAGCCGCCGCGAGATCCGGGCGGATTGGTATGTTAGGCTTTATCGGGGGTGCATCGCTGCGGGGTTTCAGGGGAGACATCCGAACAGCGGGGGTTGTCGGGAATTGTGCCACCAATTCCTGGACGGACCAGAAATGGCTGAACCCTGCGCCCATCATGGTGGCGAGAAGGGTTCCGCAGATCATCGGTGGGGTGGGGCTCATGGTTTTGCAATGTCCTCCGGTTGCGGATCCGGTTTCGGGAGCGATGCCAGCAACTGATGCAGATCGGAGATCGCGTTGCCGAGAAGCAGGGCGTCCCGATCAAGCTGTGCGACGGAGTTTCCAAGGATTGCGCTGACGGTGTTGGACTGGCGGTATCCCGCAGAGACGTCGAAACCCGGCTCCACAACCGCGAAGGTGTTGGCTCCGTCCGAGGCTGGCTCAAGGACATGCGGCGTGATGCTGAGGAAAATCGTTTTTCCGGGACGGAGCGTGACCTCCTTGCGGAAGGCCGGAGCTTGCTCCGACTTCTCAAGGATCCAGCCGACCGGGGTTGCCGAGAGGGATTTCGCGGGGAAACTTGCCTTGAGCTTGATCTGTCCGGGATCGATTTTCCCGGAGCCTCCGCGGATCGATTCGATACGGATTTCAAGACCCTGTTTCTCTTCGGTGATCGTTTCCAGTGGCTCCTCGGCTTGCGGAGCCGGCGTTTCCGCTGCGGCATCCCCGGTTGTCTCGGCAGGCTCTTCGAGGGGAGGCTTGCCGGTCACAAGTTTGGGTTCCTCTTTGGATGGGGGCGGCACAACGGCGGGCTCTTCCTCCTGCGGTTCGGATTTGGTTTCGGATTGGGGATCAGGGGGTGGGAGCACCACGACAATCTCCTTTTCCGGTTCCTTGCCGCTGTTTCTCTTGCTGTTGAATTCCCGGATCGCTTTCTGGACCTTGTTCGCAAGACCGGCGTCATCGTCGGTTTCCTGGGCATTGGCCGGATACTGCATGGCGAGGCAGAGCAAGATGGATAAAATGGATTTCATGGCTATTCGTCGGGATTGCTTAGCTTGATGGTTTCGATCGTCTCCCCGGCGGCGGAGCCATCGGGTGATAGCGGATCGAACTGGTTGGCGGGTAGGGAAGGGCTGTCGGCGCGAAGGGCGTCGGTGGGGATCGAGCTTCCCATAAGCCTGTTCCATGAATCCAGCAATACGGCACCTTCGTCGCGGAGCGCCCTGGTTTTCTCCTGGTGTATCGAGAGCAATTCGAGAAGCTGCCTCGCTTCGGCGGCTTCCTGTTGGGTCCAGCGCAGATTCCGGCTGCGGTAGAGGACCGGGATATCGACGATGATGCGGTCCACTTCCCCGTTCGGGCTCTCCGCGTCGAGGACGTGCTGGACGCGGATATTGGTTTCCTCGAAGTCAGATTTCAGGGAGGCGGCGGGCTGCTTGCTGCCTGCGGGTTCTGCGGAAGGGAACCCGCTGTCACCGGGGAGGCGGTCGGGATCGGGAAGGATTTTTCCCGGAAGCATGGCGGACTTGGAGTTGCCGGATGAGGCCACTTGCTTTTGCCCCGGTTCCGAAATGCCCGGCGAAGGGTTCGCCAGGATCACAGGCTTGGTGATGTAGGCCAGGCAGAAGGTTGCTGCGATGGCGGTGCTTGCGAAAAGGAGCCAGGGATACACCCGCTGCACGGAACAGGAAGCGCTCCGGCGGTTCGCCTTGGAATAAGGAGCCGGGGAGGTGTTGAGCGGGATGCCCGGTATTTGCCGCAGGCTGTCCTTTGCCTTTTCCTCTGATGGGATCGGTTTCATGGTCGGCTGGCTGCTTCAGGGTTTTTCGGCGTTGCGGCAACCGCGTAGCTGACGACGGTTTGGTCGGAGACTCCCGGAAACGTGGTGATGGTGAGCGATTCCCGGGAGAGGCGCAAGTGGCGAAGCGTGCCATCCGAGGTGGATGATGCCTGGACGCCGGGAATCACCTCAAGTGCACCCGATCCCAGCCTCTGGCGCCCGATCCCGTCCGACCTGTAGATCTCGAAACTGGTGTGTGCTTCCTGCTCGCCCTCGGGGGAAATGCGTATCATGACGCCGTCGGTGGTGACGTGAAACGCTATCGGTTTCATGGGGATCGGTGTTTTTTCCGCTCCCGTGAGTTTGTAATGGGCCTGCAGCAGATAGTCGCCGACATGGCGGAACTCGCCCGCTGCGGCGATCGTCGCGGACAGGACAGCTAGGATGATGATGGAGATGGTTCTCATTGGCCGATGTCCCAAAGCGAATCATTGGAGTTGCCTGAAGGATCGTAGATCCCTCCGGCACCGTTGTTGATGTTCGGGGGGGTGACATTGACACGGATGGCGAGGGTCGCACCGGTGAGTGATTTTACTGTCGGCATGGTGGTTGCCCGATTCGGGAGGTAGGGGATGATCTGGCCTGCGGTGATGTTTGCGACAGTCGCGGTGGGGTTGTCCGCGAGATACATGCGCTGGGCGGCATACACCGTCCGCAGGTTTTCCGCACCGCCGCGGCCGAGTTGCCAGTTGCCGTATTGCTTGGAGACAAAGAGACCGGTGCCGAGCAGTGTCATCAGCACCATGATTACCACGGTCATCTCGACCAAGGTGAAGCCGTTTGTGATCCCGGGACGTTTCATGGCCTTTACTTAAACCTTATTAAAGTTCTTGCAAAGCGTGAAATTAACCCATCCGGAACTTAATTTCCTTCGCCGGGTCTGAAAAGAACCTTTCCACGCCTGTCATCCGTCTCAAGCCGGGCAAGCGCTTCACGGAATTTTTCCAAGGGGAAAACCGAGTCCACTTCCTGCTTGAGCCGACCTTCCACAACTTGTCCGGCAAGGGTGCGGTAAGTTTCCTCGACCTGACTGCGGGGCGCATTTTCGATCCATTTCGTGACCCATAGGCCGCGAATCCGGATATCGCCGAAAATCAGCGGGCCGTTGGGAATGGTGAGGGGTTTCCTGCCCATTGCGCCGTAGGTGATGTGGGTGCCTCCTTCCGCGAGGAGTTTCATCAGGCGGAGGGCGCTGTCCCCGCCGACGGCGTTGAAGGCGAGTTTTGAGAGTTCCTTGCCCGTCATTTCCCGCGCGGCGGCGAATCCATCGGGCGAGTCTTCGAAAACGCCGGTTGCTCCGAGGGATGAGAGATCCCCAGCGAGGCCGGTGTTCCTCAGAAAACAAATGGTGCGGACACCCATTGCTTTTGCCAGTTGGACGACGCATTGGCCGACGCCGGAATTCGAGGCGTTGAGTGCGACCCAATCGCCCGCCCGGAGGCTTTCGAAGTGGTTCAGCAGCAGCCAGGCGGTGGCGGGGTTCACTTTCAGCATGGCGGCCTGCAGGGGATCGATCCCCGCTGGGACACGGATCAGGTTGTCTTCCGTGGTGACGGAATGTGTGGCCCAGCCGCCGATGCGGGCGATGGGGATGACGGAATCGCCTTCGGAAAATTTCGATGAGCGGCTTTCTACGATGGTTGCGAAACATTCCATGCCGGCATCTGCGGGAAGTGAGGGCTTGATCCCGTAAGTGCCTTCGATGAAATTGAGATCCGCCGGATTGACCGGTGCCGCATGGATTTGGAGGAGGACTTCGCCGGGTTTGAGGGAAGGGGTCTCATATTCCCGGAGTTCGAGGACTTCGGCGGGGTTCCCGTGGATTTCGAAGGAGAGCCGTTTGCTTTTCATGGCGGCATGATGGTTTTTCCTTGGCGAAATGGCAACAGCGGGGCTATTCCAACGGCGCAATGACACGTTCTTCCATCGAGGCTTCGATCAAGGTTTTCCTGCTGGCGCTCATCGTGGTGTTCTGCCTCACGGTCGTCCGAGTGATCGGGATGATTTCCTGAGGGAGATCTCACCATTCCACGGGCAGATCGATCATGTTTCCGGCGTCCTCGTATCTGATGACGCCGTTTTTCATGCCGTATTCATGGACGAAGCGGGTGACCTTCACATCGTAGGCGCAGTATTCGGCAATTTTGCGGAGTGGTTCGAACTCGCCGGTTCTCTTGTGCTCCTGCCACCAGCGGATGGCATCGAGGCCGTCTGCGGATTTGCCCGTGCCGAGGGAAGTGGAGGCGACGTTGTCGAGTTTGAGGAAACGTCCCATGCGCTCCTTCACATCGAGCATCATGTCGAGGTTCAGGGTCTGTTCCTCAAGGTTCGGGAGGACATAGGCCTGCAACACCGGGTAGTCGAATCCGATGTGGTTCCAGCCGACGACTAGATCCGCCTTCAGCAGTTGATCGGTGAGGGCGTCGAGGTCGTTCTCCCCGAAAATGAGATACTCTCCCGTGGCGGTGGAATAGGTGACGGCGATGGAGATGCAGAGCTTGGCCTTGTTCGCGTAGCCGCCGACATCGCTGAGGCTGCGCTGGGTCTCGAGGTCGAAGTAGACGATGTTTTTTCCGGACACGCGAGGGAGGATGAATGCCATGGCGCGTCGGGGAAAGAGGGAATAAAGATTTGTGCCGGTTTTTCGATCCTCATGCCGAACTGGAGGAATCAGACAGGAACGACAAACAAGCCGTAGTCCGGCGGAGGATCCGAACGATCAATCTCATCAAGCCTATCAAGATCTTCATCCCCCATAAAACGCCGACGCTCGCGAAGGGCTGACTGAACTGAGGCACCGTTCCGGGGTGCGCCCGGAAGTATGCAACGGCGAACCACGGATGAGAACGATTCACGCCCTTGCTTGGCGGCAGCGAGCTTTTCGTAGGCATCCAGTTCCAAGGTGATTGTTTTCGTTGCCATGCACGAATCATGCGTGAGGACGGATGGATTACGAGTTGGATTAGTCATTCGTGACAGATTTCTTCCGGCAAGATGACGGAAGAACGGCCTGGCGTAAGATGCGCCAGCTACGGCGTGTTATCCCTTGAAAATCCGGCAGCTCTGGCCTTCGCAGAGCAGGATGTCGTCGCCCGTGTGGGAGTTGTAAATGGCACGGGGGCGGTGGGTTTGGGAGAGCTTTGTCAGGGTCGCGGCGTAGTCCTTTTCGGGGATCTGGAAATGGGAGACGCCACGGTTGTTGAGATCGTGTGCGGCGAGCAGGACGGGAGTGGAGAAGACCTGTTTCTCCAGAGCGGTGGCTCCTGCTCGGAGAAGCGATTCCGCGCGTTTTGAGTAACTTTCGGAATCGGAAAGGACGGCGAGATTGAGGAGATTGAGGGCGGCGATGTGGTTCGGGGAAGGCTCGGCGCCGTCGTAGTCCTCGCGAATGGTGAGGAGGGTTTGGCCGGCCATTTCCGTGGACATCACGTAGCCGATTTTTTCCTCGCTCCATGTGCGGCTGTCCATCGATTCCTGGAGTTCGAGCGCCCAATCTAGCCATTTGCCTGAGGGATCGGTGGCGTTGAGTTCGATGAGGCCGAAGATGAGAAATGCGTAGTCTGCGGGGAAGCCCTTCGCCTCGCCGCGCTTGCCGCGATAGCTGCGGAAGAGGGTCTTGGTTTCCGCGTCCCAGAGCTTTTTGCGGATGAAGGCGGCGGCTGTCTTGGCGGCTTCGGCGTATTTCGTGGAGGAGAATACGGCGGACGCTTTTGCGAGGGCGGCGATCATCAGGCCGTTCCACGCGGTGACGATCTTGTCGTCGCGGTGCGGCTTGGGGCGGGTGGCGCGGTGGGTGAGAAGCTTTTCGCGGGAGGCCTTGAGGCGGGCCTCGATTTCATCGCCGGAAAGTCCGAATTTCTCGGCAAGCTTGTCGGTGCCGAGTGCGCGGAAGAGTGTGTTCTGGCCTTCGAGATCGCCGTGGGGGTCGCTCTCCGGGCGGGCGTTGCCTTCCGCCTCGACTCCGTATGCCAGCGAGAAAATGGCGGCGGATTTCGGGTCGAGCAGCGGGGAGATTTCATTGGCCGTCCATGTCCAGTAGGCTCCCTCGTGTTTGTGCTTGTCGCCTTCCTTGCGTATTGAATCGGCGTCCTCGGCGGAATGGAACCCGCCGTTCGGATCGGTCATCTCGGAGATGACGTAATCGAGCGTGTCCTCGGTGGTTTTCCGGAAAAGGGATTCCTTGGTGATCTGCCATGCCTCGGTGAAAGCGAGCGCGAGCTGCGCCTGGTCGTAGAGCATTTTCTCGTAGTGCGGGACGTGCCAGAACTCATCGACCGAGTAGCGGTGGAAGCCGCCGCCGAGATGATCGTGGATGCCTCCCTTGGCGATGGC
>Ga0163144_10013803_pt1 | contig 16818 bp, 16 predicted proteins | sample OliLak19BULKMAT1_FD_123175 | JGI IMG/M metagenome (GOLD analysis project Ga0163144, IMG submission 123175) | Freshwater microbial mat bacterial communities from Lake Vanda, McMurdo Dry Valleys, Antarctica - Oligotrophic Lake LV.19.BULKMAT1 | ecosystem: Environmental > Aquatic > Freshwater >... | reverse complement strand
TATTGCCGACTTGGAACAGGGCGTTAGAACATGGCTGAAGCCGTGGAACGCCGAACATGCAGCGGGACGCATCAGCCGACCCTTGCGCCACAACGGCACACCCTATAACGGCATCAACATTCTATTGCTCTGGGGCGAAGCGATGGCCAAGGGCTACGCCGCACCCATCTGGATGACCTACAAACAGGCGCAGGAATTGAAGGCCAATGTCCGCAAGGGCGAAAAGGGCTCTCTGGTCGTCTATGCCAACCGCATCACCAAGACCGAAACTAACGAAGCCGGAGAAGACACCGAGCGCGAAAGTCCCTTTATGAAGGGTTACACGGTGTTCAACGTCGAGCAGGTGGACGGCTTGCCCGCCCACTATTACGCGCAGCCGGAAAATCCGCTGCCCTTGGCAGAGCGCATCGAAGCCGCAGACGCTTTTATGAAGGCGACAGGCGCAACCATCTATCACGGCGGCAACCGCGCTTTCTATGCCCCGTCCCGCGATATCGTGCAGCTTCCCCCCTTCGAGGCTTTCACCGACAAGGAAAGCTATTACGCAACCGCGCTTCATGAACTCACGCACTGGACGAAACACAAGGACAGGCTGGAACGTGATTTCAGCGCGAAACGGTTTGGCGATAGCGGCTATGCCCGCGAGGAACTGGTCGCCGAATTGGGAGCCGCTTTTCTCTGTGCCGATCTTGGCATCACCCCCGACATCCGCGAGGATCACGCGGCCTATCTTGGGCATTGGCTTTCCGTCTTGAAGGAAGACAAACGGGCGATCTTTTCCGCAGCCGCCCATGCGCAGCGCGCAGCCGACTATCTCAAGGGCTTGCAGCCGAACGCATCAGCCGAGCCGCAGGAGGAGGAACAGGAGAGCGCCGCAGCTTGAGAAGCAGCGCCGCATATTGGAGGGACGGGGGCGTACGCGCCCCCGTCTTTATAGGTGCAGCCGTTCAGGACTGCCCGCAGTCGCTGGGGCTGTCCGCCCCAGACCCCGACGAGGGGTTATAAACCCCTGCGACCCCCGCTCGTTAAAGCCCCTTGCCTGTCGCACTGACGAGCAGGCAAGAAGGCAAGAAGAGCCTCTGCGCGATAACGCGCCACGTCCGGCGTTTGCTCTTGGGAATACTAAGGTGCCGGACTTACTTTGGTGCCGGGGGGAGATCCGGCGTACCAGACGACACTGGGTTCCGCTCAAGGTCACCTATCAGCTTTTCCATCTCTGCTATCTCCCGAACCTGCGCTTCTATAATGCCGTCTGCAAGCTTCCTGACACGTGGATCACGGATATGCGCCCGCGTGCTCGTCATGATGGCGATAGAGTGGTGTGGAATCATCGCCTTCATGTAGGAAACATCGCTCACCGTGTCTTGGCTCCGCACCAGCCAAAGCGAGCCAGCGAAGACAATCAGGCTGCCAAGAACAATGATGAGGTTCGCTCTCTTGTTCGGGTACATCTTCATCATGAATGCGAGCATGATGGCCGCCATGGTTGCTCCCATCAGCAGGGCCATCCATGCGCGCGTCTGGCTAAACCAGACATGATCCAGCGCATAAGTATTCAAGTACATCAGTCCGAACATGATGATGGTCGAGACGGCGATCATCGCCGCAAAACGCCTATAACTCATCTAAATTCCTCCATTTAACTTTCTTCCAGGGAAATCAACGCACCTCACCGTGATCGGTTCCACTGCCTGCTCCTGTTCTCAAACGGAGTGGCGAAACCGGCTACTCACTTTATAGCGCCGTGCGGCGGAGCCGGAGCGCGTTCATGATGACAGAAACAGAGCTGAAGGTCATGGCCGCGCTCGCCATCATCGGACTGAGCAGCAGCCCGAAGAAGGGATAAAGCACTCCCGCCGCAACCGGCACCCCGACGATGTTGTAGACAAAGGCGAAAAATAGATTCTGCCTGATGTTCGACATCGTGGCCTGACTTAGCTTTCTGGCCCTGACGAGCCCCAGGAGATCACCCTTTACCAGCGTCACGCCCGCGCTCTCCATCGCAACATCCGTGCCCGTTCCCATTGCTATGCCGACATCCGCCTGTGCCAGGGCAGGCGCGTCGTTAACGCCGTCACCCGCCATGGCGACCTTATGCCCGGCCGCCTGAAGCTGCTTGATGGCTTCGCCCTTCTGTTCAGGCAGAACCTGCGCATGTACTTCGTCGATGCCGAGCTGATGCGCGACCGCCTCGGCGGTCGTTTTACTGTCTCCCGTCAGCATGACAACGCGAAGCCCGGCTTCATGCAGGAGCTTGATTGCCTCCTGCGTCGAGGGCTTGATGGGATCGGCCACGCCGAGAATTCCGGCGGCCTTTCCGTCTATTGCCACGAGCATGACGGTCTGGCCCTTCTGGCGCAATGCCTCCGCTTTGGCAAGCAGCTCTTTGGGGTCGATCGACAGCGTGTCGAGGAGCGCCGCGTTTCCGATCGCAACGGCATGTCCCTCAACCGTGCCGGTCACCCCTTTTCCCGTTTGTGACTGGAAATTCTCCACAGGTGCCAGCGTGGCCTTGCGCGTTTCCGCGCCGCGCACGATGGCCGCCGCCAGCGGATGTTCGCTGGCCCGCTCAAGGCTTGCCGCAAGCCGCAGCAGGGTGGTCTCTTCCTGTCCGTCAACGGGGAACACGGAAATCAGCACCGGTTTGCCTTCGGTCAGCGTGCCTGTCTTATCAACCACAACCGTGTCCACCTTTTCGAGGGTTTCAAGGGCTTCTGCATTGCGGATCAGGACGCCGGCGGAAGCGCCGCGTCCCGTGCCGACCATGATCGACATGGGCGTCGCAAGGCCGAGGGCGCAGGGGCAGGCAATGATCAGGACAGCGACGGCATTGACGAGCGCATACGCCAGACGCGGCTCAGGGCCATACAAACTCCAAATCGCAAACGTGCTCAGTGACACGAGAATGACCACCGGCACGAACCAGCCCGCAACAATATCTGCAAGCCGCTGGATGGGCGCCCTGGTTCGCTGGGCTTCTCCCACCATGCGCACAATCTGGGCAAGAACAGTGTCCGCGCCGACCCGCTCGGCCCGCATGACGAAACTGCCAGTCCCATTGACGGTCGCGCCTGTAACCTTGCTTCCGGCAGTTTTCTCGACAGGAAGGGGTTCGCCCGAAATCATGGACTCGTCAACGGCGCTTGTGCCTTCCAGAACGACGCCGTCCACCGGCACCTTTTCGCCGGGCCGTACGCGCAAGCGCGCTCCCGCCGCGATTCCGGCAATCGGGCTGTCCTCTTCACGTCCGTCATCGAGCAGAACCCGCGCGGTTTTCGGCGCGAGGCCAAGAAGGCTCCTGATCGCGCTCGACGTCTGGCTGCGTGCCCGGAGTTCAAGTACCTGCCCGAGCAGGACAAGTGTGACGATGACGGCGGAAGGTTCGAAATAGACAGCCAGCGCGCCGCTATGCGGATCACGGAAACTCTCCGGAAACAATGCCGGAAACAGTGTCGCCGCGATGCTGTAAAGATACGAGGCCCCCGTGCCGAGCGCGATCAGCGTAAACATGTTGAGATGGCGGTTCACGAGCGACTGCCAGCCCCGAACAAAAAAAGGCCAGCCACCCCAGAGGACGACCGGTGTTGCAAAGGCAAACTGCACCAAGAGGAGCGCCTTCGGCCCAAGCAGCATCTGCAGGGGCTTGCCCGGCAACATCTCTGAAACCATAAGCACAAGCATCGGGGCAGTCAGGACGACCGATGTCCAGAACCGCCGCGTCATGTCGATCAGCTCGTGGTTGACCTCTTCGCCCGTCACCTCGCGTGGCTCTAGAGCCATGCCGCAAATCGGGCAGGCACCCGGCGCATCGCGGATGATTTCAGGATGCATGGGGCAGGTATATTCGGTGCGGACAGGCAGCGCCGCGATTGTTTCCGGTTCCAGGGCCATACCGCATTTGGGACAGGTTCCCGGCCCCATCTGCCGGATCTCGGGGTCCATCGGGCAAATGTAGACCGCCTCTTTCCCACCGGCAGCGGGAGGCGCTTTGTGTTCGGGGTGAAGATAGAGGTCCGGATCAGCCTTGAATTTTTTCAGGCAGCCCGGATTGCAGAAATAGTAGGTTTCACCGTGATAGGCGTAAGTCCCGGCCGCATCTTCGGTAGAGATCGTCATGCCACAAACGGGATCGTGCACTTCGTGCGATTCCGTCGCCGCAGGATCATGTCCAAGTTCTTGTTGCATGGTGTTCTCGCTTTTGTAAGGTCGGGATTTTAGTCGAGGACGGCAGCCGCAAGGGCTACGAAACTCCCCAGGGGCCGCCGCCGTCTTTGCTTTACTTCACGTATTGGCCGGGGTCGGCATCAAACTTCTTTTTGCAGCCTGCCGAGCAGAAGTAATAGGTTTTCTCCTGGTACTCGCTCGTGCCTGCCGCCTTCTTCGGGTCCACCTGCATCCCGCATACAAGATCTTTTTCCATGTCAGTCTCCTTTGGTTGTATTTGTCTAACGCAGGTGCTTGTAAACGAGCTCCAGCAGCTCGTCATACATTCCTTGCGCCTCTTCGGGTGTGCCCTTGGCGATAGCTTGCGTTGCGCAGTGGCGAAGATGGTTTCGCATCAGCGCGCGAGCGACACCGCGCAAGGCTTCCTGAACGGAGGAAACCTGCATGATGATATCGGCGCAATACCGGTCTTCTTCGACCATCTTATGCAAGCCGCGGATCTGCCCCTCGATGCGGCGAAGCCGCTTGAGGTTTGAATCCTTGATGACCGGATCAACGGCAAGCGCTTTCCGTCCAACTACCTGAGCATCGCAGCCACAGACGGCGTTGTTCTCTTCTTCTCGCGCTTTTCTGGTCATTCAGGGGCACCTCCTTAACTTTAGAATATATACCCCCCACCCCTATTGTCAAGGAATCGTCAAATCATCGGATTGGAACAACAACGCTGCGATTCGCCTGATGGGGAGCCGTCCACAAAAAAAAGGCTGCGCGTGAAATGTACCCGGACAGCACGTCACGACCCAACAAGAATGCTAACTAAGCAAAGTCGGGATAGTCAGGATAGCCGAAGGCTCTCTCGCGCGGAGCAGGGACGTCGCGCCGGTCCGCTTTCCAGCAGCCGCAGGGGCGGCAATGGGTGGACGCATTCACGCCGAGCTCACGCGGATCGACCGGCGCGCTACGCCGTCCGGCCCAGAGACGCATGACACGGCGCGTGCGCGACTTCACGCGCTCGTCGTGAGCCCTTCGTTGTGCGCGTGATTGGGTTGCCATGTATCTATTATAGCGAATTCGCTAAGGTTAGCGAAAGTGCCTGAGGCCCTTTCCCTTCAGCAGACTGCCGTCACCGAACGGTAAAATCTTTTCTATGCCGGATGAAAGCAAAACCGATGACGTTGAAAAACTCCTAGCCGAGGAGAAGGCGGTAGAGGAGCGCAAAAAGCGCCTCATCGCCGAACTTCTCAAACAGCGCGAAGCCGCGCTCAAGGACTTCGACGACCGGCTCGCCAAGCTGGGCTATCACGCGCCCACCGGCAAGTCCAAACGGAACCATCACGGGAAGCAGGCCCTGCCCGCCGCAACACCTTCCAAAACAAAGGCGTGAGTTCGCGAATTCGCTAATAACCGCGAAAGATGCTTTTGTCTTGCCAGTCGCCCAGCAAGACGACATGATGGCGCTATGGCAGACAAGTACAAATCGTTCTCCGAACTCGCGCATCATGAGGCGCAGGACATAGACTATCGTCTGCGTTCGCGGAAATGCGGGGCTGCCTTGGCCGTGATCGCTCCCCACGGGGGCGGCATAGAGCCGGGCACCTCAGAACTTGCCGAAGCCATTGCGGGGCGTGAGCTGTCCTACTATTCCTTCGAAGGGATAAAACAGACGAACAATCGGGATTTACATCTGACGAGTGCCACCTTTGACGAGCCGGAGGGCATCGCCCTTGTGGCCGCGTCGTCCGGCGTCGTCGCACTGCATGGTGAAGAAAGCGACGAGGAAGTCATCTTTCTTGGCGGGCTGGATAAAAATCTGGGGGACCGGCTCCGCGCGTCACTGGAGGCCAGTGGATTCATAGTGCAAGTACACACGAATGCCGCGCTGCAAGGGATTGCTGCTTCGAACATTTGCAATCGGGGCATAGGCGGGTGCGGCGTTCAGCTTGAGTTGAGCAACGGCTTGCGCCGTACCTTCTTTGGATCTCTCTCGCGCTCTGGTCGCGGGGTGAAAACCGAGCGGTTCAACCAGTTCGTCGCGGCCATGCGTGCCGTTCTATTATCCTAGTAGCGAATTCGCTAACCTTCGCGAAGGGGAAATTACGAGGAAGGCTCCACGGCCTCCGCAAAGGCCGTCCAGTCATTCGCCATTGCCTGCGATAGTTCAAACAGCTTCGACGCCAGATCTTCCGCGCCGAAGAACTCGATCCGCAGCTCACCCGGCTTCAGTGCGATATCGCCGGACAACCCCGCGAGGCGGCGCTCACGAACGTCCGGTGCGGAAGGAATGAGGACGGTGCGGCCCGGCAGCAGTCGGCGGGCGCGCTCCAGGTCATCCACTACGCGGGCGCGTCGGTTCACTTCCCATTGGAAAGGCCCGCTAGCCGACGTTTCCTCAAGGCGTTTGAGGAGCGCCAGCCGCTCGACTGCGAAGGCATTGCCAGCTTGTAAGCCCGGCAATCCGGCCATGAGCTGACGGGCGCGCCGTTCCTGCACGCCGAACAGGAGCTCGACAGCGCGGCGGTCGAGGTGGCTGGAATCCAGCCGCCGTAGCGCTTCCAGGATTGCGTCAAGTCGGTGAAACCACGCTGGTTGGGCAGGCATTAAAGAAGCTCAGTTCCCATTATACGTTAGGGAGTGATCCGGCATAATGACAGTTTCAAGCCGAGGCAAAGCAATCTGGTGTCCCTTGGTTGTTATGAATGGTAAAGGACGTTATCATTCATATCATGCGAGACGAACTTGCCGTGGTGCCCGGCGCCGAATTGCGACTGAAGGAGGGCGTCACCTTACCGGCGCTGTTCGCGCCTGATCCTTCAACCGCCCGGCGCGTCATCGAATTCTTCACGGCCAACATCCGCAACCCGCACACGCGGCGCGCATATGCCAAGGGGGCAGCCAGTTTTGCGGCCTGGTGCGAGGCCAGAGGCCTTGCCCAGCTCCGCGACGTGCAGCCCGTCCACGTCGCCGCCTATGTCGAGGAGCTTCAGGGGCGCGTCTCCGCGCCCACCGTTAAGCTACAGCTCGCCGCCTTGCGGATGCTCTTCGACTGGCTCGTCATCGGTCAGGCCATACCGACCAATCCCGCAACCTCCGTTCGAGGGCCGAGGCACAGCGTCAAGAAGGGCAAGACGCCCGTGCTGACGGCTGACGAGGCGCGCGACCTGCTGGACTCGATCAAGACTGGCTCCGTCATCGGCTTGCGCGATCGCGCCCTTATCGCCTTGATGACCTATACCTTCGCCCGCGTCGGCGCGGCGGCCGAGAAAATGCGCGTCGAGGACGTTTACGTTCAGGGGCGCAGGACTTGGGTACGGCTTCACGAGAAAGGTGGCAAGCGCCATGAAATGCCCTGCCATCACAAGCTGGACGAATACCTGCACGCCTATATCGACGCCGCTGGTATTGAGAAGGACATGAAAGGGTGGCTGTTCCGCACGACCGAGGGACAGTCCGGCCAGCTCACCGACCGACCCATGCGCCAGGCCGACGTGTACCGGATGATACGGCGTCGAGCAGCCGACGCCGACATCGAAACCAAGATTGGTTGCCATAGCTTTCGCGCCACAGGTATCACCGAGTACCTGCGGAACGGGGGCAAGCTTGAGATCGCACAGCAGATGGCGAATCATGAGAGCGCACGTACTACAGGGCTTTATGACAGGCGGAATGATCGGGTGTCACTTGATGAAGTGGAGAGGATTCTGATCTAAGGGCCCCGGAGCTGGGGTAGCGAACATTAGCGAATTCTCTATTTTTTCTCTCACGCCCTCTAGCAAAGTGTCCGGTCCTAGTCTATCATCACTTGATAGACTAGGCGTGCGCCTTCTGAGGAAGCTTAAGGATGATGTATCAACGCTCACTAGATATAGAACAACGGCTGGAGGCTGTTTTGAGAATGATTCGCGAAGGTGGATATTCCACACCTAAGCTTGCTGGGGAGCTTGGCGTTTCCATTCCAACTATTTCGCGCGATGTGACGGCCCTGAGAGAGCGTGGTTACGCGATCCGCTCCGAGCGCACAGATGAGGGTTGGCAGTTTGTGCTTGCCATGGAATCCAACAACACCGACTGTGACAATACGAAGCTCAGGCAAGCGAGCGTTTGACAGTGCAGAACATTACCCATATGGATATCGAAAAGGCGAGGATGGCATGGACTCAGAAATCATAAAGCGAGTGGTTCGTGCCATAGCAGATGGCTCGCAGAACGACCTTGAGCGCCTTGCGGGCAAAATTGTGGAATCGGAGCGCCGCATCGGCCATGTCAAATTGGCCGATCAACTTGACGCAATCCTGAAACAAGCCCGTCCGCGCACGAACGGCAAGCCCCTGCCGCCGTCGGTAGACCGAAATTTATTCGAATTGCCCACGAGCCGCCGTCACGGGGACTCCCTCGCGACGATCTTCAAAACGGATACCCTTGAGCACCACATGGTGCTGCCGAAGGAAACGGAAGAGCGGTTTGCCCGCATCGAAAGCGAGTACGCAGCTCGGGAACGTCTGGGTTCATTCGGACTTAGGCCGAGAAAAACCGTCCTCTTGTACGGCCCCCCCGGTTGCGGAAAGTCGTTGGGTGCCAAACGGCTTGCCTGGAATACAGGGCTGCCCCTTATGAAGGTGCGCTTCGACGCGTTGATCTCCTCTTACTTCGGTGAGTCAGCAACCAATCTGCGGGCGCTTTTCGCCTCCGCGCAGGAGCGTCCTTGCGTCCTGCTCCTCGACGAGTGCGATTTCATTGGCCGCTCGCGAGTGACCAGCAAGGATATAGGCGAGGCCTCACGCATCGTCAATACATTGCTTCAACTGATGGAAGAGTATGATGCACCCGGCTTGCTCGTTGCCACCACGAACATAGAGGCCTCGCTCGATTCCGCGCTCTTCCGCAGATTTGACGATGTATTTCTCGTTCCCTTGCCGGGTGCCGAAGAGATCGAGAAGCTTCTCCGCTGGACACTGTCTTCAGTCAAACTAGCAAATCCCATTGACTGGGATGGCATTGTCGCTCAACTTCGCGGCGCGCCCGCAGCGATGGTCGTGAAGGCGGCTCGCGACGCTGCCAAGGCAGCGCTTCTCGGGGGCAGGCAGTCGGTAACGGAAGCACATATTCGCGACGCGATTGCCGAACTCCATATAAACGAGTCTCAGGGCCGCGGGGAGTAACCGATGCCTGGACCACACAATTTCGAGCATTTGCCGCTCCTCCTGCGTTATCAGGGTAGGGCGCGCCTGAAAGGCTTCGGCTCGCCATCTCCCCAGACGGTTGCCAATAGGAATGCCCGACAAGCACATAGCTCGACCTTGGACAGTGCCGCCAAAGCAGTTACCGCAACTTGGCAGGCCCGCAAGGAACAGATCGTGGCGGAAGGTGTGCCGGTCATTCCCAAGGGAATTCCCCTTCTTCTTCAGGTCGATCCAAGCCTGGATCTTGACGTATTGCGCGACAAATTCTCGTTCGAGATTGTGGCAGAACAGGAAGACGGGTATGTCATCGTCGCAGCTGAGGATATAGAGCTCACACCTTTCGTGGAAATGGTCAACGGCTTTGCGGTCCAAATTCACGGCTCGGCCAGAGTCGCAGAAGTGCACCGTCTTTTTGATGATCCGAACCAGACCGAACGCTTGCGCCATGTTCTCTCCGAGCATCTGCTGGCCCAGTGGCCAAACATCGTGGACGCTCAAAGCTACATTGTCGATGTCGGCATCGCCTGCACCGGAACCGAAGAGATTTCTGCCTACCCCAAAAGAGGAAAGCGGGATAAGGACGCGGATTGGGCGCGAAAAGAGCATGATTGGTCGCAGGCTCGCGCCAAAGCATACGAGACTTGGGACCAAATCAAGATCGAGCGAGAAGGAGAGATAGAGGCGTTTGCCGGTTTCTATGGCGCGGATATTCTGCACCTCGTCGATGGCGCGCCCTTCGATGCAGCTGTCTTGCCCGACAGTTTTACAGTCAGGCTTAAGATACCCGGAAAGGGTCTTAAGGATTTCGTGCTCAACTATCCCTATATTTTCGAGGTGGTAGAGCCAGAAATCATCTCTCTTCCTCGCCAGCTGGTCGCATCGGCTTCAGCCAACCTGCCGGAGATCGCGCCCGTGTCCCCAGACCACGACGCGCCAGCGGTATGCGTTATTGATAGCGGTATACAAGAAGGTCACCTCTTCTTACAGCCTGCGATAGACGGGGGCACATCACATTGCTTCCTGCCGGGCAAGAGCGCGACAGATGTGGGTGACTACGTCAAGCCCGGCGGTCACGGCACTCGCGTAAGCGGTGCCGTGCTCTACGGGGAAGAAATTATCAAAACCGGAACACCTAAGCTTCCGTTCTGGATTCAAAACGCGCGTGTTCTCGATGAGAACAACAAGATGCCTGAAGAGATGTTCCCGCCCGAGGTGCTCCGCGCGGCGGTCGTGAAATTTCACGAGGGCCCCCGCCAGACGCGCATTTTCAATCATTCGATCAATGCGAGCGGCTATTGCCGCACCCGTTACATGTCTGCCTGGGCGGCCGAGATTGACTTGCTGAGCGCCGTTTACGATGTGCTCATCATTCAAAGCGCGGGAAATCTCCCGTCTTTAGGTGTTAATCCATATCTCGGAATCAAAGACCACCTAGACGCTGGCCGACAGTATCCCGCCTATTTATATGAGCCTTCCACCAGGATTGCTAATCCTGGCCAGAGCTTGCAGGCCCTCACGGTAGGCTCCGTAGCCTATGGCTCATTTAATGATGGTGACTGGCATAGCTTCGCCCAAGAAGACGGCCACCCATCAGCCTTCTCCCGCTCCGGGCCGGGGATTTGGAACGTAATCAAGCCGGAAGTTGTCGAATATGGCGGTGATGATTCTAAGACACAGAATACGCCTTCCGATGTGCGCAACGGCGGCATTGCTGCCGCCTGCCCCGAGCTTGTGCGCTCCACGATGTTCCCGCCTGGCCCCGCACATGATCGCGATGAGGTTGGGACCTCGTTTGCTGCGCCGAAGGTGGCGCGTATCGCCGCGAAACTGCATAGCCTCCTTCCGCAGGAACCAGCGCTTCTCTATCGCGCACTAATCGTCCAGTCTGCCCGGTGGCCCCAGTGGGCGGAAAACTATCTCTCAGAACTCCGACAAACCGGCGTCGATCCGGCGCGGCGACAAGCATTGATCGAAAGGGTTTCACGGATCGTACGCTGCATCGGATACGGCCTCCCCGATGAAACGCGCGCCACAGCCAATACGGACCACCGCACGACCTTCATCACGTCTGGCGAAATACCTATCAGGGCACTTGAGGCACATATCTACCAAGTTCCAATTCCGGCTGTCCTGCGCAGTCAAGCCGACGAATTCGATATACGGATAGAGGTGACGTTGTCCTATGTGGCACAGCCGCGGCGCACCAGACGCAATCTGCGCAGGTACTTATCGACTTGGGTGGACTGGAAGAGCAGCAAACTCGGAGAGGGACTGAATACTTTTCGTGCGAGAGCAATGAAGGAAGCTGAAGACGGGGATGAGCCACTCCCTGGCTCTACGCTTCCCTGGACTTTAAACGAGAGCTCCATCACCGGTTTTATTCGAGAAACGAAACGAAACAGCGGTACAGTCCAGAAGGACTGGGCGGTTGTAAAGTCTAACACTCTCCCATATGACTTTTGCATCGCCGTCGTCGGACATCAGGGCTGGAGCCATGATCCTGATTCCTCAGCACGCTACACACTCGCGGTCACATTCGAAATTCTTGGGCAAGAGATCACTATCTATGAGCCCCTCCGGGCGGCTGTCGTTGAATTGCAGCAACTCGAAGCCGAGGCTGTAGAGGCAGAGGTTGAGGTTGAAGTCGAGGTTGAGGACTGACCTCTACCTAGTCAAGGAGTTATAGTCTCTGGGATGAACTTCTGAGAATGCCGTAGTGCTAGTTAAACTGCTCTTCGGTCAGACCTCTTCCTCCAACAACTGCCCGTGCTCTTTCAGCCAGGACTTTGCCTTTTCCATCGTGGCGGTCTTCGCACGGACGATGCTCCAGAACTCTGCTGTATGGTTGGCCTCAATGAGGTGAGCAAGTTCGTGCACGATCACGTAATCTATGACGAACATCGGCGCTTTGATGAGACGCCAGTTCAAATTCACGCTGTCGCCAACTGTACATGAGCCCCAGCGGTAGCGGTTATCGACAATTTTGACGCTCTTGAAGTTAACACCGAGCTCTGCTGCGTGCTGTTTGGCTCGGGGAAGTATTTTATCCTGTGCCTGACTGATATACCAGTCACGCAACACTTTATGTCGCTTGGCTTGACGCGCAGGGGGCACCAAGAAATGACGGGAGAGCTCGACATCCCCGCTCCTAGTATCGGTGACCTCGATCCGGTATTCCCTACCGAGGTACAAGGCGGATTCACCGTTAACCACTTCCTTGCCAGGGGGCACAGGCTCTTCGTATTTTTGGGGATGTCGCAGCTTTTCCAATATCCATTGGCGCTTCTCGTCCATGATGCGGTGAACTTCATCCTCTGGAGTTTTCTGCGGAACATGGACCACGACAGACCGGTCCCGCTCGACTGTGATGGTCAGCGTTTTTCTTTTTGCCGACCGCACAATCTTGTAATTCAGTTCCTTCATGAGGCGTACAAGATTGTGTCGTTGTTCTTTTCAGCGATCTCCATCAGGCGGCTGATGATATGCGCGCGGTTCTTGACCAGCCTCGGAAGTTTCGCAAACTCGGCTTGGAGCAGCACCTTTTGTATATCCGCCTTCAGTTTGTTGCGCGCGGGTATGCTCTCCCAGAAGCCCGTCAGCTTCAGTTCACGCTCGACCTCGTTGAAAAGATTTTGCGTGAGGGAGACAAGCGATGAGATCGCGTCATCATCCAGTTCCGCGTCACCGAAGGTCTCCTTCCTGAGCATGCGGAACATCGGCATTTGCTTCTTGCGATGAAGCCCATAAGTGGGCTCCTTGCCCGCGTCGATTATGCGCTGCCGAAGCTTTTCCAGCTCCTCGGCAATCTTGTTCCAATTGTCCTTGAACTCTTCCAGGATTTTCTTCAACGCCTCTGCGAAAGAGGCTTGCAGGTCCGGGTCGTCGTCAAGCTCGACATCTAGGTGGTGGCGGATCGCATGCTCGATTTCGGCGGCTTTGGTCTTCGTCCGCGTGCGGCTATTCACTTCCTTCTGGAAGTCCTCATCCAGGATGGAAATCGGTTCGACCTTGACCTCAATGCCACGCGATTCAAGGAAGGCATCCGTTATCTTCCGCAGTTTCGGCGGTATGCCCTTCATGCTCAGGCGCTCGTCACGGAAATGCTTCCCGGCGAGGACATTGATCTCCATGAGGGTTTGGTAGTCGCCCATGACGTTCAGCGCTTCCTTCGACGGGAAGACCACGTTCAGGCATTTTGTGAACTTCCTGAACAGGCTCATGAACTCGAAACGCAGGTCCTCGTCGTAGAAGAGGTCGAAGAAGGCGTCATGGTCGGTGAGGTCAGTCAGGCCCTGCTTCTTGAGGAATTCCATGATCGCCGCATAGCGGGCGCGCAGTTCCCGCAATTCCTCTTCAGGAAAGCTCAGCACATCAAGCACTTCGTTTTGCTCGCGTTCGTCGTAGCTATCGAGTGCTTTCTTCAGGTGATGGCCGACACCGACGTAATCGACAACGAAGCCCTTGTCCTTGGCGGGGCCGCTAACACGGTTCACGCGGGCAATAGCCTGAAGGAGGCCATGCGCGACAATGATCTTGTCAAGGTACATGACCTGTTCAACCGGCGCATCGAAACCGGTCAGCAGCATGTTGTTCACGATGACAATCCCGATGTCGCCCTTGATGCCCTCTTCCTCGCTGCCGAAAGGCAGCTTGAAGCTCTTAATTGTCGTCTCGTGCTTGGTGCCGTCGGTATAGGCCTTCAGGTGCAATTCGTCGTTGTGGCTGCCGGAAATAATCACATCCGTCTTCATGCGCTTGACCATCTCGATGTCAAGCTTCTCCGGGTTTGATTTCTCCAACGCTGCGGCGGCCTCGACAAGGGCCGCGTCTACATATTTCTTGTAGCGGACGGCTGCCTCACGCGAGGTGGCGACGATTTGCGCTTTGTAGCCGTTCGGAAAGACATGCGTCAGGTAATGCGTGACCATATCCTTGGCCTTGGCGGCGATGGTCGTCTTGGACTCAAGATATGCATCGCGCGACCCATAGCCGAGGATGGCAAGGCGTTCCTGAACCTTATAGTCACTGAACACATCCTGGAACGCGGCGTCCATTCCCGCCGTGTCGGCCACTTCGGCATTGTGGGTACGGCCTTCGTAAACAATCTCAAGCGTCACGCCGTCCTCAATGGACTGGCGCATCGTGTATTACGAAGGTTCATACAATTCGGACGCTGATGATTGCCGTGGGCACAGGCAAGCGGCGGATCGAAGAGGCAGAAGCAGAGTATATAGAGCTGCGCAGTCAAATTACGGCGGGACTTCGCGCATTGGGGATTTCCGATCCAAACGTATTCCAATCCTTGTGGGACTGGTTCAACTATTGGAAAGAACATGAGATGGGTTCCTACCAGTCACGACGCAACTACATGACTTCGCTTTTCAAGCCAGTCATTGAAGCGCTTGAGGCAGGGCCAGTCGAAAAACCCCAAGCTAAAACTACGAAGGCCGATCAAGCATTCTCTATCCGGCACGGTTACGCCAGCACGGATGCGCAAACGGAAATCACCATCCGCGAGGAGCTGCCGCAGGAAGTGCGGGACATGGTTATCAGCATCATGACCCAGATCGGCTTGGACTATGACGCCCTGTTCGAAATCGCAGCCCGTATAGGAAAGCAGTCCTGGCAATCATCAGAACCAAAGCAGTCGGGTACATCCTCGCGCGTCCAGCTTCAACGCCTGGTCTCGGAATGGGAATGGTATCTGGTATACGACTTTGTCGAGCACCTGTACACCGTAATGGAAAACTGGGAAGTACAGGGCGACGGACGCCCTGAAGATGATTTTGAAGAGAAGATCAATGGCTACTTCCAGCACGCGGGCGTGGGCTGGAAGCTTCAGCAGGGCAAGATCATCAGCCGTGGCTCGGAGGCGTTTGAAGTCGCCGTGCATCGCGCCCTTCCGGCTCTCAAGGAGGACGGTCATCAGACGGCCAGAAGAGAAATTCACGAAGCGCTTGCCGATTTGTCACGCCGCCCGCAGGCTGACCTTACGGGAGCGATTCAACATGCCATGGGTGCGCTTGAGTGTATCGCCAGAACGGCTGCTAACGACCCCAAAGCCACGCTGGGAGAAGTCATATCTCGCTATCCTGACTTAATTCCCAAGCCCCTCGATGCAGCCGTTACCAAGGCTTGGGGTTATGCTTCCGAGCGCGCACGCCATACTCGAGAGGGGAATGATCCGACCAGAGACGAGGCAGAATTGATTGTCGGCATCGCCGCCACAGTCGCCACATATCTGTCCAAAAAGAAGATGGTTTAGCGAATTCGCGAATTCGCGAGCACAGGCTGCGCATCCGGCAGCTCAGCCCGACGCACACGGATTTTCACCTCAATACGCGAACCGAGGCGGTTGAGGACGGACATGAGGCGGTCAACGGTGAACCGCCCAAGATCCGCGTTGCGGATGCGCGAGAAGTCGGCGGCGGCGATGCCCGTGCGGTCATGCGCCGCCCGCACCGTGAGTTGGTCCTTGTCGAGCGCCTTGATGATCTCGGCGGCGAGGATGGCCTTGAACTGCAAGGCATCCGCGTTCTCGCGCCCAAGGTCGCGGAACACGTTTCCGCTACCGCGTACAATTTCGATCTTTTCTGCTTTCATCGCAATATCTCCTTCAATCGCTTCAAGCGGTCTTTAATCAGGTCGATCTCACGTTGCGGCGTCTTGATGCCCTGCGTTGATTTCTTCTGGAAGGCATGGACGACCCAGATATCGGCTCCGAGTTGCACCGCGTAAACAACCCGGTAAGCATCGCCCCCGAAGGGCAGTGCGATTTCCAGCACGCCGGAGCCAAGCCCGTGCAGCGGCTTCGCAAGATCGGCCTTCCCACCCTCGGCTGCAATCGTGAGCGCAGTGAGGCAGATCGACTGTGCCCCTTCCGGGAACTTCTCGAATTCCCTGAGTGCTGGCTTGAGCCAGGAAACAGGCCGGGTCTTACGGACTTCCGCCATCCGCTATCGCGTGCCATCCATATAGTTAATGTTGTCATATTTGACAACTGACCGTCAAGCAGCCGGAGCAGCGCAGGTTTGGCGAATCCGCAGGCGCGGACCGCGCTCTATGCGCTGGCGCTTACCGAGCCGCTGAATCGGCGTCTCGGCCCATGCGGGTGACGATCCCTTTCGCAAGGTCTTTGTGGACATGAAAACCCGTTGCTAAGGGGCTCTGCCCCATCGCGTGCGCCAGTAAAAAGCAGCGCAGAGACCGTTGCTTTTCGGGTCCCTGCCCAAAAAGGCAGACGCTCTTGCTCGCTTGTTTCCTCGGCGCTTTGCGACCCCGTTCTCGCCGAAAGGCAAGGTGCATGTGCAGGAGCACAGCACCGCGCAACAGCAAGAAAGGAAACCAGACCATGACCACTTCTTTACCAGCGACCAGAGCCAAGCCCCGTTTTGATATCGGGCAGGTTTATTCCACCCCCGGCATTCTCGATGCCTGTTCCGGCGAACTTCTCGTGCAATGCCTTGCCCGTCACCAG
>Ga0163144_10013800_pt1 | contig 16821 bp, 13 predicted proteins | sample OliLak19BULKMAT1_FD_123175 | JGI IMG/M metagenome (GOLD analysis project Ga0163144, IMG submission 123175) | Freshwater microbial mat bacterial communities from Lake Vanda, McMurdo Dry Valleys, Antarctica - Oligotrophic Lake LV.19.BULKMAT1 | ecosystem: Environmental > Aquatic > Freshwater >... | reverse complement strand
TGCCCTGTGTAGGCATCTCAGCTACAGGGTAGGCAGACGTCGCCAACCTTGGCAACGGGGCTCCAGCGCCGCGAAGTCGCGGGTGCAGGGCAGGGTGGGGCGATCTCGCGCTCTCTGAAGAGCCGGCTCAACCGATCGGATCGGCGAACTGCGGGGGCTTGCCGCGGAGCATCGCGGTGACGCCGACCTTCGCGGCCGGTGCCGCGAGACTCTCCGCTGCACGCCGAGCCTCGAGCGCGCCGCCGTCCGCCACGTTCGTCGCGTTCGCGTCGACGATGGTGCGCACGAGCAGCTCGCGTAGCGATTGCGAGAGCGCGACACCGGCTTCGTTGGTGCCCGGCACGTCGCTCGCGACATCGATCGCCGCGCCGCCTTCGCGCATCGTCGCGGTCTTGGTGCCGTTCGCGAGCTCGCGGGCGAACGCCATGCTCCGCGCCGGCAGCTCGGCGACCGGCACGACCTCGGCGACGAATCCCCACGCGTGCGCCTCGTCGATGCCGATCGTGCGTCCGGTGAGCAGCGCGCGATCGATCGCCGCGCTCGCGTCGGCCTGGCTCTGCCGATGGACCATGTGGCAGCCACCGAGCCCGGGAATCACACCGACGGTGGTCTCGGGGAACGCGATCTTCGCTCCGCTGGCGCCGACGCGGGCATGACACGCCGCGGCGAGCTCGAGGCCACCGCCGAGCGCACGACCGACGATCGCCGCGACCGTCGGCTTGCCTGCGCGCAGCTTCGCGGTCGTCTGCTTCCACCGCTCGATGAGCGCGTGCGCGGCATCTACGTCGCCGAGCACCGGCACGAACGCCTGCAGATCGGCACCGTGGCCGAACTCGCGGCTGTAGCGGCCGTCGGGCGCGATCACGATCGCCTTCACCGCATCATCGGCCGCGAGCGTGTCGTACGCGTCGCCGAGCTCGGCGACAAACGTGTCCGACAGCGTGCTGCGCCGCATCGAGAGCAGCCCGACGCCGTCGTGCACGCTAGTCGCGACGTAGATGCGACCCCAGCCCGCGGTCTTCGACGCGAACGCGGCGACCGGTGCGACCTCGTCGGCACGCGTGATCGACTGCGACTTCGTGAACGCCTCGACGATGCTCTTTGCGCGACCCAGACCCATGCGCTCGATGAGCGCGGGCACACCCTCGCGGAACGCCAACGCGTTCTCGCACAGGAAGTTGATCGCCTCGAGCTTCGCGATCGCGTGCTCGATCATGTACGCGACGAGCGAGAACAGCATGCCGTACATGCGCGCCTCGATCTGCGCGAGCGCCTCGGGCGGGCAGGCCTGCCCGCGCTCGTACGGCCACTGCTTCTTCGGATCCTCGATGTACGGCTTCCATGCATCGGGGATCCGATAAAGCGTCGAGTCGACCTCGCCGCCGAGCAGCTCCATGCAGTGCGCGGACAGATAGTTCGCGCCGGGGATCATGTTATGGACGAAGAACGGCGACGTCCCGAGCAGCTTCTTGCACGCGTCGTCGATCTGCGCGCAGCCGAGGCCGGTGTCGACGTGGATCCGCACCGCCTCCAGCATCATCCCGCAGAACAATCGATCGGCCGCGAACGCGGGCGCGTCGGCGACGTCGACGAGGTTCATGCCGAGGCCGCCGAGCAGCTTGCGGATCACCGACAGCTCCTCTTTGCCGGTCGTCGCGCCGGCCGTCGGCACCTCCCACAGCTTGTTCGTGAGATGCGGGAAGAACGGGTGCATCACGCCACAGCGCGCACGGCCGGGCATGTGCCCGAACAGCCGCTGCGACGGGAATCCACTCGTGGCCGAGAAGATGAACGCCTCGGGATCGCGGGCGTGCACCTCGTCGTAGAAGCGATGCTTGAGCTCGAGTCGCTCGGGGATCGCCTCGAACACGAAGCCGACGCGCAGCGCCGCGGGAAGATCGGCGATGCCACCTTGCACGATCGTGATGCCGTCGGTGATCGCCGCGATCTCAGGGGCGGCAAAACGATCGCCGAACGCCGCGGCGAGCTTCGCCTTGACCTCGTTCACGGCGGGCGAGGGATCGAGCGCGACGACAGGAATGCCGTGACGCACGAGCAGGCGCGCGAATTGACCGAGCTTGCCGAGCCCGACGTTGCCGCATGCACCGGCGACCACGATCGCGCGGATGGGTGCGGCATCGGGCTGGAACACGCGGGCGAGGTTCGGATCGGCGAGCGACATCGCCGGCAGGATACGTGGCTACGGCCGCGCTCGACGGCCGCCCAACGGACGGCAAGTGTTGAGGATTCCCACGAGACGTCGAGACGGACCGCGCACGGTCGTCGTCACGCGGATGCGCGCGCACGAGAACGGTCGCGTCGTTGATCCGTTGCACTGGCGGCGGTATCGTCCCGCGTCGTCGCATCACACATGTTCCTGCGCACCACGCTGCTGGTCTTCAGCGCATTCACCGCCCTGGCTACGGTCGCGGCGTGCAAGGAGCAACCGCCGGTTGCGGCCGCGACCGTGACCAAGGCCGCACCCGCGGCAGCCGAGCCCGCGAAGACGCCGCCGATGACTCCACCGCCCGCGGCAGCGAGCACGCCGGACAAGGTCGACGCCGCGGAGAAGCTCGATGCGCCGCCGCCCGCCGATGGGAAGATCGGCGTCGCCGAGTGCGACGAGTACATCGAGAAGTACACCCAGTGCATCATGGAGCGCATGCCGGACAAGGCGAAGGGCTACATGAAGGACGCGATCGAGCAGGCGGGCAAAGCGTGGCGCGAAGCCGCGTCGGGTCCGTCGAAGGACGGCGTCGCTGCGGTGTGCAAGGTGGCCCTCGAAGCGGCGAAGCAGGCGACGACGTCGCTCGGGTGCCAGTGGTGATGCGCGCGGTGGTCGTTGCGTGCGTACTCGTCGCGGCATGCGGTGACGCGAAGGCACCGAGCGGCGGCAAGGCGGAGGTCGAGCAGCCCGTCGAGCGCGACGCGCCCGCGAAGCCAGCGCCCGCGGCGGACGTGATCGCGAAGGCGGACACCAAGGCGGAGGCGCCGACGGATGCGACGCCGCCGGATGCGACGCCAGACGCGAAGCCAGGTGCAGACGCGAAGCCAGACGCGAAGGGTGACGTGCCGTCCGGCGGTGCCGACGCGATCGGTGTCGCCGAGTGCGACGCCTACATCACCAAGTATTCGAAGTGCATCGAGACCGGCGTGCCTGCGGAGATCCGCGACCTGATGAAGGAAGCGATCGAGCACTCGCGCGAAGCGTGGAAGAAAGCGGCGGCCGGCAGCGGTAAGGGCGACTTGCCCTCGAGCTGCAAGGGCGCGCTCGCGGCCGCGAAGTCGGCAACGGCGAAGTACGGCTGCACCTGGTGAGCACGGATGCGGACCGCCGCGCGCCGTTGCGAGGCCAGCCGCCAACGGTGTGACCGTGCCCTGATGGATCCGTGCTTCGGGCGGGCCGTATGGTCTTCACATCATGAAGTTCACCTCCACGCTCACCGTTGCGCTCTTGTCCGCGTTCGCCCTCTCGGCCATCCCCGCTTGCGGCGACAAGAAGGCGGATGAGAAGAAGGCGGATGAGAAGAAGCCTGAGCCGGCCCCCGAGGAGAAGAAGGAAGAGGCGACGGCCGAAGCACCGGCCGGTGGTGGCGACAAGATCGGCGTCCCGGAGTGCGACGAGCTCGTCGAGAAGTACGCGAAGTGCGTCAACATGTTGCCGGAGACGGCCCGTGCGGGGCAGCAGGCCGGCATGAACGCGATGGTGAAGAGCTTCAAGGACATGGCGGCGGGTCCGGGCAAGGAGCAGCTCGCAGCTGCGTGCAAGATCGCGTCGGACACAACCAAGCACTCGATGACCGCGCTGGGCTGCGCCTGGTGAAGAGGTGAGATCGCGAGGCCCGTGGCAAGAGCACCAGGGCGCGTGAGCGCAGTCGGGCCGGCGGACGAGAGTCCACCGGTCCTTCTTCTTTTCGGTTTTTCGATTCCTCCGAGAGATCGCGTATTGTTCCTCGCCATGAAGATCACCAAGGCACTCCTCGTCGTCGCGTCGCTGTGCGCGTTCGCTGTTTCCACCACCGCCTGCGACAAGAAAGAGGAGCCCAAGAAGGAAGATAAGAAGGAAGAGAAGAAGGACGAGAAGAAGGACGAGAAGAAGTAGCCCTTCTTCGTCCTTCCTCCTCCTGCTCTCGAAAGGGCGCCGCTCCCGGCCGGTGGGAGGACGCCCGTTCACATGCCCGGCCAACGACGGAAACAACGCGACGACCGGCGTGCTAGCGTCCGCCGGACATGCGCAACGACGGACGTGCCCCTACCGAGCTCCGCCCGTGCTCGATCCAAGCCGGCTTCATCGGCCAGGCGCTCGGGTCGACGCTCGTCACCAGCGGACGCACGCGGGTGATCTGCACGGTGAACCTCGAGGAGCGCACTCCCCCGTGGCTCGCCCAGGGTGGCTGGGTCACCGCCCAGTACGCGATGCTGCCCGGTGCGACGGCGCCGCGCGGCAGTCGTGATCCAGGCGCGCGCGGCAAGGAGATCCAGCGGCTCGTGGGGCGCGGGCTCCGTGCTGCGGTCGATCTCGGCAAGCTCGTCGGGCCTGCGGGTCCCTTGTCGCTGGTGTGCGACTGCGACGTGATCGAGGCCGACGGTGGCACGCGCACCGCGTCGATCACCGGGGCCTGGGTCGCGCTCGCGCTCGCGCTGCGAAAGCTCCGCGACGCCGGCAAGCTGTTCGAGGATCCGACGGTTGCCCAGGTCGCGGCGACGAGCGTCGGTCTCGTCGGCGATCCGCCCGAGGTGCTGCTCGATCTCGCGTACGTCGAGGATGCGGCGGCGATCGTCGATCTCAACGTCGTCGCGCTGCAGGGCAATGGGCTCGTCGAGGTGCAGGGCACCGGCGAGCACGGCACGTTCTCGCGGCGCCAGCTCGATGCGTTGCTCGACCTCGCCGAGGCGGGCATGGAGAAGCTGTTCACGATCCAGCGCGCGGCGTTGGGGAGTGTCTGATGCGCGCGTGTGTGCTCGCGACCGGCAATGTGCACAAGCTCGCGGAGCTGTCCGCCATGCTCGTCGACGCCGGCGTCGCGCTCGATGTGATTGCGCCGCGATCGTTCGGTGAGCCGCCGGAGATCGTCGAGGACGGCGACACGTTCACCGCGAACGCGCAGAAGAAGGCGCGGGGGCTCGCGGCATGGCTGCGCGAGCGTGGTGTCGCAGGCGAGACGTTGGTGCTCGCGGACGACTCGGGGATCTGCATCGACGTGCTGGACGGCGCGCCAGGGGTCACGAGCGCGAGATGGGCCGGCGAGCCGTGCGACGACCTTGCGAACAATCGCAAGCTCGCGAGCGAGTTCGGGGCGCGCGGGCTCGATCGAAGCCCTGCCCACTACGCGTGCGTGCTCGCGCTGGTGCGCGTCGACGGTCTCCCAATCGATGGGCTGGTGGATGGCGACGCAGATGTCGTGTGCTTCGAGGGGCAGTGGGACGTCGAGGTGCGGACGCAGGCGCGTGGCGACGGCGGCTTCGGCTACGATCCGCACGCGTGGATCGAGGCTGGCGCACGTACCGTCGCGGAGCTGTCGGCGGGCGACAAGGCCGCGAGCTCCCACCGCGGCGCGGCCTTGCGCGCGCTCGTGCGGTGGTGGACGTCGCGCGCCGCGTAGGCTATGGTCGGTCTCGATCGGGGCGTGGCGCAGTTTGGTAGCGCGCCTGTTTTGGGTGCAGGAAGTCGGAGGTTCGAATCCTCTCGCCCCGACCGCGTGGGCGCCCGTAGCTCAGTTGGATAGAGCGTCGGCCTTCTAAGCCGAATGTCGCAGGTTCGATTCCTGCCGGGCGCGCGGGCGCGTCGCGGATCACACCGGACCGTCCTCGCAACACGCGCGGATCGTCGGTTGCCCACCGACAGGTGCATCATCGCAGCCGAGCCGCGGGGGTTCGAATCTGATCGCGTCGACTCCACCGAGGCAGGTGTCGATCTGCAGCGGATCGCCGCGTCCGTTGCACGCATCGGTCACGCCCGCGCACGATTGCTGGGGGTCGAGCGCATTGCAGCACTCGCACAGTGACTCGGAAAAACCGTTGGGCGAGCGCATCGCGACCTCGGTCGGGAACGCCTGCGGGCACGGCCCGCAGTCTCCGCCTTCGCAGCGCAGACACTGCCCGAACGGGAACGCCATCGCGTCGGGCGCGTCGGGGATCGAGCACCATGCCGACCCGCCGCATTGCGGAGGTTCGCACCACGTCACGGTGCGCTCTTCGCCAGCGCAGGCCGCCGGCGGGTCCGCCGTGATCATCACGCGCAGCGTGGGGACGTCCGGACACTGGCCCGGGTCGATGACGACGGGATCTTCGGCCAACGTCATGCAGTCGGACGACCCGTATCCCGTCGCGACAACAGAACAGCCGACGCCGCACGTGCACTCGCACGACGGTGCGACGAAGCCGGTGGTCGTGGCGGAGGTGGTTTCGCCGGGGCACGGCGGCGGCTGGTCCATGCCGATCGGATTCATCCGCAGCAGGTGCGGTCCGCTGAATCCGCCGCCCGTCTCGACGCATGAGTCGGCAGGGCACGGCGGCACCGGGCCGGTCTCCGACGACGTGTCGGCGAGGGTCGGATCGCTGCTGCTGTCCGAGCTCCCCGGCGTGATGCTCGTCTCGCTGCTCGCGTCGCCCGTCGAGCCCGACGCGGTCGATGTGCCGCTCGACGACGATGTGCCGGTCGATGATGCGGAGCTCGACGACGACGCGTCGGTCGACGACGGGCCGTCGCTCGGCGCCTCTGCGAAGCAGCTGACCAGGAAGAGCGCGAGCGCAAGCGCAACAAAGCCAAAGCGAGGAGTCTGCATCACGTCATTGTCGCACGACGCGTTCCCACCGTCCTCACCGCACCGGATCGATCGCCGCCCGCAGCCGCCGATACGCGTCCACGACCGGCCCCAGCTCCGCGAGCTTGCTGCCGAAGTCGTCGTCAGCGTGCCCGACGCGCACCACCGCGTCGCTCACCGCACGCCCGATCGCCGACGCATCCGCGTCACCACCGAGCTCGGCGATCGCCGTCGCGAAGCTGCCCGCGAGCCTTGCGATCCGCCCCTCGAGATGCGCCTTCGCGAGCAGCATCCGTTTCTCCAGCCGAGTCGCGAGCGGATCGCCGAGGTGGATCGCGGACATCAAGGTCACCAGCGCTGCGCCGGTGTGCTCGCGGCGGCGTCGCCACGCGTCGGTCCACGCGGTGGTCTGGGCGAGCAGGGCGGCGTGATCGTCGAGCAGAGGATCGGGCTCCGACATGGCGGCGCCGAGGATCGCACGAATCAGCCCGAGAGGATCGAGCGAGCCTCGAGCGCGAGCTGGCCGCAGGCGGCCCCGATGTCGTCGCCGCGCGGCGTCCTGACATGCACTTCGAGGCCGCCTGCGCGACACCTCGCGACGAACCTCGCGATGCGCTCGGGGGAAGGACGCCGCAGGTCCGTGCCCGCGTGCGGGTTGAACGGGATCACGTTCACCAGGCAGTCGAACTCCGCGACGAGCTTCACCAGCCGCGTCGCGTCATCGTCCGTATCGTTCACGCCAGCGATCAGCACGTACTCGAACGTCACGCGCCGCCGGCGGGTGGGCGGCAGGTCGCGGATCGCCTGCAGCAACGTCGCGATATTCCACCGCGTGTTGATCGGCATGATCGCGTTGCGCACGGCATCCGTCGTCGCGTTCAGCGAGATCGCGAGCCCGATGTCCTGCGCGAGCTCCTCGCGACCGAACCGCTCGATCGCCGGAACGAGCCCCGAGCTCGACACCGTGATCCGTCGCTTCGCGATCCCAGCGCCCTTGGAATCCGCCAACAGCTCGATCGCCCGCTTCACCTGCCCGTAGTTGTGCAGCGGCTCGCCCATCCCCATGAACACGAGGTTGGTGATCCGCGCCGGCCACTGTGCACCGGTCTCGACCTGCTCGCGCACCAGCAGGTCCTGCGCGCGGTAGACCTGATCCACGATCTCCCACGTCGCGAGGTTGCGCTCGAAGCCGAGCGTCGCGGTCGCGCAGAAGCGACACGTCAACGAGCAGCCGACCATCGAGCTGATGCACTGCGTGTAGCCGCGGCCGGGATTCGGGATCAGCACCGACTCGAACACGGCACCCAGCGCACCGCGTAGTCGCAGCTTTCGGGTGCCGTCGGCCGCCGTGTGACAGGCGTCGACGTCGAGCCGCGAGAGCTCGGCTTTGTGCTCGAGCGCCTCGCGATCGGCCTTGGGCAGGTTCGTCATCGCCGCGAAACCGCTCGCCCGCCGACCATGCAACCACTCGAAGATCTGATCGCCGCGAAACCCCGGAGCCCCGAGCTCGAGCTCGGCCCACGCACGAAGATCGGCACGCCGCAGCTCCGAGAGCTGGATGCGAGCCGATCGGGGCAGCCCACGCTTGGGCGGCCGCAGGGCGACGAGGTCGGTCACGGCAAACTACACGAGCTCGCGACCCGCGAAGAAGTAGCCGACCTCGAACGCCGCGGTGTCGACCGCGTCGGAGCCGTGGGTCGCGTTGCGCTCGACGTCGGTGCCGAACATCCCGCGCATCGTGTCCTTCGGCGCCTTCTTGGCGTCGGTCGGGCCCATCAGCGCGCGCCACTTGGCGATCGCGTCGTCACCCCCGAGCACCATCGCGAGGATCTTGCCCTCGCTCATGAACTTGCACAGGTCGCCGAAGAACGGGCGCTCTTTGTGCACGTGATAGAAGCCCTCGGCCTCGGCACGCGTGAGATGAAGCGACTTGATCGCGAGGATCTCGAGCCCACTCTCCTGGATCTTGGCGGCGATGGCACCTTGGTGGCCAGCGGCGTAGGCGTCGGGCTTGATGAGGGCGAGTGTGCGTTGCATGGCGTTGCGGCGCGGAACCTAGCAGGTATGCGCGCCGCATGACACGCCCGGGCCTTGTGCGGCCGCTCGCATGCGCGCGCCCATGTTAACCTGCCCTTCGCGGTGGGGCAGGGCAGTGAAACGACCCTCGGCGGCGAAGCCACGCTCGGGCCCGACGGCGACGCGACGCTCGCGGGCGACGCCGGGGCGAGCCGCACGCTCGTCGTGCCGCGCGCGCCGGCTGTCGGCGACGTCATCGGACGCTACGTCGTGCTCGACACGATCGGCCGCGGCGGCATGGGCGTCGTGCTCGCCGCGTACGATCCGCAGCTCGATCGCAAGGTCGCGCTGAAGCTCGTGCGACCCGATCGCGCCGCCGATCGCGGCGAGATCGAGCGTGAGGCGCGGATGATCGCGAAGCTGCGCCACCCGAACCTCGTGACGGTGCACGACGCCGGCACCACCGAGGCCGGTGTGTTCCTCGCGATGGAGTTCATCGACGGCGTCACGCTGCACGAGTGGCAGCGCAGCGATCGAACCTGGCGTGCGCTCGTCGACGTCTACGTGCAAGCAGCCCGCGGTCTCGCGGCCGCGCATGAAGTCGGTGTCGTGCACGGCGACTTCAAGCCCGACAACGTGTTCGTCGGTGCGCTCGGTGGCAAGCTCGACGTGAAGCTGCTCGACTTCGGGCTCGCGCATGCGGCCGGGCACGAGCCGCAGATCCCGAGCGGCGCTGCGACGTCGTGGATCCCCGCCGGCACGCTCGCGTACATGAGTCCCGAGCGGATCCACGGCGCGGCCGCGACTCCGGCCGGTGATCAGTTCGCGTTCTGCGTCGCGCTGTTCGAGGCGCTCACCGGTGGGCGGCCATACCAGCTCGAGACCCTCGCGTCGTCGTCCCCGCCCGCTACGAAGGCCACGCCGGTGTGGCGCCCCCAGGTCGAGACGCCGACGTGGCTGCGGCAGCTCGCACAGCGCGGTCTCGCGTTGACCCCGGAAGCGAGGTGGTCGTCGATGGCGGAGCTCGTCCACGAGCTCGAGCGTGGGCCACGTCGCGCGCGACGTCGTGTGCTCGCGCTCGGGGGCACCGCGATTCTCAGCGGCGCCCTGGTGCTCGTGGCGACGCGACCCGATCCGTGCGCCGACGCGGATGCCGAGGTCCGCGCTGCGTGGACAACCGATCTCGCGACGCACATGGCAGCAGCGGACGTCGATGAGGTCGACGACGAGATGATCGCGCGCGTCGATCACCGCGCGCAGGCGTACGTTGCGGAGCTGTCGGCGGCGGCACGACGCAGCTGCACGACGACGCGCAACGGCGAGACGTTGCTCGAGGCGCGGCGCACCAGGTGCATCGACATGGGACTCACGACCCTGCGGGTGTGGGGGGAGGCGTTGGGTGGCGACGACCAGGACATGCGTCGTGCTGCGCTGGTCGACGCGGTCGGCTGGGAGGCACCGATTTCGTGCGACGACGACGCGGCGCTGCTGCACGAGCCCGATCTACCGCCCGACCTCGACCGCGAGAAAACCCGCGAGATGATGGCTCGGCTGCAGCGCTCGACGCTGTCACGCTACTCGGCGAGGTTCGTTGCGATCGAAGCAGAGCTCGACGCGCTCCTCATCGACCTGCGCGAGCTCGGCGATCCCGCACTGCTGGCCGAGGCGCTCTACCGCCGCGGGCACCTCGCGACGCGTGGCGGCATGCCTGAGCAGGGCTACGGGTTTTCGCTCGACGCCCTCAGCTCCGCCGAGGCGGGCGGTGCGACCCGGTTGCAGGTGCAGATCTGGCGATCGATCGCCGAGAATCGCAACACGGTCAGCGGGGGCGAGGGCTTGCAGGCGCTCGCGATCGAACGAGCGACCGCTGCTACAGCGCGGCTCGGCGATCCACCGGACCTCGTGTCGGCGGTTCACCTGCTGCGGGCGTCGCTCGCGGGTCGGCGCGGGGACCCCGAAGGCGCCGACGCCGAGCTGGACCGCGCCATCGAGGTCGCCGACGCGGCGGACCTCGGTCGGGCCGCGGTCGCCGCGAGGTTGTTCCGCACGATCGTGCAGCTCCGCGCGGACCAGGTCGATCTCGCGGTGGCGACCGGCGAGCGGGTCGCCGCCGATGCCCGGCGCTTGTACGGAGCAGAGCATCCCGAGACCGCGATCGCACTCGGTGCGCACGCCGCCGCCCTGTCTGCGGCCGGCCGCTTCGACGAGGCTCGCGTGCGTGTGGATGGTTCACTCGCGATCTTGGATGCATGGGGACGGCTCGGCGTGACGTCGGCCAACGGCGTCGCGTGCAATTGGTGCAGTGGCGTTGCGCGGGTCTGCCGGCACGACGACACGCTCACCGCCTGCAGCGCTTGCATCGAACGCGTGCTGCGCTCGGACACGCCGACGATGTCGTCGCTGTCAGCCCTCGGCATCGGACTCAACTGGCTGCGTGTGCTGGCGCCCGACGCCGCGATCGGGCCCGCGCGCCGCGTGATTGCCTCCGCGGATCGCTCGGAGAAATGGTGGCGAGTACGGGCGACGGCGGCGCTCGCAGTGCTGGCGAAGGATCCAGCCTCGGCGCTGGCCGAGGCCCGCGAGCTGTGCCCATCACCCGACGCCCAGAGCTGCTACCAGGGCGTGAACATGATCGTCGCGACGCACGATTCCGACGCATGGCGCCGCGCCGAGGCGATGAAGGCCGCGGTCGAGAATTGGCGCGCCGACACGATCGCGGCGCAGTCCGAAGGGCTCGGCGTGGGCCTGGAGCTCGCACGCGGTGACCACATCACGCGCGACGAGCTCGCGCGCGCGGCCGCCGAGGCGACCACGCCCTGTGATCCCGAGCGAGACGCGGCACTCGCGTGGATCGCCGCGAGCGACGCCTCGGGGACCGCGGCCGGCTCGAAGTGATCTCGGGCGCCGCCGGTCGATTGGCCCGCGAACCCGGTTCCGGCGGCCGCCCGCGCGCAACCGGGCTGTTAGAGTGCGGCCCGCCATGGACGCGACCACCGGCAACGTCGACATCTCGGACTTCGCACATCTGCATCTGCACACGCAGTACTCGCTGCTCGACGGTGCGATCCGCACCAAGGACCTGTGCAAGACGGTGCTCGACCGCGGCATGAAGTCCGTCGCGGTGACCGATCACGGCAACATGTTCGGCACGATCCAGTTCTACGAAGAGGCGAAAAAGCACGGCATCAAGCCGATCCTCGGCTGCGAGGCCTACATCTCCGACGGCCCGAGGGCCGCCCGCACCGATCGCAAGAACTACCACATCGTTCTGCTCGCGAAGAACAAGGCCGGCTTCAAGAACCTGCAGAAGCTCGTCAGCATGGGCTACCTCGAGGGCTTCTACTACAGCCCTCGGATCGACCGGCAGATTCTCCGTGAGCACAGCGAAGGTCTCGTCGGTCTGTCGGCGTGCATGAGTGGCCACGTCTCGCGCCTCATCCTCGACAACAAGATGGACGAGGCGAAAGAGCGGGTGCTCGAGTACAAGGACATCTTCGAGCCCGGCAACTACTTCCTCGAGCTGCAGCCGAACCGTCTCGAGAAGCAGGAGATCCTCAATCCGATCCTCGCGCAGCTCGCGAAGGACTGCGGCGTGCCGATCGTCGCGACCAACGACTGTCACTACGTCGATCGCACCGAGGCGCACGCGCACGAGGTGCTGATGTGCATGGGGCAGGGGCGCACGCTCGACGATCCGAAACGGATGAAGCACGACTGCGACGAGTTCTTCATCAAGCGCCCCGACGAGATGGCGCCGTACTTCTCGCAGTATCCCGAGGCGCTCGAGAACGCGTGCCGCATCGCGCGGATGTGCAACGTCGAGCTCGATCTCGGCAAGCCCGAGCTACCCGACTTCCGCATGCCGGACGGTGACGACCGCGATCTGCCGACGTATCTGCACGAGGTCGCGCATCGCGGGCTGACCCAGCGGCTCATCGAGCTGCGCAGCCGCGGCGGCAAGCCGAACGAGGACGAGTACCGCGCCAGGCTCGACTACGAGCTCGGGGTCATCATCCAGATGAACTTCCCCGGGTACTTTCTCATCGTCTGGGATTTCATCCGCCACGCCAAGCAGATCGGCGTGCCGGTCGGTCCCGGTCGCGGCTCCGGTGCCGGCTCGCTGGTCGCGTACTCGCTGCGCATCACCGACCTCGATCCGATTCGCTATGCACTGCTGTTCGAGCGGTTCCTCAACCCCGAGCGCATCAGCATGCCGGACTTCGACATCGACTTCTGCATGGATCGCCGCGACGAGGTGATCCGCTACGTGCAGGATCGCTATGGTGATGATCGCGTCGGGCAGATCGCGACGTTCCACTCGCTCAAGGCCCGCGGGCTCGTGCGCGACGTGTGCCGCGTGATGGGCTGGAGCGTCGCGGACAGCAACGAGCTCGCGAAGCTGATCCCCGAGGGGCCGAAGGTCACGCTGTCGGCGACGGTCGCCGAGCCGGACGTGCTCAAGGACAAGATCAAGAAGGACCCGGCGGGCGCGGCGAAACACAAGGACGCGCTGATCGTCGCCGAGGGCTCGGCGCGGCTGCGCGAGCGGCTCGGCGTCGATGCGCGCGCGAAGGAAGTGCTCGACGTCGGCTGCTCGCTCGAGGGTCTCAATCGTCACGCGGGCATGCACGCCGCCGGCATCGTGATCAGCAGCCGACCGCTGTGGGAGCACGTGCCCTGCTTCCGCGCGGACGGCAAGCTCGTCACCCAGTACACGATGACCGACGTCGAGACGGCGGGGCTGGTCAAGTTCGACTTCCTGGGCCTCAAGACGCTGACGGTCATCGCGATCGCGAGCGCTCTGGTCACCAAGTCGGGCAAGCCGCGGACGAAGCTCGACCCGGCGTGGGTGGACCCCGCGTGGGCGACCGGCAAGTTCGACATCGACGCGATCGAGCTCGACGTCGCCGGGGTCTACGAGCTCATCGCGCGCGGCGACACGACCGGCGTGTTCCAGCTCGAATCGAGCGGCTTCCGCGACCTGTTGATCCGGCTCAAGCCCGACTGCATCGAGGACATCATCGCCGCCGTCGCGCTGTACCGGCCCGGCCCGCTCGAGGGCGGCATGGTCGATCAGTTCATCGACTGCAAGCACGGCAAGAAGAAGATCGAGTATCCGCACGCGCTGCTCGAGACGGTGTTGCGCGAGACCTACGGCGTTTTCGTCTACCAGGAGCAGGTCATGCAGGCGGCGCAGATCCTCGCCGGCTTCTCGCTCGGCGGCGCCGATCTGATGCGCCGCGCGATGGGCAAAAAGAAGAAAGCAGAGATGGACATGCAGCGCCAGCTGTTCATCGACGGCTGCAAGTCGAAGAGCGAGATCGGTGCGAAGAAGGCCGGCGAGATCTTCGACTTGATCGACAAGTTCGCGGGCTACGGCTTCAACAAGTCGCACTCGGCCGCATACGGGCTCATCACGTATCAGACCGCGTACTTGAAGTACCACTTCCGCGTCGCGTTCATGGCGGCGCTGATGACGTGCGACAAGGACAAGAACGAGAACGTCGTGAAGTTCATCGCCGAGGCGCGGGGCAGCGGCATCCGCGTGCTGCCGCCGGACGTCAACGGATCGGATCGGGATTTCTCGGTCGAGGTGGTCGAGGACGGCAGCCAGGCGATCCGGTTCGGGCTCGGTGCGGTGCGCAACGTCGGCGAGGCCGCGGTCGATTCGATCCTCGCGGCGCGGGCGGAGCACGGGCGCTTTTCGAGCCTGTTCGAGCTGTGTCGGCACATCGATCCGCGCAAGGTGAACAAGCGGCCGCTCGAGGGGCTGATCCGTGCGGGTGCGCTCGACAGTGTCGCGGCCGGCAAGGCGCGCTCGCAGCTATTCGGGGCGATCGATCGCGCGCTGCAGCAGGGCCAGGACGCGGCGCGCGATCGCGAGAGCGGTCAGCGCGGGCTGTTCGACATGGCGGCGGCGGAGGCTCCGGTGCATGTCGAGGACTATCCCGAGCTGCCAGAGTGGACGGCGAAGGAGCGATTGGTCGGCGAGCGCGATGCGCTCGGCTTCTATCTCACCGGGCATCCGCTCGATCGGTTCAGCCAGGACGTCGAGCGTTTCGCGACGACGAGCACGGGCGGGCTCAAGCGCGAACAACAAGGGTCCGAGGTGATCATCGGCGGGGTGATCTGCGATCTGCGCGAGGTGCAGACCAAGAGTGGTCGCGGGCCGATGGCGTTCTTCCAGCTCGAGGATCAGTTCGGTCGCGTCGAGGTCGTCGCGTTCGCGAAGACGTACGCGAAGATGGACGAGGAATCGGGCCTGACGTTCGCGCAGACGCTCGAGCGTTGTGGTGACGAGCCGTGCCTGGTGACCGGCAAGGTCGAGGTCGAGCTCGTCGAGGTCGACGAGACGGTGGTGCCGAAGTTCAAGCTGCTGCTCGAGCAGGTGCGGCCGATCGCGATGGTGCGGGCGGCACGGACGCGCTCGGTGCTATTGCGGGTTCGCGCCGATCAGCTGGATGATTCGCGACTGCTCGCGTTCAAGCAGGTGGTCGCGGACCACAGCGGGCCGTGCAAGATGGAGCTGGAGGTCACCGTCGACGGGCGGTACTGCAGCGATGTGGTGTTCGGGGACCGGTTCGGCGTGAGCGCCGACGAGGGGCTGACGACGGCGCTCGAGCGGCTGTTCGGAGCTGGCTGCGCGACGATGCGGTGACGAAGGTGGCTAGATCCGCTCGGTAAGCGCAGGCGCGCGCCTGCTACCATGCGGGCGTGGGTTCGCATGGATGGGGTCGATTCGTCGGGCTCGGCGTGATGCTCGAGGCGGTCGCGTGCGGAGCAGTCGAGCCGGCCGTGTCGCTGCGTGACGGTGTCGTCGCCACCGGTCGTGCACCGCTGCCCAAGCGGATCCTGCACGTGCCTTCCGGCGAGTCGCGCATCGTCGTGAAGTTCGTCGACGATCTGCGCGTACGCACGTCGAGCGCACGCGGGCTGCACTCGACGGTCCACGGTCGTGACGTCGCCGCGGTGCGCGAGCTCGGTGCACGTCATGCGCTGCACTTCGAGCCGCTCGTGCGCATCGACGAGCATCGGATCGACGCACTGCTCGCGCGCGCCCTTGCGAAGAGCGGTCGAGCGCAGCCGGATCTCGCGGGCTTGTTCGTCGTGACCACCGCCGACGGCCGACGTCCCGATCTGCACCTCGCGAACGAGCTGCAGGCGCTGCCCGAGATCGAATTCGTGTCGTTCGAAACGCTCGACAACCCGCCGCCGGTCGACCTCGACCCCATGACGCCGAGCCTCACCGATCTGCAGGGCTATCTCGGTGCCGAGTCGGGCATCGATGCGATGGGCGCCTGGGTGATGGGCTACGACGGCGACGGGATCCGCATCTCGGATGTCGAGCCCGCGTGGCAGCTCGCGCACGAGGACCTGAGCGACGGCCAGCTAATCCCCGAGCCGGGACAGACGCCGAGCGCGGACGCGCTGGTGAACATCGACCACGGGACGTCGGTCGCGGGCATCCTGGTCGGTGGCGACAACGGCTACGGCGTCACCGGCATCGCGTCGGGCAGCAGCCTCGCGGTGTACTCGGAGCTCACCGAGGAGTCCGGACCGCGGCGGACCGAGGCGATCATTGCGGCAGCCGCGGACTCTGCGGTGGGCGACGTCGTGCTGCTCGAGATCCAGCTCACCGAGCCGGTGACGGGTGGCTTCGTCCCCGGCGAGGTCGAGGAGTCGGTGTGGATCGCGACGCGCGTCGCGACCGATGCGGGTGTCGTCGTCGTCGCGGCCGCGGGCAACGGCTCCGTCGATCTCGACAGGCCCGAGCTCGCCTACTACCGCAACCGCGGTGACAGCGGTGCGATCATCGTCGGCGCCGGATGGCCCGGCACGCGCGAGATCCTGAATTTCAGCACGTTTGGTCTCCGCGTCGACGTGCAGGGGTGGGGTAGCGATGTCTTCACGACGGGCTACGGCAACTACGAGAGCTACGGCGGGGACAGCAACCAGAGCTACACCGCGACGTTCGCCGGCACGAGCTCGGCGTCACCGTTCGTGGCCGGCGCGGCCGCGCTCGTGCAGCAGGCGGTGACGC